>Ga0207933_1002059_pt1 | contig 13708 bp, 9 predicted proteins | sample NGESurdeep092012_4_FD_184488 | JGI IMG/M metagenome (GOLD analysis project Ga0207933, IMG submission 184488) | Arctic peat soil microbial communities from Barrow, Alaska - NGEE Surface sample F53-3 deep-092012 (SPAdes) | ecosystem: Environmental > Terrestrial > Soil > Wetlands > Peat ... | reverse complement strand
CGGCAACACACTGCGTGTTACCCCTGACCACAAGGTGCTCACCGACCAGGGTTGGGCACTCGCTGGCGACGTCAAGGTGGGCGACCGGTTGGCTCGCCCGCGCAGGTTCCTAGGCTTCGGTACTGCAGAACCCGTTACGCCCGAGCGCGCTGCGGAGATCGCAAAGGAGATCGGCTCCGATGGGCTAGTGCCGGCTTACTTCTTCCAGCCCGACACGTCGGCCGATGTCGTCGCGAATCTGATCTTTGGCCTGCTCGAGAACGATGGCTATGTGACTAAGGAGCAGGCCGGCTCAATCCGAGTCGGTTTCACTACAACCTCACAGCAGCTCGCGCAGCAAGTCCACTGGTTGCTACTGCGCTTTGGCATCGGTAGTTCGGTGCGACACAGCTCGGAGAGCCCTGTCTATGAGGTGCGCGTCTCCGGCACCGACAACGTCACATCGTTCTCCGAAGCGATTCCCATGGCAGGGCCGCGTGGTCAGGCGCTGATAAAGGCGCTGCCGGAGGAGGGTGTTGCGCACCACCGCGGCTCTCACAGCGACTACCTCGCGAATGAGATCAGCAAGCCGGTGCTTGGCCACTTGCTTCAGCGTGGGGTGACTGCTCACGAAGCGGCGAATCTGATTGGCCCGTCGGCGGGGGATCCCGGCGGAGGTATGCGCCAGGTACTTGGGATGGGTCGGCTGCGCCGCGATCGCGTGCAAGCACTCGCGGACGCACTCGACGATCCGTTCCTGCACGAGGTACTCGCCGAAGACGTGCGCTACTCCGTGGTCCGAGAAGTCCTGCCGCTCGAGCCGATGCGCACGTTCGATGTCGAGGTCGATGAGTTCCATACGTTGGTCGCCAACGACGTCGTCGTGCACAACTGCGCTCCGCCATTCCGCCAAGCGGAGTTCGACATCATTTACAACCAGGGCATCAGCCGCGAAGGCAGCCTTATCGACATGGGTGTCGACAACGGCATCGTCCGCAAGTCCGGCGCTTGGTACACCTACGAAGGCGACCAGCTCGGCCAGGGCAAGGAGAACTCGCGGTCGTTCCTCAAGGACAACCCCGACCTTGCGGACGAGATCGAGAAGAAGATCAAAGAGAAGCTCGGTATCGGTCCGCGCATCGACGTTCCGATCGATCTCACTGCACCCGTCCCCATCGACATGCCTGTCCCCGTCGACTTGTGAGCGGGAGCTTCGGCGGCCGGCGCAGTACTGCCGGCCGCCGGAACGCCACGGGCGGCCGCAACGGGCCGAACGAGCCGGTAGACCCCGCCGAGCCGATGGCCGACCCGACCTCGGTCGCTCGATCCATCGGGCTCAACCTGCTCGATGCCGCACCAAAGACGCGGGCGCAGCTTGCCGAGGTCATGCGCAAGCGCGGAGTGCCCGACGATGCCGCGAACTCGGTCCTCGACCGGTTCGAGGAGGTTGGGCTCCTCGACGACGCTGCCTTCGCCAACGCCTGGGTGACGTCGCGGCAGGCTGGTCGCGGACTCGCCCCGCGCGCACTGAGCAACGAGCTTCGCCAGCGCGGGATTGCCGAGCCGCTCATCGCGGAAGCGGTCGGCAGCGTCGGCAGCGAGGACGTCGAGGCAGCCGCCCGAGACCTGGTAACCCGCCGGGCCCGGGCTACCGCTGGCATGCCCAACGCCGTCCGCATGCGCCGGCTGGTTGCCCTGCTGAACCGCAAGGGCTACTCCGGTGAGCTCGCGGTCAGGGTCGTTCGCGAGGTGCTCGCAGTTGACGCTGATGAGCTAGCCGAGATCGAAGGCGGGGGTGGTGGCGCAGTAGGCGTCCGGCGCTCCAGGCCAAACAACGTGGTCGGCGGCGGCCGTTACGACGGCCGTTACGACGGTCCGAACGATGTGGTCGTTGGGATCTTCGACCGAGGCCACTGAGGCTCAGCTACGTTCGCTACAGCCGTCCTTCTGCGCCGCAGCCATAGGACCCTTGGTCCTGAATGGGCGCAAGAACGACCGTTGACGACCAACACTCGACCGGGGGTCCGGCCGGTCGCTTGACCCTCGGTGAGCCCGCGCATAGCCTCGATGAATAGTGAGAACTGCCCCGCAACCGCGGGTTTACAACATCTGACATTCGCGACAATTGGTGCTGACGACACACTAGCCACAACTGGGCTCTCGGGCCTTTGACACGACTCATCCACCCGGCGCAGGCCGTGGCGGTTTCTTTGTAAGGGTTCGGCGGTAGCCGGCAGCAGCAACTGTGCCGGTCGTCGTCCAGGCGTGAGGCTCCCGCGAGGAGCGTCCACGCCTGGCTTGGTGTTTGTCGTCGTCTTGCCGTTGTCGCTCGGTTCTGCGTCGGATGCAGCTTCGCCGCTGCGCCTGACATGGGAAGGAGCCCGGCACATGCCCACGGCGGTCCTGGTCGGGCTGGTCATTGCGATGGCCTTGGTAACGGTTGCGGCGAGCGCGGTGGTGTTCGTCGTCCTTCGCCGATCTGCGGCCAGCGAGGCAACGGCGGCCGGCGCGCTCGGGCTCGACGCGACCTACGCCGAGCTCGCCGAGCTGCGGGCCCAGGCGCTGGCCGACGCAGCCGAAACCCGGCGCCGCGCGCAGGAGCAGGCCGACCTGGTCGAGGACGCCCGCCGGGCTCACGACGCCGAGGTGCTGCTGCTGAAGGGCGAGCTCAGGGAGTTGCGCTCCGACCTCGAACGCCGTGAGCACCGGCTGGCTGACCGCGAGGCCCGGATCGACGCCGAGCAGCGCGATGTCGAGGTCCGGGAGCGCGACCTCGGCAAGCTCGAATCCGAGATCACCCGCCGCCGTGCCGAGCTCGAGGACGTTGCCGAGGAACGTCGGCTGATCCTGGAGCGCACCGCCGGACTGACCGCCGAGGCAGCGAAGGCCGAGTTGGTCACCGCGATGCAGAACCAGGCCAAGCGCGAAGCAGCAATCGTCGTCCGCGATATCGAACGCGCCGCCACCGAGGACGGCGACCGGCGAGCGCGCAACATCGTGACGCTCGCCATCCAGCGGGTCGCCAGCGAACAGACAGCCGAATCCGTCGTGTCCGTGCTGCACCTGCCGAGTGACGACATGAAGGGCCGCATCATCGGCCGCGAGGGCCGCAACATCCGGGCGTTCGAGACGGTGACGGGCGTCAACCTGATCATCGACGACACCCCCGAGGCCGTGCTGCTCTCATGCTTCGATCCGGTCCGGCGCGAAGTGGGCCGCATCACGCTGGAGAAGCTCGTTCTCGATGGTCGTATTCACCCGCACCGCATCGAGGAAATCTACGAGCGCAGCGTTGCCGAGGTCGAACAGTTGTGTGCCCGCGCAGGAGAGGACGCGCTCGTCGAAGTCGGCATCACCTCGATCCATCCCGAGCTCGTCGCGTTGCTCGGCCAGCTGCGCTACCGAACCTCCTACGGCCAGAACGTCCTCAAGCACCTCATCGAGTCGGCCCACCTTGCCGGCATCATGGCCAGCGAATTGCGGCTCGACCAGGCACTCCTCAAACGGTGTGCGCTGCTGCACGACATCGGCAAAGCCCTCACGCACGAGGTCCAGGGCAGTCACGCGATCATCGGCGCCGAAGTCGCCCGCAAGTACGGCGAGAACGAGGACGTCGTGCACGCCATCGAGGCGCACCACAACGAGGTCGAGGTCCGCACGATCGAGGCAGTACTCACCCAGGCCGCCGACGCGATCAGCGGCAGTCGGCCAGGCGCGCGGCGCGAGTCACTGGAGTCCTACGTCCAACGGCTCGAACGGCTCGAAGAGATCGCGACCTCCTACGAGGGCGTCGAGAAGGTGTTCGCGATGCAGGCCGGTCGCGAGGTTCGTGTGATGGTGCTGCCTGATCAGGTTGACGACATCCAAGCCCAGGTCATCGCGCGCGACATCGCCAAGCAGATCGAGGAAGAGCTGACCTATCCCGGGCAGATCCGGGTGACCGTGGTCCGCGAGTCGCGCGCCACCGAGCTCGCTCACTAGAGACGGAGACAGCGTGGCCGCACTGAAGGTCTTGTTCATCGGTGGTACCGGCATCATCAGTTCGGCCTGTTCGAGGCGCGCGGTCGAGATCGGCATCGACCTGACGGTCCTCAATCGCGGGACGACGACCAGCCGCGCTCTGCCTGACGGCGTGCGTGTCGTTCAAGCTGACGTCCGCGACCCAGCATCGGTGCGCGCTGCAGTGGGCACCGAGACGTTCGACGTCGTCGCCGACTTCATCGCGTTCACACCGCAGCACGTGCAGGCCGACATCGACGTCTTTGCCAGCCGCACTGGCCAGTACGTGTTCATCAGTTCGGCGTCGGCGTATCAGAAGCCGGTGGGCCGGCTGCCGATCGTCGAATCGACGCCGCTGCGCAACCCCTATTGGCAATACTCGCGCGACAAGATCGCCTGCGAAGATCTGCTAGTCAGTGCCTATCGGTCCAGCGGCTTCCCGGCGACCATCGTGCGTCCGTCACACACGTACGACGAGACGCTCGTTCCGTGCATGGGCGGCTGGACCGACATCGACCGGATGCGCCGAGGGCTACCCGTCGTCGTCCAGGGTGACGGCACTTCGCTCTGGGTCATGACACACCACGACGACTTTGCGAAGGCGTTCGTCGGGCTGCTTGGCCACCCGCAAGCGATCGGTGACAGCTTCCAGATCACGTCGGACGAGTGGCTGACCTGGAACCAGATCTATCACCTGATGGCCGCAGCGGCGGGCGTCGAGCCGGTCCTGCTGCACATCGCGTCAGACACGATCGCGGCGTTCGATCCCGAGCTCGGCGCGTCGTTGCTCGGCGATCGAGCGAACTCGGTGATCTTCGACAACACCAAAGTGAAGTCGTTGGTCCCTGACTACGTCGCCGCAATCCCGTTCGCGACCGGTGCGAGGCAGATCGTCGACTGGTACGACGCCCACCCTGCGAGGCGTGTCATTGACGCAGACTTGAACGCGACGTTCGACAAGCTGGTTGCCATGGTGTCTTGAGTCGGGGCCCGGGAACTCTGCTGCAGTGGCCCTGCGCCTACCGTTGCGAATGCGGTACGACGAGGCCCGACTCGTACGCCGTGACGACCGCTTGAGTCCGATCACGGAGCCCGAGTTTGCGCAGCACGCGACTCACGTGTGTTTTTACGGTCTCCTCATTGACGACAAGCCTTGCCGCGATCTCGGCGTTGGAAAGACCCTCGGCCACCAGTCGCAACACCTGGGTCTCGCGGGGCGTCAACATGCCAAGACCTGCGGTGCCCAGCGCGGCGGCGGTGTCGACGTTGGATCCGCGACGTTGCGCCGCGAACTCGCCGATGAGGCGGCGAGTGACGCCGGGCGCAAGCAACGCTTCGCCGTCCGCCACCACCCGAACTGCATCGAACAGCCGCTCGGCGGTGACGTCCTTGAGCAGAAAGCCGCTCGCACCTGCACGCAATGCCTCGTAGACGTATTCGTCGAGATCGAAGGTGGTCAAGATGATGACTCGCGGGCTTAATTCACCTGACTCCGCGAGGCGGCGGGTTGCCTCGATGCCGTCCATGCCGGGCATGCGCACATCCATCAACACGACATCGGGCCGCAACTCCTGACACAGGCGCACGGCTTCTGCGCCGTCATCGGCAGTGCCGACCACACTGAAATCAGGTCTCGTGTCGAGTAGCTCGGCGAAGCCGGCGCGTACGACCTCGTGATCGTCGGCGACGACGATCCGTACGTGCTCGGGCCCGGCGGTCATCGGGCCACCGCAGCTGTAGCAGGCAGTGTCGCCTCTACAAGGAACCCGCCGCCGATCGCGGGGCCGAATCTCAATCGCCCGCCGACGGCCGCAGCGCGTTCGCCCATGCCAAGGAGCCCGTGCGCACCATCCCGTGTCTCAAGCGGCGGCCCAGGCCCGTTGTCGCGCACGCGCACGCACAACACCCCGTCGGCGTAGCGCAACTCGACGTCGACAGCGGCGCCGGGGGCGTGCCGCCGTGCGTTTGTCAGCGCCTCTTGCGCGATGCGGTAGGCGGCGAGTTCGACGCCTGGATCGAGAGCAACTGGAGACCCGTGCACGATGAGCCGGGTGCCTGATCCTGATGCATCGCGGGCGGCGTCAAGGAGCTCGTTCAGTTGCGCAAGGCCCGGTTGCGGCCGCCGAGACGCCACGGGGTCAGTGTCCGCATCTTCGCGCAGAACGCCGAGCAATCGCCGCATCTCAGTTAGCGCCGTGCGCGCGGTATCACCAATCGCGGATAGTCGTTGCGCACCCGCAGCAGGCATGCCAGGCGTTGTCAGTCGCGCGGTTTCAGCTTGGACGGCGACCATCGAGATGTGGTGGGCGACGACGTCGTGCAGCTCGCGGGCGATACGCGCGCGCTCGCCACGGGCCGCATGTTCGAATGTTGTCCCTGCGATCACCGCCTGCGCAGCGGTGTGGGCCTGGGCTGCGCTTCGCGACTGTGTCGCGGCCCCGGCCCACGCTGCCGTCGGAATCAGCGCCGCGAGCAGGATCGTCAGGATTCGGCGCTCGCCGTGGCCCGGATCGGCGAACCCCAGCACGACGAACGGTACGAAGATCAATACAGCGAGGAGCCTTATGTCGCCGCGACTGAGCCGGTAAGTAGCGACGAGCAAGGCGACTGCGCCGGCGACCGTCAGGGTGTGAAAGGGCACCACCGAGAGAACGCTCGCTACCGAGATGATCACTGCGGCGCCGGGAGCTCGCAAGAAGATCAGCGGCATCGTGGTAGTGAGGGCGAGCAGGCACAGCACGAGACCGAGTTCTGCGGATGCGTGGTCCGCGGCAGCCCGCGTGATCGACTCGGTCGCGGCAAGAACTGCTAGTGCGGCACCGCTCGCTTTCACACCGTCGAGTCTCGCGATATGCAGCCGCTCACGCGTCCCTCTCGTGGGTGAGAGCGCTGTCCCTCCTGTGAGGGACGGCGAAGATGGCTCGCCAGGGTGACGACTGCGACCGTCGTCGGTACCTAGCCTTCGTGCCATGGAAGCCACTATTGCGGTCAACGGCCTGCACAAGCGATTCGGGCCAGTCGTCGCCCTCGACGGTGTCTCGTTCACCGTGAGCCCGGGCCAGGTCACGGGCTTCGTCGGTCCCAACGGCGCGGGTAAGTCCACCACCATGCGAGCCATCCTCGGCCTCGATGCGGTCGACGAGGGCACGGCGACTGTCGGGGGCCGGCCATACCGAAGCTGGCCTCAACCGCTCCGCCAGGTCGGTTGCTTGCTGGACGCTGCAGCGCTGCAGCCCAGCCGCACCGGACGCAACCATCTGCTGTGGTTGGCGCACTCACAGGGCTTGTCGAGTCGGCGAGTCGATGAGGTAATCACCCAGGCCGGTTTCGACAAGGCCGCCCGGCGCAAGGCCGGTGGCTATTCGCTCGGCATGCGTCAGCGGCTCGGCATCGCGGCGGCCATGATCGGCGATCCGCCCGTGCTCATGCTCGACGAGCCGTTCAACGGCCTTGACCCCGAAGGCATCGTGTGGGTCCGCGGCTTCTTGCGTTCGCTGGCCGCGGAAGGTCGGGCGGTCCTCGTCTCCAGCCACCTCATGAGCGAACTGGAAGGCGCCGCCACCCATCTCGTTGTGATCGGTCGCGGCCGACTGGTCGCGGACACCAGCGTTGCTGAGTTGATCGGGCAGGCATCTGCGGGACTGGTCACGTTGCGCACGACGGCTCGAGCGGAAGCGACGACAGCACTTGCCAGCGCAGGTGCAACCGTCGCCACGATTGATACCGACACGCTGACGATCTCCGGCCTCGCGACCGAACAGATCATTCAACTTCTCAACGAGAACGACGTGCCGTTCTTCGAGGTGTCTGCTCACAGGGCCAGCCTCGAGGAGGCATACATGGATCTCACACGAGAGTCCGTCGAATACCGGGCCGTTGATCCGACCGAGGATGCCCGATGAGCACGACGGTGACGCCCTACCAGTCGACTGTGCCGCCTGCACGCGACAACTTCGCGCAGCTGGCACTCGCTGAGTTCACCAAGCTTCGCACGGTACGTGGCTGGGTCGCCGGACTCGTTGTCGGCGCACTTTTGATTCTGGGGATCGGCTATCTGTCCGCCGCTGGCAGCAGCCGATCGTGCAGCCCGGCGAGTGGCGCGGCGAACGGCCCTGCGAGCGGCCCTGCGAGCGGGCCCGCGAGCGGCGGTGGGTGCGGCTCGGGCACCCCCACCCTTGGGCCGGGTGGGGAGCCGGTAACCGACAGCCTCTCGTTCGTACATCAGCAACTGGACGGCGACGGCAGCGTCACTGCCCGCGTCACATCGCTGCTCGAGCGACTGCCAAGTGACGGCGGCGGCGGGTCGCCGCAACCAGTAGTCGAGCCTTGGGCCAAAGCCGGCTTGATCGTCAGGGCCAGCACCACCCAGGGTTCGCCGTACGCGGCAGTCATGGCGACTGCGACGCACGGCGTGCGCATGCAGTACAACTACACCAAGGACATCGCGGGTAGCCCTACGACAGTGTCCAAGACGTCACCGGAATGGCTTCGGTTGTCGCGATCGGGAGACACGCTGACCGGCTATGAGTCGGCCGACGGGCAGAGCTGGACGAAGATCGGTGTCGCGACGCTCAGCGGATTGCCCGCGTCGGTACCGGTCGGGTTGTTCGTCGCTTCGCCCGACCACGACGTCACCACGGAAGAAGTCGTGGGCACGTCGACGGAGGGCGGTCCTTCGATGGCGACCGCGTCCTTCGACGACGTCAGCCTGCAGGGCAGCGCATCGGGTGGCTGGCAGGGCACTCAGATTGGCTACAGCGCCAGCGACACTCCGAACACTTTCATCCAGTCGGGCGGCACCTTCGCCGTCACCGGCTCGGGAGACATCGGACCGATGGCATCAAGCGGCGGGGACAACAACACGATCAGCGGCAGCCTGATCGGCGCATTCGTCGGGCTGATGGCGATGGTCGTGATCGGCGCGTTGTTTATCACCTCCGAATACCGTCGTGGCTTGATCCGCACGACCCTCACCGCGAGCCCGCGTCGCAGCCGCGTGCTCGCCGCGAAGGCGGTCGTTGTCGCGTGCGTCGTGTTCGTCCTTGGCTTGGCGGCCTCGGCGTTCACCATGTGGTTCGTTGACCGGCTACGGCGCAACAACGGCACCTACATCCAGCCTGCGAGCTCATTCACCGAAATCCGAGTATTGGTTGGCACGGCCGCCGTGCTGGCCGTCGCCGCTGTACTTGCCCTCGCCATCGGCACAATCGTGCGCCGCAGTGCGGCCGCGGTCTCAGCGGTGATTGTTCTCACCGTGCTGCCATACATTCTCGGCGTGTCGTCGATCGGAGCTCTGCAGTGGATGCTGCGCGTCACGCCGGCGGCTGGATTCGCCGTCCAACAAACGTTGCACCAGTACCCACAGGTCGACGGGGTCTACATCGCTTCGGCGGGGTACTACCCGTTGTCCCCATGGGCGGGATTTGGTGTGCTGCTCGCTTGGACGGCACTCGCGCTCGGCCTGGCCGTCGTCTTGCTACGCAAGCGAGATGCATGAAGTTCACGCTGCACGCCGAGTGGACCAAGCTCCGCACCTCTGCGGGCACATTCTGGTTGCTAGTAGCAGTGATCTTCGTGACGATCGGGCTCGGCGCGATCGCTGACGTAGGAGTTCGTTGTAGCTCCGCGGCCTGCACCCAAGATCCGGCAAAGATAAGCCTCGCCGGCGTTTACCTTGGTCAGGTGCTCGTTGCGATCTGCGGGGTAACCATCATCAGCGCCGAGTACGGCACGGGAATGATCCGCACCACCCTGACGGCGATGCCGCACCGCGTTGGCGTGCTAGGGGCGAAAGCCATCGTCGTCGTGGGGTGGGCATTCGTGGCCGGCTTGGTCAGCGTTATCGGTTCGGCGGTGGTCGGCCAACTCGTGCTGCCTGGCAAGGGGTTCACGCCTCACAACGGCTATCTGTCGCTTGCATTGTCGGACGGCGGAATGCTGCGCGCTGCCTCTGGTTCGGTCCTCTATCTGGTGCTGATTGCGCTGCTCAGCCTCGGGATCTCCACCGCGGTACGCGATTCTGCGGCGGGTATTGGGGTCGTGCTCGGGCTGCTGTTCGCTTTTCCGATCGCCCTCGTCATGGTCAGCAACCCGCACTGGCACCGGCACCTCGAACAGATCGCACCGATGAACGCCGGACTGGGGATTCAAACGACGGTCGGCGCGCACAGCTTGCCGCTCAGCCCGTGGGCGGGGCTCGGCGTCGTTGGGCTGTGGGCTGCGGGCGCGCTCATCCTTGGCGCGCTCGTGTTGCAGTTGCGTGACGCGTAGGCGACGCGCTGCCACGATCCGATGGCGTCATGACAGTTCGAGAACAGGCACTCCTGGGGGGGTGAACCCGAACACCTGGCCGTAGAATGACAGTTCGGCCTCGAGGCTCGCGATGACGTTTTCGGCTTTGCGAAAGCCGTGCTGCTCGCCTTCGAACGCGAGATAGGCGTGACGAATTCCCTTTGCTACCAAGGCATCGCGGAACAGCTCGGCCTGCGAAGGCGGCACGATGTGATCGTCGAGGCCTTGGAGTAGTAGCACCGGACACGAGACGTCGTCGACGTGTGACAGCGGTGCGCGCTCGACGTAGAGGTCGTGCGCTTCGGGCAGCGGCCCGACAAGGCCGTCGAGATAGCGCGACTCGAAATCGTGAGTGTCCTTCGCGAAGCGAAGCAGTTCTGCGACACCGAAATAGGAGGTGCCCGCGCCGAACGCGTCCGTGCTGGTGAGTGCAGCCAGGGTCGTCCAACCTCCGGCGCTGCCGCCGCGAATGGCCAGCCGCTCGCCGTCCGCCTCGCCTGCATTCGCGAGCGCCTGTGCGGCGGCCACGCAGTCCTCGACGTCGACGATGCCCCACTGGCCGCGCAGCCGCTCGCGATACTCCCGGCCGTATCCGGACGAGCCGCCGTAGTCGACGTCGATCACACCGATGCCGCGACTGGTGAAGTAGGCGTGCTCGAGATTGAGCAGCGGCGGCGACGACGATGTCGGCCCGCCGTGCACGAACACGATGAAGGGCGGCAGTTCGCCGACCGGCGCCTGCGCATCAGGGTTGCGCGGCGCGGAGACATGCGCGTGAACATCGCGGCCGCCGGGACCCTCGAAGGTTGCCGTGTAAGGGCGCGGCAGGTAGTCGTCTGCAGGCAAGTCGTCGGCCGCCCGTCGCAGAACCACGTGCTCGCCGGTCTGCAGGTCGACCCTCACAACGGCGTTCGGCACAACTGGGCTGCCGGCGATGCCTGCCAGGTAGCGACCTCGGTGCGATATCGCCGGTTGCCAATGGGTGAAGGGCAACTCGAAGTCGTCGATCACACCGGTCGCGGGGGAGAGAATGCCGAGCTTCTCGTCGGCGTCGCCGTGCAAAACGACCAGCGTGCCGTCGTCGAGTACGCCGTAGTGCTGGAAGCCGAGCTGCCACAGCGGGCCGGCGAACTCTTCGTCGCGCGGTGCCAAAGCCTGGGGTTCGGACGTGCCGGTGGTGTCGACGATGTACAGGTTCCACCAGCCCGAGCGGTCGCTGATCGCATAGATGTGATTGGCGTCGGCCCACGCCGGCTCAAGGACGGATTCGTCCTGACCGCTGAGGGCACCGCGCCACGATGTCACGACGCCAGCTGTCAGCTCACCGACGCGCAATTCTGTGGCGTCCCATGGCATGTTCGGGTGGTCCCATGCAACCCACGCCAGCTTCCCGCCGTCCGGTGAAGGAGTGGGGAACGCAAGGAATTGGCTGCCCGAGACGATGACGCGCACCAAGGTGGGGTCTTCTGCAGCCGATCCGTCGAGCGGGATGCCGACGATCGCGCGGGTAATGCCTTCAGTGGGTGACGATGGGATTGTGTGTTCCTCGCGCACGCACCACACTTCGCGGCCATCGGGTGAGAGCACCGGGTCGGCGTAGCGCAATGCGGCCGGGTAGGCCGGAACTGGTGTCAACGGCCGCGGCTCTGAGCCGCCACTCTCGAGGCGATAGACGCGTTGATCCGCCCACTCGACAAACAGCAGGCCGTCGCTCAGTGGCAGGTAGCTCAAGCCGCCGTACTCGTGCACTCGGGTGCGCGCGTTCCACGGCGCGGGCAACAGGTCGCCGCGTTCGCCCGACACGATGACCTGGCGGCCGCCCTCAGCCGGTCGGCCCTCGAGCCACCAGACGTCCGGGTCCGCGTCGCCGACGAGGACCGGGAAGCCGAGCCGGACGGCACCTTTGGCGACGTCCGCGGCAGAAATGGGTGAGGGCCAGGAGCCGTAGGGCATGGCCAGCGGTGTCTCGCTCATCGGCTCATTCTGGCAGTGCCCTTGAAACGGCGGTCGAAGTGGTGACCGGTTCGGCGACCAACCTGCGTACCCTGATCAGGTGTCCACATCCCAGCAGCAGCCGCCGCGCACCTATCAGGTGCGCACCTACGGCTGCCAGATGAACGTGCACGATTCGGAGCGGCTGGCGGGTCTGCTCGAGGTGTCCGGTTACATCAAGGCGGACGCCGATGAGCTGGCGGACGTCGTCGTGTTCAACACCTGTGCGGTGCGTGAGAACGCCGACAACAAGCTGTATGGCAATCTCGGTCAGCTTTATTCGTCGAAGCTGCTGAAGCCCGGCATGCAGATCGCCGTCGGCGGTTGCCTCGCGCAAAAGGACCGTGGCGAGATCGTGCGCCGGGCGCCTTGGGTCGACGTCGTGTTCGGCACTCACAATGTCGGGTCGCTCCCTGTACTGCTGGAGCGAGCTCGGGTGGCCGACGAGGCGCAGGTCGAGATCCTCGAATCGCTCGAGGTTTTCCCGTCGACGCTGCCGTCGCGACGCGAGTCGGTCTACGCGGCGTGGGTCGCCATTAGCGTCGGATGCAACAACACGTGCACGTTCTGCATCGTGCCAAGTCTGCGAGGGACCGAGAAGGATCGGCGGCCCGGCGACATTCTGCTGGAGATCGAAACGCTGGTCGGCGAGGGTGTCATCGAGGTCACGCTGCTTGGTCAGAACGTGAACTCGTACGGCGTTGAGTTCGGCGATCCACTGGCGTTTTCGAAGCTGCTGCGCGCGTGCGGTTCCATCGATGGTCTCGAGCGCGTGCGATTTACCTCGCCGCATCCCCGCGATTTCACTGACGACGTGATCGAGGCGATGGCGAGCACGCCCAACGTGATGCCGCAGTTGCACATGCCTTTGCAATCAGGATCTGACGATGTCTTGCGGCGGATGCGACGTTCGTACCGGCGGGAGAAGTACCTCGGCATCATCGACCGCGTGCGTGCGGTGATGCCCGACGCCGCGATTACGACCGACATCATCATCGGCTTTCCGGGCGAGACCGACGAAGACTTCGAGCAGACATTGGATGTCGTGAAGCGGGCCCGATTCGCGAACTGCTACACGTTCCAGTACTCCAAGCGACCCGGCACGCCGGCTGCCGACATGGATGGTCAGATCCCACCCTCAGTTGTGCGCGAGCGTTACGAGCAGTTGGTGGCCGTCGCCGACGAGGTCGCGTGGGATTCAGCGAAGGAGCAGGTCGGGCGCGTTGTCGACGTCCTTGTCGCCGAAGGCGAAGGACGCAAAGACGACCAGACGCACCGCATGAGCGGCCGCGCGGCCGACAACCGGTTGGTGCACTTCGTTGCTGCGGACGCCCGACCGGGGGACATCGTCGCGGCTCCGCCGCGACCAGGCGACATCGTCGCGGCTCCGCCGCGACCAGGCGACATCGTCGCGGCTCCGCCGCGACCAGGCGACATGGTCAGCGTC
>Ga0207933_1002058_pt1 | contig 13709 bp, 5 predicted proteins | sample NGESurdeep092012_4_FD_184488 | JGI IMG/M metagenome (GOLD analysis project Ga0207933, IMG submission 184488) | Arctic peat soil microbial communities from Barrow, Alaska - NGEE Surface sample F53-3 deep-092012 (SPAdes) | ecosystem: Environmental > Terrestrial > Soil > Wetlands > Peat ... | reverse complement strand
ACATTAGTATTACCCAGGAAAAATCTAGAGACCTCACAGTAACATCTGTAAATCCGCCATCCGCTATCGAATGTGAAGAGCCAACGATACCTATTGCTGTAGTAAAGAATGTGGGATTTTCCACCATTACCGGTTTCAACGTTTCTTACAGTATTGACAACGGAGCACCGTCAAATACTACGATCACCGGTGTATCATTGGCGCCCGACGCACAAATGAGTGTGCCTTTAAATACGTTCACTCCTTCCGGCGGCCAACACGTGATTACCGTATATAGCGCCCAGCCTGTTTCCTCCACCGGTACCGGTGATGAAAATGTCTTAAACGATACCCTCCGTAAATCATTTTATACCACCGGAAAAGTATCGGCTCCGGTAACACAAGGTTTTGAAGATGCGACTTTCCCTCCGGCTACATGGTCTATTGAAAATCCCGATGGAGGAATTACATGGGAAAGAACAACTGCAGCCGCAAAAACAGGAACTGCCTCGATGGTAATAAGCAATTATGATAATCCTTCTTTGGGTACTACAGACAATTTTGTTTCTTCCGTTGTCACCGGAACCGCCGCCTACGATTCAATGTACGTTTCTTTCGATTATGCGTACGCTATGGGAAGTTCATCAACATTAGCAGATACATTGGCCTTAATGGTAACTACGGATTGCGGGCAAACATTTACTACAGTTTGGCAAAAATGGGGAGCTGCATTGCAAACTGCCATCAGTAGTGGCGGAGGCGGATTTGTTCCCGGCTCTGGCGACTGGTCCAATGTAAACCTGAATCTTTTCAAATATGTAAATACTCAGGATTTTCAAATGTATTTTGAAGACAAGGGCAATCACCAGAATAACGTGTACATAGACAACATCAACATCTATGGAATAAACGTTCCTGCGCGATTAAAAAAACAAGGTTATTTAATTTATCCAAATCCTTTCAGGCAGCAATTTATTGTCAGGAATTATGAAGTGCCGGTAAATCTTGAGAGTGTGCGTGTTTATAATACTATGGGACAATTGGTATGGTCTCAGCAATATAGCGGGAATGCATCCACAGAAATTTCGGTGGATATGAGTAATGCACCTGCCGGAGTTTATTATGTAAAGCTTTTTTATACCGATAAGTCGGTGGTGCAAAAGGTAGTAAAGCAATAAATACCGCGGATTTCTATTCCGGCAAACCGTAAAAAACAAAGATAAAAGATTAAGCAGTGAAGGATCGTTAAGTCCCAGATATGAAGCGGTTTTTTCGAAGTCATTTTAAACGAAAAGCACATAACGAAAACCTTCTTTGTTTTTCACCATCTTATTGACTCCATCACAAATCTTTTGGTACATCTTTGGATTTATCAAAATGCAGCACCCGCTGCGGTAATGGAATGTCGATGTTATTTTCGTTGAACTTATTAAATATTTTTGTCCGGATTTCAGTTTTGATGTTCTCCACACCATATACATCTTCAGACCAGAAATAGACTGAGAATAACAAATACGAATCTGCAAAGTCCGCAAAGCGTACAAAAGGCGTTGGTGATTTTAAAACTTCGGACTGACCATCAATAATTTCCTGTAGCAGTTTTTTAACCAGCGCAATATCAGAGGTATACCCCACCCCTACGGATACATAAAAGCGGGAGGCGAGATTACCGTAAGTCCAGTTAATGATCTTGTTTTTGGTGAGCAATGAATTGGGCAAAATGATGTACTTGTCATCACGGCCAAGCACAGTGGTGGTTCTGAGATTGATGTCGGAAACGCGGCACAAGAGCCCATCAACCTCCACGATATCATTAATTTTTATTTTCGACTCGACCAATAAAATGATGCCCGAAATAAAGTCGCTGAAAATGTTTTGCAATCCGAGTCCAACGCCCACCAGCAGCGCAGCTGCACCGCCAAGTAACAGTGAGAAGCTGAAGCCTAGTATTTGAAACCCCGCAATAATAGAAAAGACAATGATTACGTATTTTACTAAATTATAAACCGAGTATCTTTTTGAAAGATCAATATTTGAAGCGTTGTCAATGCTCTTTTTTATGAGCCACAGGATTACTTTTATCACTATGATTAAAAGGATAACCAATAGCAACGAAACCACTCTTAGTTCGTAATTATTAATTTTAAAAATGGTATAGTCAAAAAAATCTTTCATTTATTTTTCGCTGGATTCACTATCAGTTTTATTTATGTTGATATTAAATCCGGGAGCTTTATAATCTTTAGCAAGATAGTCTGTAGGAATCGTAGTTTGATTTCCATCTCTTGACGACCTGTAATGAGGCGACATGATCTCTATCCCTCTTTCATTACACACATCCTGTATATTCTGATGAAGCTCGGAGTAAATAGTTGCCTGTTTATTGGCTTCCCTGGTGTAGGCATTTATCTGGTAAGAAACGTAGAAATCTTCAAGTCCGGTTTGCAATACAAATGGCTTTGGTTCCGGCAAAATATATTTTATTTTCAAAGCCGCGTCAATCAAAGCCCGGTACATGTCTTTCCAGGGAGTATCATAGCCAATGGTAACGGTGGTGTTTATAATTAATCCAAGGTCCGGGCATTCAGTGCTATAGTTAACGGTGTGGCTGCTCATCACCGTAGAATTGGGAATGGAAATAATCTCATTTTTTATTGTCCGGATGCGTGTTACCAGCAAAGACCTTTCAATAACATCGCCTGTTAAATCCTGAATTTTTACCCTGTCACCAATTTTAAAAAGCCGCATGTAGGTAAGCAACAATCCCGAAATAATATTGGATAACGAACCGGCGGAGCCAAAGGTGAAAAGGAATCCAAGAAATACAGAAACTCCCTGGAACACAGGCGAATTGCTTCCCGGTAAATAAGGAAAGATAACCACGATCATAAAGGCAAAGACCAATACCCTTACTATTTGAAAAGAGGGATTGGCCCAGTCTGGAAAAAATCCGGGTATTTTTAAATGCCCGTCTTTGATTTCATCTTTCAGAAATTTAAGCCATTTAAAAACATACCGGAAAATAAAAACAATGACGAGTATGGTAAAGAGATTTGGCAGATAGTTCCAAAATGCCATTGCAATCTTCTTTAACGGATTCAGTATATAGCCAAAGAGCGTGTCCGCAAAACCTTTGGTCCAGGGGAAAATTCCAAACAAGATGGGCAACGCCAGGTAAACAGCGAGAATAATAAAGATCCATTTCAATATACAGTTGACATTCATTAAGACACTCACCTCCTTGCCCGAATCAAACAACGTGTAATTTTTGATCTTGATTCCTTTCAATCTTCTGTCTTGCTGCCTGCCAATTTCCAATGCCGTCCAAATAAATAGCTTGCTGATATATTTGATTAAAAAGTACAGAATAATGATTACCAACAGCGCAAGCCCGATCTCTTTGGCCAGTGTTTTAAAACTAAGGGCCGATTTATATTTCAATACTTCATTACCGATAATCTGCTGATATTGTTTCGCGAGTGTATCGCGTGTGGTCCCGTTCCAGATGGCATCTTTGTCTGAAATGGAAATGAGAATTTGATCTTTAAAAACAAGGTCTGTAGAATTTCCTGACGTTACAATTTTTATGGAATCCGGAGTAAACCTGAGCCTTCTGCTTATTCCGGTTATTCTGTTGTTTATTGCCGCAGCCCTCTCTTCGGCAGAAAAGCTACCAGATCTATTTAGATATAAAATAAGGTGTCATCAAAAAAACCAAAAACGGGATAAGCCGTTGCACTATGGCGCAAAGAATCAATCTGTTTCTTTTTTTCTGTAAAACGGATGGCCTCCTGGTTTCTGAGCTCATTTAATTGTTGCTCTAATTCGTTTTTTCTCTCGTTGTCATTTGATTTTAAAGAATTGATCTCTTTTTCCAGATTTGCCCTTTTTATAGAATCTGCAATCCGGAATTGCTCCATTGCGCTGAGCTTCTCATTATAATGCTCAAGTATGGTAGTGTTTAAAGAATCATTGTGTTGGTTGATAATGTCTTTTGCCTGCTCAGTAGTATCTTTATTATTTTGTAAATTGTTTTTCTGGGCTGATAAGTTTTGCGTCGGAAACAGCAAAGCACAAAGCAAGAAAGCGGTAATTATTTTTTTCATTTTCTAAAAAGATAATTTTAAATCAGGTATTTTCATTCCATTTGCTTCGTTCTGCACTGCGCATTCTGCCAACTAATCTAGCCAGTGACACCTCAGCATCACTTTCGTATGCTTTTTCATCGCTCCACCAAATTTATTGACGCCCTTTTAGATTCTTCATTCCACAAGGATTTTGTGTTAGTAAAAATCAACTATTTAATAAATTTGAAAGTATGAATATAAAGATAGCTTATCGGAACTTTATTTGATAAAAAAAATCGACCGCACACCTGATGTTGTAATTTTAATCAATTAAGAATTTTCAAGGTTAAAACGCTGCCCCACTATTTTAATTTAATTTTTATTTAATATAAACCTTTGTTAAACGCTACAGTCATTGCGAAAGCAAAAGTTATTTGTACTTCAAAAAATTAATTGGTTATGAAAGCAAAAATTTTACTACCCCTAGTGATTGTCTTTTTAGCGACCACAGCTGCAAACGCGCAAATAACAGAAGGAAGGTTTTTATTGGGAGGAAGCATTGGTTATACCCATCAGGATGATACGCAAAATTCCAACTCAAAGTACAATGCCTTTTATTCGAATGTTCAATTCGGAAAAGTAGTAAAAGACAATACAGTAATTGGAATCATCGGGTCTTATGGCTTTTCTAACAATGAGTCAACCGACAACAAGTCAAACCAATACAACGCGGGTCTTTTTTATAGAAAATATAAACTCCTCACAAAGAACTTCTATTTTTTGGCGAATAGATGCTCTGTATTCCCATTCTCAAAACGAAACAAATTTTGAAATCGGCAGCGATGGTACGAGGTATAGTGCCAATGGAGTTATGGTCGCTTTTGTGCCGGGGCTGGCCTGTTTTATATGCAAACGAATGCAGATAGAATTGTCAATGCTAAACCTTGCCACGATATCGTACGCCGGCACAAAAAATGAAACTACCAGTACCTCAACAAATTCACTTTCAACTACCACGGGAAATAATTTTTCTGTGAACGCGAATTTGAATGCCAACCTGTTGTCCAATTTTGTAATTGGATTTAAGTTTTTTCTGGGGAAATAAAAAAGAAAACCGGGCTTGTCTTGATAAGCCCGGTTTTAATTAAAGTATCATAAATTTTAGAAATCTCTTCATTACCTGAAGAAGAAAAATTTCACTAAGCATACATCTCGTCCTGCAATACTTTTATTCTTTCATCTTCCAGGTATTCGTCATAAGAGCAAAGCCTGTCGATAAGACCTTTGGGTGTAATCTCAATAATACGATTGGCAACGGTTTGCATAAACTGGTGATCGTGCGTGGTCATCAAAACAATGCCGGGAAACGCGATCATTCCATCGTTAAAAGCAGTAATACTTTCCAGGTCCAGGTGGTTAGTTGGCTCATCGAGCATTACCACGTTCGGGTTTTGCAACATCATTCGACTGATCATACATCTCACTTTTTCACCGCCACTAAGCACATTTGTTTTCTTATTCACTTCATCGCCACTGAACAGCATTTTTCCAAGAAACCCACGTAGAAAATCTTCATCTACGTCAGTATAATGTTCGGGTACATATTGGCGTAGCCAATCCATCAAAGTAAGTTTGCCTGTAAAAAATTCTGTATTATCATTTGGCAGATACGCCGTAGTGATAGTAGTTCCCCATTCAAATTTTCCGCTATCGGGCTTCATCCTCTTATTGATAATTTCAAAAAACGAAGTAAGCGCAACAGGGTCCCGACTCAAAAAAGCGATTTTTTGTCCTTTTACTATATCAAAATTTACATTACTGAAAAGGGTTTTTCCTTCAATGCTTTTACTCAGTTTTTGAACGTCCAGTATTTGGTTTCCAGCATCTCTTTCTGGCTTAAAAATAATACCCGGATATTTCCGGTTGCTTGGTGTAATGTCTTCAAAAACCAATTTGTCCAGCGCCTTCTTTCTTGAAGTAGCCTGTTTGCTTTTAGAAGCATTAGCACTGAATCGGGCAATAAATTCCAGAAGGTCTTTTTTCTTTTCCTCTTGCTTTTTATTTTTATCCGTAGCCTGCCTTGCTGCCAGCTGGCTGCTCTCGTACCAAAAGGTATAGTTACCGGTATATATCTTTATTTTTTGTTTGTCCACGTCAGCTACGTGCGTACAAACCGCATCCAAAAAGTGACGGTCGTGACTCACTACCAATACAATATTTTGATAGTCGGCCAGGAAATTTTCTAACCATGAAATGGTAGATACGTCAAGGTTATTGGTCGGTTCATCTAACAATAAAATATCCGGATTGCCAAAAAGCGCCTGTGCCAGTAATACCCTCACTTTCATATTGGCAGCGACATCCTTCATCAATGCATAGTGAATTTCATCAGGCACCCCTAACTCGTTCAATAAAGTGGCTGCATCACTTTCCGCAGTATAGCCGCCCATTTCTCCAAATTCCGCTTCCAGGTGTCCCGCTTTCATACCATCTTCTTCACTAAAATCCTCCTTCATGTAAATAGCGTCTTTCTCAACCATGGTGGCCCACATTTTTTTATGACCCATCATTACACTATGTAACACCGATATTTCATCAAACCCAAACTGGTCTTGACTCAGGACCGCCATCCGTTCACCTGGTGTGATGCTTACCGTACCTTTATTAGGTTCAATTTCGCCACTTATTATTTTTAAAATAGTAGATTTCCCTGCACCGTTGGCACCTATGATTCCATAGCAATTTCCCTTAACAAAATTGAGATTTACTTCATCAAACAAAACCCTCTTGCCATAAGCCAGGGTTACATTATTTACACTTATCATGCTCCGTCATTTTTTTAGAGGCGCAAAGGTAAGAATTTATAAAGGGTATTTTAGATTTGAGGCTTTAAAATTGGTTTTAAAAATCAAGTTGACATACTCCAGAATTGAAAAAAGAACAGAGTAGCAGCGGCGATATATTTTGTACTATCAACCGGGACTATCTATTTTTCCTCTTTTGTTTCCAATTGCCTCCCCGGGAAAAGTATCTGATTTTTTCCTAAGAAAAAATGGTTTAGTTTTTTGTAATCCAGTCGAGATAGTTGTTAATTAGTCCAGTTAACTAACCTAATTTACATTAATTAGTCTACTATGATAAAAACATTACTGTTAGGTGAGTACTTTGGAGGCAATGAAAGGTTGCCTCCTTTAGGTTCTCTCAAAACGGCAATTAGGAAACATTAATAAACTATTTTACTAAATCATTCTAATAAACTTCTCAGTTGCCACTGGGAGGCAACCTTCTAAATCCATTGTCCAAAGAAATCCTAGGTAAGACAGTAAAGCAATAAATAACGCAGATTCTTAATTTACGGCATCCGAACGCCAGAGAGATCCACCGTTAACTAAAAAACCACGCCCGTTAATTTTGAGGCGTGGTTTTTTTTCTCATAAACGTTTCGGTTATTTTTTTACGATCACTCTTTGTTGATGTATAATTCCATCGGAAGCGAGGTATCTTAATATATAAATTCCTTCGCTTAATTGAACATCTAACCTTGCGATACCACCCAGAACCGGAAGATTATTGCGTGCCAATAATAACCGCCCGCTTAGATCGTACCATTCTGTTGTCAGATGATTCTCACTAATGCTAAGACCACTTATAAAAATTTTGCCTGTTGTTGGGTTAGGATAAACTGACAGCGATTGTGCTTGATTCATCGTCACCGCAACTATATTCCAATATTTGATATTACCAACTTGATCAGTTTGTTTTAAACGGTAGTAGGAAGTCCCACTATATGGATTTGCATCCTGGACTTTATAATTTAGGGTGTTGGCGCTGTTGCCATTCAAAGCTTTTGTGGCAATGTTTTGGAAGAATTCAAAATTAACAGCATCCCTGCTTTTTTCTATAGTAAAAAAGCTGTTATTTGTTTCTTTGCCGGTTGACCACGTTAGATCAACCTTATTAATATTAGGCACTGCAGTAAAGTTCACTACCAGGGTTGGCAATACGTTCATGCCACCGAGTACATCAGCGAGCGCGAAAGTTGAAAAAGAATTGAAAGCTGAGACGGTAGATGTGGATGTAATGCTTCCGATAAGATTAGGACTGCCTGTAAAAAAGGGCCCGGCAGTACCGCCAATATCAATCCACGCAGTAGGAGTGATATAGGTGTTTTTAACAATGGTAAGTGTGCCACCATCTGTAACAACATCGTTATTGTCAAAAAATATTTGAATAATTTGATTACCACTTAAACCAGCTATCGGCTGATTAGTGCCTGACGCATCTGTTCTTCCAATAGTGTAATAATGCACTCCCGAAACGCGATCCACAGTAGGAGGCAGTGTATATCCCAACGCCCTTGCATCTGCATTAAACAATTTAGCTTCGTAGGTATAAAGAGCACCATTACTATGGTTTAACGTCAGCACAACAGGCCTGCAATCAGGACTATTGCCTATAGGGAAATTTAAAACGGAAGTACCTGACGATGCTTTCTGGTATCTCATCGGCCCATTAACATAACTCGTTGACGAGCTGGTGCCCGCCGCGGTGGTGGAGCCATTCAACATCGTTAAAATATTACTTGTTGTTGTATTGAGCAGCCCCGATGATAATGTAAGATTATTGGATACACTAATAGACGTGTTGTTTAAGGTCACACCGCTGCCGCTTGTATTGTTTATTACTAACCTGGTGAAAACTGGCGTTGGAGTTCCCGATACCACATTTATATTCTGCAGACCACTGCCATTAAAAGTTGCTGTGCCTGAATTGACCCCGAATGTAACAGCTGTGGTTGATGAAATAGTCACATTGCCCGAATACGTACTGTTATTATTATAGTTGGGATAAATCAGACCTGAATTATTTTTGACAAATGTTACATCGCTGTTATAAGCATCAGGTGAGGCAGTCGTCATCATTAGGTACCCTGTTCCACTGTTTGTAAAAGTGCTCGCTTTATTAAAGGTATTACCCCCCTGGCTTTGGTCACTGGAGGTGCCGGTCTTTGTGGAATTTACAATCCCGCTAAAAGCACATCCGTTAAAAAAAAGTGACGGACTGGATGTGGTTACATTTCCCCCAAAGGCTAAAACAGGCCCAAAAGTCAAATTGCTGGATCCAGTTAAAGTCAGGCTTTGTGGTGTTGCGCCAATCTGTGTAAATTGTCGCAGTAGTAATGTACCTGCTGTGAAACCACCGGGTCCGACCAAAATCTTTTTGCCTGAAGATAAGGTTGCCGTGCCGGTGCTACCGCAAAATTGAACTCCCTGGCCATTGGTAGATGTAACCGAAATATCATCATTAAAGACAGTTCCTGAAGAGCTTCGACTTACATAAACACCATTATTGCCGGTAGGAGTATTATTGAAAGTGGCAGCACCTCCAAAAATATTGTTACTACTGTTATGTGCGACATATATATCACCACTTCCTGAGTTATTAAAAGTAGATACTGCATTAAACTGATCTGCATTACCATTTCCAAACATAAGGTAACCGGAGCCGGCATTTGTAAAAGTACCGGCACCATTAAACACATTGTTTCCGATGCTTGCATCGCTCGTGGCGCCCGTCTTGACAGAATTTACGGTGCCGCTAAAAGTGCAGCCATTGAAGTATAAGCCGGGACTTGATGTGACAACATTTCCGCCAATAGTGGAGCCTGGCCCGAATTGCAGGTAAGTGGCTGTGCTGCTTAATGTAAGGCTTATGGCGGCATTCCCCAATTGTGTGAATTGTTTCAGTACCAGGTATCCTGCATTTAAGCCGGTAAGACCCGCCTGGAACGTTTTGGACGCAGCCTGCGTGGCAGTTGCTGTTGCATTACCTCCACAAAACGATATCCCGGTTGCGCCACCCGATGTGTTGACATATATGTTCCCGTTAAACTGGTTTCCGGCAGTGGCCCAACATGGCAATAATCGTTCTGAGCCGTTATCTGTGAAGGTAACATCATTGTTCCAAAGATCAGGGCTCGTATTTCCAAGAAGTAAAAAACTACTTCCACTATTAGTAATACCACAAATTCCATTAAATATATTACCTCCCTGGCTGAAATCTCCTGTAGTTCCGTTTTTAGTAATGTTTGTCGATCCATTAAAAGTACATCCATTCAAATAAAGGCTTGGACTTACAGACGTAACATTGCCCCCAAACGATGAAGACGGTCCGTAGGTAATATTGCTGGTGCCTGTGGAAATAATGTTCTGCGCCTGGGAGCCAACCTGGTTAAATTGCTTCAATAATAATGTACCGGACGAGAAACCTCCGGCGCCAACTGAGATCGTATTACCTGCTACTAAAGTTGCTGACGCAGTGCCATTGTTGGCACAAAACTGCACACCCTGGCCATTGGCGGAAGTAACCACAATATTACTATTGAAAACAGTTCCCGTTGAATAGGGGCTAACTAACAGGGTTGTATTAGCTGTGGGTGTATTATTAAATGTGGCCACACCGCCAAAAACATTATTGCTACTATTGTAGGCAACATACAAATTGCTGCTTCCTGTATTATTAAAGGTGGATGCCGAGTTGAACTGATCCGGGTTGACGTTGCCAAACAATAATTGTCCGGCCCCGGAATTGGTAAAAACACAAATGTCATTGAATATGTTGTTGCCATTACTTGTATTATTCGCGGCACCTGTCTTGGTGGAATTTACAGTACCGTTAAAAACGCCACCATTGAAATATAAAGAGGGGCTTAGTGATGTAATATTTCCGCCAAAAGCAGCAACAGGTCCAAAAGTCAGATTGCCGGTTCCCGTTAGCAACAGGCTTTGTGGTGTTGCGCCAACCTGGGTAAACTGTCGGAGCAGTAAGGTGCCTGCTGTGAATCCACCGGCTCCGATCAAAATCTTTTTACCTGCAACTAATGTAGCATTACCGGTGCCATCGCAAAATTGAACCCCCTGTCCATTAGTAGATGTAACCGAAATATTATCATTAAAAACAGTCCCTGACGAAGCCAGGCTTACGTAAATACCCGTATTGCCAGTGGGAGTATTGTTAAAAGTAGCAACACCTCCAAAAATGTTGTTACTACTGTTGTATGCGACATAAATATTATCACTTCCTGTATTATTAAAAGTAGATGCTGCATTAAACTGATCCGCATTGCCATTTCCAAACATCAAATAACCGGAGCCTGCATTGGTAAAAGTACTGGCACCGTTGAACACATTGTTTCCACTGCTTCCATCGGTCGTTGCACCTGTTTTAGTAGAATTTACGATTCCATTAAATGTGCAGCCATTAAAATATAGTCCGGGGCTTGAAGAAACAACATTTCCACCAAAAACAGCGTTTGGCCCGAATTGTAAATATGTAGCTGTGGCGTTGAGCGTGAGGTTTACCGAAGCATTGCCCAATTGGGTAAATTGCCTTAATATCAGGTATCCTGCATTAAGCCCTGTAACCCCTGCCTGTATAGCTTTCCCCGAGGCTAACGTGGCCGTGGCCGTTGTATTACCACCGCAAAAATAGATTCCTTTGGCACTGCCCGATGTGTTGACATATATGTTTCCATTAAACTGGTTACCAGTACTCTGATAAGCAGCGAGTATCCTTTCAGAGCCATTATTTGTAAAGGTTACATCATCGTTCCAGGTATCGGGGTTATTAGACCCAAGAATTAAATAGCCACTACTACTATTAGTAATATTACACACTCCATTAAATATATTCCCCCCCTGGCTATTATCACCTGATGCACCTGTTTTTGTTGCATCAACTGCTTCGTTAAAAGTGCAGCCGTTAAAAAAGATATCCGGTGTGTTTGTAACGAGATCGCCTCCCACGACAGAATTGTTTGCTAGCCTGAGAAAGGTACCTGAGCCTGTAAACGCTAAATTCATTGGTGTATTCCCTAATTGAGTAAATGTATTCAAACTTAAAAATCCATCACTAAACCCTCCCGCACCAACTAATATAGTTTTGCCCGCAGCAAGCGTAGGTGTGCCTGTGCCTGATGTCCAGCCCAAATAAATTCCACCAGAGGCGGTAGAAGTCAATGTGATATTTTCGTTGAAAAGATCATTGGAATTGTACCCAAGCATAAAATAACCTCCACTACTCTGTTGATTAATCGCTAAAGTAGAGTTGAATATATTTTGAAAACCATTGTTATGATTATCGTTGCCACCTGTTTTTGATAATGATACCGGAGCGTTAAAAGTTCCTCCTCTAATATAAATATCGGGCGACGTAAGCGTTAAGCTTCCCCCGATAACTGAAGGATTAGCGGAAGAATAGGCACCCACATAAATGGAAGAAGTTCCTGTGCTGGCCAGATTTATTGCTGCATTACCATTTTGTGTAAATCCCTGTATAGCAAGATAGCCTGAGCTAAACCCGGCCCCACCAATGGATATCGTTTTGCCTGTTGCCATTACGCAACTTGAAGACAGATTCCAGGTTAGTGCGGTGCCTGCCGAAGAACCGACTTGTGTAACTATAAAATTACCGTTGAATTGATTGTTAGCTGAATTGTGTCCAAAAATAATCCTATCCAAACTGTTGTTGTTTGAATAAACATCACCATTGTAAATATCTGCTGCACCATTGCCAAATGACCAGTAACCGTTTCCGCTGCCCGAGGTGTAATTTACAGTCAGTGTTGAATTAAAAGTGTTTCCTCCCCCGGATGCATTGCTGGAAGTGCCGTCAGTTTTAGTCAGAATTGTGGCCCCATTGTAACTGCTATTTGAAGTGTAAATATTGGGAGCGTTAACTGCTAAAACTCCATTAAAAGTTGTACTAATAAAATTTGCAGTCGCATTGCCGGTTAATGTTATGCTTTGTGGTGTTGGCCCTGCCTGAGTAAATTGCTTCAGCAATAATGTGCCCGCAGAAAACCCACCCACTCCAGCAGAAATTGTTTTACTCGGCGCCAATAAAACAGATGCACCAGTACTACCGTTGCAAAATTGCACCCCTTGACCGTTATTGGAATTGACTACTATGTTATTATTAAAAATAGTATTTGTTGCATACTGGCTGACATATATCAAATTATTTGCAGTTGGCGAATTATTAAACGTGGCTACTCCTCCAAAAATATTGTTGTTGCCATTGTAAGCAACAAAGATATTGCTGCTCCCTATATTATTGAAAGTTGCTGCGGCATTGAACCGGTCTCCGATGCTATTGGCCATCAGCAAGTAGCCCGATCCCGCATTCGTTATTGTTGCCGGGCCATTAAAAATATTGTTCCCGTTGCTGGCATCATTGCTGGCTCCCGTTTTTGTGATATTCACGGGTTGTTGAAATGTGGTGTTTCTAAAAGTGACTGCTGCAGATGTTACGTTTACAATACAATTCATAGTTACTGTGCCGTTTCCAAATGTAGTGGTGGCAGCTCCGGAAACAGTAATAGTACCATTTTGAACGGTACCGGAGGTAAAGATTGCTGTAGCCCCATTAATGGTAAGTGTATTGCTTCCAAGGTCGAGTGTGCCGCTTGTAACCGTAAAATTTGCAATCGTGGCGCTAATATTTAATAAACAGATATTGCTGCCAGTTACGATGGTTGCATTATCCGTTGGGCCCGGGACCCCATTTGGAGACCAGTTGGCAGGGTTGGTGGCCACTGTAGATACCGATCCGTTCCACGTATAGGAGATTTGGGCTTTTGTGGTTTTAATAAATAAAAACACA
>Ga0207933_1002057_pt1 | contig 13710 bp, 25 predicted proteins | sample NGESurdeep092012_4_FD_184488 | JGI IMG/M metagenome (GOLD analysis project Ga0207933, IMG submission 184488) | Arctic peat soil microbial communities from Barrow, Alaska - NGEE Surface sample F53-3 deep-092012 (SPAdes) | ecosystem: Environmental > Terrestrial > Soil > Wetlands > Peat ... | reverse complement strand
GGCGGCTCGATCCGGCGGCTCATACCACTCGGCCAGCCGATCCAGACCCGCCATGACTCGCCCCTGGACCGCCATCGCGTTGCCACCGTGCCGCCCCACCAGATCCGCCACGGTCCACCCGGACAGCACGATCGGCAGAACAAACGCACATGCTCGCTGGCCTAACGCCTGCACCGCATCCTGATAACGGCGCCGCGCCTCCATCTGCCCGGCAACCGAGTCGTGATCGCGCGATCCGCCGTCAACCCGTCCCGCGTCAGACCCACCGCTGGTCGAGCCTGATCCTCGCTCCCAGTCGACCCGCAATCGCCGTGCGGCCTTACGATGCGCCGCGTCACACGGCAGGCGGTCCAACGGATCGATCGCCCGAAATCCGGCTATCGTTTTTTGATGACGGCGCCCACTGGCGTCCCGCTCCATCGCGATAGTATCGTCCGGATCACGCCACCGCGCCGGCGTCACCATATCCGGGCGACGGGGCGTACCATCCACCAATAGATGCGGCGGCACGTCAGAAGCGCCAATCGCGCGCGCGCGCGGCAGTTTCTTTGGTGAAGCGGGTGATTTCACTGTGGACTCGCCATCATGGATGCCACACGCGAACGATCTGCAACTGAACTCCCTGGGCGTCCCACATATCAATGCCATACCCAACCTGGGGAGCAGGATGCACGACATGCGAACGGTGATGGATTGACGCGCCCACCGATAAGACGAACAGCGACAGAATAACTGCTGAGACCGTTTTCGCGATCATACCGCCTGTCCCGCCAACGTCTGATTACCGACAAAAACAAACAGCCGCCCAAGCAACTCCGGCGTGAGCCCGTCCGCGTCACGCACGGCGATATCCGTTAGCGTCCGGGCGCCGTCGATGGCTCGGAATGTGAGGGTCACGCTGTATGTCTTGCCGTCGACCAGGCCCATGGCTCCCACCGCGACATTAACGCTACGTCAGCATCTATAACACCACCCTGATCCACGCAACGGGCGAATGGCGCTCTTCCGGATCGTAACCGAGCTATATAGCATCTCTGGAGCATCTCTGGAGATGCTACCCAAGGGCGCGAGCAGATTGACGAACGGGAACAACCACAAATGGCGCCGCAACAATTGGCGGTCGGTTGATAGCCCGACCGCGCCTTCCGTTGGGTCCGTCACAAGGCGGCCGACGTTGTCCTACACCGGCGAGAGACCACCTCACCGCGACGCCTCCTCGACCAACAAGACCAGCGCGGCCAGCGCGCTCTCACGATCGTCCGCGCGCATCGCGTCGATCGCCGCCATCTCGATCTTGTGCAAGCGTCCTAATTCGCGCTCAACTTCAATGACCGCGCTTCGCATCTGCCTTGTCGTCCTGAAAACCTGGCAGCCATCCTCGCATAGCTCAAGCAATTCGGCCCACGCCTGAAGCTGTACCACCGACCGCGCCATTCACTCATCCTCCGCTTTATACCGTTTTCCGCTCTCGTGAGGCCGGTACACGGCGTCCAGGCGGTTCCGGGTATCCAGACACCCGCCGGACCCTTGGCGCCGTCCAGCGCCGCTCACGGCCGCCACGCGGGGGCCACACCAGCCGTCCGTCGCCCCGCCGACCGGGTTGAGGCGCGCGCGAAACGCCATGCAGCCGAAGGCGAGGCACAACGTTTGGGCCTGATCCGTCGTGGTCGGACCGGTCGCGTTGATCGCGGCCAGGGCACCCCGCGGATTGCCCGGGTGGTTCAGCGCGTCCTCGTCGAGCGCGGCGATGATGACCATGAGCGCCGCTTTGGCCCCATACTGGCCGATATAGGCGCACAGCAGGTCCGCCAGGGTATTTTCGGTCATGCTGCCTCGCTCACAGTAAATTTTCCAAGGAGCCGTATTCCTCAACCGCCGCCACCAATGCGCGCCAATGTTCCGGCCTTTGCGCCGCGATCAGCCGCCGCGCCGCATCGATGATGTCCTGAGCGGCCAGAGCGATGTTGATGGGTGCGGTAGGGCCATCGTCGGGAAACTCGACAAGGACCACTTCTCTCTCGCTCATTCGACAGTCTCGACTTCATCGAACGGCACGTTGATGTGCACGCCCCGGTCGGCCCAGTGCACGGTGACGGCGCACCGCATGACGTCGATGCGCACGATGGACTGTCTCTTCGATCGTCATGGCGGGGGCTCCTGGTTCAGTGGGGTTGATGTGAGGGGGAACAAGCTGCGCCAAATCTGCGCCATAAACGCGCCATAAACAGCTACAGGAGAGTTATGCTGCGCCATATTAAACGGCCCTTTAGGGCCGTAATTTGGCGCAACTCTCCTTTCGCTGCGCCATAAACGCGCCATAAGCGCGCCAAGTCACGACGACACCATTGATCGGCGACGGAATATCACCAAAGGTAGGTATTTTATTCCTAGATAAGGTCGATGGTAACGCCAAAACTGCTTGCCAGTTTTCCTGTCTGTTGGTCTGTCGTTTTTCTTTCCGATGGGCTTGGTTAAATCGTCCCGGCCCTATCCCAATAACGGGGCTGGGGCTTGCTGTGAGGCGACCCCAAGGGAGACGCGCGTCAAGCGCTCCCAGTCCCCCGTAGGGGGACACCTTATGGCGCACTCGCGCAATCGGCGTGGCTCTAGGCGTTCCGCCATCTACGTTTTGAAGAATTAACGATCTTATGGCGCAACCCGCCAAAGTCCTGGGTATTTCGTCTATTTTGCGCCATAAGATCGCCAAAAAGTTTATGGCGCATTTTAATACTGCGCGTAACGATCCAGGACTTCGTAGGGTTGCGCCATAAGATGTGGTCGAAAGTTTTATGGCGCACGCAGATGCAGCATTTTCTGAATTTGGCTGAAACGCGCCGTATTTCATGAATTTGCGCCATAAGCGCGCCATAAGATCTGGTGAGAATTTTATGGCGCACGCAGATGCAGCAAAGTCCACTTTCATGACGGCCTCAGAACATTATTGACCCGCACTCCCGTAACCTTTTTGCGTTGGGTCGGGTCCATGAATTCCTCCTCGAAGAGGGTACCGTTCTTAAGCCAGACAGAGATCAAGTTCGCGGCCTGGGTGTCATTTATTCCTAGGGTTTGGCATATCACCTTTCCGGCCCAACGATTACCACCGCCGCGTTTGGTGGCGCTGTAAAGCACGCCAGGCTCAAACCCTTTGGCGATGAGGTCGAGTGTGCTGTTAAGTTCGGCCGATGTCGTGGTGGCCCAGATAGAAGGTTGTTCCCAGGAGACCATCGTCGCCACTTTATCGCCGTTGGGATAATCTTCGGTGGCGTTGTGAAGATCTTCGCGCTCGAGCTTGAACCACCGGGCCTTCGTGGCCTTTGGCGCCATATTCGTCTTGGCATCGTCAAGGCGCACGTACTGCCACCGTTCTTCCATCGGTATGCCTAGCGTATCGGCATCCTCCTGAGCCATGGAAGACAGTAGGAGCCCAACCCTGGCGCTATCGGTCAGGCCCTTGGCGCCACGGGCGCTATCGATGTCCAGGACGGCGCCCTTACGGACATGATGCACCAGCATGATGGCGCAGTTTGTCGCTCGAGCGATGCGACGCCACGCGGCGGCGGCCTGGATCATCTGGGGATTGCTGTTTTCCTCAAGCGTATGGGATTCGGCGAATGGATCGACCGTAAGTAGGCCAATATCGTGCGCCAGGATTTCCGCCGTAAGAGCATCTTCGTCGGGATGAATCACTGTAAAACCATCATCCCCCATAGCCGCCATGGTGACCGGCCGATCTTCGCCGGAGTGAAGAAAAATACGATCGTTCAGTTCCTCTCGCTCGAGCCTGTAGCGCAGCATGATCGCGGCCATACGGCGATCGAGCTCGTCCATTGGGTCCTCCAGGTTGAGGATCGCGGTTCGGACCTGAGCGAAAATATGCTCGCCAAGCAATTTCTTCCCAGACGCCAAGGCCACCGCGACCACCATCGCGTAGGTGCTCTTTCCGGTGCCGCCCGGCGCTACCAGCACGGTAACGAACCCCCGTAAGAGTTGCGTGCCGTAGAGCCATTGCCGGGGTGGAATTTCGTTTGGAGGGGGCAATTTGGCGGAACAAAGCACGAGCGGGGCGAGATTGCCGTTACTCGTGGCCAGCCGCGGTTTATTGGGCATAGTTGAGCGGGGCTTTGGTCCGCCCGCCTGGAACGCATCCCATATAGCCTGGTCATCGGACATGACGCCGCCGCGGCGGGTCCGGTAAACTGCGCCAGACTTCCTCGACCACGATCTCAGTTACCTCTTCTTCCTGCAAGTTTTGGTTTCGGTTGATCTCGTGGCACGCGGCGAGCATCACGTTTTTAGGCGACCTGATCCGGATGTGCATATGCGCTTCATCGCGAACCCGAGCACGTAATTGCTCGAGGATGTGAGCCCAGACCGCCGTGCCGCGTCGCACTTCCTCGGCTTTTTGGCGCGCCTCCGCTGGAGACCGAATATGGATCGCGAATGCCACGTCCATGGCGGCGTCCATCTCGAGCGAGCCGCGCGCCACCGCGTAGCTGATCTCGGCCTCGAGGGATGGGTGTTTGATCACTCCGCGCACAGCACGAACGCCGCCTCCCACCCGCGCCGCCGGACCTGTTCGGGCACCGGAATCATCGCACCCTCCCCCCCAGCATCGAAAATCCACGAACCGGAAACGACCCTGGCGCGACCAGCCGGACCGGATCGGGTTGGGGCGTCGGCGCCAAGCCGAACGTGATCCGGCGCGCCGCTTTGACGCGCGCCGGTGGTTTGGGGATGACGATCGGCGCGGGTGATCCACTGATCCTGTAATGCGTGGTGTGGGTCCGACCGTCGTAGCCCAGAGACCTGATCGCGCCGGCCGCGATCAGCGCATACAGCGCTCGCTTGACCCTCGGGCCGCCGATCCCCACCGCCGCCGCGATCTGAGCCGTCGTCGCGCTGAACCCGCCGTCCACGGCGACGCGGAGTAGGTGGGCCAGCACGACGCTTCGGTTCACCCGGGCTGTCGCGACCGGCGCCGCGACTTTGACCGGCGCCGGGTCGACGATCCGGTAGCGGCTCGGATTGGCCCCGCTATTGCCGCGATGCAGGCGGACGATGAAGCCGCCGGAAGTCAGGTCATGCAGCGCGGCCTTGACGCGGGCGGGCGACAGTCCGGTCGCGGCGGTGAGCGCGAGCGGTGTGGTCGCGAACAGATGGTCCCGCGCCAGGGCGGTGACGTGCGCCAAAAGGGTGAAGCGGGGGGTCATGCCGCCACCTCGCACCCGAACCGCGCCGTCCAACACGCCCGGCACCAGCACATGTCCGGCGCTCCGGTCTCGACGATCGGATCAAGCCGCGTGAACAGATCCACGGCGCCGCGCCGCTCCGCGTCCTGGCCGGGCCGCAGCGCCACGATGTCCGGCGAGCCGCAGGTGCAACGGAGCGAGGCTAGGGTCGCGCTCATGCGGCCCGCGCTCGTACGCGTAGGAACACTTTTTCGCGGCACGGGGCGCACCAGGACTCCCCGAGTGGGGCCGGGGCATCGCAGTAGACGTGTGTCGGCCCCTCACGATCGCCCCACAGTGGAAACCGACAAACCCCGGTCATGGGCAGTGCCGACTGGCGCGGCTCCGGCGTCACCACTGGCCTCGGCGGTGGCGCCCCACGGGGCGCGGCGTGCACGAACGGCATCGGGCGGTACGTGACGCGGGCCTGGACGACGGGCGGCACGGCGTGTGCGGGCGGTGTGCGTGGTGGTTGGACGACGGGCGCCATCGTGACAGCCACACTGGCGAGCGCGGGCAGCGTCGGACCGGCGACGCGCGGAACCGCCGTGACGCACGGCACGCCGTTCCGGATGATCGGGGACGGGCGGGGATCGAGGATGCCGTGGCCCTGTAACCGGTGCGCCTTGCCCACCACCGCGTTTTTCGTTTTGCCGACCGCCGCGCCGATCGCGGACACGGTGTGGCCGGCCCGCCAACCGACGCACACCGTGACGAGCATCGGCACGGTCCATGGGCCGGTCGCGAGGCTGGCGAGCACGGCCTGGTCGCGGGGGAGGATCGCGTTCACGATGCGCGCCTGATCGGGGATACCCGCGCCGGAAAATCATGACGGCGCGCCATGCCGATGACCGCGTTCTTGCTGACCGGGCGCTCAGCCGTGGACAACGCCGCCGCGACTTCCGAGGCGGCTTTTCCGTCGTTCCAAAGGGCGCGCGCCGCTCGAATCATTTCGGGCGATTGTGGTGTAGAAGACTGCCACGGTTTACAAACGACGGGCGCGATTCTCTCGCGAGGTTTGGGCGGCGCTTTAGCAGCGCGCGTGTTGCGGCGCGTCCGACTCCGATACCCGTTGCTTATTAAAATCTGGCCGATACGACTTTGGGCCAAACCCATCGCCGCCGCTATCTCATGCTGTGAGAGACCTTCCAGACGTAGACCAACGATTTTGTCGATCCGAGCCTGTTTCTTCGCGGCACGTGCCGCGCGCTGTTCGTCCGCCGCCTTCCAGGCCGACGCGCTTTTGGTTGGCGGCAAGGTGACACCGAGGGTCGCCGCCGTGATTCCCTCCCGCGCCGCGATTTGCCTGACCCGCTCGCGCGTCAGGCCGACCTCGCGCCCGATGGCGCTCATGGTCACGCCGCCTTCGCGGAGACGCTGAAGAACGACCATCGTCCGGTCCCCGTGGGCGCGGTTCCCGGAAATCGCTGGCGGCCGCCACGCCACCATATCGTCCAACCAGGAGAACCAGTCGCCATCAATCCATTGTTCGGCCCACTGACTATGGAATTCGGCCTTGAGCCCGGCGCCGCCTCGTATCACCGCCGCGATTGTTAAATCCATCGGGCACCACGATTGAGCGCGTGCGATCTCCTTCGATAAATCGAGAGCGAACGCGTTGTAATGCAGGACTTTAACGACCCCGTCTCCTGCTTTGATCAAAGCTATTGGCATTTTGAGTTACCCATGCCCCAGTTCGCTGGACGTGTTTCGCCGCGCCGGGATCGTCGTTCCGAGCGCGCGTTCCAGCGCGGCCATCGCTTCGTTGTGCTGATCCACGTCGCCGTCGCGCCAGGCGAGCACCGCCTCACGGGCGAACAGCCGGACCGCCTGCAGGTCGATGTGGCGGCCCATCATGCGGCCGACCCCCTGTCGGTGTGGCGATGGGGTGGGGTAGACGGCTCAGCCGGTTTCCCCGCTACCGCCTTGTGGCGCACCGGCCGCATATCGACCGTCACCGCCATGCCAGTGACTTCCTTGATCTTGTCTTCGAGCGCGACGATAGCCGGATCAATCGACGCCATTGTGCGTGTCTGAGTCCTGCTGTCGTCGGCGATATCGAATGACACGCTGATCTGGATTTTCGTTGGCATTGTCGATTTCCTTTGAATCGTGGGGGTCACGCGCCGTCTGGCTGCCAGTCAGGATCATCAGTCGGCAGCCGCAGCCATTCCGGAATCACCGCGTCAGGATCCGGCGTGCAGCCCCCGCCGGTGAATGTGTGCGGCTCGATCACGATGCGGCCCGGCACCGGCACGCGGGGTTTCGGGAACGGGAGTTGCGCGGGGCGGGTCACGGCTTCCAGAACCCCAGCGCGTGCGCCTGCCTGACCGTGATCCGGCCCGTGCTCTGGACAGGTCGCGCGTGTCGCTTGCGCTTCGCTTCAGGCCGTTCGGTCTGTTCCGCGATCCGGGTTCTGATTTCACCCATGGTGGCGCGCAGCGGGATGCCGGCGGCGAGAAGCGCGGTTTCCAAATCCTCCGGCCGGCGCACCAGCGCCCATTGGTGCCCGTTCGCCAGCAGCGCGTCGCGGGTGGTTTTTTGCGCCGGCGAAAGCGACGTGCCGGATTTGCATTCCATCCACAGCGTGCGACCCCGGTGAACCACGAGCAGATCGGGAATACCCGCCTTCACGCCGCGCGCCTTGCGCAGCACGCCGTGCATCACGGACTTCGAGCCGCCGACGTCGATCGCGGTCCAATAGGCGTCGGGAGGCAGCGCTTTCGACAGGAAAACAGCATAAGCGCGTTGGTCACGCCATTCGTGTTGCGTGCGTTTTTCTGGCGCCGGTTCGTCGGGTGTGAGGACAGGTGAGGTCACTATCGTGCACCAATCAGAACGATATTATCGACGGAAGTGTCGGCCAACTCTGAGACGTCCGTCGCGAGCGGCAGCGGCCATGGCAATCGGATGACGGCCGGGTCTCGCGCCCCGAGCGTCCAGAGCCGCGGTTTCCCCATGTCGGGGTGCGGATGCACGGCCGAAACGATCCGTTCCAGAACGGCGCCCTTTCGCATATCGCTGTGCAATTTTGGGCCGATAATAAGTTGACGCTTAAAATTTTCGCAGAATGACCGCATGAGCGCGGGCGATGCGGTCTCGAACGCCTCCGCCAGATCACGCAACGAAAGCAACGGCAACCCATAAGGCGCGAGGTATCGTGCCAGGATATGCTCGCGCTCTTGTTGCCCTGGCAACTCCAGTGTGATGTGCATATCAAAACGGCGCCATATGGCCTGATCGATGTGAGACCCGTAGTTGGTAGCGGCGATCAGGAATCCTTTATGTTGCTCGATGCGTTGGAGTAGTGTGTTTACTTCCTCGTTGCGTGAATCATCGGACGCCTGTTCGCCGCGCCGCCGCTGTCGCGAGAGCGCGTCAAACTCGTCCAGGAATAAAACGACCGGCACCGGCTCACCGTCATCAGCCGATAAACCAGCGGCCGCTCCGTCGAATAAGGCGCCAAGGTTCCACCCGGTTTCCCCAACCCACTTCGATATGACTCGCTCGGGCCTGACCGCGAGCATCGGTAAACCCAAGCGGGCCGCGAGGTGGTGCGCGAGCGTGGTTTTTCCAACCCCAGGAGGGCCATCAAAAATAGCCCGCTTACGCGGACCGATTCCCACTGCCGCCAGTTCTTGTTCAGCCCAGATTTCGGTCAACCACTCGGTGAGGGCGAGACGCACTGGTCGGGCCAGGATCGGCTCGGCCGCTTCGCTCGGCCAAAAAATATCGCCGAACGTGTCCAGCCCCTTTTTAGGTTGGGCGAACATTATTCCGGCCCGAAGCCATCGTTTCCGGTTTCCTTGCGCCATCCTTCGTCAAATCGCGGTCGGCGATTATCACCGAACGGGAATGGATTGCTGATGATCGCTTTATTCTCACGCGCGGCGGCGCGGCCCAGCTCCATCGCGCCGTCTCCATCAACATCAGGAACATCTGGGGCCTGGTGCGCTGGCCCGGATTGAGCGGGCGCCTTCGCGGATGGCTTTGGCGCCTTGACTTCCTCGGCATGGGGATTGCCATCCTTGTCGCGCCAAAGCCTCATGGGCGCGGCGCCCTCCAATTTCAGAGTGATTTCGCCCTTGCTCGGCACCAACTCCTTGAACTTTTCAATAAGCTCGTCACGGCCGAGTTGTTGACCCGCGAATGCATCCAGCGCACGAAATAGCGGCGGCGTATCCGCCATACCGATCGCGTGGAGATACATGTCGCGTAACTGCTCGTTCTCCTCGAACTCACGTGGTTTTTGAGAGCGCACTTTGACGCAGAACTGAATACCCTTTGGTGAAAATCCATCCCGCGCCGCGTCGACCACCACGGATTTGATATCGTCTTTAGCCGCTTTAATGTCTCGGTTAAGCGCTTCAACCCGCTCAATGTAATTCAGCAGTTTTCTGCCGTCGATCGTGTTCATACCCATGCCCATTTGTTAACCCTCCTTCACCCGTTCCTGCGCCATGGCCGTGACCAGAGTGGCGCGGTACCGCCCCTCGCATCGCGATAGCGAAACCTCAAAATGACGATGATCCCGCGAAAGAAACGCCTCGCGAATTTCGTGCAGTAGCGTGTCGAACTCGTATTCCATTTGGCAAACGGCCTCGTTGAACCGTGTGTCTGTGAGGGTCGGAACTTCCATGACAAACTTCATGCCGCGCCGCCCGCATTCTTCATGAAGATGGGCATTGTCCATTTGATCAAAGACTTCCGATATCTCAATCTCGGTCGAAACGTAGATGGAATGTCTGGGCATTTTGCTATCCCCATGCGGTCCGTGCCGCGCGTTCAGTTATTCCGCCCGTCGCTTCGCCCGCGTGTAGTCCACCAGCGCGCGACGCGCGTTCGCCACGTTGCCTTCAGCAAGTTCCACGCGCCGCGCAGCAGTTGGGCCGCCGCTCGCATCATGACCGCCGCCTTCCAGTGGAAGATTGAATTGGAGTTCGAGCCGTTGCCGTTCCAGTTTCGCGGCGAGGGCGTCGGCCCAGGCCCGCTCGTGCGCCGCGATGCGGTCCAGGAAGGCCCAGCAGCGCTCCCGCATGCCTTTGATGCGTGGCTTGCCGGTTACCTGGTCACGGCACCGCAACCGCACGGTCAGGGCCGATACGCCGATGTGCGCCGCGACCGCCGCCATGGCGCCGCCTTCGTTGCGCGGGCCGGCCTTCATCTCCGCGCGCACGCAGTCGCGGAACAGGTCGTTTATGCCGCTGTTATGATAATTCTGGTAAGACAATACCAACTCCATCGGTTAATGACTCCTCAACGAAAGGAGTGATGGAGACCCGATGGATTGTGTGTGCGATGATGCGCGCGTGCGGCGCGATGATGAAACGACTTCAAAAGCTGAAGGGTTGCCGCCCGTCAGCTTGTGCAGATGTTTCGCGAAAGGAACCCCTGACGCCATCGGGGCGGCGCCAGGGGCTGAGTTTATCAGGGAGGAAACGGTGACAGTTCCGCTGTCACGCGCGGACGGACCGGCGACGGACGCGCCGGCCAATACGATAAGGTCCGCCAACACGGACGCGCGGCCATGGGCTGGACCGGCGGACCGGAGCCATGAACCATTTGCTGGCGGGTTGGGGAGTCTGCAAAGTGCCCTGATCCCCGGCGTGGCCTTACGGTCGCTCGTACGACCGGCGTCCCCACGCTGGTATGAGTTCCGGGCGGTGGGGCAACCACCTTTGTCTCCCGGTAGGCTCCGCATCGCTGCATCGGATGCGTACGACCCGCGATACGCGCGCCGGCCAAAATCGCCAGCACCAGTCCCGGCGAGGCATGAGTTACCCGCCGCGCCGAATCGTTCCCGAAACGGCCCCGGCGCGGCGGGTGGACGCGGCGTCTGGCATGTCGCCGCGTTTTGGGATGAGGGATTCACGGCTGCCACAACCGCGCGACGAACAGCACGTCGATCAGCAGCCACACCACGGCGATTTCCGCACTCAGCATGGCCGCGCCACGGTGTAACAAGTGTCTGGCGAGACGAACGCCTGGTCGTCCGGGTCAACACCGAACACGATATGCACGAGGCCGGAACAGGTGCGTTCGATTTCAATCACGGACACCGGGTAGCCGCGATCCATCAGCACATCGTCGGGCCGAAGTTCACAGGCACAACGAAGTGATACGTCGATCAGCGGTTCCGTGATTGTCATATCCACCCTCCCTCTTTTTGTTATGTGCCCGGATCGACGCCGGACGGTGTTTCGGCCAGCGCGTCGGTTCCGAGTTCGGTGCGCAGCCAACCATCGCCGCTGACATGCTCCCCGCCCTGAAGGGCGAGGGTTCTAAAGGGCGGCATCACGCGGCCCTCCGGATGCTTCCTGCTTCGTCCGGTCTCTTAGAGAGATGCCCGTCCACAGGCTTCAAGGATTTATCCAACCCCCGTCTGAGAATAACGACCGCCGCGTTTGTGTCGGCGTTCGCCTCGTGCTCACAGGACACACAAACAAAATGCGCCTGATCCAATCGGCTACGAGCATCAACAACGCCGCACTCGGCGCACGTTTGACTGGTGTACTGCGCTGGAACCTCAATCAGCGTCCCGCCGCGATCCGCCAGCTTGTAGGCCAGCATCGTGTGGAACATGCCCCATCCCTGATCCAAAATGGCCCGGTTCAATCCAGCTTTTTGCCGGACCATCTTGCCCGGCTCGGCTACGGTGCCTTTTGCAGATGCGGACATGTTCCGCACCTTCAGCGCCTCCAAGACGACCGTGCCGTGGTTATTGGCTATGGTCGTGGATGCCTTGTTGAGAAAGTCTTTGCGGGCATTCGCGACCCGCAGTTGTATCCGAGCCACGCGACGGATTGCCTTGCGCCGATTGGACGATCCGCGTTTCTTGCGACTCAGACTCCGTTGCGCCTTCCGCAGCGCCCGCAGCGCGTTCTTCCCGTGGTTGGCGGGTGCGATGTTGGTACCGTCCGACAGCGCGGCGAACACCGCGACACCACGATCTATACCAACCGCTGGCAAGCTGGACGGCGCCGGCTCGGCTACTTCACGCTGCCATTGAACCGCGACATGCCATTGCCCGGCGCGACGCGATACCGTGGCGCTCCGGATATCGCCTGGAATGGCATACCAGCCGCGAAAGTTGATCCAACCCAATTTCGGCAGTTTGATCCGCCCGGACGAGTTGCCGGTGCGCTCAATCTTGATCGAAACCGGATCGGGAAATCGGAAGTTGTCGTTCACCCCTTTCTTGCGTGGCGTCGGATAGGCCGCGCGTCCCGCCCACCAGTTTTGATAGGCGCGATCGAGGTCTTTAAGTGCCTGTTGCAGCGCATGGACGGGAGCGACCTTAAGCCAATCGACTTCGGCCCGAAGTGTGGTGACTTCGCGGCATTGACTGGCGAAGGTGAACCGCCGTCCTGGCCGATACCAGTCTCGCCGCTGTTCGAGCGCCAGATTGTAAATGAACCGGCACGCCCCCGCGAACCGAGCCATCTGCCGTCCTTGCTCTGGCGTCGGGTAGAGCCGGTAGCTGTTGGCCCGGCGCAGACGCGCCTCTAACGCCCTCACCTCGGCCTGAACGCCGTGGCTTGCGGGCTTAAAGATGGTCATGCGGTGGCCCGGGCTTCGGCTGGTGGATAAAATGCCGCGACGCTTACTTTACCGCCTGTGGCTCTGGCGATCTCACACGCCTTCTCATAGGAAGGACGGGCTTTACCCTTGACCCAGCGGTGTACCGTCACGTCGGAGACGCCGACCTTGGCGCCGAAAGCTTCCAAAGTAAGCTCCTCGGCCTCGATAAGAGCAGCGAGCAATTGAACGCCAGGGACGGTGAGGGGGGGCTTGTCGTCTTTCATGGCGCTATTCCTACGCCACAGGTAAATTACCTGTCAAGCAGGAGTTTATCGCGCCTACACGCGGCGGCATGGCGACTTGCCAACGCCGTGAGCAAGAATCCCACCATCATGAGAAAATCCAAAAACCTTAGCCGCCCTGAAATAGGACCGCATCCACATGCATTTCTTGCCGCGTGGCGGGAGGCGGCCCAACTGACGCAGGCGAAAGTTGCAACCAAATTCGATGTAAGTGATGTGACAATCCATCGGTGGGAAACGGGAAAGGCGCCTGTGAAAGCCAGTGATTGGCTCATTTTGGCCGAACTTTTTGGCGCGGAAAGTCCGGGGTATCTATTTTTCCCACCGGCCTCCTTGCGGGATGCGCGCGCGCTTCAGAGTGCCCTTTTTCTGATTCAAGCCATGACCGAGACCGACCTTGAAAGATGGTTGGGGATCGGTGAATCGCTTGCCATCAAAGGGGCGCCGGAGCCCGCGTCCGACCCTCCTTAAAAAAATTACTCTACGTGTAGCTTTTCCCGTAGACAGGTTCCTACTCATGGCGTAAGCATCCTCCATCAGCCCACGGGCACCGATGGAGAGAGCCGATGGAACCCGCGTCCCGCACACAGCCCGCCCAACGCGTATCCCTTGAAAACACCGCCTTCCGAAACCGGCTCGAAAGCCGATCCGACGCAGCG
>Ga0207933_1002056_pt1 | contig 13711 bp, 11 predicted proteins | sample NGESurdeep092012_4_FD_184488 | JGI IMG/M metagenome (GOLD analysis project Ga0207933, IMG submission 184488) | Arctic peat soil microbial communities from Barrow, Alaska - NGEE Surface sample F53-3 deep-092012 (SPAdes) | ecosystem: Environmental > Terrestrial > Soil > Wetlands > Peat ... | reverse complement strand
CTGGGTAATGATCCCGAGACTCTGGGCTGCCCTGCGAAGAATGGTCTCGACAGCCGACCCGCCGCTCGAAATCTCTTGCGCGAGCTGGTCGCGGTCCTGGTTCGTGAACGCCTGCGCGGGCAGAATCGTATCCACATACGCGCGGTACGCGACATCCGTCGGAACTCGCCCCGCCGACGTGTGGGGATGAAAGAGATAGCCCTTCTCTTCCAGATCGCTCATGGTGTTCCGGATGGTCGCCGGCGACACGCCGAAATTGAACCGACGCGCAAGCTGGCGCGACCCAGCAGGCTGGGCTGTCGCTACGTACGTCTGGATTACGGCCTCGAGCACCATCCGCTCTCGGTCGTTTAATTCGGCTAGTGGCATAAGTGCAATTGTATCAACGACTTCCAGCGAGTGTCAAGGATGCTGCAAGCGCATCCAGACGAAGGAAGCCAGTTGCGGTTAGAACGATCGTTCCATTTCTGATCTCGGCCCATCCGGCGTCCTGCCAAGGACGAGCGAGTTGAATTTCGGCATCTGTGGCCCGGAGACCATCGATCGTGCGCAATCCTAAGTACACCCGCTCGGACAGTCGGTTCTCCCCGGTCAGCGTCTCCGCCTCCGCAACGATTGTGTCGCCGGAGTCGAGTCGCCTCATCCAATCTGTATACGCGGCGACGTTCCAGCTACGGATAGCACCATCGAAAGAGTGCGCCGACGGGCCGATGCCGACGTACGAAGCGCCGGTCCAGTAGGAAGAATTGTGTCGCGACCGCCGACCAGGAAGGGCAAAGTTGGATACCTCGTAATGCTCGAATCCGGCCGCGCCAAGCCGTTGATGCGCCAGCATGAAATCAGATTCGTAACGCTCCTCCGGCGCCTCGTCGACATCACCGCGATCGATCCACCGCGAAAGCGGCGTGTGCGGTTCCACTGTGAGTCCGTACAGAGAAAGATGTTCGGGATGCAGCCCCAGGACCTGGTCGACGTCAGCGGCCCAGTCTCGATTCAGTGATTCCGGCAGGGCAAAGATCAGATCCAGCGAGATATTGTCGATGCCTGCCTGCCTCAGCGTCGCGAACGCGCCCCCGATCTGATCTGCCGAGTGGGTCCGATGCATCCATTCCAGCACTTTGGGCTCGAACGACTGGCTGCCGAGCGAGATCCGGTTGACGCCATCCCTGACCCACGCGTCTGCAACGCTGTGAGTCACATCGTCGGGATTCGCCTCGATGGTGATTTCTGCGTCAGTCGAAATAGCCGCGCGATCACGCACCAGACGCAGAACGTCCCCCACCGATTCACCAAGCCGGGAAGGAGTCCCGCCGCCCAGGTAGATCGTATCGAGCGCCCAGCCGCTGGTGTCCAGCCGATCCAGCTCAAGCCGGAGCGATTCGACATAGCTCTCGATCGGTGTGTCTTCGCGAACCGATATCGCAAAGTCACAGTATGAGCAGCGGCGCGCGCAGAATGGAACGTGGATATAGAGGTGACGCATCACACCATCGGTCATCGTCTGACGATGACCCCAGCTGCAGAACACTCGAGCAATCCCTGTATCTCCAATTGCGTCAGCGCAGCAAGTGCGCGACTCGCGGGCCATCCGGTACGGATGATTATCTCATCCGCAGTCGCGGCAGCGTGCTGCGCAACTGCATCCCACACTGCTGCTTCGTCGTCGCCCAGTGGTGGGAGTGAACGAAGGTTTGCGACCGGCACGACGTTGGCGAGACTGAGCGCATCTGCGATGCTCGCGATGACGTGCGCGCCGTCGCGCAGCAGCTGATTGGAGCCGGCGCTCTGCGGTGAGTCGATCGCACCTGGAACCGCGGCGACGATGCGACCAAATTCTGCAGCCCGCGTCGCGGTAATGAGGGATCCGCTCTTCTCGCCCGCCTCAACGACAATAGTAAGTCGACACAGACCAGCGATGATGCGGTTGCGCCGGGGGAAGCATCCCTGGAAGGGGCCAGTTCCCGGCTTGAACTCGGAGACGACCAACCCGTGTTCCGCTATCTCGTCGTACAGCTCGCGATTGCCGCGCGGATAGACAACGTCCACCCCCGTTCCGAGTACGGCGGCCGTCAGACCATCCGCATCAAGCGCGGCACGATGCGCAATCGTGTCGATTCCGAATGCCATTCCGCTAACGATGCATGCTCCGGCCGATGCCAGCGCGGTTGCGAGCTCCCGTGCAACACGTGCACCGTACGACGTATGCTGCCTGCTCCCAACTATCGCGACGCAGGGCCGTGAAAGGATCGCGATGTCACCCGTGTAGTGAAGTTCCTTCGGGGGTGACGCGATCGCAGAGAGATCGGCGGGCCATTCCCCGGAATTGGGGCGCACAATTTGGCATGTAGGCACCGCACTCAGGGAAGCGGCGCTGTTTGAGCGGCAGGTCTGGCCGCCTCCTCCTTGAGACGCAACAGCTCGGTCCACCATGCAGCGAGCAGCGTCGTAAGGCCTTCCCGGTTTGCAGCACTTATCGAGAAGATTCCGAACGCCCCGGGCGCTTCGATGGGCGGCACGTAATCCTCTCCCATCAAATCAAGCTTTGTGAACACGACGCAGAACGGCTTCGCGGCCAGTTCCGGGCTGTATTTCGCGACTTCTACACGGAGCTGATCGTACTCGGCCTGCCAGTCCATGGCATCGATCGGTATCAGCATGGCGAGGATACGCGTGCGCTCGATATGACGCAGAAACTGCAAGCCGAGCCCCTTTCCCTCTGCAGCGCCCTCGATGATGCCGGGAATATCCGCGACGACGAAGGTGCGATAGTCCGAGAGTTGCACAACACCCAGATTCGGCTGCAACGTCGTGAATGGGTAATCCGCAATCTTTGGACGCGCGGCCGAAATGACGGACAGCAGCGTGGATTTACCTGCGTTCGGCTGACCGACGAGTCCAATATCAGCGATGAGCTTCAGCTCGAGCTCAAGGGTTCGCTCCTGCCCCTCCTCTCCGGGCTGCCATTCACGCGGAGACTGGTGCGTCGGCGTAACGAAGAAGGAATTCCCCTTGCCGCCTCGACCGCCCTTTGCGACTATGAATTCTTCGCCGCTGGCAAGTACGTCCGCGATGATTTCGCCAGTATCAGCGTCGCGCACGATGGTTCCTGGTGGAACCGGCATGTAGATGTCCTTGCCGCTGCGACCCGTCATGTTCGAACCCATGCCGTGCTGACCGCGATCGGCGGCCCATTCGTCGCGGTAGGTGTAATCCAACAGCGTCGCCAGGTTGGAATCACCGCGCACGATCACATCGCCACCACGACCACCGTCGCCACCATCGGGGCCACCCATCGGCACCAGGCTTTCACGGCGAAACGACTGGCATCCGGAGCCACCCGTGCCCGCGATCGCTCTGACCTTCACTTTGTCGATGAACACCGTCAGCTCTCCTTGATTCGATTCAATTCTTCGCGGGCCGCCGTGAGCGCCTCGCGAGTTACGATGTCCGTGAGCGCAGAAAGAGTCTGCGCAAGATCTTCAATTGACGCGCCACTGTTGCGCGCGCCGCGTAGATGCGACTTGAGCTGTGGGATCTGTTCAGATGCTGCACAGGCCGCGACAATGCAGAGTTCGCGTTCAACCAGACTGAGGCCCGGCCGTGAGAGAACCTTACCATATCCGTCAGCCATCATCCATGTATCAAGAGCGGGATGCAGCCGACTGACTGACTGGCGCAATGCGTCATACTTGTGCCCGTATACCATACGGCAGATCTGCTCACCCAAGCGAGCCGTATCCGCGGCCGCTGAATCGTCGATAGCCTGATCCACCGACGGCGCATGCTGTCCCGATACGTCACGCCACACGCGCATGGCGTTGAGTGCACGCGGGAAGCCGGCGAATAGATACGACTGCAGCAGTACTTCCTCGACCGCAATGACAGGCGCGACATCTATCGCCTCGACCATTACTCGACGCGTAAAGGCAATCGGAGCGCCGGCAACCGCACCGGCAATTCGTACCAGGGCGCGCATGGAGTCGCCGAAAAGTGGAGCCTTTTCCATTATGTAAACGATATCAGCTGTCGCGCACAGCGCCACAGCGCCTCTGTGCGCGGTGAATCACATCATTGCGCGGACGACAATTTCACCGACAACCTCGTGTCGCGAATCACGCACGGGTCTCCGGACGTGCTCAGCGAGCCTCTCCGGCAAGGACGTCGGTAGTGCTCCGAGGTGCCCGAGGAGAGCGAGCAGTGCGGGATACTGAGCGCGCGACGCACCGTCCTCGACCTTTATCGCAACTCCAGTTCCTGTCGCGAGGATCGCCGCCGAGTGGACTCCTTCAGCGCCGATCTTGCACAGAATGCCAGGGACCTCTTCCATGAGCACAGTATCGAACCTGTCGGTCCCGCCAACGAGGAACGGGTTGGAAAGCATCGCATCGACGATCCGACGCGGAATCTCGTCTCCCGCGCGAACCGACGAGGCGAGCCGGGCAAATGCGCGAGCCATTGCCTCAAGCGAAAGTCCAAATACCGGGACGCCGCATCCATCCTGCGCGATCGTCATGCTGCTTCTCTGAATACCGGTCCAGCGCTCGACTTCGCAAACGATCGATTGCTGCACTGGATGATCCAGGTGATCATAACCGGCGGTCGGCCACTGTGCGGTGCGAGCGCGCGCGAGCATTGCGGCGTGCTTGCCGGAGCAGTTGTTGTGGAGACGGGTGGGCCGGCCACCCGATTCCCGCAAGAGCCGCTGGCCGCGCTGGGAAAGCGGCTCCGTGACACCGCAGGCCAGGTCGCCCTCTTCGAGTCCCAGCTCCGCCAACATCGCTCCTGCGATCGCAACGTGTTCCGGCTCGCCACCATGCGAGGCGCAAGCGAGAGCTATCTGATCGGGCCCCCAGCCGAGGTCATCAAGTCCGTCCGACTCCATGAACGGCATGATCTGGAACGGCTTGGCGCAGGAGCGCCAGTAGGCCTGGTGTTCGGGATCGCGAGCGTAGCCTACAAGGGCGTCCCCCTCGACAACCGCGGCCGACACCCTATGGATCGACTCGACTGCCCCACCGCGGGTGACGACTACATCCAGATCGTACGAAGTGGCTGTGCTCACCCCTTAAAATATCTTGATGGCACCCTTGGTGTAGCGTTTCGGGTTCTTTCTGATGTCGGTCAGAATCTCGTTGAGGTGGGCTACCGCCTCGACCATCCGGTTGTAGAGCGTCGTATCGCTGATGAATTTGGACGCCGATCCATTGCCGCTTCTGAGCGATCCGACGAGCGAGTCGGCATTAGCCGTGACGCTGACGAGGTTGCTGTAAAGTGAATCATCACGCAGCAACTTGCCCGCGGTTCCCTGTCCCGAGTTGAGTCGAGTCATCAGCGAATCGACCTGTGTCACCATGTCGGTGAGCTGCGTGTAAAGTTGCGGATCGTCGAGAAACTTTCCAACGCTCCCATTCGGATTCTGCAGCCGTGCGAGCAGATTACTGGTCGAGGCGAGCGTACTGTTCAGACGATCGTACAACTGTCGATCGGTCAGCAACTTGCCGATAGTCCCGTTCCCCTTCGCAACGGATTGCGTGAGGGCGCGGAGATCGTGCGTCAGCCCGGCGACGTCCGTAAGCACGGCTCCTGCGCGTTGGAGCATCGCATCGTAATCCATGGTCGCTCCCAGCTGCAGGGTGTCCCCATCGTGCAACGCACGGAAGCGTGGTGTACCCGGTGTTATATCGAAGAAGCGGTCGCCCAGCAGCCCCTGATTGCGCAGCATGACTCGCGAATCGAGTCTCACCTGTTGCTGAAGCGTCACGTCGAGCTGGACCGTGATTCGCAGATTGCGCGTGGTGTCGGTATCGACTGGCAGGAACTCGATCCTGGTGATTGAACCAGCGAGTTGTCCCGCGACAGTTACCTGTCCACCTTCACGAAGGCCGGAGGCGTTCGGAACAAATGCGTAGAGTGTGTACCGCCGCGAGAACAGTCGCGCAGCCTGGCCGAGTTTGACAACCGCGAAAAACAGGATGCTGAGCACAACTATTGCGAGAATCGCAACGCGAAGTGCGTCTTTCGTGATGATCTCAGAGCGTCTCATTCAGTAGCCGCCGAGGAAGGTCTGGATGTAAGGATCATCCGACGCTGTCATGTCTTCGGGTGATCCAAAGAAAACGATGCGCTGGTCGTGCAGCAGTGCGATCCTGGTCGCCATACGGAATGCAGATCGGATATCGTGCGTCACGACAACGCTGGTGACATTGAGATCGCGCTGCAGCTTGAGTATCAAGTTGGTAATCGTACCGGTCGTAAGCGGATCCAGGCCCGAAGTGGGCTCATCGTACAACATGATTTTGGGGTTTGCTGCGAGCCCCCGCGCTACACCTACACGTTTCTGCATTCCACCCGACAATTCGGACGGCGCAACTTCCATGACCTGATCGGGGTCGAGATCGACGATACGCAGCTTCTCACGCACACGCTCCTCGATGGCGTCTTCGTCCAGGTTCGTGTGTTCCCGCAGCGGATATGCAATGTTCTCGAAGACGGTCAGCGAGTCGAACAGGGCAGATCCCTGAAACACCATTCCCATGTGCTGTCGAATCTCGAGGGCCTGTTCGTAGGTGAGTTTCTCGATATCGTTGCCGAGTACGCGTACCTCGCCACTATCCGCAACGAGCAATCGAAGTATGAGTTTCACTATGGTAGACTTTCCCGTGCCCGATTCTCCGACGATCGCAACGGTTTCACCCGGATATACCTCGAATGAAACCCCAGTGAGAATCGGCCGATCAAATGCAAGACTGACATCCCGCAGTTCGATGACCGGCTGCGCATCGGTGTTTCGAGGATCATCGTCAGCGTCGCGATCGGCTGTGATTTCCTTGCGAATTGCGGCGCGAACGCGCTCCGGATGCACCACGTCTGCAGCACGATCGTCGCCGCGCCTGTCGGTGGCACGACGCTCCTCATCTGACGCGTCGGCTGCAGCGGCTGGTGCGTTGTCGGGTTCCTTCACCGTCGTGTCGTTCGGATCGTCAGCGCCCATCATGCCGGTAGCAGTGCGAGCAACGCCTGCGTGATGAAATAGTCCGTGACCAGAATAAGAATGCTCGCTGTGACTACCGTGCGGGTTGTCGCAACACCCACGCCTTCGGTGCCACCTGTGGTGCGGAGGCCAAAGTGACACGCGGTCAGCGAGATTATACCGCCGAAAATGAACGGCTTTACCAGTCCGTGGACAAAATCATTCGGAATGAAATGGAGAACGAAGCCGCCAGTGGAGATCTGATCCCAGACCGTCGCCCAGTACAGCGACGTCGGAAGCTGGAGATAATACTTCGCGATCACGTTCCCGCCGAAAATGCCAGCGACGTCGTTGATGACTGTGAGCGCTGGAAGCATAAGCAGCGCCGCGATAAGTCTGGGAGTTACGAGTTTCTTGATCGGATCGGTGCCCATCACGTTGAGTGCGTCGATCTGCTCCGTTACCCGCATCGACCCGATCTGTGCAGCGATACCGGAACCAACTCGGCCAGCGACCATGAGACCAGCCAGGACCGGGCCGAGTTCGCGAATCATGGACGCACTGACGAGACTTCCGACGTAGGCCGTCGCCCCGAAGCGCTGCATCTGCACAGCCGATTGAAGCGCCAGCACCATCCCCGTAAAAAAGCCAGTCAGGACGACGATGCCGAGCGACTGTACACCGATCGCGTCCATCTGCTGGATGACGTCTTGCCCGTAGAAGGGACGGGCAAAAATGAAGCGGAACGCATTCCACGCGAGGACAAAAGCCTCCTGCAGGGAGAAGACTTTATCACGAGCGGCAGCGTTGATTCGTTGCAGTAGGGCCATTCAGTCGATCGGAAGGGCAAGGGACATGCCGAACACAGAGCACTGAGCCTCGTCAATGGATCCCGACCTTCGGCGGGATGACTCCGTCGGCGGGACCACGGTACGCCGGTCCTTTGACGCGTGCGGCGATGAGGGTAGCTTCGTATTCGATGATCGAGACCATCCAGCGCCACAGACTCCTTACGCTACTCGAGTCGGCGAAAAGATACCATGTGGCAGTCGCCGGCGACGCGATGCTCGACGTCTATCTCATCGGCGATGTCGAGCGAATCTCGCCGGAGGCGCCCGTTCCAGTTGTTCGAGTGCGCGATCGTCGCCACGCAATGGGCGGCGCGGCCAACGTCGCGCAGAACGTCCTCGCGCTCGGCGCCTCCTGCAGCATGGTCTGCACCGTCGGAGACGACAGCGCGGGTCGGGATCTTACGGGGATGCTCCACGGCGCCGGCGCTTCTGTGGAAGGCGTTCTCCGGAGTGGCAAACCCACGACGACAAAGACGCGGATCGTGGCCCGTGCGCAGCAGCTCGTGCGGGTGGACGAGGAGGATGACGCCGATTCCGACGGCGTGGACGTCGAGGCAATGATACAGGCGGTCCGAACGATTGTTCGGAAAGCCGATGCGCTGGTACTGGAGGACTACAATAAGGGAGTTCTCGCGCCCGCAGTGATCAGAGTCGCGATCGAGGAGGCAAACGCTCGCTCGATTCCTGTTGTCGTGGATCCCAAGTTCAGAAATTTCTTCGAGTTCCGGGGTGCCACCATTTTCAAACCCAACCGGCGCGAGCTTGAGTCGGCGCTCGGCGCGACTCTCGACATCGGATCGCCCGAAGCCCTTCCCGCCACCTGCGCCCGACTCGGCGTGGAGCATCTCTTGCTCACGCTTGGCGAACAGGGAATGGTGCTGGTGTCGGCCGACGGCGAAGTCGGCCGGATCCCGACCACGGCGCGAGAGGTTTACGACGTTGTGGGCGCCGGCGACACTGTTACCGCGTATCTGGCCACGATGCTCGCGGCCGGTGCAACGGCGTCGGAGGCTGCAGTCATTGCGAATTTTGCGGCGGGAGTTGAAGTCGGCAAACTCGGCGCCGCAACGGTCAGCGAAGGAGAGGTCATTGAAGCATACGACGCGTACTACGCCGAAAACTCTTTAAGAGTGAAGTCAGTTGAATAGAATCCAACGCGCAATATCCATTGCGGTGATCGTGGCCGCCTCTGTGACGTTTGCTTCGCCAGCCGTTGCACACGCGCAGGCATCGCTCTACGTACCCCTCGATGACATTGCGTATCGCTTCGCCGACGCGCTCATTGCGCGCGGTGAATTACGCGGCGTTTCGCTGCTGGAGCGGCCCTACACTGCGCAGCAGCTGTCGGCGGGTGCGGATACTGCGCTCAGTCATGCGCATTCCGCGGTGGTAAAATCGTATGCCATTGCGCTACGCACCGCGCTCCAGCGATATGTCGTCGACACGACGGGTGCGACGACATCCCCGGACAATCCAGCCTTCTTTGCCAACGCAGATGTCTTTACAACTGCACAGACCTCTGGCCAGCGCGAGTTGATGCTTGCTGATACAAACTCCAGCATTACGGGTGGAGCGGGCTTCAGGCTCGCAATGGTGGCTGGTCCAGTCGCGGCTGTGATTCATCCAATCATCGACAATCGGCTTAACAACGACCCCGATTTCGCGGGGAAGCAGGACCGCGCAATCGCAGGCAGAACGCAGGACGCCTATGTAAGCGGTCAGTGGAAGTACGGCAGCATCTTCGCCGGGCGCATGGTGAGAAACTGGGGACCGTCGTCGTTGCAGGGCTTGCAGCTGGGAAGCGCGCCGTACTCTTACGACCAACTCTACACTCAGATCGGCACCGACCGCATTCACATGTCTGCGCTTGCTACGCGACTCGACGACGCGTTTCAGCCTGACGGCGTTTATGCACGGTATTTCTATACGCATCGACTTTCGGTGCGCTGGCGTGATCTGGAAGTCGGTGCGTCGGAGGGGTATCTCGCTTACGGAATCGGGCGATCGTACGATCCGACGCTTCTCAATCCGCTCAACATCTACGCGTTATCGTGGCGTAACGAACATATAGCCGGCAATCTCACGATTGGTGGCAGTATGGCGCTGCGGACCGGGAGATTCGGCAATTACTCCACGGAGTTGCTGCTGGGGAACCGTCAGATCGATTCATGTGCCGAGCTTACGTGCCAGGAGCCAGCGTCATACGGATACTCTGCGACTGCGGAAGGTGTGCCGCTCTTCGGTGACCAGCGACTGTTCGCGTCATATTCGCGACTTTCGGGGCTCGCCTACCGAGCCAAGGAGGGGCCTGCGGGTCAATACTCCAGCCTGGGTGTTGGGCTGGGACAGGCATTCTCCGATTATGGCGAGTTGAAGATGGGAATCGACCTCGCTGCCGTGCCATACACCACGATACGTCTGTACGGTGCGTACCGTCGCCAGGGCCAGGGGGATTATCATCTGCCGTTCCCGCCGCCCGCCGCATATCCAATAACGCCGGGATTTCTTCAGGGAATTGTAGAACGAGTCGCTAGAGTCGGCGTTGAAGGTGGTGGCATGATCGCGCCCGGCTTCGAACTGACGGGCGACGTCGGCGTGAATCACGCTACGAACTCTGACCATCTGCCCGGTGTGACTCGCAATCAGATTGCGGCGCAGGCGAGGTTTCAGTGGACGCCGAGGGGTTTGCGTTTCTGATGGCGGCGGCGCGGATGAATCCGCGCCTTACTGGATCCCGATCTGCGGTGGGGTGACGGCTGGCGTGGATTCCATGGCGCGGATGAATCCGCGCCCTGCCGGATCCCGACCTTCGGCGGGATGACAACATTCGGCGGGATGACAACATTCGGCGGTGGCGCCGATCTGCGGGGCTAAGTAGTTTGGTCGGAGGTCACGAAGTTACAGAGGGCAGAAGCTCAACGGTCGAGCAGTCGGCTCATAACCGTCTGGAAGTGGGTTCAACTCCCACCTGCCCTATTTTCAGTGTCACAGAGATGCGGGCCGAACCCTACCCTGCCCATGCGGTGGACGGTATTTTACGAGGCTCCGGTTTACTGCCGGCCGGTCGCGTAGCTCAGCTGGTTAGAGCGCTGCTTTCACACAGCAGAGGTCCGGGGTTCGAGTCCCTGCGCGACCATTTCCCTACGTTTCTCTCACCACACCCCAGAGCATGCGTGCTTTGAATCTCCGGTCACTGCTTGTGGCCGTTGTCGTATTCGGAGCGCCAGCGGCAGTCGCGGCGCAGAACCCGACAACTGCGCAGGCGCAGCAGATGCTGCAGAACCCCGCCATGCTCCAACAGCTCAAACAGCGGATCATGACGAGTGGGATGACTCCCGACCAGGTCAGAGCACGTTTGCGGGCTGCGGGCTATCCCGACAATCTGCTGGACGCATACCTCACCAATGGCGGAGTGGGCGACTCGACGGCGACAAGCGCCGACGTCTTCGCGGCTGTCCAGGACCTCGGCATCGCCGACAGCACCGACGTCGATCTTCTGCGGTGCGGTCTCAACCCCGATTCGCTGATGTACGCGGACACACTGTTTGACTCGAGCCGCCGCGGTTCGTCCAGAGACACTACCAGTGGCTCACTGCAATCCCAGGGCGGAACATTCAATGGCTCTGAGGGCGCAAACCCTGGTGGAATCGATAGTGTGCGCTACAGCCGTCAACGCCAGGCGCTCGCCCGCGCGTGTAAAGCGCGAGCTGATTCGCTGCACCGGCCCGACGTGATTGCGCAGACGCAGCGCGACAGCGGCTTCTCAATATTCGGACTCGACTTCTTCCGCCGCTCCACAACCCTGTTCAATCCGAACGTGGCGGGACCGGTGGATGCAAACTATCGCGTCGGCCCGGGCGACCAGCTAGTCCTCATACTTACCGGTGACGTCGAGGCGTCGTATGAGCTCCCCGTCACACGACAGGGATTCATCGTCGTGCCGCAGGTCGGGCAGATTTCAGTCAACGGGTTGACACTCGCTCAATTGAACGACGTGTTGTACGACAGATTGGGACGGGTGTATTCCGGCGTCACCCGCGGCGCCGGGGCAACCACTCACTTCTCGATAACGCCAGCGAGGCTACGCAGCAACATGGTGTTCGTCGTAGGTGATGTGATGGTACCGGGTGCGTATCAGGTTTCAGCGTCAGGAACACTTCTTTCCGCGCTATATGCGGCAGGTGGACCATCGGACAATGGAAGTCTTCGCGATCTTCAGGTCCGCCGCAATGGGAAGCTCGTTGCACACATGGATTTCTACGACTACCTCCTGAACGGCGACGCGTCCAACGACGTGCGGCTGCAGAATGGAGATATCGTCTTCGTTCCGGTGCACCTCGCGCGCGTGCGTATTGTGGGAGAAATAAACCGCGCGGCGACATACGAGATCAAGCCAAGTGAAACGCTCGCGGACGCGATACGGTTTGCGGGTGGGTTCAAGGCTGCGGCATCGCGGCAGCGCGTGCAGATCGAGCGAATCGTTCCGCCCTCGGAGCGGACGCCAGGCCGCGACAGAGTTACCACGGACATCGTTTCCGATGCATTCCTCACCGGAACCGGGCCCGCTGTGCCCGTTGAAGCTGGTGATGTAATCCGCGTCTTCCCCGTGGCGTCGCGGGTTCGCAACCGAATTGTCGTGCGTGGCAACGTCAACATGCCCGGCACGATCGGGTTGACGCCCGGGATGACCGTCGCCGGTGCGCTCAAACTTGCTGGCGGCATCAAGCCGGACACATATCTCGGCGAAGTACTGATCTCGCGCCTCAATCCCGATTCCACTCGGCAGCAACTCCGCGCAACGTTGCGCGATTCGACGGGAGCGGTGATCAACGACTTCCAGCTCAAGGAAGATGACAATCTGACGGTCTATTCGGTCTCCGAATTCCGACCGACACGTTACGTCGCGATCAACGGTGCAGTTCGAAAGAGTGGGCGTTATCCATATCACGAAGGGATGACCGTGCGCGACCTCGTTCTCCAGGCTGGCGGCCTCGAGCAGAGTGCACTTCTCAACGAGGCCCGCATCGCTCGACTGCCGGAAGACAGATCCGGCACAGTAACCGCTCGGGAGTTCTCGATACCGCTCGACTCGAGCTACCTTTTTGAGCGCGCGCCGGACGGCAAGTACAACGGCCCGCCCGGAGTGCCTGCGACTTCCGGCCCGACACCCGACGTGCAGTTGAAGCCGTATGACAACGTTCTCGTGCTGCGGCAGCCCGGTTGGGAGCTGCAGCGTACAGTTGCAGTGAGCGGAGAAGTGCGCTTCCCGGGACGATACACACTGCTGAACAAGAACGAACACATCAGCGACGTGTTGAAACGCGCCGGTGGGCTCACGCCGGAAGGTTACGCGAATGGCGTGACGTTCTATCGTCCGTCGAGCCAGATTGGCCGGATCGGGATCGACCTCCCGGATGTACTGAAGGACCCACGCAGCCGCGATAATCTCCTTCTCGTGGACGGTGACTCGCTGTACATACCTCGCTTCAACGCTATTGTACGGGTCGGCGGAGCTGTGAATTCTCCAGTTGCCGTCACGTACGCGCCGGGCAAGGATCTGAATTATTACATCCGCGCTGCTGGCGGCCCGACTCGCAAGGCCGACGTCGGACATGCATACGTCACGCAACCAAATGGGAAAGTCGACGCAGAGTCGCAGCGATTCCTGATCCCGGATTATGTCCCCAACCCCAAGCCGGGCAGCATAGTCTTCGTGCCCGAGAACGATGGCACGTCGGGATTGAGTGTCCTGGCCGCGCTCGGATCGTTGACCGGAGTAGTGTCGAGTCTCGTCGCGGTGATCGCGCTCCTGCGTACCCACTAACGGCTGATACGCATGCCCGACGTCGTACCGATCGCGGAACCGAGCCCGGGACCGTTGACGCTCGCG
>Ga0207933_1002055_pt1 | contig 13713 bp, 13 predicted proteins | sample NGESurdeep092012_4_FD_184488 | JGI IMG/M metagenome (GOLD analysis project Ga0207933, IMG submission 184488) | Arctic peat soil microbial communities from Barrow, Alaska - NGEE Surface sample F53-3 deep-092012 (SPAdes) | ecosystem: Environmental > Terrestrial > Soil > Wetlands > Peat ... | reverse complement strand
CAGACAAAACAGACGCAGCAAAAGCCGGAATTTCTTCGCAGAAATTCGGGAACGCCGAAAATACCGGTTTCGCATTGTCATTATTGCTTTTATAGCGTGTTTGCATGTGCTTAACTAGTCTTGAACCTTTATTTTTATGATAACATTCAATGGATTTTTTGCGAACTTTCGCGCGGAGCATGGTAATTTTTTTTATGGGCCAATTTTTCAAGCCAAACATTCAACGTCGCGGACGCATCGCGCGCGGCATTATTGGCGTGGTTTGCCTCGCCGCCGGCATTATTGCCGGCGAAAAATTTTCTTGGCGGGCCGGATTCATTTTAATGGCAGCGGGGTTATTCGCGTTGTTTGAAGCGGCTCGCGGCTGGTGCCTTATGCGCGCGTGCGGCCTTAAAACGAAACTTTGACGCCACAAAAATTGCGCGTTGAGTTCGTTTAACCTTCGCTGCGCGTTCCGTATTTTTCCGCCTGCTTCATTGAATCCTCTTCCGCATCCTCCACCCCATCTTCCACGGAACGTTCAGTCGTGAGGTCGTCGTGCGGCAGAATATTTTCAACTTTCTTCCCGTGCGAAACTGGCGGCGCGCCCATGCCGGACGATAAAATATTTGGTTCGTCCGCCGGCGCATTCGAGCGCGTTGCAGGGCGTTTTGATTTTTGATTCATGCTATTTTTTAGCAACATTTATGCCGCAACAAAATTAGAGAAATTACTCGAAAAAATTCTTCGCTGCCCCGCGAAATGCAATGTCAACGTGCAAAAAAGTTGCCCGCCCGGTAAAATTCATTTTTCTGCGCTTGAATTTATATTAAAGTGCGCGCATGAATTTATTGCCGTTCGGAAAATTGGCCGCCGCAAAACCGCGAAAATTTGTTCCCGAAAATATTGACCTCGGCGACTGGCCGCAAATTGCGCCGCTGTTTGAACAATTGGAAAAACGCGCGCCGCAAATCAAAGCCACCGGCGAACTGGAAAAATGGCTGCTCGACTGGAGCGAACTCAACGCCGCGCTCGACGAGGAATCTTCGCGCCGTTATATCGCGATGACCTGTCACACGGATAATGCCGACGCGGAAAAAGCGTATCTGCATTTTGTCGAAAACGTCGAGCCGCAACTCAAGCCGCGCCAGTTTGCGCTGGAAAAAATTTACGTCGCGCATCCGCAGCGCGAAAAATTGCCGAAGCTCCGTTTTGAAGTTTTTGACCGCGATGTAAAAAATCACGTCGAATTATTTCGCCCGGAAAACGTCGCATTGGAAACCGAGGACGCGAAACTCTCTCAGCAATATCAAAAACTCATCGGCGCGCAGACGGTGAATTTTCGCGGCGAAGAAAAAACGCTCGTGCAGATGGGCCGTTATTTCGAAGAGCCGGATCGCGCGCTGCGGCAAGAGGCGTGGGAACTTGTTGCCAAACGCCGTTTGCAGGATGCGGAAAAGTGCGAGGAGATTTTTGACGAACTCGTCAAGTTGCGAACTCAAATCGCGAAAAACGCCGGCTTTGAAAATTATCGCGACTTTGCATTTCGGCAAAAAGCGCGCTTCGATTACACGCCGGAAAACTGTTTGCAGTTTCATGACGCGATTGAAAAGGAAATCGTTCCCGCCGTCCACGAAATGCAAAACGAACGCAAACGGCAGTTGAAAGTCGAAAAATTGCGTCCGTGGGATTTGTCCGTTGACCCGCTGAATCGTCCGCCGCTCAAACCGTTCGCGCAAGTCGGCGAAATGGTTTCGCGCACGCAGAAAATTTTCAATCACCTCGACGGCGAACTCGCGAAAAATTTCCAGCAAATGCAGGATTTGAAACTGCTCGACCTCGACAATCGTAAAGGAAAAGCACCGGGCGGTTATCAATCCACTTTATCGGAAGCGCGCGTGCCGTTCATTTTCATGAACGCCATTGGTTTGCAGCGCGATGTGGAGACGCTTTTGCACGAGGCCGGCCATGCGTTCCACGCGCAGGCGACGCGCGACGAGGATTTGTATCCGTATCGCAGCGCGCCGATCGAGTTTTGCGAAGTCGCCTCGATGGCGATGGAACTGCTCGGCAATGATTTCCTGGAGGAATTTTATTCCCGCGCGGACGCGAATCGCGCGCGCAAACGGCATCTTGAAGACATCATCGGATTTTTTCCGTGGATGGCGACGGTGGACGCATTTCAGCACTGGATTTACACGCACGCGAATCACACGCGCGCCGAGCGCAAGGCGGCGTATCTGCAATTGATGGATCGTTTCGGCGGCGAAGTGGATTGGACGGGGTTCGAGGAAGCGCGCGCGCACTCGTGGCATCGGCAGCTCCACATTTTCATCCATCCTTTTTACTATGTCGAATACGGCATCGCGGAGCTGGGCGCGTTGCAGGTCTGGGCGAATTCGCGGCGCGACAAGGCGAAGGCGTTGAATGATTACAAAAAATCTTTGGCGCTCGGCGGCTCGCGTCCATTGCCGGAATTATTTTCTGCCGCCGGTTGCAACTTTGAATTCAGCGCGAAAACAATTCAGCCGCTGATGAAATTATTGCGCGAAGAATTGAAAAAACTTTGAGTTCAAGTGTCGGCGGAGATTTTTCTTTGCGTCATGCCAGTTTTCCGTATTTCCGAATTTCCGGCCAAATCCAGGCGATGGCCAGCACGACTAAAATGGTCCCGATGCCGCCGGTGACGGTGGAAATAATCGCGCCGGTCGCGTGCGCGCTTCCCAAAATCGTCGGCACCGTGAACAGCCACGCCACGAGGCCCGATTCCGCTCCGCCCAATTCGTTGGACGTGCTGATGAAGAGGCTGTTGACCGCCGAGACGCGCCCGCGTTTTTCATCGGGCGTCAGAATTTGCACGAGCGTTTGCCGCACCACGACGCTGATGTTGTCCACAAAACCCGCCAGCGCGAGCATCGCAAACGCAAACCAAAACCAAAACGTGTTCGGCAACGGAAGCAAGTGGCCGAGGCAATTTTTATTGGCCACGCCAAAAAGAATCGTGGCCGCGCCAAAAATGGCGACGGACCAAAGCATTGTTTTCCCGGCTTTTTTCAGCGGCGGACGATGGGCGATGATGAAGGCGCAAATGACCGCGCCAATCGCCATCGAATTGCGCAACCAGCCCAATCCACTTGGACCGGTGTGAAAAATGTCATTGGCGAACATCGGCAAGATCGTCACCGCGCCTCCGAGCAGCACGGCAAACAAATCGAGCGTGATGACGCCCAGGATGATTTTATTGTGATAAACAAAATTAAAACCTTCGACGAGGGTGCGCAAAGAAATGGGTTCAGCCGGTTTCGCCTTGTGCAAATGTTTGATCGGCAAAACGAGCGCGAAGCAGGCGAGCGAAGCCAGGGCATTCAGCGCATAAACCGACCACGCCGTCGAATTTTGCTCGGCGTGCGGCGTGAGCGCGATGACCGCGCCGAAAATGACCGGGCCCAGCACGGATGAAAATTGGAAGGCGCCGCTGTTAAAGGTGACGGCGCGCGAAAATTGATCTCGCGGCACCAGGCTCGTCACAAACGCCGCGCTCGCGGGCCATAAAAAAGTTCGCGCCACGCCGGTGACAGCCAGAAAAAAATAAATCCAAATTACGTTGCTCAAAAAGGCGGACGCCAAAGTCAGCCCCACACTGGCGGCGGCCAGCACCAGCGTAGCGATCAAAATAATTTTTTTGCGGTTGAACGTGTCCGCAAAATGTCCGGCGGGCACGGTGAAAAGGATCATCGGCAGCATCATGGAGAGGCCGACGAAGGCCAGCGACAGCGCCGAATGCGTGCGCTGATACAGTTCCCAATCAATCGCGACGACGAGCATTTGCTGGCCGAGCGACGCGACAAAACGCCCGATGAGATAACGAAAAAAATTCGCGTTGCGCAAAACGGCGTAAGGACTTTCGACAACGGGTTGGATTATCGGCTCGTCCGGCAAATTTTCTGGAGATTCCTGATCGTGCATGAAACAACGGCGCCCAACTTAACTTAAAATTTTCGCCGGTCGAGTTTTTGCGCACTTTAACTTTCTCGTAATCGCCGTTGAAATGGAGTAAAATGCGATTGCAATTGGATGAAGATGAGCGAACCAAATGACACGCCGCCGAAACGGAATTACAAATGGCCGTGGTTTGTGCTGGTGGCGGTTGTGTTGTTTTTGGCGCTGGCGATCGTGTGGATGAGTTACGCCGTTCATCGCGAAAAACAGGAGCGCGATTTCAACGCGCCGATCCAAACCGGCGTGAAATAATTATTTTTCCCGCCCCGACAATTCCGGCAAAAGTGAAACGCCATCAATATTGGTTGGCGCCGGCGTCAGCGCAATGGCCGCCGCCGTCGGCAAAAAATCCTGCGGCGCCACTTTCGCCCCGCTGATTTGGCCGGCGGGAATCTTGCCGGGACAATGGACGATGAACGGCACGCGAAAATCGTTGGAAGCAATGTTGCTGTGAAAAAAGGCGGGGTCAATTTCCGCAGTTTTTTTGGGGCCGCTCGAACTGGAAAGGAAAATCACGACGTTGTTGGTCATGCCGATTTTTCTCAATTGCTCGCGTAATCCGCCAACGTAACCGTCCAATCTTGAAATCAGCGCGGCCCGATTTTTTTCCGGCTGCGGCCACGCTTCCTCGGAAAAGGGCGCGTCGGTCGGCACTTCAATTTTTCCATCCGGGATTTCGTAATTGAGCAAAAGAAAAAACGGGCGATGACGATTAAACGGATCGGGCTGGTTTTTTTTGACAAAATTCAGCGCGGCCTGCGCGAGCAAGTCGGGAATATATTCATTTTTTTTGCCGCCGGTGTTCCTATAAATCATTTCACGGCCCACAAAACTTTTCGGTCCGTCATTTGTCGCGCTCAAAAAATTGCGCGGCGCGTAACGGAAAACGTAGTCGGCGTAAAAATGGTTTGTGCCGGTGTGATCCAGGTAGCCGGCGAATTCATCGAAGCCTTGTTGCCACGGCACGCCGCTGGAATTTTCATCGCCCAGATTCCATTCGCCGATCAAACCGGTGTGGTAGCCGGAGTTTTTCAAAACTTGCGCGACGGTGATTTCATCCGCCGCCAAAGAAATGTCCGCGTCGGCGCGCTGGCGCAAAGGCGCGGGATTTTTTCCGAGCAGGAGCGCGGCTTGCGATGGCGAACTGGCACCGGCGGCAGAATAATTTGTGAAACGGATGCCTTCGGCGGCAAGCTGGTCAATGTTCGGCGTCTGAAATTTCGTCTGGCCATAACAACTTAAATCGCCGTAGCCCAGGCCGTCGCATTGGATGAAAATGATGCTCGGACGACGCGGCATGGCGACGGGCGCGGCGGAAGATTGTGCGGGCGCGGAAAATTCGAGCAGCGCGGCCAGCAAAATGAAGGCGCGGGCAAGGTGATTCAGATAAATTGATTTCATTGGAACTTGGATTCTGGAAAAGTTCGGGCGTTCAAAGCAATTTAATTCGCGCGCGTCCGTTTTCCAAATCCTGCATCGAGCGGAATTTTCGTGGCGGCGATGAAGCTCGGAATCGTCGCCAGAATCACCCACACGAAAAAATGCGGATAGCCAAGGTGTTCCTGCAACCAGCCGCTCCCCATTCCCGGCAGCATCATGCCCAGCGCCATGAAGCCGGTGCAGATCGCGTAGTGCGCCGTGCGATGTTCGCCGCGCGCGATGTAAATCATATAAAGCATGAACGCCGTGAAACCGAAACCATAGCCGAACTGCTCAATGGCGACGCCCGCGCCAATCGCAAAAAGATTTTGCGGCTGGGCATAAGCGAGCCAGATGAAAACTGCGTCCGGCAGATGAATCGCCAGCAGCATTGGCCAGAGCCAGAATCTCAATCCGTTGCGCGCGACTAAAAATCCGCCGAGCAATCCGCCGAACATCAGCGCGCCGACGCCGATTGTTCCGTAAATCAAGCCGACTTGCCCGTCTTCCAAACCGAGTCCGCCTTGCGGGCGCGGGTCAAGCAAAAACGGCTGGACCATTTTGACCAATTGCGCCTCGCCGAGCCGATAAAGCAGCAAAAACAAAAGCAACGCGATGATTTTGGGTTTCTGAAAAAACGTTTCAAACGTTTTGAAAAATTCGGCGAGAAAATTTCCTGAAGCAGCGAAATTTTTTGGCTGGTCGGTTTCCGGCTTTGGCAAAACCAAAAAATGATAAACGCCCAGACAGAAAATAATTCCCGCGACGAGCGCGAAGGCGATTTCCCACGCGAAAGAAAAATCGCCAGTGCGGTCATGGATTTTTCCCGCGAGAATGACCAGTTCGCCCTGCGCCAGGATTGTGGCGATGCGATAAGCCGTGTTGCGGATGCCGGAAAAAAATGATTGCTCGCGTTCCGTCGTCGCCAGCATGTAAAAACCGTCCGCCGCGATGTCGTGCGTCGCCGAACTAAATGCCAGCAGCCAGAAAAATGCGAGCGTCAGTTGGAAAAAATGCGGCGCGGGAATCGTCAGCGCAACGGCGGCCAAGATTGCGCCGAGCAAAAATTGCATCGCCCAAATCCATTGCCGCCGCGTTTTCAAAATGTCCACGACCGGACTCCACAGCGGCTTGATGACCCACGGCAGATAAAGCCAGCCGGTGTAAAACGCGATGGCCGCGTTCGACACGCCGAGATTCTTGTAAAGCACGACGGACACCGACATCGCCAGCGCGTAGGGCAGACCTTCGGCGACGTAGAGCGTGGGAATCCACACCCATGGATTGCGATTTTTTTTTGCGCCGGGCATTTTATTTTCTTTGGACGGAAACAAAAGTCGCCGTCACGGGAAAATGGTCGGTGAACCAATACTTGTTTGTGCCTTTGCCGTAAGGATGTTCGCGCACGGAAATGTTTTCAAATTTCAAACCCGCCGCGCCGTTGGTCATCGCGTCTGAAAAAAGAATCCGGTCGTAAGCTTTGCCGTTGGCGTGCGTGCGGATTTTTCCCGGCAATGATTCAAACGGATCGCGCAGCAAATTCGGTTGGAGCAAAACGGCCAGAGATTGAGCAGGATCGCCAGGCTTTTTGGATTCGTTGAAATCGCCAAGAATAATTAAATTTTCGCGCGGATTTTTTGCGAGTTGCTTCGCCGCCCAATTTTTCAACGCTTCATCCTGGTCGCGCTGTTCCTGCAATCCATACTTGCCAATGCCCCGGCGCAGATGCACGACACACAGCGCGAGCGACGTGCGCAGAAAACTATTTGTCAATTGCACGACGATATGCTTCGACAAATTCGTGTCCAAATCCGAAATACGACCGGGCTTGCCTGTGAAATTCCAGCCCTGATCCAAATCCAAGATCGCGCCGACCGCTTCCTCTGTGTAGGTGTCTTTGGTCTCCGTGAAAATCGGCGCGAACGCATGTTTATATTTTGCCGCCGCGATTTGCGAAAGATAGATTGCCTCACGCGCGCCTCCGATTTCTTCAAGGCCGACAAACAACGGCGCGTTCGTCGGCCAGAGCCAGACGAGATTTTCCGCCTTGCGCCGATAATCCTCCGCCGTTCGCGGTTGGCCGAGCTGCATTTTCGTTTCCTTGCCGCCGAAAAAAGCATTGCAGTTCAACGTCGTGATCAGAACGTGATCCGCTTGCGCGAGAACGGAAAACGCCGTGAACCAAACGGAAATCAAAATGATCAAACAACGAAACATCGGAAAAGGTTAGACCGAAATGCGAAGATTGAAAATGTTTCTTCATTTCCTTCACGCCTTTCACGCGTCACAATCGGCGCGTGACAATTCCAGTCGGCCCGTTTCTCAACGCCCTCGGCATTTTGCTCGGCGGAATTTTCGGGCTTGCGCTGCGCCAACCAATTTCCGCGCGGACGCAATTTTTTTTCCGAAACGCGCTCGGCGCGTTCACGGTTTTTTTTGGGCTGCAATTAATTTGGTCGGGCCTGGACGGAACTTTTTGGGCCTGCGTCGAACAAATTTTGGTCGCGCTGCTCGGTTTGATTCTGGGCAATTTGCTCGGAAAAATTTTAGGACTGCAAAAAATCTCGAATCGCCTCGGACGAATTGCCGGGACTTCAATCGTCACCGCGCAAAAAAATCCCGCCCAAAAATCCGGCGGGTTCAACGCCTGCGTGATTTTGTTTTGCGCCGCGCCACTCGGAATCGTCGGCGCGGTGACGGACGGATTGTCCGGTTATTTTTACCTGCTGGCCGTCAAAGCCGTGATGGACGCGCTGGCCATGATCAGTTTCATAAAAATTTTTCGCTGGCCGTGCGCGCTTTCCGCCTTTCCCGTTTTCATTTTTTTCGGCGCGATTTCTTATGCCTGCCGATTTTATGCCCAGCCGTTTTTGAATGCGCAGCATTTGATTTTTTCCGTCAATCTCGCCGCCGGCTTCATCGCGTGCGCCGTCGCGCTGGTGATTTTTGAAATCCGCAAAGTCGAACTGGCGAATTTTCTGGCCGCCCTCGCGACCGCGCCGCTCTTGGCGTGGCTGCTCGGCGTCAAATGAAAGAACTTGTCGGCGGAGCGAGTTCGTGGTAAAAAAAGCCATGTTTCGCAAGGATAAACAGATGAACAAACGAACGCCTTCGCCCCATCAAAAACAAATTCGATTTTTCACGGGCCTGTCCATTTTAATCATCATCATCATCACTATTTTAATTTTTGTGCTGGCGAACCACTCAAGTCTTCCCATTCACTGAAGCAAGCCACGCTTGCGCAGCATCGCTTCCATCGCCTGGTCCATCAAAAATTCCGCCAGCGGCTTTGTCATTTCGTCCAAAACGGAAATCGCCGATTGCAATTTTTTCAAATCGCCGGAACCATTTTGAGAATTTTCCTCCGCTAAAATTTGTTCAACTTCGTGAACGACAACTTCAATTTTCTGCAAATAATCTTTTCCAATTTCATCCGCTGTTTCCGTGGTTGCTTTTTTTGTCGCCGACAAAATTTCGTTCGCTTTCAACTTCGCTTCGATCCAGCGGCGCGCGGCCAAATCGTCAAACGCGTGTTCGACCGATTCCTCGACCATTTTTTGCACGGCGGAATCGTCCACGTCCACGGCGGATTTCATTTCCACAATTTTTTCTTTTCCCGTTTTTACGTCGCGCGCGAGCACGTGCAAAATTCCGTTCGCGTCAATTTCAAACTGCACGCCCACGCGCGGAACTCCGCGCGGCGCGCTTTCAAAATCAATTGTGAATTTGCCGAGACTCCAATTATCTTTCGCGCGCTCGCGTTCGCCCTGCAAAACGTGGATCAACATTTCGCGCTGCGCATCCATCGCCGTCGTGAACAGTTCTCCGGCCTTGACTGGAATCGTCGAATTGCGCGGAATCAAAACGTTCATCAAGCCGCCAAAAGTTTCCACGCCGAGCGAGAGCGGCGTCACGTCCAGCAGCAAAACATTTTTGAAACCGCCGCTCAAAATTTCCGCCTGGATCGCCGCGCCGAGCGCGACGGCTTCGTCAGGATTTTGCGACGTGTTCAATTGCGGTCCGCTCGCTTTGTGAAAATCTTTTCCAATTCGCAAACTGCCGTGAGTTTCCGCAAATTCCGCGCAGCCAAAAAGTTCCCCGACAAATTTTCGGACGAGCGGCATTCGCGTTTGTCCGCCAACCAAAATGACTTGATCCAAATTGCGCGCTTCCAGTTTGGCATCGGCCAAAGCGCGCAAACAATGTTGTCGCGTGCGTAAAATAATTTCACGCGTGAGATTTTCCAATTCCGCGCGCGTGAGTTTGTAGCTGAATGAAAAATCCGGCGTCAAAAATGGCAGCGAAATTTCTGTTTCAGTTTCCGTAGATAATTTTATTTTGGCAACTTCGGCCGCTTCGCGAATGCGCGATAAAACAGAAGCAGAATTTGAACAGAAGGAAACAAAGGAAACGGAGGCTTTTTCTTCCAAACTTTGTTCCCTTTGTTTGCTTCTGTTAATTTTTTCAAGCAGAAATTCAACAAGCTTTTTGTCCAAATCGTCGCCGCCTAATTTTGTATTTCCATTTGTCGCGAGCACCTGAAAAACGCCTTCGTTCAATTCCAAAATGGAAAGATCAAACGTGCCGCCGCCCAAATCATAAACCGCGATTTTTGATTTTTCCTTCAACTTGTCCAAACCGTAAGCGAGCGCGGCGGCGGTCGGCTCGTTGACAATCCGTTCGACGTTGAAACCGGCGAGTTCGCCCGCGCGTTTCGTAGCATTGCGCTGCGCGTCGTTGAAATATGCGGGAACCGTGATGACCGCGCGTGAAATTTCTTCGCCAAAATAATTTTCAGCATCGCGTTTTAATTTCTTCAAAACTTCGGCGGAAATTTCTTCGGGCGAATAATTTTTTCCGTGAATCGGAATTGTGACCGAGCCGGAATTTTCAGCATTGATCGGAAACGTCACGGATTTTTCTTCATCAGAAATTTCCGAACCGCGCCGGCCAATAAATCGTTTGACGGAATAAATCGTTTCCGCCGGTTTCAAAATACGAACGCGATTGGCTTCGTGGCCGACGATTGGATTTTCATTTGCCGAAAAATGGACAACCGACGGCGTGAGCCGATTTCCATTTGCGTCTGCGATGACAAATGGAATTCCCGAATCCACCGTGGCGACGAGTGAATTCGTGGTGCCCAAATCTATGCCGACAATTGTGCTCATGGTTCGTTAAATGGTTGAAGAGTTGAAGCGTTTAAGCGTCTGCGTTCAACAATATTTTTTATAATCGGTGCGCCAACGATTCAACGCTTTAACGGTTCAACGTTTTTCCTTACGCTTCGGGCGTGAATTGCATTGTCACGGCCGGGCCAACGTTTGAGCCGCTGGATGAAGTCCGGCGGTTGACGAATTTTTCCACGGGCAAATTGGGAACGGAACTCGCGAGTTTTTTAGCGGCGCAGGGTCATAAAGTGACTTTGCTCATTGGCGAAAACGCAAGTTACGCCGGTGAACGAAACGCTCAATCGGTAAAAACATTTTCCACGACGGCGGATTTGCGCGCAAAAATGAAATTTTTTGCGCGCAAAAATGTGGACGCAATTTTTCACGCGGCGGCAGTGAGTGATTTCGCGTTCGGAAAAGTTTTCCGGCAGAAAAAGACCGGCGAATTTTCCGCGTTGAAAAATTTCAAAAAAATCCCGACGCGCGACGGCGCGTTGCTCGCGGAACTTTTGCCGACGCCGAAAATTATTTCCGAATTGCGCGGCTGGTTTCCGAAAACAAAAATCGTCGGCTGGAAATTTGAGGCGGCCGGCTGGCGCGTGGACGCGATTCGCGCGGCGAAAAAACAAATCGCCGTTTGCGCGACGGATTTTTGCGTGGCAAACGGTCCGGCTTACGGCAAGGGATTCAATCTGGTTTCTACGACTGGACAAAAACATTTTGCGACGGCGGAAAAATTATTTTTCGCTCTGGAAAAACTGGCGGCAATTCCATTGGCAAAATGATTCTTATCCCACCCCGCTGACAATTCAAGCAGACACTATTTAGCGGTGGATGGCCTTGTCAATGTCACGCTTTTTGTCCCGCCACAAACTCCTCCACCGTCACCACCGTGGCCTGCGCCGGGAAAATTTTCCCAGTCAGGACGCGATGCACTTCCTCGTCCGGGTCATAACAAGCGTCCTTGAGGACGACGCAACGGTAATCCAGATCGAACGCGCGCCGCAACGTGGAGAGCACGATGCCGCTCGTCGTGATGCCGAAGAACACCAGGTTCCCGATGCCCCGCGCGCGCAGGATCAAATGCAGCTCGTTCTCCGAAAACGCGCCCACCCGCTGCTTGTGCACCACCAGCTCGCCGGGCCGCGCGATGGCGCTGTGAAACCCGGCGGACGGCGTGCCTTTGACGAAAAGATTGTTCTGCTTCACCATCTTGAATGGCGACTCCACCTCCGAAATTTCCGGATGACCAGCGGCAAAACCCAGCCCCACATGGATGATTTGAAACCGCTGCTGCCGCGCAAACTCCACTGCTTTGGCCGCAATGGGGATGACGGCCTCCGCACCGGGGACAATTCCAAAAATCCCCATCTGGCAATCCAGCGTCAGCAACGCCGTCTTTTTCGGATCAAGGTTCATTTAATCTCAATCATCTCCTTCCGCTTCTCTGCCTTTCCCTTCACGTTGCGCTTTGGCGAATGGACTTACTTGCGGCGGCGCTTCCACGCGCTCTTTGCCACTCAATAATCCTTCAATCGTCGGCCTGCCACGCGCCGGGAAATGACGCGAAGTCCTGAACAATCTGCGCTCAATTTGATGTGAGCCGGAAAAATCTCTCTGCCGCGATGATTGAGTTGGTGTAGGGGCTGGCGGCTCCCGTTATGGTCGTGTAAGGGCCGGCAACGGTGGTCGCGATTTGCAGGGAGAACGTGTCGCCTGAATTCGTCCAGGTCAGCACCACGGTTTTACCCGTCAATCGGATATTCAAAGGAATGGGCACGAGCAGTGGTTGCACCGCGATAAATTGTGGGAGCCTCGACGAATCCAAACTGGCGAAGACGGTTCCGTTTCCGTTGAAATCGAATTTCTCAATCGTGTTGTTCCCATAATTTGCGACGTAAAGAAAGCCGCTGCCGTCAAAAGCCAAGCCGACAGGATTGCTCAAGCCCGAACTGGCGAAGAGGGTTCCATTTCCGTTCGAATCGAATTTCTCAATCGTGTTGTTGCCTTCATTTGCGACGTAAAGATTGCCGCTGCTGTCAAAGGCCAGGCCAGCAGGCGCACTCAAGCCCGTGGAAAAGGTCGTTCCAAAAAATTCATAAACCGTGTTGATGTCACTATTCGCTTCATAAAAATTGTTGAGGCTGTCAAAGGCCAAACCTGCGGGATTGCTCGAGCCCGGATAGAAAAAAAGGGTTTCATTTCCGCCTGGATCGAATTTCTCAATCCTGCCGCCGCCACTGGCAACAACCGACACGAACAGAGTCTGCGGAGGCAGAACCGGAGCCGCTTGCACTGCGATGAATGCCGGGCTGCTCGAACTGGTGAAGGTCGTTCCCACTTCATTCGTATCGAATTTCACAATTGTATCGTAACCCTCATTCACGACGTAAAGATTGCCGACGCTGTCAACCGTCACGCCTTCAGTCTCTCTCAAGTCTAGATTGTAAGATAAGTTTCCAATTCCGTTCGTGTCGAATCTGATAATCGTGCTGCTGGCCAAATTCGCCACGTAAAGATTGTTGGCTCGGTCAAAGGCCAGACCGAAAGGTTCGTGCAAATTGTTTGTAGTAAAGAGAGTTCCATCTCCGCCGGAATCGAATTTGTAAATCGTGTTATTACCGAAATTCGCAGCGTAAAGGTAGCCGTTACTATCAAAAGCCAGACCCACAGGCGCGTTCAAGTTGTTTGTGGCAAAAGTGGTTCCGTTTCCGTTCGCATCGAATTTCTCAATCGTGTTGTTGCCTTCATTTGCGACGTAAAGATTGCCGCTGTTGTCAAAAGCCAGCCCAAGGGGTGCGTTCAATTTGTTCGTCGCGAAAAGCGTCCCGACTCCGTTCGTATCGAATTTGTAAATGGTGCTGTTGCCAGAATTCGCGACATACAGATTGCCGCTGCCGTCAAGGGCCAGACCAGTGGGTTGGTTCAAGTCGTTCAAGTTGTTCGTGGCAAAGAGCGTTCCATTGCCGCCAGAATTGAATTTTTCAATCGTGTTGTTGCCACGATTCGACACGAAGATATAGCAATTAACAATAACATTGGGACATATTGGCGATAAAAAGGAAGGGGTTTACGGCGGTGGAAAGGTCTTTGCGGAGGCGGGTCTTGAAGGCGGCCCAGAGATGTTCAATGGGATTGAGGTCGG
>Ga0207933_1002054_pt1 | contig 13714 bp, 14 predicted proteins | sample NGESurdeep092012_4_FD_184488 | JGI IMG/M metagenome (GOLD analysis project Ga0207933, IMG submission 184488) | Arctic peat soil microbial communities from Barrow, Alaska - NGEE Surface sample F53-3 deep-092012 (SPAdes) | ecosystem: Environmental > Terrestrial > Soil > Wetlands > Peat ... | reverse complement strand
ACCGGCGACCGCGGAAAGGCCGCCGCTGATCGCGAACACCACGGTCCACAGCAGCAGGGATGGAATTCGCGCCAGCTCCGCCGCGCCGGGATTGGCGCCCGAGGCATAGATCCAGCGGCCGAGCACGCTGCGCCGCTCCAGCACGATGAAGGCCACGACGAGCAGCGCCCACAGGATCACCGAGCCCGGCAACGGAATTGGGCCGGTCCACCCGATCACAGAGACGAAATCGGTGACGCCGGCCGGCACGCTGCCGCGATTGTCGCCCTTGGTCTGCGCCCAGATCGCGCCATAGATGATGGTCGCGGTGGCCAGCGTCACGATCAGCGAATTGACCCGCAAGGCCCGCGAGATCAGCCCGTTGATCGCGCCGATGATGATGCCGGCGACGATCACCGCCGGCCCGCCGATCCAGGGCGACACGCCCTGACCGTAGGAGACGGCGAAGCCGACACAGGCCAGGCCGATCACCGCCGGCACCGAAAGATCGATGCCCCCCATGATGATCGTCAAGGTCTGGCCGGCGGAGGCAATGCCGAGGAGGCTCGCCAGCAATAAGAGCGAGCGGATGCTGACGATGTTGCCATAGCCAGGGATGACCGCGGCGGTCACCAGAAAAAGCCCGACCGCGATGGCGAACGGCGCCATCACATCCAGTCGTCGTCGCAGCCACATCATGGAAAACCCGGCGTGCTCTGGTTCAGCGGAGGAGCGACGATGCGATATCCTTGTCACGACGGGGCGACGGATTCATTGTCCGTCGCCCCACCGGAAATCAACCAGAGATCAAGGCTTCGGCGTGGGCGAAATCGGCTTGCCGCCGGAGAAGAACGCGTCGATATAGGAATCCGCGACCAGATGGTGGTCCGGCTGGTCCGCCCAGCAGGTGCTGGTCGAGGTGATGCCCGGATAAGCCTGATAGAGCTTTTCCGCGCTCGCATCGTTCAGCGCCGGCAACGGGAACCAGACCATGTTGGTCGAGGGCTTCGCGCCGTTCAGCATCTTCAAGGCGACATAGAACGCCTCGTAACCGTTCGAGCCGCCACCCGCCAGCAAGGCCAGCGTGTGCAGCTTCTTCTCGTGCCAATAAGCGATATACGCGCATTCGTTGGTGCCGTCGGCCTGCATGACCGGCGGGCGGCCCGATTGCGCCAGCGCCTCGTCGGCCGCCACCGCCATGTCGCCATACGACACGATGCCATCGAGTTTCTGCGGATGTGTCGCTAGCCACTTCACCATTTCGGTCTTGGACGTGGCTTCGTTCCAGAAGCCGTAGACCGTGCCGACGATCTTGATCCCGGGATATTTGGCGAACGCCGCCTTCGATCCCGCTTCAAGGCCGATGGTCGTCGAAATGCCGGGCACGCCGCTGAGGATCAGGACATTGCCCTTGCCGTTGAGCGCCTTGCCAACCCAGTCCGCCAACTCGCGGCCGCCATAATACTGGTTGGCACCGACATTCATCGCGTCGTTGCAATTGACCGGCGATTGCACGGTGATGCTGAGCACGCCCTTTTGCAACGCGTCGTGCATCCCCGAGCACAGGCCCGTCGGATTGCTGGGCGTCGAGATGATGACGTTGCAGCCCTGGCGCGACAGGTTGTTGAATTGGGTGAGCTGGACGCCGATGTTGTTGTTGGAGTCCGTCGTCAGCACATCCGCCTTGGTCAGGCCGGCTGCATGATATTGGGCGTTCAGCTTCTTCACTTCGTTCATCAGATCGGTGCGCCATGACGTGCCCAGCATCGAATCGTTGATGCAGAACTGCCAGGGCGGCGGCGGCGGGGTCCAGTTGGCATAGGGATTGGCCGCGACCGGCGCGTTGTACCAATAGTGATCGTAATATTGCCGCGCCCCTGCCGGCACATGCGCCAACGCCGCATTCTGCTCGGCTTGGGTCGGCTCGCTGGCGGCAAAGCTCTGCTTGCCGCCGAAGGCGATGGCGGCCGTCAGCCCCAAAACCAGGGCGCAACGCCACACCGTACTCCTAAATGTCATATCGTCCTCCCTCCTCGTTCGCCGGACCGTTGCGTCGGTGTAGGCGTGTTTTGGCCGCTATCCCCGTGGGTTCAGCCAATTATATATTTCCCAATCACTCATAGATGCTCTGGCATATCGCGTCAATTGGCCCCCTGCATCGATTTCACCGCCGCGCTCAGCCCCACAATTCCTTACTGGCGATGCGCGCCGAGCATGCCGTCGGCCGGATCGGGCTGACGGTTTATTTCATGATGGCCCGGCGCGAATTATGTATCCATAAATTCTGACTTCCTAGTACCAATTCAAGACTTTCTCGGCGGCCTCGCATTTCTTTATCGAGATGATTGGATACAATCATGGCAAGAATGTCTTGCCGGATTGAGGGGACTCACATGACGGGGGGAAAAATCATGTCTCGCAGCGACACGGATTTGTTCGAGCCGGTACAAGCCGGCCGCTATCGATTGCGCAACCGCCTGATCATGGCGGCGATGACGCGCAACCGCTCGCCGGGCGAAATTCCGGGCGATCTCAATGTCGACTATTACGGCCAGCGCGCGACGGCGGGCCTGATCGTCGCGGAATCGACCGCGATCTCGGAGCAAGGCATCGGGTGGCGCGACACGCCGGGCATTTACACGGACGCGATGATCGCAGGCTGGCGGCGCGTGACCGACGCGATCCATCGCAACGGGGGCCGCACATTCCTTCAGCTCTGGCATTGCGGCCGCTGTTCGCATCCGGACTGGCGCCCGGACGGATCGCACCCGGTGGCGCCGTCGGCGGTCCAATCGATCGGCGGCATGACCACGGCGAACGGCCGGCAACAACATGCGATGCCACGCGCGCTGGAGCTTCACGAATTGCCCGGCATCGTCGATCAATACCGGCAGGCGACGGTCAACGCGCTCGCCGCCGGCTTCGACGGCGTCGAGGTCCATGCCGGCAACGGCTATCTGATCGACCAATTCCTGCAAGACGCCAGTAACCGGCGTACCGACCATTACGGTGGGTCGATCGAAAACCGCTGCCGGTTGTTGTGGGAAGTCCTCGACGCGGTGATCGGGGTCGCCGGGGCCGATCGCGTCGGCATCCATATCTCGCCAACCAACGTGCATCACGGCATTTCCGACGGCGATCCGGAAAAATTGTTCGCGGTCGTGGTCGATCGCCTGAACGGCTATGGCCTCGCCTATCTCAATGTCGTCGAGGGCGCGACCGATCCGACCGAGACGGAAATTCCGTTCGACTGGCAGGCGCTGCGCCGGCGCTATCGCGGCATCTACATCGCCAACAACAATTATGATCTGGCCCGGGCGATCGAGGCGCTGCGGCAGGATCACGCCGATCTGTTCTCGTTCGGGCGGCTCTATATCGCCAATCCCGATCTGGTGGCGCGGTTCCGCGAGGGCGCGCCGCTGAACCCGCTTCACATTCCGGGCATCATCGCCGAGGGACCGGTCGGCTATACCGACTACCCGTCACTCGGAGATTAGGGTGTGGAAGGGACGCGCGCGCGTCCCTTCCACTGTCGCTTTAAGCGGCCTTCGGCACCGGCGGGTTGAACGGATCGATGGTCTTCCAATCCTCGCCCTTCGGATAGGCAAAGGAGAGCGCGCGGATACGCTTGAAGTCGATCTCCGGCGCCACGAAGGATAGGGTGCCGTCCTTCTGGAATTGATGGATCGCATCGAGCAGGATCTTGCGCGAGCGCACGATCACCACATCGCAAGTGCCGAGAAACTCCTGGCTGCGGTCGACGATCGGCCCCATCGATTCCTGGACGATGAAATCCTCATAGGCGTTGCCGCGGCCGAGAATGCCGGTCCAATGGCCCTCGGCCATCGCCTTGCGGTCCTGGAACCACATATTCTGGAGGCTGCCCATGTCGGAATTGAAGAAATCGGGGTCGCCCGAATCCTGGCCGGTGATCGCCCGCGCCTGCGTGTTAAACGGCTTGGTGGTGTCGAAGCCGACATACCATTGCGCCGTCCATTCATCGTCGATCGGGATCGAGAAACAGACGAGGCCGAAGCCGCCCGGCGGTGCCGGAATGAACGAGGCAAAGGGAAACGCGACCTCGCGGATGCGGGCATAGGTCTTGCCGTCGGGCTGGTCGCGCAGCGCGCCTTCGCGGAAGCCGTAGGGCTTCTGGATGAACTCGAACACCGGCGCGCCGGTCGAGAGCATGTAATCGGCTTCCTTTTTATAGAAATCCTTGCCGGTCGAGCTGCCGAGGCCCGAGGCGTGCAGGAACGTGACATGCGCCGAATCGAGTAGCGCCTCGAGACCCTGTAGCCAGTTGCAGTTGATGACGCCGCGACGCGGCGCGACATGGCTCGCCGGCAGATGGGTGAACTCGAAATCGTGGAAGCGCGGTGGGTTGTCTTGATGCTTGCCGAGATAGACCCAGATCAGGCCGCCCGCCTCGTGAACCGCGTAATGCTTCACCGGCACGCGCGCGGCGAACGCCTCGCGGCGGTCCTCGGGTTCGGTCGGCGTATCGACGCATTTGCCGCTGACGTCGAATTTCCAGCCGTGAAAGATGCAGCGCAGGCCGTTACCCTCGTTGCGCGCCAGCGCCAGCGAGGCACAGCGATGGGGACAGCCTTCGTTGAAGAACCCGACGCGCCCATCGGTCGCGCGAAAGGCCACGAAATTTTCGGCGAACAGGCGGATGCGCGCCGGCGCCCCATCGGGCTCCAGCTTGGCGGCGCGGCAGGCCGGCACCCAATATTCGCGCAGCATCGCGCCCATCGGCGTGCCCGGCCCGATCCGCGTCAGCAATTCATTGTCTTCGTGATTCAGCATTTTCCATCTCCACACAGTCTATTCCAAAGACGGCTTTGGATACATCATTGGCGCAAACTTCCGGCCGAACAAGCCAAAATTACGGAAGGCGCGCGTTGACAAACCAAGGGCATTGGATACAAACCGACGCATGATCACCCGCCAGAACCGCGCCATCGTGCAGATTCGCGAATTGATTCTGCGCGGTGAACTCGGTCCGGGCGAGCGTATCACGGAGGAAGGTCTGGGCGAGCGCCTGGCCATGTCGCGCACGCCGATCCGCGCCGCCCTGCCGGCGCTGGCGCGGGAAGGCTTGCTGACCCCCTCCGAGACGCGCGGCTATTTCGTCCGCGCGTTCAGCCAGCTCGACGTGGTCGATGCCATCGACCTGCGGGGCTTGTTGGAAGGCATGGCCGCCCGCATCGTCGCCGAGCGCGGCGCCCCGCCGGCGATGCTGCAGGCGTTGCGGACCTGTCTTGGCGAGGGTGACGGGATTTTCACCAAGGATCGCTTCGCTGACGGCGACGAGGAGCTGTTCGCGTCGATGAACGGGCGCTTTCACGCGATCATCGTCGAAGCAGCCAACAGCAAGGTGGTCGCCGACGCGATCGTGGCCAACGACCGCGTGCCGTTCGCCGCGGCGGGCGCGGTTGCCTTCGACAAAATGCCCGCGACCTTCATGTTCGAGCTGCTGCGCTATGCCCATCGCCAGCATCACGCCATCGTGCACGCGCTCGCCAACGGCCAAAGCGGCCGCATCGAGACATTGATTCGGGAGCACGCGCACATCGTGACGGAAAGCCTCAACCTGCCGCAACCCAAGGATGGGCCGGTGCCGCTGTTCGCCAAGGCCAATCGCGCCGGCCAATAGACCGATCGCCTAATCGCCGGCGAAGAATTTTGCGGCAAAAGAGGATGGCCCGGCGGAAAATATGTTTCCGGCCCGAACCCCGTGCTAGGTTTGGGCAATGGGAGGAACCGCATGAAATTCAGCGAACCCGACGCGGCCTCGGCGCCGGAAGGCGGCGCGCGCACCCAGTCGTCGGCGCTGGTCGAGCGGGTGCGCACCGACATTGTCGGCGGCATGCTGGCGCCGGGATCGCGGCTCAAGCTGCCCGATCTCGCCGAGCGCTATCGCTCCGGCATCAATCCCTTGCGCGAGGCGCTGGCGCGCCTTTCGGCCACCGGTCTCGTCCTGCTGGAGGACCAGAAGGGCTTTCGCGTCGCGCCGGTATCGCGCGAGGATCTGCTCGACCTGACCCGCGTGCGCATCGACATCGAATGCCTGGCGCTGCGCCAGTCGATCGCCCATGGCGATGTCGAATGGGAAGCGCGGATTATCGCGACCCACCATCGCCTGACCCGGATGAAACTGATCGCGGCCAACGACCCGAAGCGCCTCTCCGACGCGTGGGAGACCATTCACCAGGATTTCCATCTGGCGCTGATCTCGGCCTGTCAGTCGCGCTGGCTCATTCAATTTCATAGCCAATTGGCCGAGCAGAGCGCGCGTTATCGCCGCCTCGCGATCGACTTCGCCACCAGCAAGCGCGACATCGCCGGCGAGCATGCCGATATCGTCAAGGCGGTGCTCGACCGCGACGCCGATCGCGCCTGCCGCCTGATCGGGGCGCATTTTTCGCGCACCACGGACATCGTGCTGGACGAACCGGGATCGCCCGAGGCCCGTTTTCCCAGCCCCACGACGCGGGCAATTCCGACGTAACTTTTGGGCATCACGCTGGTATCACGCCGGTATCAATATCGTATACATCCTGGCATCGGATATAAGTCAGGCGCCATCATCCATCGATATTGCCCTCGCCGATCCAATGGTGTTATGCGTTGGAAGGTACCCGCCCATGATCTGGGCGCGGCCAAGACGCTAAGGAATAAATTCGGGAGGTACCATGAAGAAGATGATCGCGGCCGCGATTGCGGCCGTTGGCCTGTGCGCCAATTTCGTGCCCGCGCCCAGTCACGCGGCCGAACCCACGGTCGGCATCGTGGCGGCCTTCTCGGGCGCCTATGCCGAATGGGGTGAAGCCTATAAACGCGAAATCGATCTCGCGATGTCGGAGCTGGACGGCAAGAACGGCAATCCCAAGATTCATCTGATCCTGCGCGACGCGCCCGGCGCGTCGGACATCGCGCGGACCAAGCAAGTGGTCCAGGAATTCATCACCCGCGACGGTGCCGTCGTGATCGGCGGCGGCGAGTTCACGCCCGAGGCGCTGGCGGTGGCATCCCTCGTCACCGAGGCCAAGGTCCCCTACGTCATCTTCAACGGGTCGACCTCGTCCAATACCGATCACTCGCCGTATCTTTTGCTGATCGGCTTCACCACCTGGCAGCCCGACGTCCCCATCGCGGAATATGCCGCGACACATGGCTGCAAGCGGGTCACCATGATCGTCGCCGACTACGCGCCCGGCGCCGACACGATCGCGGCGTTTTCCTATGGGTTCGAGAAGCATGGCGGCAAGATCGCCGCGATCATCAAGGTGCCGCTCGGCACCAGCGACTTCTCGGCCTATTTGCAGCGCATCAAGGATTCGCATCCGCAATGCGTGTTTCCCTTCATGCCCGGCGGCCCGATGTCGCTGGCCTTCATCAAGCAATATTCCCAGCAGGGCTTCCCCAAGCAGGGCATCGTCTATTATGACGCCGGCACCGTCGCGGAAAATCAGCTCGACCCGATCGGCGACGCGGCGCTCGGGATCATCTCGTCCGGCTTCTACAGCACCTACCTCGACAACCCGACCAACAAGGCATTCATCGCGGCGCTGGCGAAGAAAGACCCGAACATCCGGCGCAAATTCGTGCCGGTCGACGCCTATGACGGCATGCATCTGATCTTCCACATGCTGAAGGCGACCGAGGGCCATCGCAGCGGTGACGCGATGATGGCGGCTGCCAAGGGCTATCACTGGATGAGCCCGCGCGGCCCGATTTCGATCGACCCGGCGACGCGCGACATCGTGCAGAACATCTATATCCGCAAGGTCGTGAAGGACAAAAACGGGGTCCTCTATAACAAGGAATTCCTGACCTATCCGAATGTCCACGACCAATGGCACGAAGTGCAGGCAGCGAAAGCGAAAAAATAACCGCGTAGCAAGCGCGGGCCGCCACGATATCGCGCATCGTGGCGGCCTCGCAGCGGGACTCAAGTCACATATTTGTTCAGGGTCTCGGCCAGCTCGATCGGCATGTCGACCATGACATCGTGGCTCGACGGCAGCTTGACCACGTCCCACCCTGGCGCGCCGGTATACGTCGCGGCGAAATGGCGGAACGGGCTGGGGTCCCAGCCATCGGCCAGGATATAGAGCCGGCGCTTGATGCTGTCGATCTTGCCGGTCAGCAACACCGGCATCTCGAAGGTGGCGAGCGCCTGCGGCACGCAGCGGCGATTGACCCATTCGCGATTGGCCATCGCGATGTTGAACATCTCCGCCGGGATCGGCGCGGTCAGGCCGCCGCTGTCACGGGCGGCGCCGCGAAAGCCGGCGAGGAACTGGGCCGCGACCGGCGGCTCCAGCGCCTTGGTCAGCAGCCCGATCAGCGAATCGCCGTCCCCTGGCACGAAGGCGTCGAGATAGACCAGCGCCTTGATGCGGGCCGCCATGCGGTCGGCGACGCCGGTGATGACCATGCCGCCATAGGAATGGCCGACCAGGATGATGTCGTTCAACTCCTCCGCTTCGATGCAGCCGACGACGTCGCGGATATGGGTTTCCAGCGTGATGTTCTCGCCCGATTGATGGGCGCGCTCGCCGACGCCGCTATGGGTCGGCGTGAAAACCTCGTGCCCCATGTTGCGCAGCGCCGCCGCAGTATGCCGATAGCACCAGCCGCCATGCCAGGCGCCATGCACCAAGACGAAATTCGCCATGATCGATCACCCTCCCTTTGTTTAATTGGCGTCAGTCTAAGCGCGCGGGCGAACCGCCGCCAGCCTCAGGTCGAACGCGGGAGAAGGCGCGTGACGTGACCCATCTTGCGGCCCGGCGGCGCGCTGGTCTTGCCATAGAGGTGCAGCTTCGCGCCCGGCTCGGCGATGAGATCGCGCCAGCGCGCGACCTCGGGGCCAATGAGATTGGTCATCACCGCGTCGGCATGGCGCGCCGAGGAGCCGAGCGGCAGGCCGCACACCGCGCGCACATGTTGCTCGAACTGGCTGGTCTCGCAGGCATCGATCGTCCAGTGACCGGAATTATGGGGCCGCGGCGCCAGCTCGTTGACCAGCACCGCGCCGTCGCGGGTGACGAACATTTCCACCGCCAGCACCCCGACGAGATCGAGCGCGGTCGCGATGTCGCGGGCGATTTCCGTCGCCCGCGCCATGGTCACGGCGTCGATCCGGGCCGGCGCGACGGTGACATCGAGGATGCCATGGACATGCCGATTCTCGACCGGCGGAAAAGCGGCGATCGCGCCATCCGCGCCGCGCGCCAGGACGACCGAGACCTCGCAGGCAAAATCGACCCGCGCCTCGAGAATAGCTTCGTCGGCGGCGACGCTCGCCCACGCCGCCATCGCATCGGTGTCTGGCTCGATCGCGATCTGGCCCTTGCCATCATAGCCCCAACGCACCGTCTTGAGGATCGCGCGCGACCCGATCTCCGCCCAGGCGGCGCCGAGGTCGGCGGCGCTCATGATTCGGCGATATTGCGTCGTTGCGATCCCCAGCCCGCGCACGAAGTTTTTTTCGCGCAGGCGGTCCTGACAGATTGCCAGCACCTCGGGGCGGGGATGCACCGGCCGGCGCGCCGCCAGCAGCGCCGTGGTCGCCGCCGGAACATTCTCGAATTCGAAGGTCACGACATCGACGGCATCGGCGAACCGCGCCAGCGCCGCCGCATCCTCATAGCCGGCGATGGTGGCGAGCGGCGTGACCTGCATCGCCGGACTGTCCGGCTCTGGGCAGAAAATGTGACAGTGATAGCCGAGAGTGGCGGCCGCCAGCGCGATCATGCGGCCAAGCTGGCCGCCGCCCAGAATCCCAATGGTCCCCCCTGGCGCGATCACCAAGGGTCAGCCCTGGACCGGGGTCTCGGCCACGGCGTCGGTGCGCCGCTGACGCCACGCATCGAGCGCGGCCGCGATGGCGGGATCGCCCAGCGCCAGGATCGATGCCGCCAGCAGCGCCGCGTTGATGGCGCCGGCCTTGCCGATGGCCAGCGTCCCGACCGGAACCCCGCCCGGCATCTGCACGATGGAGAGGAGACTATCCATGCCCTTCAGCGCGGCGCTTTCCACCGGCACGCCGAGCACCGGCAGCGGCGTCATCGAGGCCACCATGCCGGGGAGATGCGCGGCGCCGCCGGCGCCGGCGATGATCACCTTAAGGCCGCGCGCCCGCGCGCCCTCGGCATAGGAGACCAGCCGTTTCGGCGTGCGATGGGCGGAGACGATGCGGCTTTCATGCGCGATGCCGAGCGCGGTCAAGGTATCGGCCGCGTGCCGCATCGTGTCCCAATCGGACTGACTGCCCATGACGATGCCGACCAAAGGCTGCAACGGCGCACCCACGAAATGATCCGAGGAAGCGGCGGATTATAAGGAGGCACGGGCGCGCGGCAAGGGCGCCGCGCGCGGCCGAAGGACACTCCTTGCTTCCGGCGGTGCCCTTTCGTCGATTATGCTGACATGAACAAGCACGGGATCGGAATGCTTAAAGCACTGCACGGTGTCCACCCCCTGGTGTTCTTGGTGATCGCGACAATTCTGGAGGTGAGCGGCGACGCCCTCGTCCGCATGGCGATCTATAACCATGCCGGCCCGATTCGCATTGCGCTGTTTCTCGCCGGCGCGGCCCTGCTGTTCGGCTATGGCTTGTTCCTCAACCTGGCGCCGCTGGAATTCGGCCAAGTGGTCGGCCTCTATATCGCGACCCTGTTCGTGGTATGGCAGATCGTCAATTTCATTGCGTTCCGCGCCGTGCCGACCGTGCCGATCCTGGTGGGCGGCACCCTGGTCATCGCCGGCGGCCTGCTGATTTCATTCTGGAAAACCACGAACTAGGGGAGGCCCATGGCCCAGCTCACCGACAAGGTCTGTATCATCACCGGCGGCGCCGGCAGCCTCGGCCTCGCCAGCGCGCGGCTGTTCCTGGCGGAAGGCGCCAAGGTGATGCTGGTCGATTTGCGGGCGGCCGATCTCGCCCGCGCTCTGACCGCGCTCGACAGCAGAAACGCCGCCTCCTGCGTCGCCGATGTCACCCGCGCCGAGGACGTCCAGGCTTATGTCGCCGCGACGGAAGCGAAATGGGGCAAGATCGACGTGCTGTTCAGCAACGCCGGCAATGCTGGCGTGGTGGCGGGCGTCGAGGATTATCCCGAGGATGCGTTCGACGCGGTGATCGCGGTGCATGTGCGCGGCGCGTTTCTCGCCTGTAAATACGGCCTGCCCCGCATGAACGATGGCGGCAGCATCGTCATCACCTCCAGCATCGTCGGGGTGCGCGGCGACGGTGGCGGCAGCGTCGCCTATGTCACCGCCAAGCATGCGCAGGTCGGGCTGATGCGCAGCGTCTCGAAGAACGCGGCGCGGCGCAACATCCGCGTCAACACCCTGCATCCGGGGCCGATCGACAATGAATTCCAGATCAATATCGAACAGGGTATCGGCGCGCTGACCGGGCTCGACGGCACGGCGCTGTTGAACGACGCGATTCCGCTGCATCGCCACGCCCGCGTCGAGGAGATCGCGCGCGCCGCCTTGTTTCTTGCCTCCGACCAGAGCAGCTTCACCACCGGCTCGATCCTGATGGCCGATGGCGGCATGAGCACATGAAGGGGTATCCCATGAACCGTAAAATAGTGGCCGGCTTGCTGGCGCTGTCGCTGCTGTCGGCGGCGCCCGCCGCGCTGGCGCAGACCGCGCCCGATTATGCCGCCATTGTCGCGGCGCCGGATCGCAGCGACGCCGACCGCAAGGTCGATCTGCAACGGGCGCCGGCGGCGTGGCTCGCCTATCTCGGCGTCAGGCCGGGGATGACCGTGCTCGATGTCTTCGATGCCAATGGCTACAAGGCCGAATTGATCTCGCGCGCCGGTGCCAAGGTCTATGCCCAGAACTCGCCGCAGGGCGACGCCAGGGTCGGTGAGAAGTTGCGCGCCCGCGCCAAGATTCCGGGCGGCGCCAACATCGTGCCGGTGGTGCGGCCCCTGGACGATCCCGCGCCGCCGGGCGTCCAGTTCGATCTGGTCACGTTCTTCATGGCCTATCACGACATCACCTATCTCGGTGTCGACCGGCCGAAGATGCTGAAGGCGATCTACGCCGCGTTGAAGCCCGGCGGCTATTTCATCATGGGCGACTGGTCGGCCAAGCCCGGCGCCGGCATCAGCGTGGTGAAGACGCTGCACCGCTCCGACGAGAAACTGGTCACCGGTGAAATCGAGGCCGCTGGTTTCAAGCTGGTCGGCCATGGCGATTTCCTGCGCCATCCCGAGGATAAGCGCGATACGCACTCGCACAGCGCCAGCATCGTCGATGGCTATGTGTTGAAGTTCCAGAAGCCGCTTTGAAGCGCGGTCGCGCGCGAAGAATTGATCGGCGCCGCCCGGCGCGGCGTGATTAGGTGGCCGATCGACAGGGAGTGACTCATGCGTCTCGAACCAATCTTTGCCGGGCTGTTGCTGCTGTCCTTCACCGCCATCGCGCCCGCCTTGGCGCAGCCGGCGGATCGGGACAAGACGGTAGTCGCGGAGCCGGATCGTAGCGCCGCCGACAAGGCCAATGATGAGCGCCGCAAGGCGGTGAAAATCCTCGAATTCACCGGCGCCAGGCCGGGCGTGCATGTGCTGGATATGGGCGCCGGCGCCGGCTATAGCAGCGAGTTGATGGCGCGCGCCGTGGCGCCGGGTGGCACCGTCTATGCCCAGAACGGCCCGCAGGTCTATCCGCGGGTGAAGGAGAAGCTGGAGGCGCGGCTGGCGACACCGGCCGCCAAGAACATCGTCAACGACATCCGGCCCTATGACGATCCGCTGCCGGCCGGCACCGCGCCGCTCGACCTCATCACCTTCTTCTATTTCTATCACGACACGACCTATCTGACGGTCGATCGCGCCAAGATGGACCAGGCGCTCTACGCCGCGCTGAAGCCCGGCGCCTATCTGGTGGTCGCCGATTACGCCGCCAACAAGGGCATGGGCACCAGCCAGGGCAAGACGCTGCACCGCATCGAGGAAGCCACGCTGAAACAGGAAATCGAGGCCGCCGGCTTCAAGCTGGTCGATGAGGGCAAGTTTCTACGCAACCCCAACGACCCGCGCAGCGAGCCGATCTTTCACCCGAAACAGCCGGTCGATATCTTCGTGCTGAAATTCCAAAAGCCGCGCTGAAAAAACGAAAGGCGGGCGATGTCCTCGCCCGCCTTCGTCCTGGTTGCGCGAAAGCTCTTAAGCCGAGGTCTTATCCCGTCCCATCATCGCGTCGATGCTCCAGGGTCCCGCACCCGCCGCGGCAAGGAACAGGAATACGAAGCACCAAATGACAGCAGATTCGCCGTGATTGAGCAGCGGATAAAAGCCAGTGGGCGCGTGGAACCAGAAATAGGCTACCGCCATCTCGCCAGACAAAATGAATGCGGAAAGGCGGGTCCACAGACCCAGCAGCAGTAAAATTCCAAAAACCGTCTCAATGGTCCCAGCAACACCGAAGGGCCATGCCCAAGGCATCAGGCCGTGGATGCCCATGTTCGGGAAGCCAAGGAATTTGGACGCGGGATGTTGTAAAAAAATCACGCCCATCGCGATGCGCATGACGCTCAATAGTTGCGGCCGGTAGGGTAATAGAAAATTCATGACGTTCCCCCAAAGTTGATATCCCCATTGCCGGGGACCGGTGTTTTATCAGCGGCGGATTCATAGCACAGGAGCTTAGATTGATCGATCAACTTCCTGTGGCTGCTGATTCTCCCGCCAGTTCA
>Ga0207933_1002052_pt1 | contig 13733 bp, 8 predicted proteins | sample NGESurdeep092012_4_FD_184488 | JGI IMG/M metagenome (GOLD analysis project Ga0207933, IMG submission 184488) | Arctic peat soil microbial communities from Barrow, Alaska - NGEE Surface sample F53-3 deep-092012 (SPAdes) | ecosystem: Environmental > Terrestrial > Soil > Wetlands > Peat ... | reverse complement strand
TTTTGTGCTCCTACATTAAAATCAGGTGAATTAATTTTTCCGATAAGAGGGAATGCATCACACCACACCCCGTTCTTAAGATCACTTTCATAAAAGGTCTCCTTTCCATTGCTCCTCCTCGTGAAAATGAATTTTTCCCCATCAATAGTTAAAGACGGAAAATATTCCAGGTCAACTGTATTAATACTGTCGCCCAGATTTTGCGGAGCAAATACATAACCGGTACCTGGATGCGATTTAGCATAATCAATTGCAAATTGGTAAGTTTTTCTTCTAAACTCGCCCGCTTTAATACTTCTTTCATTAATATCCGGGGATATCAAAAAAAAATTGACAGCTTTTAATGCATCATTAAACCGGCCACAACCTGCGAGAGATATTGAATAGGGAAGAAAATAATCCCTTGTATAAATTGAATCAAGAGAGAATGCTTTTTCAAAAAACGATACGGAAGACGAGTAGTCTTTCATCTGTGCATTTATTCCAGCCAGTGATAAGTAAGCGTCTACAAATTTTGGATCTATACTTATTGCTTTATTGATCATCGCTATGGAAGAAGCATAATCACCATTTTGTGCCTTGTTTATTGCCAGATTATAAATCGTATTCGCTTTATGATCGACTTTTTCAGGATCGTACCATTGAGATTTTGAATGTAAAAAACCGGTAATCAATAAAAATAGAAGAAGCGCTTTTTGCATTGGATTGATTTATTTAAAAGTAAACGAATTTTCGTTGTTATTATTTAACGGGTTGTTATTTCTTAATAAGGACGCCAATACCAACCCTGGCGCTAGTTGTGCTCTGAGAAACCGGGATGTTATCCGAAAAATATTTTTTTTTGAAATATCAATAAGAATCCAAAATTCTCTTATATTTCATTCTTTGACGATCGAGAGTAGTTATGGTGTTAGTTACTTGGTTTTTATGTTTATAAACCTTATTATATTTGCAGCCCCCAAAAGAATAAAGATCCATTTAATGTAGAATTTAATTTCTTTAAGACAAAAACAGAGAGCACTACCGGCGGTGTGCTCTTTAACTTTTACCTTTTAAATAAGAAATTATGTTAACTCTGCAAAATCTTTCCCACAAACATTCCAATAAGGATTTATTGTTCGATAATATTAATCTTACACTTATTAACCACGATAAAATAGCTTTGGTTGGTAATAATGGCTCGGGAAAATCTACGTTACTTAAAATCATCGCAGCGGAGCTGATGCCTTCTGAGGGACAACTGTTACTTGATACAAAATCTTATTATGTGCCCCAGATTTTTGGTCAGTATAATCATTTGACTATTGCTCAAGCGTTGGGAATTGACGGTAAAATCAAAACACTACACTCAATCCTTGAAGGAAACGTAGCGGAAGAAAATTTCATTTTGCTTAACGATGACTGGACTATAGAAGAACGTTCTATGGAAGCCCTTAATTACTGGAATTTAACTGGTTTGGAGCTAAATCAGAAAATGGGAACTTTAAGCGGCGGACAAAAAACAAAAGTTTTTCTTGCAGGAATTTATGTTCATCAACATGAACTGGTACTTCTGGATGAACCAAGTAATCATTTAGATACAGGCAGACAAATATTGCACAATTTTATTCAGTCCGCATCATTCAGTATGATCGTTGTTAGCCACGACAGAAAATTATTAAATCTTTTAAACAGGATTTGCGAGTTGGATAAACACGGCCTAACTATTTATGGTGGTAATTACGATTTTTATGCTTTGCAAAAACAAATAGAAAAAGATGTATTAAATGAAGATGTAAAAAGCGCAGAAACAAAGGGACACTAATTGCAGTATCACATGATGAATATTTTCTGGAACAAATAAATGTGCGGCGGACAATTGAACTATGAATAATAATGAAATATAAAAATGTACTTTTCTAACATTCCCGGTTGATCCAGTAGACAAAATGAAAAAGCAAAATTCTTTCAAAAAAACCAAAAAAGTGAGCTGTTTCCGTGTATCACACCAGTCTGGACGAATTGTTAATTGTTTGCAGAGTGTTCAATTATGAATATTTTATCAGGGAAGGAAATTAAAATAGGCTGTTTTCTTTGATCGCCTAAAGATAAAAAGGCGCTTAAAAAAGCGCCTTTAATTTTTTGCTATAAGTGGTTTTTATTCAGCCTCCACTGTGCTCTCCAAATCATCATCCACCAAGATACGTCCACAGTTCTCGCAAACAATGATTTTCTTTCTTTGTTTTACCTCACTTTGCTTTTGAGGAGGAACCGCGTTAAAGCATCCGCCACATGAATCCCTTTCAACAGGCACCACGGCAAGGCCGTTACGGTAATTATTTCGGATTTTATCATAGCTGACCAAAAGCCGTTCGTCAACAGCGGCCCTGGCGGCTTCTTCCAGCTTTTTAAAGTGTTTTTCTTCTTTATCTGTTTCGCCAATTATTTTTTCAAGCTCACTTTTTTTACCTTTTAGGTTGGTTTCTTTTGCACCAATCGCTTTTTTTGCCAGTTCCAGTTGCGATCCCTTCGTTGCAAGATCTTCGGTTGCGTCCTTAATATGTTTTTCGGCCAATTTTACTTCCAACGTCTGCATTTCCATTTCTTTATTAATGGCTTCGAACTCGCGGTTGTTTTTTACATTATCGCTTTGCTTCTCATATTTTTTAACCAAATCGCCAGATTCCTTTATGATTGTTTTCTTCTCTTCAATAAATTGCTGAATGCCGTTTATTTCTTCTTCGATACGGTTCTGACGCGCGTTCAGTCCAGCTATTTCATCTTCAAGATCGCTCACTTCAATAGGTAGCTCACCTTTTAAGATCTGAAGGCCATCTAATTTGCTGTCAACTTTCTGGAGTTTTATTAGAGAAGATAATTTTTCTTCTACAGAATATTCTTTAACCTGTGCCATATAATGTAATGATTTTTTATTTTAGAGAGTGGCCAACACCCGGCTATATAAAATATTTAACCGGATTAGTATTCATTTCCGTTTTAAGGACGGCAAAGTTAGGGAATTTTTGCTGTAAAAATTCAGTTAAAAGTTCTATAGTAAATTGTTCACTTTCGTAATGGCCAATATCTGCCAGCAAAATGCTTCTGTCAGCATCAAAATACTCATGATATTTGATATCGGACGTAATGTATGCTTGTGCGCCAGCTGCAATAGCATTGGGCAAAAGAAAAACTCCGGCGCCGCCGCAAACCGCGATTTTGGTAACAGGTTTCGATAGAAAAGGCGTGTGTTTTATAACGGAAAGACCAAATGATGATTTAAGGGTGGCCAGCAATTGCCCCTCGGAAATACCCTCTTTCAATTCACCAACCAAACCGCTTCCCACCCCTTGCTGCAAATTCTCAAGCGAGTGTACATAATAGGCTATTTCTTCATATGGGTGCGCTTCTTTAAGCGCGGCAATCACTTTGCCCTGCAAAAATGAAGGGAAAATCACTTCAATCCTAACCTCGCTTTCATGGTGCCTTTCGCCAATATGCCCAACAAAAGGATTACTTCCTTCTTTGGCCTTAAAACTTCCCACACCTTCTACATTAAAGCTACATTCATCATATTTTCCAATTGCACCGGCACCGGCCTGGAATAATGCATTTCGAACGGCATCTGCATTTTCTAACGGAGAAAAAGTGACTAACTTCTGAAGAGTGCTTTCTTTTGGAGACAAAGCAATACAATTTTGCAAGCCAAGCTTTTCTGCTATCTTTCTGTTCACCCCATCAATAACATTATCCAGGTTAGTATGAATGGCATAGATCGCGATGTCATTCTTTATGGCGGAAATGATCGTGCGCTCCACATAATTTCTGCCGTTTAGCTTTTTTAGTCCTTTGAAAATAATCGGATGATGCGCAACAATCAAATTGTACTTTTTTTGAATCGCTTCTTCAACAACAGATTCTGTAACATCCAGCGAAGTAATAATTCCGGTGCATTGCATGTCGCCAGAACCTGTTAAGAGTCCTGCATTATCATAACTCTCCTGCAAGCTAAGCGGAGCGATACCTTCAAGATAATCTGTGATTTCTTTAATTTTCATTTTAAGCCCTTTTTTGTAAAGATAAGAACCAAGAAAAGAAAGCGCTGAAGAGAAGCAATCCGAAAGCTGGATTTAATTTTGTCAGAAGAAACCATCATACAACAGTAAATGAAGAAATATCCGGTTTTTTTATTCGAAGTGTTTCAGGATGAATCACAGTACGGAAATCCGCATCGCCACTCGCCATTCATTATTGCTTAGTCATGTGCAGCACATAGGGCTCGGTAGTTCCCCATGGCGCCAATTCCATGGTAGGATTTCCTTTTTTGGTAAAACGCCAGCTACGTGAAAGGAATTGAAATTCGGGAATAGAATCGGGCAAAGCAATATTGAGCTGGCTATAGTCGGCATTACTGCTCCATGTTCCCATATAACCGTTACTTCCGATCGTGGCTTTCAATGGGCCGTGGTAATAATCAGTCTTTAAAAGCACAAAGATGTACCCGGTATAATCGGAAGTAATATCGCCCGTGCTATCAATAGCGAGCGTGACTGTACAATTTTTTCCAATCACGTTATCGTTAAAATATTTTTCGAGCACCGATTGACTGACACTTTTTTTACAGGAAGTGAAAACTAAAAATGATGCGATAAGGAATAAGGAAATATATTTTATCATTTAAGATTCAATTGTGACTTTTAAAGATTTAGTTTATGACCAAACAACGAAAATAACTTATAAAAATTGTCATTGCGCTTCGGTCGTGCAACTACAAAACTTAAGTAAAAGGACGTCAGCTTTTGTCATCAAAAACAAACATTTTCATCAGTTGCAAGATAAAGATTATGACATCCAATTTAAAGAATGGGCATTAAACATTTTGCTATCTTTAACTTTGAAAATTAACTATGTACCGCTTGCAAAAAGTTTTCCTGATTTTTATTTCTGTATTTATTTCTGCGAAATCATTTTCGCAGGTTTTTGGAGGAGAACCTTCATCCGTAAAGTGGAAACAGATTAATACTCCTGATTCAAGGATTATTTTTCCGGCCGGACTTGACTCGGTTGCGACAAGAATTACCAATATTATTTCATTCATAAAAGACCCCACGGAACAAACGATCGGAACTAAATCCAAAAAAATCAACCTGGTTCTTCACAATCATACTACGGTCGCTAATGCTTATGTAGGGTTGGGGCCATTCCGAAGTGAATTTTATTTAACACCCAATCAAAATAGTTTTGAGATAGGCAGTCTTCCATGGCCCGACCAACTTACGATTCACGAATACCGCCACGTGGAGCAATACAATAATTTTAATGTCGGCCTCTCCAAAGTAATGAGCGTTCTCTTTGGGCAAGAAGGCCAGGCGCTGGCCAATAATGCGGCAATACCCAATTGGTTGTTTGAAGGCGATGCAGTCTTTAATGAAACCAACCTGAGCAAGCAGGGGCGCGGAAGCCTTCCGTTCTTTTACGGGGGATATCGTTCGCTTTGGAAAGCAGGAAAAAACTACAGTTGGATGAAACTGAGAAACGGCTCGCTTAAAGATTTTGTCCCGGACCATTATCCACTCGGCTATATGTTGGTCTCTTACGGACGAGAAAAATATGGAGATGATTTTTGGAAAAATGTTACGCACGACGCGGCAGCGTATAAGAGCGTGTTCTATCCTTTCCAACATGCGGTAAAAAAGTATGCCGGCGTTGACTTTGTTACTTTTAGAAACAACGCGCTTAATTTTTTTACGAAAGAGTTCAACTCCCCTCCCTTGGAGGGGCAGGCGGAGGCCGGAAGCAATTTGGGAGCTTTTCGCAATGAAGAGTTTCCATCTTTTAGAGAAGATGGTTCCCTGATTTTTGTAAAAAGTTCTTATAAAGAAATTCCGGAGTTTGTGATTCAGAAACCGAATGGTGATCAACAAAAAATAAGGACACAGGATTACACACTTTATCCTTACTTCAGTTATCGAAACGGCAAAATAGTTTATTCATCCTTTCGTCCGGATATACGATGGGGCTATCGTAATTATAGCAATTTGCAAATTCTGGATGTTACTAACGGGCACCAACAAACGCTAACAAAAGAAGGAAAATATTTTTCTCCGGACATAAGTAATGACGGTCAAAAAATTGTAGTGGTGCATGAACCATCTTCGGGAAAGGACAACCTTCAATTCTTGGATTCCCGTTCGGGGAAGGTGCTTTACGAGTTTGAAAATCCGAATCACCTTTTTTATACTTATCCCAAATTTATTGGGAATGATAAAATAGTTTCGACAGTAAGAAACACTGAGGGGAAAATGTCGCTCCAGGTGATTAACCTGGCTAATATGGGAACAAAATACCTGCTTCCATTTACTTTCAATGTGATCGGATTTCCAAGCTTTTTTCATGACACACTTTACTTCTCTTACGCTTACAGAAGAAATGACGAGCTCTTTGCCTACACATTTCAGGATGAAAAATTATGGCGAATAGAAACAGATACCGAACAAGGTTTGGGGAAATATCAAGTGTCTGTGAATGACTCACACATCGTTTGGAGTTCCTTTACGTCAGAAGGATACAGGATGCAGCAATTTAAGAAGCAATCATTACACTTTGAGGAAATCCCATTCGCACAACTCGAAAAAGTAACGCCCAATTTTGGCATCGCAGCAACTGGTAAAACCAACGCCCATTTATTATACTCGGTCCCTAATGACACTTTTGCGATAGAAAAATATTCTAAAAGTTTTCAACTTTTTAATTTTCACAGCCTCGAACCATCCGTGGATGATCCTGTCTATACATTGAGCCTGGTGAGTGAAAATATTTTAAATACACTTCAGTCGGCAGTTGCGTTTACATATGACCGTGCAGAAAAATATAAAGAGCTAAGTTTCAGCACCACTTATGCCGGTTGGTTTCCCTACCTTTCGGCGGGCGTAAATTATTTTATTGACAGAAGTGCCTTGTATCATGAAAACCTAATTCATTTTAACCAATTTCAACCCTACTTAGGATTTAATATTCCACTCAACTTCAGCAAAGGAAGGTCATTCACGAACCTAAATTTTGGTTCGCAAGCTGTCTATAGCCAATCTGCTTTCGAAGGAAAATATAGCGATACGTTGGGTAACCAAACATACGCATATAGCAGCAATTTTATATCATTCAGTCACCAAATACAGCAGGCGCAACAACAAATCTTTCCACGCTTTGCGCAAACCTTTTCGCTTTCTTATAAGCTGCCTTTAATCAAATACGATGGCTTTCAATACATGGCAAACGGTAATTTTTATTTTCCCGGATTTTTCAAAACTCACAGCACCTCACTGAATTTGGCCTATCTTCAAAAAGATAGTTTGAACCAGATTAACTTCTCCAGCAGTTTTCCTTTTTCAAGAGGATATCAGGCAGTCAACTTTTATAAAATGTATAAGTGGGGAATTAATTATCAACTGCCTTTAGCCTTGCCTGACTGGGGTTTTGCAAACATTTTTTATCTGTTACGAGTTCGCGCCAATTTATTTTATGACGATACCGAGGGGCACGATTTTGATCAACACAAAACGCCCTATGGCGAGTCGTTTCGTTCCACAGGTACTGAAATTATGTTTGACACCAAATGGTGGAACGAGGTAGGCGTTTCCTTTGGAATAAGATATAGCAGATTGCTTGATAACGATCTTTACGGAGGAAGCGGTTACAACCGTTGGGAAATTATATTACCAGTGAATCTTTTGAATCAATGATATTTTTGAAGAAGTGATTTGTATAGTGAAGAAATAAATAAGGTGTTTTATATTTCCTTTAACACCAACCTTCCCAAACTCCCACTTCCAATAATGTACTTTAGCTCATTGTCTTTCTAAATATCTCAGTTTAATTTTTAGAATTAGGCGTTTAAATCGTGAGTGCTTACAATCTTTCAAATACAATTCAATCATAGTTCTGATTCTTTTTCTTTTTTGCTTGAACAAAAAAGAAACAAAAAATTCAAGGACAACCCGATCGCTCCGCGCGTTTGTCCGGCCATCCCACCGCTGCGCCACAAGATCTCTAACAATCTTCAATGTTTTCAATTATTCAAACCTTATTAATTTCTCAATAAAAGTACATGTCATGTCACAATTTGATAGAAGTCAGAAACGAAAAGCTGCCTTTAGTACCTTTCAACCAATACAATTTTGGTTGGCTTGGATTGGTAATTCATATCATCACGACCAAAACGCCTAATTCTATTAATTTATTCAAAAAAATTGAAATGATCAATCGTATCCTCCTCGTTCTACTCATTCTAATGTCTTTAAAATCTCAGGCGCAAGACCCAAAAGAAATTTTAAAAAAATCTTACTCGAAATGCCTGACTATTAAAAACGGATTTTATGATATGGAAATGAAAATGAAATTTATGGCCATGAAAGACACGACGTGGGATATCGGATACAAATTTTATTTCAATAAATTAAAGAATGATTCTCTCTACCCAATCGCTTTTAATTCGGAAAGATTTAATAAAGGATTATTTTATATTGATAACCGGCTTTATACAGGCAACGAATTAGTTACCTATTCAAAAAATGATAGTATGGCTAAAATAATGTCTAAGGTCAGGTGGATTACAGATTTAATGGAAGCCCGCAGATATGACATTAGTACCTTTTATGGACCATTCATAGATGCAGATTGTAAGCCACTTCCAAAAGCGAGTGATTATTCTGACCCACGGCATTTATTCAAATTAATTGCAAAAGAATCACTCAATAATTATAATTGCTACCACGTTCAGATGACCGAATATCCTAAGTATGACAGCACCCAAAAATCCTACACGATAGAGGATAAATATGATTATTGGATCAACACCAAAGACATGATTCCCGTAAAATATGCTGAATCTACAAAAAGTATTGAATACGGTGACACCTCAAGAGGCTTTTCATCTTGTACATTAAAAAAGTATGAATTAGATAATTCCCAAAATTTAATACCATTGCAATTATCCGCTGTTCCTGCTTATTACAACATGCAGGATTACGTAGCACCAAAAATAGCGGAATTACTTAAGGACACGAGTGCTCCTGGCTGGACTTTAAAAACTCTGGACTCTAAAAATATTTCTTTATCAGATTTTAAAGGCCACTTTGTCCTAATAGACTTTTTCTACAAAGATTGCACACCTTGTAGAAAAGCAATTCCAATATTACAATCCCTTCATGAAAAGTATAAAAGGAAAGGATTAAATGTAATAGGCATTGATCCGTTTGATGAAGAAAACAGCACGCTTAAACTTTTTGTCGCAAAAGCCGGAATTACTTACCCAGTTCTGTTGGATAAAAATAATGTCAATCAAGACTATCGCGTTTCAAGTTATCCAACTTTGTATTTAATTGATAAAAAAGGTAATGTAATATATGCTGAAAGCGGATTTGACGAATCGGCTACGACCAAATTGGAAGAACTAATAAAAAGCAATTTATAATTATTTCCCCATTATTTTTTGTCCATGACACCTGACGAAAAATAGGATTTCATGAGATTTATTGGTTCACTAGTCTAAGCCGAGTCTCCTGAAAGGGACTTGGCGTAAGTGAATTGCCATTTAATTTATCGCCGAGTCCTCTACGAGAGACTCAGCTAAGACCAATAAAATAGTTTTACAGTAAACGAATAAATTAAGTGATTTTCTATTTTAACTCGCGCTGGCGAAGGTCTCCAGCTTACTTCCCTATGAAATCAATCTTCAAGTATGCTTCCCATTCTTTTAATGATATAAACTTCATCTTTCTTTTCATAGAATCCCAGGTATAAAAAATTATCTTTTCCAAAAACAGTTATTACAGATTTATTGTCATCATCTAATTCGTCGCCGATCAATTCAGCAATACTTTTTACTTCATTACCATTTTGAATGTGCTCAAAAGTACCTGGCTGGAATATGCATTTAAAATGTGCATCATTCTTGCCCCAAGAATTGCCGAAACCAGAACCGGTAAAATGACCAGGTGTCGATGGCAAGCTAACGACACCTCCCGGTGTTGAAAAACTGCCGCCGGGCATTCCGGGTGAAAAGCCTCCCCCACCGCTGCTCTTAGGTTCGTAATAACTTTCTACGAGTAATTCAATCTGATCTTTTCCTTTGTCTGCTAATGCAAATACCAGGTCTCCCTTTAATGCTTTTTTAATAAACTGCTTTGTATTTGTCAGTTGCACTTCTCTATTGCCTTCAAAAATAGCAGGACCCTTCTTTTTTAAAACTATCGCGCTGTTTTTAAAATCCATTGTGTCATTTTCTGATGCCGTATAAGTTTTGATTAAATCCCCGCTGTTATAATCATAAAATGAAATCGAAAGTTCTGAATTGTACAAATTGCCATTGACAAGAATATTATGGTACAAAAAGGAATTGAACCTTCCTTTAATTGGTTCCGGCATATCTCCCTCTAGCTGCTGTTTAAAAATTTTCTTTTTTACATCGCCCGTTTTTAAATTTACTTCTGTAATGTATGTTGCATCGTGGTGCTCATTTGAAATATAAACAGTGCTCCCTGAATAATATATTTTATCAGCAACCGCAAGTTTCTCTATGCTTTGTTCGCCAGGCCCTATAATTGGAGCATCATCCATCAATGTCGCCGCTGACAGCCTTTTACTAACGATATTCAGTGTAACGGTGATGGTATCAAATATTAACCCACCATTTTTAGCATTGCTGATAATATTCAGTTCACTATTTTTTTTGGAAGCAGTAATTAAACAAAAAATATTGGACGTAGTAAATCCCGAAATGATAGATTCTTTTTTACTCACTTCCAGCTCAGAAACAAACGTCTCGGTTTTATTTATAAAATCAATTTCATTTATTTCAAATTTTTTATCATATAAACTATAAATACCAAATTCTTTCTGCCTCGTACCTACAATACACATGTTATCAAATCGATCATCGGGGAGCACAGAATATGCGCCCCTTGTAGAAGAAAACTGGTTAATAATTTTCCAATTGCTGTCGATGATATATCGCTCAACTGATTTGTTATCCACGAGGGTTAAATGCAGATCTCCTGAATTTTGATCGACAGTTGTAAATGCTTTGTATGATTTTGCCGAAATACCTTGTTTGAATTTTTTATTTACAACCAATGCAATGTCTTGCGAATAAGAATTAATACAAAAAAGTACGGCAAAGGAAAACAATAAGATTTTCAATGTTCAGAGTTTAGGTAAAGAGAATTGGCACTTCCTCAATAAAAGTAGTAAAAAAACAAAAGATGCTTTCAATTTTAAATTCCGGAGTGCAAAATAAAAATGAGAACAATATTCAAAGGCTAAATAGTTGCAATTGTGAACAATAGCGTTCTTATCCTGGTCAGTTGAACAGCAGGCAAAGAAATAACCCGGTTTCCTTAAACTTCTTTATGCACATTTAATTTATGAAGTTCCAGAATAGTCGTTTTGCCATCATCACTCTCACGGAACATAGGAATAAATTTCCTGTTAAATAATATTTCATTATAAGTATATGAAGTTCGCTGTTGCACATAGTTTGAAAACACATCATCAAAGCCCCGAAGCGATACGTATATTTCTGCATCGGCGTTTTTCATATCCTCTTCTGTGAAGCCATAAAACGGGCTTTTCTCATCAATAGGATGCACTACAGTCCAGCTCAGAGACATGCTTTCCACTCTTGTTCTTTCCAGGTCCAACGTAAAGTATTTATAATCCGCCTTCCCGTTTTCAATTAAAAGCAAACCCGTATTAACTCTCACTTCAAGATCGGTGAGTGAATGCATGTCTTTATATCCGGTGAAACGAAACATTAGCGCCGTTCCATCTTTATAAGGACTTATAAGCGCATCATCACTGAATAACAGATAGCTTTTTGGTTTCGAAAAACGGCCATAGATAAGACCCGTAGCGATTGCAAGAGAAAGAAACCCTGTGAGCGCTTCAATTGCCGCCACAACGTTTACTCCGTCTCCGACAGGACTTACATGTCCATAACCAACTGTAGTAATTGTTTGAGTACTGAAATAAAGTAATTGCCGAAAGATTTTCCAATCATTTCCGGGGATTAATCCATCAAATTGAGAAGCGCCTAATCCGAAATAAATAAAAGTAAAAATGATATTGATAATGATGTAAAAAAGAAAGATGATCGTAATAAATTTCCATGTAGAAAGAGTAAGCATATCATGAAACATGCTAAATCTTTTCCGGAAAGGCATTCCTACTTTTACTAAGTTGTAACTGCCATCCTTGTTGAGAAAACGACCGCCGGTATCACTGCTGTTGCTTGCAAAACCTGTGTCGTTATTGATCTGGGAAAAAGGATTTATTTTATTATACAAAGACATTTTTAAAAATATAACGAATCGCGAAATTATTGATCATTTGTTGAAATAAACTTATTTTATGGACACGTAGCCAATATCAGCAATCTGGCCTTCGTTATTCTGAATTATTAATCAAATTTTAATAATATCACTTTTTTTAATTTCATTGTTTTATTAAATTGCAGTGTGATTTTTCAACCCTTTGAAGATGAGTAAAAACGATAAAAATAAAAAAAAGAAGAAAATTTCTCCAACGATTTATTTTCTTGCGGCCGCTGTGGTTACCGCTGTTATGGTAAAAGCAATACTGGAATAAGGCAAAAAAGTAAAAGCCGAAAATGATTCATTAGCTTTTGATGTTTATTGGTAAGTCGTGGGCTTTCTGCCTTCAGCATTCCAGCATTAGTTATCATCCCAATCAACGAGTTAACCGGTTATCTAATGCTTCCTTAGATGATTTTCGAATATCATCGCTGCCCCCTGGCCTACTCCAACACACATGGTAGCGAGCCCATAACGGGAACCTCTTCTTTGCATTTCATGTAATAATGTTGTAGCAATTCGCGCGCCACTGCAACCCAATGGATGGCCAATTGCAATAGATCCCCCGTTTACATTTACCCTTTGCAGATCAAGTCCCAGGTCATGAATGCAGGCAATAGATTGTGAAGCAAACGCCTCATTCAGTTCAATCAAATCCAGATCGCTAACGGAAAGGCCTGCACGCTTTAGTGCCTTTTCTGTAGCTGCAACTGGCCCTATACCCATAATAGCCGGATCTACACCGGCTACTGCCATGCTTACCACCCTTGCTAATGGCTTCAGATCATATTTTTTGACTGTGCTTTCATTAGCGAGCATCAGCATTGCCGCACCGTCATTGATTCCTGAAGAGTTGCCTGCCGTAACGCTGCCATCTTTTACAAATGCCGGTTTTAGTTGCGACAATTTTTCCAGGGAGGTTTTACGTGGATGTTCATCGGTATCAAAAATAACCCGGTCGGTTTTATTTGGGGTAATCTCAACCGGCACGATTTCGCTTTTCCATTTTCCCGCAGCTAATGCAGCCATATATTTCTGCTGGCTTTCATACGCAAATTCATCCTGTGCATGGCGCGAAATTTTCCATTGCTTCGCCACATTCTCTGCGGTTTCACCCATGGAATAAGGATAGTATTGTTCAGTCAATTTTTTATTTGGAAACCGCCAACCAATTGTGGAATCATAAATTTCTGTCTTTCTGCTATAAGCTCCTTCCGATTTGCCCATTACAAAAGGCGCGCGGGTCATGCTTTCTACTCCTCCGGCAAGGAAAATATTTCCATCGCCGCACATTACCGCCCGCGAAGCGTCCATAACGGCCTGCAGCCCACTGGCACACAAACGATTTACGGTATTGCCGGCAACTGAGACAGGCAAACCTGCCAGTAA
>Ga0207933_1002050_pt1 | contig 13737 bp, 12 predicted proteins | sample NGESurdeep092012_4_FD_184488 | JGI IMG/M metagenome (GOLD analysis project Ga0207933, IMG submission 184488) | Arctic peat soil microbial communities from Barrow, Alaska - NGEE Surface sample F53-3 deep-092012 (SPAdes) | ecosystem: Environmental > Terrestrial > Soil > Wetlands > Peat ... | reverse complement strand
CCATGTGTTCTTTACATACTTTATTTTTTAACTCGATGCTGTAATTTTTCTTTTCGAAGTAATAGCTTTGATGATCCATTTTTACACTTATTTGTGTAAACCTATTTTAGGACAAGACAAAATGAAAAGAAAACAGTTTCGTGTGCCACGAACCAAGGCAAAGTTGAAATATGAATGGTCAATTTAATTCATTTCGTGGATTTTCAATTTTTCAATTTTTCACATTCCGCAGTAATGAATTCCCTATAGCGCATTTTAAACAAAGCTTTTCATTGCAATAATGATTTTTTAATTCGATGAAAGCTTGTGAATCAAACGCGCTTTTATTAGCATAACCTAAGTTTTCAAAACCTTTAGTAATCGCGTTTTTCTCTGGGGCAATTTCTTCCAGCCATTTGATAGATTTCTCTTTATAAAATTCGTCATTGTTATGTAAGCCATACGAAAATAAAATCGGAACGATTGTATTGATAATGATATTATTTACCATTTGGCTTCCCAATTTTTTTATTTTATGATCGGTTATCTCATCAAAAATATAATGGTAATGCCAGTAATCATTGGCCTCTAAAGAAAGCATTCTTTTCACTTCTTCCACCGAATCTGTTTCCTTTATTTTTGAAAATAAATGTTCGCTGTTATGTATAAGCATGGCGAGTTGGGCAAGGCGAATGGTTGGAAAATTAGCCGGGCGCATTCTTAAAAAAAATAATTCGCCGTCAACAGGTTTTAATTTATATTTTTTTTGGTAAAAACGATATTCTTTCTGAAGCATTCCAGGATATTTTTCTTCAAAATCTTTTTCGAGTAAGCCTGCCTGTCCGAATAACAATGATTCAATTTGAATAATATTGTTTTTATGTTTTGCTAAGATATTCAAGGGTAAACTTTCTGCTACTTTCCTAAACATTTCGCTGTTAACTTTCAAACCAAAATTGGCAGCGATAAGCCACCAGAAAGTTTCTTCCCAATGAAAATTATTTTTTTCAAGAATTTGGAAAATATTCCCGGATTTTAAAAGCAGCCTTTCGGATACAAGCCGTTCTTTCCAGCTGGTAAGAGCCAGCCCACCTAAATTAGGAGCCAGTTTTTCACAAGGGATAAACTGCGGCTTTTCCATTAGGTGCTTATATTTTTCAAGAAGCAAATTAGACACCCTGCTTTGCAATTCAAGTGTTGGTAAATGATTTCCATTTGAGTCTTTTATTTCTACATCATGATTCCAAACCACATGTAGGATAACGTTGTTGTAATTATTATCGGTTGAATGGCGATGTAAATTCCAATCAGAAGAATTGATATGAATCTCAATATTTCCTGCCCACAAAGTTTCGTTGATTTTTATTTTGGCTTCCGTAAAATCCGGCCCCTGGTTGCTATTATTATTTCCTGCATAAATCACCAAAACATCATCACCATTGGTACTTTGCAAATTATGAATATTGTAATATTGAAATTTCCAGATGTATTGCAGAATGTCTTCTTTCATAGCTGTTGTTTCAAATTATTTAAAAACTAGTGTTTTAAAACTAAGCAAATAAAATGAAACGTTTTCTTCAAATGGTACATGAGAAAAAAAATCACAGTAAACGAACAAATAATTTAGATTTTAAATTTACTTTTGGCATCCATTTAAAAAAATCTAAGAAAGAATTTTTTTTGCCCAGATGGCGAAATTGGTAGACGCACTGCCTTCAGGTGGCAGCGTTCGAAAGGATGTGCAGGTTCGAATCCTGTTCTGGGCACACGGTTAAATAAAAAGCCCTGATAGTATGAACTTTCAGGGCTTTTTATTTGGGGAAATTTGTAAGTCATACAAACACAAAATAAAAATCTCCTTTTTTTGTTTGTTTACTGTAATGCCGAATTCTTACCTATCTGGAAAATAATTCATAATCTTCACTCAGTGTTTACAATTGTTTAAAAGATTACAATTTCTTTTTTTCATTTCATTTGATATTAATTTCTCAATTTTTTAGGTTTGCAAATTGAAAACTTATTATTACCTTTGCTTATGAATATTATTAACCGGAAAACGGTTGTTTATTATACTGAAAAATACCCTAATGCAAAAAACCAGTTACTTACATGGTACAATGAATTGCTAAAACATGAATTTTCCAATTTCAATGAATTGAAAGCAGTATATGGTAATGCAAGTATAGTGAACAATCAAAGAGTGGTTTTTAATATAAAAGGGAATGAATACAGGCTTATGGTTTCAGTCAATTTCAGAAGAAAGGCTTGTTATACCATTTGGTTTGGAACACACAAAGAATATGATAAAATAAACGTGGCAACCATACCCTATAATCTTAATTTATAAAACATACAGCAATGAACTGGAAAATAATAAAAACAGAAAGAGAACACAAAAAAGCAGTAAAGCGGGCAATGGAAATTTTCCACGCTGAACCAAACACTCCCGAAGATGACGAACTGGGAGTATTGCTGCTATTGATAAAAGATTACGAGGACAGGACTGTAAAAATGCCTGAAGTAGATGTACTGGAACTTATAAAAGAAAAAATGAAAGAAAGAGGCATGAAAGCCAAAGACCTTGAACCTATCATTGGCAGTAAAGGACACGTTTCATCTGTTCTATCCGGGCGGAGGGAAATAACCTTAAAAATGGCACAACGTTTAAAAGATTATTTTCATTTACCAGCAGAAATATTTTTACATACAGCCTAATTTCACTTATTCAATCCTTGTATTTTTTTTCTTTCTCCAACTATCCAAATAATATCGCCCCATTCAAAACCGGTATCTGAATCCGGATTTAAAAATCTTTCCCCATTTCTTTCAATGCCTACTATCAGCCCATTGGTACGTTCGCGGATGCCTGAACCACGAATTGTCAGCCCCTTGAGCAGGTTATTTTCATCAACCACCATTTTTTGTAAAATAATATCTTCCACTCCATTATCGTTAATTTCCATACTGCTTGCTTCTTCAAACACCGATTTAAATTTTTGCATTTGTTCATCAGTAGCAATAATTCCTACATTGTCGAATGGCAATAGCCGGTTGTAACGATTGGGGGCATAAATTAGATTATCACCTCTTTTTATATAAGCGATATTAATTCCAAAATTCTCGCGCCAGGCTAGTTCAGCAAGTGTTTTACCAATATATTCAGCATGAGGGTTTACTTCCATATCTATCATGTGCGCATCCCAGGGAGAAAGATCTGACTGGGGATTAAACCGCTTTTTGGTTTCTTCTTCTTTGGATTTTTCTTCCTTTGCCAATCGCTCTCTTGCATTGAGGTTGCTCAAAAACCTGCCTTCAATTCTTTGATAAAAATTTTGTATCCTTTTTGAAAAGAAAAGTAATACAATTATAATTATTGGCACAGCTACAAGTATTGCAATTTTTGCGGAGAAAAGATTATTTACGCAAAAACCAATCAGTAAAATACCAATGATATTCCTGGATATTTCCAGTACCAATAACGGGCCGCGGTTATATTTACTAATCAGCCACAATTCTTTGTAAGCCACACTAGCAGGCTTTTTAGCCATTAACGCCCATAAAAAAGGCGCGGAGATTCCTAAAGTAATAATTAATCCCACCAGGCTTTTAACCATGGAGTTTTCTATGTATAAATGAAGAAATGGAATTAGAAAATTTATTGAAAGTAAAAAAAGCGCAAGCAATATTATCCCATTGGTGACAACAATCATCGCGTAAGATTTTAAGACTACTTTCCAGTTGCTTTCTGCCTGGATGTGCTGGGTGCTTGAGGAGTAATTATTTAATGCGGTAACCCATTTTGGGGGAAGAGCCTTTACAAGAAAATTATAAAATGGCTCCGAAAATTTGATCATGTATGGTGTGGTAAAAGTGGTGATAGCTGATGCACCAACCGCCACCGGAAATAAAAAATCGCTGATAACGCCTAAAGAAAGTCCGAGCGTGGCTACGATAAATGCAAATTCACCAATCTGCGCCATACTCATTCCTACCTGCACCGATTGCTTTAACGGTTGCCCGGATAATAAAGCGCCAAGTGTAGTGCTGAATAATTTTCCAAATAATGTTAAAAGGGTGATCCATAAAACCGGCCATCTATATTGAACAATTGCCTGCGGATCAATCATCATCCCAACAGATACAAAAAACACAGCGCCGAAAAGATCTTTCACCGGTTTTATTAAATGTTCTACCTTCTCTGCAGAAGTGGTTTCTGCCATAATAGAGCCCATAATAAAAGCGCCTAATTCCGCCGAAAAACCAACCTGCGTGGCAACTACCACCATACCGAGGCAAAGCCCGATTGACAATATCAATAATGCTTCGTCATCTAATAATTTTTTAGCTCTTTTTAAAAAAGTAGGTAAAAGAAAAATGCCTGCAAGAAACCACAGGGCTAAAAAGAAAAGCAGTTTTGTTACTGTAAATAATAATTCCGCTCCTTGAAATTCTTTACTCACTGCCATTGTAGATAATAATACCATCAGCAGGATAACCACAATATCTTCTACTACTAATACGCCAAAAACGATGCGGGCATATTGTTTGGTTTTTATTCCGAGTTCATCAAATGCGCGGATGATAATGGTTGTGGACGAGCTTGCAAGCATACCCCCTAAAAACAAACTATCCATAAAAGACCATCCCATCCATCGTCCTAAAAAATATCCTGTAATAGTTATAAAAGCAATCTCTACCAAAGCTGTAATGGAAGCAGCGCCACCAACGCGTAACAATTTTTTAAAACTAAATTCCAGCCCCAGGCTAAATAATAAAAATATTACTCCGATCTCTGCAAGAGTTTTAATATTATCGTTATCTGCAACGGTAGGTGTAAAGGATAAATGAGGGCCTACTAAAAAGCCTGCTATAATATATCCTAATACTAACGGTTGTTTTATTTTTCTGAATAATAGAGTAGTAATTGCTCCTGTAATCAGGATCAAAGCAAGATCTTGTATTAATCCGGGTAGATGGCCCATACAATTTTATTAAATTGATTGGTGTTTAAGATAACCTTAGCAAAGCAATTTTCAAAAATTTTTTTTGCAGGGTAATTGTATTTGATTACAGGTACCGTCATTCGCATTACCTGATAAAATAAAAATCTTTCTTTTTTATTAGTTTACTGCAAATGTGAAATGGGTTACGGTGCCGGGTGCTAATATTTATTTTCTATTCAAATTCAAAATAATTTTGTAGCTTGAATTCAATCATTAAATTCATCAATCATGTCAAAATTTCAATTATCTACCCCACAAATTGAAAGCTATAATAAAGATGGTTTTGTAATTGTAAAAAACTTTTTAAACCTGGAAGAAGTTGAAAAATTATATTCAATTGCAACAACCGATGATTCTTTAAATAAACATGCTTTTGACCTTAACGATCAATCAGGAAAAAAAACAAAACTCACTTTGTGGTACACACCCGGAAATGATGCTTATGGATTGCTTTCAAAAAGTGAACGCATGGTGAATTCTGTGGATAAATTAATGGAAGGAGATTCTGCCGTCTGTCATTTTCATAGCAAGCTAATGCAGAAAGAACCCAGGGTTGGAGGGGCGTGGGAGTGGCACCAGGATTACGGTTACTGGTATAAAAACGAATTTTTATTTCCGGATCAAATGATGTCGGTAATGATTGCAATCACAAAAGCTGATAAGGAAAACGGATGTTTACAAGTAATAAAAGGTTCGCATAAAATGGGGCGGATTGAACATGGATTTGCCGGAGAACAAGTTGGCGCTTCGCAACATTATGTAGATCTTGGTTTGAAAACAATGGAATTGATTTATGTTGAAATTATGCCGGGTGATGCTTTATTTTTTCACAGTAATTTATTGCACCGTTCCGAAGCCAATCTCTCTGATGCGCCGCGCTGGTCTTTAATTTCTGTTTATAATAGAAGTGAAAATATTCCTTACAACGAACCCTCCAAATCTTCTACAGTTCCTTTAAAGGATGTACCGGATGAGGCTTTGCTGGAATGGGAAAATGAAAGTATTGGAGACGCTGCTCATTTTTTAGAGAAAGAAAAAGATGAAGCGTTGAAATAAATTCACAGCCCTTTGCCTCTTCAAAATATTCTTTAGATTTGTTTATATTAATCACTTGAAAACAAGGATGAGATTAAAGAAGTAGAAACAATATTATATTACCCAATTTTCAAAAAAAGTAAATATGAAATTAGCAATTCTTGGTTCCGGTTTTATTTCGCGTTTTTACGCAGATGCTTTAATTGGCCAGCGCAGAAAAGATGAAATTACTATCGTTTACAGCCGCACATTATCAAACGCAAAAAAGTTCGCTGATGATTATAAAGTTCCCAATTTTACCGATAGCATTAAAGAATGCGTTTCGCATAAAGATATAGATGCGGTAATTATTGGCTTATCAAACGACATGCACCTGGAAGCAGTATTGGCATGCACAGCTGCTGGAAAGCACGTACTATGTACTAAGCCTCTTGGCCGCACTGCACAAGAAGCGTATGAAATGTTGCAGGCAGTTGAAAAAGCAAATGTGATGGGCGGTTACCTGGAAGATTTGGTTTATTCTCCCAAATCCCTGAAATCATTAAAAATGATTCAGGACGGAGCTATCGGTGAAGTAATTTGGGCTAAAAGTAGGGAAACTCATCCCGGGCCACACAGCGATTGGTTTTGGGACAAAGAAAAATCCGGCGGTGGCGCAATTATTGACCTGGGTTGCCATTGTGTAGAATTGTGCAGGACCTATATTGGGAAAAATGTAAAACCCAAAGAGGTAATGTGTTGGGCAGATACGCGTGTACACCCAATAGACGCTGAAGATAATGCGGTGGCTTTGGTAAAATATGAGAACGGCGCTATCGGGCAGTTTGAAGTAAGCTGGTCATTTCGCGGTGGTATGGATTTAAGGGAAGAAGTAATGGGGACTGAGGGAACCATTTGGACCAATAATTTTTTACGCACCGGTTTTGATGTTTTTACATCAGGAAAAGGCGGCGATTATATTGCAGAAAAAGCCGAAAGTAATTCAGGCTGGCTATTTCCTGTTGGGGATGAATTAAACGAGCTTGGTTACAATCATATGTTTACAGATATGTTTGAAGCAATAGACAACAAGCGGCAGCCTTTGGAAAATTTTTATGACGGTTATGTTGTGAACGCTATTTTAGATGCAGCATTTGTTTCAGCGAAAAGCAAGAAGTGGGAACCAATTCAAATAGATGACTGGCGCGGTGTTGCAGAAGAAAAGAAAGTAAAAGAACTTACAAGCTATGATGAAGATTATTACCTGATTAAAGAAGAAATACTTCCCGGCGGTGAAAAAAAGTTTATTATTAAAAATAAAAAAACCGGTTCAATTGAGAAGAGATAAAAAATTAAAGCCGGAGAAAAATAATTTTTAAAAACAGTTTATAATCTATATAACGGTTACCGGTAAACGAAGAAATAAGCAGGATTTTTATTTTGTAATTTTTAATTACTTAACAAGTACCGTTCTGCTAATTTGTTAAATGATTCAACCTGGTTTTTCTCCCAAGCTTCATCATGTTGTAATTCTTTCATCATGATACTTGCAACTTTTGGAGCAAGAGAAATAGCAAGTTTCGAATCAAAAAATAAAACTCTTGTGCGGCGCGCGAGAAAATCTTCGACTGTTCGTGCCATTTCGTTACGAACCGCCCAAATAACCTGTGCAATGCTGATGTTAGTTTCTTTGCTTAAAGTTTCAGCAAAGGATTCATTTTCTTCTATTAGTTGTTTAATTCCATTTTCATCTGAACCATAATAGGATAAGTGGTTTGAGTTTTTCGATTCAGTAGAATAACCGTGGATTTGTAAATTTTCAGTGCTTCCTTTTTTATATGGAAGCATTTTTCTTTCCATTATTTTATGCAAAGTATCTTCTGCCATTTTTCGATAAGTAGTCCATTTTCCGCCAACTACAGAAACCAACCCACTGGAAGAAATTATAATTTTATGGCTTCTGGATATTTCTTTGGTTTTTTCAGATTCATCATTTGTTGCTGCCAAAGGCCTAAGACCTGCAAATACAGATAACACATCAGATCTTTCCGGTTTTTTATTTAAAAATTTACCGGCTGTTTTTAAAACAAATTCTATTTCACTTTCCAAAGCACGTGGTTCTGAAGAATGAGAATTCAGTGGTGTATCCGTGGTTCCTACAAGCACTTTGCCCTGCCAGGGAATTACAAATAAAACGCGCCCATCATCTGTGTGAGGAATCATAATTGCGTCTTCACTTTGTAAAAAAGATTTATCCAGAACCAAATGAATTCCCTGGCTTGGCCTGATCAGTGGTTTGGTTTCCGGTTGATCCATTTTTAAAATATCATCAGCAAAAACTCCTGTTGCGTTTATGATTGTTTTTGCTTTTACAGTAAAAATTTCGTTGGTTTCTTTATCTATAATCTTTGCTCCGCAAAGTTTTCCTTTTTCATTTTTTAGAAGGGAAATTACGCCGCAATAATTAACGGCTACGCCTCCTTTTTCAATACAGGTTTGTGCAAGGTTAATTGCAAGCCGCGCATCATCAAAAATTCCGTCATGGTATAATACGCCACATTTTAGGGATTCTTTTTTAATAACCGGTAATCTTTTTAAAACTTCCTTTTTAGAAATCATCTGGGATTTCCCAATGCTTTTTCTTCCTGCAAGCCAATCATAAATCTTTAATCCGGTTGCATAAAAAATTCCTTTAGCCCAGGAAAAACAGGGAATAATAAAAGATTCATTTTTGGTAAGGTGAGGTGCATTTCTCATCAGGAACCCCCTTTCTTTTAAAGCCTCTTTTACCAGCCCTATATTTCCCTGGGCTAAATACCGTACGCCTCCATGAACCAGCTTCGTACTTCTGCTTGACGTCCCTTTTGCAAAATCTTCCCTTTCCACCAACAAAGTTTTAAAACCGCGCAAAGCTGCATCAAGAGAAACTCCCAGCCCAGTGGCTCCTCCGCCGATAACCAAAATATCCCATTCCGGAATTTCTTTTAAAGATTTTATAAGAGAATTTCTGTCGAATAAATTCATTGGGTTGATGATTATTTATTTCAGAAGAAATATATTAAATAGCAATAAAAGTACTTGAAAGAAAATTATTAATTTGCCAGGACTTTTTTATTTTTATTTTCTTTATCTTGAAATAGGAATTAAAAGAATAACTTGGTTTACTATAACTATTGCTTGATATTTACTTTGAGCAATTTTGAGGCATAATTTTGAAACTTCAACTGCAGAAATGAAAAAATATATACTCACACTTGATCAGGGAACCACCAGTTCGCGGGCTATTATTTTTAATGAAAGCGGAAAGATTGTTTCGCTTGCGCAAAAAGAATTTAAACAAATATATCCACAGCCTGGCTGGGTTGAGCACGATCCGATGGAAATATGGTCGTCGCAGGCATCGGTAATAACAGAAGCCATTTTGAAAGAAAAAATACAGCCTGATGAAATCGCGGCAATTGGAATTACCAATCAACGGGAAACTACAGTTGTGTGGGATAAAGAAACGGGTAATCCAATTTACAACGCTATCGTGTGGCAAGACCGCAGGACTTCAGCACAATGTGACATTCTAAAGGGAAAAAAATTGGATCAACTTATCCGTGAAAAAACCGGGTTGGTTTTAGACGCTTATTTTTCTGCCACAAAAATCCAATGGATTTTAGACAATGTAACGGGTGCGAGGGAAAAAGCAGAGCAAGGAAAATTGGCATTTGGAACCATTGATTCATGGCTTATCTGGAATTTAACGGAAGGTGAGTTGCACATAACCGATGTTAGCAATGCATCGCGCACTATGCTTTTCAATATTAATACTTTGGAATGGGATGAGGATCTTTTAGAAATTTTTCAAATTCCAAAAAGTATGCTTCCTGAAGTAAAATCCTCCAGCGAAGTTTATGGTGAAAGTTCGGGGCAGATGCTGGGCACTAAAGTTCCCATTGCAGGAATTGCCGGAGACCAGCAGGCTGCGTTGTTTGGGCATTTATGCAACAAACCCGGCATGGTAAAAAACACTTATGGAACGGGATGTTTTATGCTGATGAATATTGGCGATAAACCGGTTCTTTCAAAAAACAACCTGATAACCACCATCGCCTGGAAGATTGGCGATAAAGTAGAATACGCTTTTGAAGGAAGCATATTTATCGCGGGCGCTGTAGTGCAATGGCTGCGCGATGAATTAAAAATAATTTCTTCTGCAGCCGAAATTGAAGAACTCGCATCAAAAGTTGAGGATAGTGGGGGTGTATACATGGTTCCGGCATTTGCAGGAATGGGCGCGCCTCATTGGAATCAATATGCGCGCGGAAGTATTTTTGGTATAACCCGTGGAACCAACAGAAATCATTTTGCAAGAGCTGCGTTAGAAAGTATCGCGTTTCAAACGATGGAAGTTTTGAAAGCCATGGAATCTGATTCAGGAATTTCGATTGAAGAATTAAGAGTAGATGGAGGAGCAACGCAAAATAATTTGTTGTTACAATTTCAATCCGACATTCTGAACACTTCAGTAGTAAGGCCAGAAGTAACCGAAATGACAGCGATTGGTGCGGCTTACCTGGCGGGGCTTGCAGTAGGCTTTTGGAAAAACCAAGAGCAGTTACAACAGCAATGGAAAATAAATAAAAGTTTCAAGCCAACAGGCGCAGATCTAAAAGATAAAATAAAAGAATGGCACCGCGCTGTTGATGCTGCAAAATTTTGGGCTGATTCTTACAAAAAATAATTTACCATTTCATCAATAAATCAAAAATAATGAATCCTGTTACCGCTGAATTAGTTGGAACTATGATCTTAATCCTTTTGGGAAATGGCGTTGTGGCCAATGTAGTTTTAAAAGGCACAAAAGGGAATAATAGCGGCTGGATGGTGATCACCACCGGATGGGCGCTTGCTGTTTTTGCAGGCGTTGTAATTGCGGGGCCATACAGCGGCGCGCATTTGAATCCCGCAGTAACACTGGGTTTGGCTATCGCCGGTAAATTTCCATGGTCGCGCGTACCGATGTTTATAATAGCACAATTGCTGGGTGCAATGATCGGTTCAATTCTTGTTTGGATCATGTATTATGATCATTTTAAAATAACAGATGATGAAGGAATGAAACGAGCCGTGTTCTATACATCCCCGGCCATTAACAACGCAAAATTGAATTTCATCAGCGAACTTTTAGGAACCTTCGTTTTGCTTTTAGCTGTTTTTTATATTACCAACGGAGAAATGGGAAAAGAAAAAACACCCATCGGGATGGGCTCTATTGGTGCTATTCCGGTAGCATTTATTGTTTGGGCAATTGGGTTGTCTTTAGGCGGCACTACAGGCTACGCAATCAATCCGGCAAGAGACCTTGGGCCGCGAATTATTCACGATCTCCTTCCTATAAAATATAAAAATAAAAATGATTGGAAATATGCGTGGGTACCAATTTTCGGCCCAATTGCCGGCGCTGCGCTGGCTGCTGCTTTATTCTTAATCCTTAATGGATAGATAGATTAAAAATATGGTTTAAAAGTTCGTTTACTGCACTATAAATTAGTTTATACTATTTCTTACTTCCATTGTCTTTATTAAAATCCTCAAATGCGCGGTAAACAGCCCGGTGCAAAATTGTACCATGGTTTTCATGGGGGAAATATTGAAAATGAACCTGCAAATTGTTTGGTTTATTTTTGTTTAAAATCGAGGCGAGCTTTGTTGCATCGTTCTTCATTATTTCACCTTCATTTCCTACAGCAATAAAGAGAGATCTCTTTTGATTAAAATTATTTTTTGGCAAAAAACCATGAGATAATAATGATTCATTATTCCACCAAAGGCTTGGGCTTACTATTATGTATTTCGTAAAAAGTTGGGGTTTGCTTAAAAGTATTTGCGTAGCAAGAAGGCCGCCTAACGATTGGCCAATAAGTGTTTTAGATGAATTGGTTTTATAATTTTTTTCTATAAATGGCTGTAATTCTTTTTCAATAAAATCTATGAATTTTGCAGATCCTCCCGAGGTGGGAGATTCTTTTTTGTCTCTGGCGATGGTAGTTGGAAATGTAAAATCCCTTTTACGGTCAACATTTGCAATTCCCACCAGGATGGACTTTGGCAAAATATTTACCCATGAAAAATTCAGAAATTGAACAAGGCCCGCAATATGGATAAAATCTTCATCTGCAGAACCATCCAATAAATAAATAACAGGATAAACTGTGCTAACATTCTGATCATACCCCTGTGGCAAATAAATATTTAAAACCCTTTTTTCAGAAAGTATTGTAGATTGAATTGTATTAATTCTTCCCAATACAAAAGGAATATTTTGGTTGGCCGCATTGCTGTCCTGTGCTTTTAAAACCTGAAAGGATAAGCTAAGAAAAATTGCAATAATAAATATTTTCATTTTTTGAGTTTGGTAAATTATGTTTATACCATTATTTATTTATCGAAAAAATACTTCCTTATTTCCTTTCATTATGGTCTTCGAGGTCAACTACTTCTTCTTTGCCACTTAAGGAGGTGTGGCTGTATTTTAAAATCCCTACAAAAAATACTCCACCAATAATATTCCCTAAAGTAACCGGAATTAAAAAATTAATGTATTGTACGAAAGAAATGCTTCCGCTAAACATACCACCGGCTACTTCAATGTTTCCGACAATAGAATGAGCGAGCCCTGCAAGCCCGATACAGGTCGTGATAATCCAAATGATTAAAATCTGGCTTATGGTTTCCCTTGCCGCAGCCACCAGCCAGGCCAGTAGGCCCATTAACCAACCAGCAAGCGACGCGCTTATCAATGTCGCCATCCACGTATGAGAAGAAAGATCAGTGGCAATCTGTACTAACGCCCAGCCTTGAAGAAAATGGAGTGGCCCGCTGAGGTACGAAAGAATAAGTGCAAATATCAATCCGCCAATAATATTGCTTATATAAACAATTCCCCATAACCTTAATAATTTTTTCAAGGGAGTTAAACCTTGCAAAACAGGTAATATCGCCAGTGTGGTATGTTCAGTAAATAATTCTGACCTTCCAAGTATAACAAACATAAATCCCAGCGGATACATGTTTGCCACCAAAAAGTGTATTACCGCATCCGGGAAAACTCCCCGAAAAAGAGTTAAAACAACCGCCATCATTAAAACAGAAAACCCAATATCAAGGCCTGCGGTAAGCCCTGACAACATCAAACCCAATGGCGTCCGGTTTAGCTGAGTTAACGCAGCTTCCTCACTATGCTTTAATATAAGCTGTTGGCTTTTTTGCGGTTTCTGCTCTTCTGGCGGCTTCTTTTCTTCTGGCTCCTGCTTTTCTTTTTTTCCAAACATCATTTTTGTTTTATAAAGGGTTTCTATTTTTTATTTTTAGAAAAGATACATGTTGCTCTTCAATAAAAATAAAAATTAAATGCATTATAATAGTATGCCAAAAAATGCTTTAATAAAGAAACGGGGAAAATATTTTGAATAATGACTGAATTGCCTGATGGCCTCATTGCATTTTTTTTAAAATGTAATTTTTATTTTGCCATTAATTTCATTTTTTAATTTTATGATTTAGCCATGGTTTAGATTGTTATTTTTGCTTCAGCCCTTTGAAAAAAAAAGTAGGGGTATTTCGCAATTAAGGTATTAGGTACTTATTTATGTTAACCTGTTGTGCGGTTAGAAAATAAAATAAAAAAAGATGTTGTGCTACCATAGTTTAGCATGGTTTTTGCTTGTAATAGTTTGAACACCAATTACTTACA
>Ga0207933_1002048_pt1 | contig 13750 bp, 12 predicted proteins | sample NGESurdeep092012_4_FD_184488 | JGI IMG/M metagenome (GOLD analysis project Ga0207933, IMG submission 184488) | Arctic peat soil microbial communities from Barrow, Alaska - NGEE Surface sample F53-3 deep-092012 (SPAdes) | ecosystem: Environmental > Terrestrial > Soil > Wetlands > Peat ... | reverse complement strand
CAGAGGAGCGTCGAGCGGTTCCATGGTGGATGAAACTGGCAGCCCGTGATCTTCCACGCAATACGATGCGCTCAAACGGCCGCAGTATGGCCGCAGCGTGGCCGCTGCAGAGCCGTTGCAGAGCCGCTACAACCAGCCCTTCTCCCTGGCGACGCGCGCGGCCTCGACTCTCGTCGAGGCGCCGAGCTTCGACATCGCTTCCGATAGATAGTTGCGCACCGTGCCTTCCGCCAGATTCAACGTGGACGCGATTTCGGCGCTCGTCTTCCCCTCACCGGCATATCGCAGCGCTTGGCGCTCGCGATCCGTCAGAGGGTCGGGCGCGGTCCACGCCTCCGCGGCGAGATCGGCGTCGACGGCACGAAGGCCCGCATGAACGCGACGCACTGCGTTCGCCAGCATGTCCGGCGGGCTGTCCTTTAGCAAATAGCCAGTCGCGCCCGACTCGAGTGCACGACGCAGATACCCCCCACGTGCGAAAGTTGTAAGAATCACAACACGTGTTCGCAACTTGAGACGCGTGAGCTCGGCGGCGACTTCGAGTCCGGTAAGATGCGGCATCTCGATGTCGGTGAGCAGAACATCAGGCTTGTGCTCGAGCACAAGCGCAACCGCTTCGCGCCCATCGTGAGCACGCGCGACAACCTGAATGTCGGCCTCCGTCTCGAGCAGCGCCGCAAGAGCGCCAAGCACCATCCCCTGGTCCTCGGCGACAATCACGCGAATCACGATGACGCCCCTCGTTCGGTCATCACGCGATAATGGCTAGTTGTGCTGGCGCAGGCGGAGCAGCCTGTGTCGACGCAACAGGCGCGAGGGTCACGCGAATCCGTGTGCCCGGGAATGACTCCACTGCAATATCACCCCAGAGCGACCTCACACGCTCGCGCATTCCAGTGACCCCGTTACCGTCCGGCGCGCGCTTGCCCATGCCATTGTCCTCAATGCGAAGCGCACGAACGCCGTCCACGCTCGACAGCGTCACTTCGCAGCGTGTGGCGTGCGCATGTCGCACTACGTTCGTTACAGCCTCGCGCAAAATGAGGGCGAGTACCGCCTCTTCCGCCGGAGATAATTGCACAATATCAATTGTGGCACTCATATCCACGCCGGCTGCCTTCAGCATTGACTCGGCGCTTACCAATTCCCGCGCCAGGCCGGCGTCGCGATAACCCGCAACGGCCGCGCGAACTTCTGAGAGCGCCTCACGTGATATGCGCTCGACGTCTCTGATCTCGACCGCGGCGCGCACGGGATCCCGATCTGCGAGCCGCGATGCGAGCGTTGCCTTGAGCGTGATCAGTGAGAGCGTGTGCCCAAGCAGGTCGTGCAGGTCCCGGGCGATCCGCTCGCGCTCGGCGACTTTGGCAAGGTGCGCGATTTCCTCATTCGCCTGGCGGAGTCTGACGTTGGTTTCACGTACTCGAGCAAAGTGCGTATTGCTGAAGCCGACCACCATGCTGATAACGACCTGCCATGCCCAGGTCGACGGCGGCAATCGCAAGACCAACGCTTCGACAAGCGCGGCAACAACGATGAGCGCGATAATCCGCCCGGCGCGCCGAGCCGGACGAAGCGCGCCCGCAAACGACGCGGCGTATATCGTGAGCACCGGCGCACCAGGGTTGACCGGCGAGAGCACCATTCCGAGCGCCGCGATGATCGCGATGATCCAGTACTTCTCGGTTCCCGCCGAACACCAGAATCCGCGAAAGTAGAGCGGGAGGAAGACAATTCCAGCCACGATTGTCGCGACCCAGACAGCCGTACTCGATTGCGATATCGCCGGCCATACGAACAGGCCCGGGAAGTAGATCAGCCACGCGAGCGGAGACCACCCGATATCCTGATCCGGTGGAAGAATCCGAATGCTCGATAGCTTCACATTACCATCCTGAATCAGCCGTATGTCTTGCCTTCGTCGCGGCGATAGGCGATGAAAGCGATAATAGTGAAGAGCAGTCCAAAACCAATCAGTGCCGCGATGTGTCCCAGCGCGTGAGACGCAGGCTCAATGCCCACCGCATCGAGCGCGAGCCTGCCGAGATGATACGGCGGCAACGCCACCGCGAATCCCTGTAGAAACCTGGGCAACATCTCAGCCGGAATGAAGAGGCCCGAGAGAAATGCCATGGGAAGATAGATCACATTGACGATCGCCGCAGCCGAGTTCGGGCCTGCGAGGTAGCCAATGGCGAGTCCCATTGCGCAGAACGGGATCGCGCCCAGCGTCTCGGCTACGACGAGAAGCAGCCACTGCGACATTGGCATCCTTACGTGACCGAAGACCGCGCCGACGGCGCACATCAGGAGCATGAGCACAACGCCAATGACAAGGGTGGTGACGTATTTCGCGGCGAAGTAAGCTGACACCGGCATCGGGCTCGCGCGCTTCACAGCCAGCCAACCCTGGCCACGTTCGACTGCAACGCCAACACCCAGCGCGAAAAGCGCGATACCAATCACTCCGAATGCACCATACGTAGCGAGCATGTATGTCGAGGCATAGTGCGAAGTACCGCCATTGCCCGGCATCACTATGCCAAAGAGTACGTAAAACATGATCGGGAAACCGATCGTCGGAATCATGAAAGCAGGGATCCGCATCTGCTTGATGATCTCATACTTCGTTTCAGTCACATACACGCGAAGCGATGACGGTGCTCGTTGTTGCGCCACCGATCGACTGTTCGGCGCTGGAATCACGCTGCTACTCATGCCGCCTCCTTGGAGTGTGTGAGCGCGAGGAACGCTTCCTCCAGCTGGATGCCGGACACTTCAAGATTGCTGAGCGTCTCGTCGCTCCATAACAGCTCTCGCGTTACGCTCTCGGCGTGCGCAACGATCAGTTCTGCGTTGCCGCGGTCGTATCGAACATCCGTCACGCCAGGTATCGCGCGCAGATCCACCTCGCTGAGCCTGGTAGTGCAGCGAATTCTCCGGCCGGATACGCGCTGCTTGATCTGAGCCGACGTTCCGTCGGCAATCACCGATCCGTGATCGATGACGACTATGCGATCGGCAAGTGCGTCAGCTTCCTCCAGATAATGCGTCGTCAGCAGCACAGTGCGGCCACGCGATACGAATCCACGGATCTGCTCCCAGAAACTGCGGCGAGCTTCAACGTCGAAGCCGAGCGTCGGCTCGTCGAGGAAGAGCATGTCTGGATCACCGCAGATTGCGAGGGCGAACAGCACTCGTTGGCGCTGACCACCCGACAGATCGCCGAACTTGCGCCCTTCCAGACCTTCGAGACCAGCCGCGGCGTACACATCGGCAGCGGCCATGGGCGAGGGATAGTAACTGCGAAACAGATCGATGTGCTCGCGAACGCGCAGCGTCTCCGGAACCTTGGCCACCTGCAGCATCGCGCCGATCCGTCGGCGCGATGCTGTGTTGCGGGGATCCTGTCCGAACAGCTCGACCGATCCGCTGGTCGGCGCCGCGAGTCCGAGCAGGAGCTTCACCGTCGTCGTCTTGCCCGCGCCATTTGGACCGAGCAGAGCGACGACGCCGCCAGGCCCAATGTCGAGCGAGACGTCGCGGAGAGCGACATTGTCGTGGTAGCTCTTGGATACTGACGTGAGTCTTGCCGCAGGAGCCGTGGCTGTCACCTGAAGCTCACTTCGTCGAGCTGCAACGTGAACGGGCCTGGTGCCGAACCAGCCGTGAATGCGATTCCCATGATGTCATGTCCGTCAATTCCCTGAAATGCCGAGAATGGGAACGTGTATTCCTTCCATTCGGAGCCCGCGACGAAGTCGGCTGTCAGCGGCGTGTATCCCATACTCTGCGCGAATATCATTACATGGTATGTCTTGCCGTCACCCTTCGCCCAGAAGTGAAGTGACTTTGCTGAGGAGAGATTGGTGGGCTCCATCGACTTCGCACCTGGCATGAACATCGGCCCCGCCCATGCGTACGACAGTCCGGGTGCGACAGTTCCGGTTGTCTCGAGTGACTTGGCCGTTCCGTTCGCGCCGCCATCTACCACCTTCATTTCGGCGGTCGACTGACCACCCGCCAGCTGATCGGTGCTGACGATCCAGCCTAGCCCCAGCGACGCGCGCGTCGTGCCATCATCGAAGTTGCTGATCAGGCCAACGACTGAACCATTTGACGTTGGAGCTGGCGATGCAGCCGCGGGTGTTGGTGCGGGCGTGCGCGTGACCTTCACGCCACCTTTCCATATTCCCTTGATATCACGAGTTGCAGTGATGTCCGTAGTCGGATCTCCCGCTACGAGGAGGAGATCCGCGCGCTTTCCGACTGCTATTGTGCCGCGATCCTTTAGCGAGAATACGCGTGCCGGAGTACTCGTTGCCGCGGCGAGTGCCTGTGATGGCGAAAGTCCCGCGTGAACGAGCAACTCGAGCTCCCGGTGCAGAGCGATACCGTGCCCGGTGCCGGGATTCGGCGCATCGGTACCAGCGAGAATCCGGACATTCGCGGCGAGAAGTTGCTTCACGGTGGATTCCGCGAACGCGTAGCTCGTTCTCGCGCCCTGTCTCTTCGGGAACGATGAGTTGATCGACACTCGGCTTGCCGGCGAAATAAAGGGTGACAGGCGCGGATCTGCGGCGAGATCGGCGACCCCGGATGTCTCCGCGATGCTCTTCAGAACTGTGAGCGTCGGTGTAATGAACGCGTGGTGTGACGCAACGAATCTCCCGAAGTCGGAGTCGGGGCTGTGATCTATGAAGAGATGTTCCAGTCCATCGACACCAGCGTTGATCGCCATGCGCGCGTCAGCGAGCGAGCCGATGTGAGCGACAGCGAGCTTGCCGCGCGCATGCGCCGCTCTTACGAGCGCTGCGACGATCGGTTGGGACAGCGTCGGAATGTGAACGCCGTAAGTTGAGCCGTCATCGATGATGATCTTGATGTAGTCCGATCCTTCAGCGATTCGCGCGTCGACCCACGCCTGCGCCGAATCGGGCGATGTGATCGTGGGGACAGTGATCCCGTATTCGGTGCCATGACCCTTTGGAGCAGTTGCGAGGATACCGGCTGAGTACAGATCGGCACGGTCAGCAACATTTCCCTTCTTCTGTTCGGCGCGCATGCTTGCGGCGAAGTTGGGATCGGTAAACATGTCGAGCTCTGTCGTCACGCCGAAGACGAGCGCCTGTTGGAGTGCGTCACCGTAGGCATGAGTGTGGGAGTCGATGAGACCGGGGAGCAACGTTGCGCCCGATCCGTCGACGACAGTTGCGCCTGCCGGCGTTGCTATGCTGTTTGCGATAGCGGAGATCCTGCCGCCACCGATCAGAACGTCGCGCTGACCGATGTTCCGTGTCCCGTCGAAGACACGGACGTGACGAAAGAGCGTCACACCGATTTCGGATTGTGCTGTCGCGATGTGGGCTGAAGCGAGCCATGCCACGCTCGCGATTGTGAACAGATGTAAGAGCCTTGCACGCATTGTTCGTACGCTCCGTTTGAGACCGTCGAGTTGCTTGTCTTGTTGACCGTCGTGATACCGGCGGCACGTTGAGTATGCTGCTGTAGCGGAGGTGTGAGTAGTGGAGTGAATCACCGATATGACATGACAAGTGTCATGCACGGATTCTCGAAGAAACCGGGGTCAGAGTGGACTTTCTTGCGAGCTTTACTGGCGCCGATAGTTGGTGTTTACCGCAAGAAGTGCACTCTGACCCCGCTTGTCTAGGCCGTTGGGCCGGCGCCAACGGAAACCACGATCCCCTGCGCCCAAGGCAACCGGATAATCGTCGCAGCCCGAGAGCGGAAGTACGCGCGAAATGCCGCTTCAACGGGTGCGGATCCAAAATCGTCTGCGACGAGCAGCGCACCGGGCGCAAGACGAGGGCAGAAAAACTCGAGCGCTGCAAGCGTAGCACCTTCAAGATCCAAGTCGAGATGCACGAAGCTGAAGGATGTGCCCGCGAGAGCGGCAGCCGTTTCCGGAAAAACGCCGGTGTGGAAACTCACATCCGAATACCTCGCCAGCGTTCTCCTTACGTCTGCTTCCTTGGCATGCAGGCGCTGAAAATGAGAGCGCACCGCAGCAGCCGCAGGGGTCTCGGGAGTGCCGTCCGCCGATTCTGCCTGGAGCGTTTCGAATACATCAAAGAGGTGAAGCGCACGATCACCCTTCGCTTCGCAGATCAACCGAGCCGAGCCCCCGGCGAAAACACCGGCCTCAGCCAAGGCCCCTGGGACGTCACTGGTAGCTCGGACGCATGCGAGCAACTGCAGAGCCGGTACATCGCCAAGGAGTAGCGGCGTGCGGCTTCGCACCTGGCTCACCAATTCGAGATCCGCAGTCGCGTGCGGACCAGCCACATTGACTGCGGCTTGCCCACGACGTGCCAACCACGCGCGCAAAAGCCGATTTCGCAAGGAGGGTTGCCATGGTTGCCTGCGCATTCAGCCACCTAGAAGTTATGAATGGGCTGGCCCCCGATATTTGCGTGGGTTAGCTCCTCACGTGTGACCGGAGTTGCCAGAGCCACCTGCGACTGCCCACTGTCGCCCTTTCGACGGAGACCAGCCCATGTCGTCGGATCCACTGCCGCTGGTACTCGCTCAATGATCTACGTAGGAATGGATGTGCACAAGGAGTCCATCACCATTGCGGTCCGTGCGGAGTCCGTCCCCACTCCGTCCCCCAGCACGACAGTTCATCGCGTCCAGGGACCGCGGGCTGATCTTCCAGATCGATAAGACGCCAGCGAACGCGCGCTACTGGGACATGTTCGACCATGCCATGAACGTGAGACGCCCGAATTCGGGGTCAGATCTTGCGTGATGCACACACGCAATGTGCGCCGTGCAAGATCTGGCGCGAACGCGCGAACGCGTCAATTTGGGTGCGCGGCGCGGTGGCCTCACGGACTCGCCGAATTCGCGAGCGGCTTAGCGTCCCTGTTCAGCGTAACAAGGTCAGATCTTGCATGATGCAAACGGGCAATGTGCACCGTGCAAGATCTGACCCCGAACGCATCCAGCTTTGGTCCGCAGCCAGGGATGCTGCGGATCAGATCGGCGTCGCGCTTGAGAGATCCGGGTTGCTGTCGATGTGATCCTGGATCTCGGACGCAATGCGCGCGATCTCCGCTGTGAGCCATTCGACATGGTCCTTGACCATCGTGATGACCCGCGACTGTTCACCCTGAGACAAGGCTTCAAGTCTGTTGCTCTCCTGCTGGCGCATGCCCTGGAGTGCCTGCAGTCGCTCTACCAGAGCGTGCAGCTCTCGCACTGCCGGGCTCGGCGGCTGCCACAACTCCAGCTCAGATCGCTGAGCGAAGGATGCGAGCAATCTCGCATCCGCCTTGTCAGTCTTGTTGCGACTGAGCTGACTCTGAGCGAATCCTTTGACGCGTGCAGGATTAACGACACTCACTCTCCATCCTGCGTCAGCGAGCGCGACGGCAGCAGCCTCACTGTAGGGGCCTGTGGCCTCGAGTACTACCGGTACATCCGAGGGGAGATGTCGTTGTAACAGCCAGGCGATCAATTCTGCATGACCACTTCTCGTGTTCCTTACAACTTTGTACTTGAACTTGGCGTCACCCTTCGTACCATCAACAACACACACGTCCAGCTTCAACTTGGAGACATCAATGCCCACGGCAGATTCGTTCATCTTGTCCATCCTCGTATGCAGGCTCTCGACACGTGGCCGGGCCTAAGTTACCGTTCGGAATCGACGAACGAGAAAACGGATCGGCGGACTTATCTGACCCACAGGCTCAGTGGCCTAAAATCTTGTCAGCCTCAGCCGACCCGGGCGTAACATCGAGATCAACATCCCGATTTGAATTGGCGCCGTCAAGATACGAGATCTTGCATGATGCAAACGGGCAATGTGCACCGTGCAAGATCTGACCCCGAACGCAGCGCAGCTTCCGTTCGGACCGACGACGTCTGCGCGTGTAGCGCGGCGCCACTCAGGAAAAGCAGTACGACCACTACTCGCGCGTTCAATGGCATGCGAATCGTAAGAATGGGGGGTCGGAATGGATTTGCTTGCGGACACGTCTAGCGCCAACAGTTGGCATTAAAAGGAGAAAGTAGACTCTGACCCCGGTTTTCACACCAACCCCTGCCTGATGCCTCGCGACACGCGGTCCGCGAACAGATCCACTTCATCCACAGTGGTATAAATGCTCGGCGTAATTCGGATTCCATGAAACTCGTCGGTCACCATCGGCGTCGTGACAATGTGATGATTGGCCAGCAGCCACGAGCCGAGCTTGCCCATGTCCATCCCGTCGATCGCCAGCACGCCGATCGCCCCGCTCTCGGTAGGCCCGATCTTCGTGATCATATGAGCGCGATCGCTCGATGCGAGCACCTGATGCGCCCACCGGTCCCGCAGAAATCTCAGACGCGCGATCTTCCGCTCCGCACCGATCGACCGGTGAAACGCGACGGCGACGGAGATCGCGTTGTGGTTCGCGGCTGGATGCGTTCCGATCTCTTCGTACTTGCGGATGTTGTCCTCCTCTTCCACCCCGCCTGCCATCAGCGGCCACAGCGACTTGACCTTGTCGCGGCGAACATAGAGAAAACCGGTACCGATCGGCGCGTTCATCCACTTGTGCAGGCTCGTGCCGTAGTAATCGCATCCCAGATCGTCGCGCTTGAACGGAAAGTGCGCGAACGCATGCGCACCATCCACGAACACTTTGATGCCGTGCGGCCGAGCCAGTTCCACAATCTCGCGCACGGGTGCGAAATATCCCGTCTGGTAGCTGACGTGCATGACCTCGATCACCTTCGTGCGCGGCGTGATCGCGGCCGAGATGTGATCGACGAATGACGCCGTGCTCAACACCGGTGTCTCGATCTTCACCGGCTTCAGCACGATGCCGTCACGACGCTCACGCTGTCGCCACGCGTTCTGCATGCGCGGGTAGTTCTGCGTCGTAAACACGACCTCGTCGCCGCGCGCCAGGTCGGTGCCGAAGATCATGGTCTCGTTGGCCTCCGACGCGTTGCGCGTAATCGCCATCTCCTCGGGATCGCACCCGAATTCGGTGGCGAGATCCCGGCGTACCGACTCGATGCGCGGCTCGAGCACGCGCCACATGTGATCCACCGGCAGCTCGTTCGAGAAGCGAAGGTCGCGGATCATCTGCTCGAGCACGTGCGTTGGCGCGGGCGAACAGCCGCCGTTGTTGAGGTTCAGCATCGTGCGATCGATGTCGAACGCGCGCTGGATCTCTCCCCAGTACGTCTCGTCGTCTGCGGCGGAGGCCGGCGGCACGCCGCCAGTGCGGTCGTTGGCACGCCGAAGGTGCTGAAACGCATCGGCCCGCATGGCGGGCAGGATTGCGGGCATTGTGGCGCTCGCGCCGAGTATTGACGCGATGAACCTGCGGCGGCTGGTCATGGAAGTCGGGGTTGGTTGCGGATCCAACTTGGTTGGAAAACTGCCATCAGTCCAGTACGGGGACGGAGTCGGGACGGACTCCGGGTGGCAACCTCCCGGGGACAGAGTAGGGACGGACTCCGGATGCCCGACTCCGGATGTCCAGCATCCCTGACGCACGAGCTCAGCCGCCTGGAGTGCTAACACCTTCAGCCCGGCCGGCCGTTCCGGATGGCGGACTTGGTATAACAAGTGTTATACTACGGTATGAAAACTGCCGTATCCCTTCCTGACGCTCTGTTCGAGTCTGCGGACGCGTTGGCTCAGCGTCTTGGTATATCGCGCAGTGCCCTCTATGCTCGTGCGCTGGAAGCCTTCCTCGCTGATCAACGGAAGGGCGCCGTGACCAGGCGTCTGGACGCGATTTACGAACACCAACCGGCCTACGCGAACCTCGATCCCGAGGTGGCGCGTATGCAGGCTGCTACCCTGGCGCGCAACGAAGGGTGGTGAAACAGCGCGCCCGCAGCAATCCCACCATTTTAAACGCGATTCGTCGCGGCACTGTCTGGTGGGCTGAGTTGCCCGTACCGGTTGCCTCCGAGCCGGGCTACCGACGACCAGTTCTGATTATGCAGACGGACGACTTCAATCGTAGTCGGATTGGTACAGTTGTCGGTGTCGTGATCACGTCCCATCTCTCGCTCGCCGAGGCGCCTGGTAATGTTTTCTTGCCTGCTCGAGAGACCGGACTCCCACGTGATTCGGTTGCCAACGTTTCGCAGGTCGTCACGCTCGACCGACACGTGTTGGTCAGTGAGGAGCGACGTATTCCTCCCGCAGCGATGCGCGCAGTGGAAACTGGCCTGCGCCTCGTGCTCGGCTTGTAACTGATTCCGGTTCTGCGGCTCTCCCTGGGAATGAACTGTTAGCCACGTAGTCGCCTCATTTATAGTACGGTCCGTTCCGCACTTCAGCCGCTCCCCACTGCCCGTTGACCTTGGTGAACAAGAGGAAGTACGGCGTTCGTGGTCCAGAACCTGTTACTGGGGCGGAGTCGACGTCAACAAACGCTATGTCAGGCGTTAGAAAGCGGATCCTGATTGATTCAGGCGGATGACGGTGTGCGAGACGATGGGGGCCGCCAGCGGCGATTTCCTGGATGAACTTCGTGTTCGCCGCCCGTCCGACCAAAAATTGCCCATCATCAAGGCGCGCAACCGCATCGGCGTGTATAGTCGCAACCATTCCGGCTACGTCGTCGTTCCGTGCGGATGATGCGTGCATTTCTACGAGTTGCCTGATCGTTTGCACGTCAGAAGGAGGTCCAGAAACTGTCTGAGCGCTCGCAGTTAGAGACCCGAGGGCCACTAAAAGCGAAAAGCTGCAAATCGCGACGTGCTTTTGCATGCTTGTCTCCACGAAAATCGTTCGAGCTGTGAAACATCTTTGATGGACGACTCTACGGCGATTCCTCACCGAGCGCTAACCAGTCGCCCGCTACGCCGCGTCGGTAATCGCTGAAACCTCACGCGCGATTCTTCGGCCAGCCGCGATCTCGGCGCGACGGAGATCATATGCGGACTGCAGATTAAGCCAGAATTGCGGTGTGGATCCAAAATACCGTGCGAGTCGCAGGGCGGTATCTGCACTAACTCCTCTACGCTCTCGCACGCTGTCGTTCACAGCAGCGCTTCGAGGCGATTGCCTGGTGGCGAAGCAAGGTCCCTCAACTCCGTAGCATTGTCGAGTTGCACAAGCTTGCGCGTCGCAACACGGAGAATCCGCGAGAATCGTCTGGACTTTCCGGCCTCCCAAGCACCTTCTCTCGGCTCAAACGCGGTACGCCGCCAATCCGTCGGCGCGTGAGATTTTACCGACATAGCCCAGATCGCGGCGCGCGGCCGCATCGCTGGTCGTCATCTCCCGACCGATCATTCGGATCATAGAGCGCGTCAGCGGCGGGTCGTTATCGGATCGAAGCAGGGCAGCACCTATTTCCATGAGCCGGCCGAGGGTGAACGCAAGACCGTATGGTATCGAGCGCACCTTTTTGATAGACCGGCCCTGCAACTGCGCCAGCTTTGCGATGAAATCGCGAAAGGTCGTCGTCTCACGGTCGTTGATGAAGTAGGCGCGCCCGCCTGTTCCGTTGTCGAGCGCCAACCGAACCGCTTCGACCACATTGTCGACATGGCATGTGGAGAAGGGATAGTCACCCCGGTTGATGAATGCGAAGCGGCCCGAATCGATAGCGTCCGGAATCTCGCGGCTGAACGGATCGCCCGGTCCCCAGATTGCCGACGGGCGCAACGCGATCGTGCGGAACCCGGGCTTGTCTGCCGCGAGCACTGCCGCTTCTCCCTGCGCCTTGCTGGCAATGTATCCGGAAAAGCTGTTCGGATAGGTTCGCGCGGTCTCATCGGCATCGCGGATGGGCGAGCCGCGATTATCCATGATGACGCCGGCCGCACTCATATATACGAAGGTTTTCGCCCCGGCGGCGTCTGCCGCCTCCAGAAGCGCTCTGGTGCCGGTCACGTTCGTGCGGAAATAGGGTTCGCGTGGGCCGGCAAAGCGAAAGCGGGCCGCGCCGTGGATGACCGCATCAATCGCCGGAAGCGATAGCCGTTCGGCATTCTCAAGGTCGCCCCGCACAGGCGCTGCGCCTAGCGCCCTCACCTTTTCGTCGGAAGGGACGGATCGCGCGAGAGCCAGCACCTCGTGTCCATCCTTGACGAGTTCCGGTATCAGGTGCGAGCCGAGAAAACCGGAACCACCCGTGACAAGAACTCTCACAGCAGCTTTCCTTCTATTTGGGCAGGATTGTAGGCACACAACTCGACTTCTTCGTAGCTGGCCTTGTACACTGATTGTGGCTCGTTCATCGCCGGAGCCCACGCTGCAACATAACGCCGTAGCTAAGCTGCGAGCGAGTTCAATAAAATGCGAGCGCAGCGAGCTGCCCTGGATCGCTCGCCGAACGATATCCGGCAGGAGTGAACGCCATCCCAGGTTTCCATGAAGGGATCTGCTATTGGAATGCCAAACACGGGATCTTTCCGTGAACGGTGAATGCGCTGAGTGCGATTGAGAACTCGGCCGAATCACTTGGCGTCCCTGACTCAATGATCTCCCTAAGGCGTGCTGCACGGACTCCCAAATCAACGCGCCGGAACATGTCGTGTGAGGACAGGTGCGCTCGCCACAGTACCGACAGCAGGCGCATCCCTGTACCGTAAAGAAGGCGTACCATCAATTGGTACTGTCCGTCCATCGCGGCGAGCACACGGGAGACCTCGGCAACGCTCAATACAGTCGACAATATTCACCCTGCCAGCCCGGCGGCGATAAATCGATCCTCGACACATTTGATCGTTCGGGATTACGCACCGCGACGACCTACACATTGAGCCAGTCGAACCGATACGTTAGAATCCCACGTGGGACCCGCGCGAACGCTATTGCTTCACTCGCGAATTGGATCACGGTGAGAAGGAGACGCTTTCGATGCATCCAGGACGCAATGACCCGTGCCCGTGTGGCAGCGGGAAGAAGTACAAAAAGTGCTGTGAACTGACAACGCACGTGGCTGTCGATCAGCCGACGGCTCGCGCGAATGCTGCCAAGGAGGCCGACAGTGCACTTACGTTGCGAATTCTCCGATTCGCGCGCATTCGTAGGGGGACGACGTGGTTGCCGGCCGCACTCGATCTCTACGTTGGCGGCACAGGCGAGGAGGTTGGAGAGACCGAACTTCAGCTGGCTGTCCCGTGGGCCATGTTCAGCGCCGACGCAGGCAACGGCATTTCAATGGCGCAGACGTTTCGTGACGAGCATCCATCCAGCCTCCCCTCGCCGCTGCGAGAGATGCTCGACGCGCAGCTCAACGCGTGGCTTGGGCTCTGGGATGTGCGGAGCGTTGAGCGTGGCGTTGGTATGCAGGTGACCGATCTGCTTTCCGGTGAAGAACGGTTCGTCCACGAAATCAGCGGATCAGCGGCCATCGGCGTACGCGCGGTGATTCTCGGACGCGTTGTAGACATTGGCGGAGTTACTATCTTTGGGGGCATCCATCCTAATCCGCTCGAACCGATGGATGCAGATATCGCCGTTCGGGAGATTCGTCGCATGTGCCGCGTGCGGACACGTCCGATCGCTGTTGAACGGTTGCGACAGCCGCACATTGAGCTCGCTCTGATCGATACCTGGCGCGACATTGCCGAACGGCAGCGAACACGACCTGCACCACGCATTACCAATACCGACGGCGATGCGCTCCTCCTGACGACTGATCATTTCGACATACTCACACCCAATCACTCAACGTTGCTGGCACGCGTTGCGACGTTCGCCGGCGCTGAAGAACCAGATGTCAATGACGCCGATAACGATGAGACGATAATT
>Ga0207933_1002047_pt1 | contig 13750 bp, 16 predicted proteins | sample NGESurdeep092012_4_FD_184488 | JGI IMG/M metagenome (GOLD analysis project Ga0207933, IMG submission 184488) | Arctic peat soil microbial communities from Barrow, Alaska - NGEE Surface sample F53-3 deep-092012 (SPAdes) | ecosystem: Environmental > Terrestrial > Soil > Wetlands > Peat ... | reverse complement strand
CAAACATCTACACTGCCAGGTTTTTCAATAAAGCGCCAGGTCTAAAGTGAAGATTCTTCGAGGTTTCTGCAATCGCCCTTTTCGACCACCTGAACTGTTACCTCTATTGGCTGTAGTTTTTGTTTTTGACCGAGGCCGTCTCCGTCGAGGAGCTCCGGGCTCTTGTTCTTTCACAACCGAATATCCTTGTTTCCAGGTTTGGCGAGCCCGAAATCCGAGTGCGCCCGGGCAGGCTTTCGCCGGCTGCCGCCTGCTCTTCCCCGCGGAGGAACAGGCTGGCGGCTGGTTCAGCCGGTTCATCGTCTCCGCGATCGGTGTCTCATCGAACGGGCGAAATTTCCAAACGAACCGAACCCAACATGGGAATTTTACGGAGATCGGCGTCAGGGATTGAGCGACCCAAATTAAAGGAGAAACGCTGAAGAGTGAAATTTACCAAACGAACCCACGGAATTAGCGCCAGCCCCGTGGAAATCGAAAACCCTTCCCCCTATTATTTGCCCGGCGCGCTCTCATGCGGGTCGGCTTCGCGCGGAGCGTTAGGGACAGAGTTCGTGCCATGTTCCGGGGTGGCTCTGGCTTTCTTGTAAATTTTCCGGCTTACTTTCGTTTTCCTGGCATTACGAGGAGGGCTGGCGGTCGTTTTGCCAGATCCGCGAGTTGAAGGCGAACCGGCGACCACATGGCCATCCGCCGTGTCAGGCGGCGCTCCTCCCGTTCGATTCCCGCCCGGACTCGCTCCGGTGTTTCCAGCTCCCAAAGCCTGAGCCCACGTCAGGGAAACGCTCATTAAACCCGTCACCGCAATCCATGCATATCGCTTCATCTATAGCTCCTTGTAATCCCCTGCGAGTCAGTGGCCAAAGCAGCCGGTGCGGCGGACAATCCGTAACTTATTGATTTTTCATACGGGATGGACGCTATAATAGCCCGTAGACGGCAAGGCTGCGAGCTTCGAACCGGTGGGCCAGGGGTTCGAATCACTACAGGCGCACCGGAAGATCACGCCGCCAGGTCTTAAAAGAGGGGAAAATGGCAGACGAAGACGTACAGGCAGAACTTGCGCGATTAAGAGCGGAGAACGAGACGCTCAAACAGAAGCGGAACACCTCCGTGTCGATGAAGGTCAGTGAAAAGGGCGCCGTTTCGGTTTACGGGCTCGGTCGATTCCCTGTGACGCTGTACCAGGAACAGTGGCAGAAGTTGCTGGCACTCGCGGACGAGATCAAGACGTTCATCGAGGAAAACCGCTCGAAACTGAAGGTCAAGGAATAAGCATTTATCAACGGCCCGCCAGCCCATGCGGATTTTCGATTTATCCCGTGGCTGGCGGTAAAGCTCGGGGACCTAACCTGTCTCGCCACATCCGGCCGCCCCAGCGTAACGCAACTGAAGCAGCCGGACTGCCACCCCTCTGTTTAGAACAAGTACTTCAACGCAAACTGCATAATACGCGGGTCCCCGAAAACCGTGATCTTGCCCAGCGTGGATGGGGTACTGATGCTGGAGTTGGGATTCGTGGGCCGCACATGGTTCAGCAGATTGAAGGCTTCCGCCCGGAGCTCGATGGTATGCTTCTCCCGAATCCGGATCGTCCGCACCAGACTCGTGTCGATGTCGAACATTCCCGGTCCCAGGATAATGTTGGGACTGGTGCCGAATATGCCGACTCCCGGCTGCGTGAACGCCGCTGGGTTGAACCACTGGGCGAAAGTCTGCTGGGTAGGATACGGATTTGCGAGTACCTGACTGGCGCGCTGGCCTCCGATACTGTTCAGCGCCTGATCGGTGGCCGTGGTCACGGAGAAGTAGCTGCCGGACTGGATTTTCATGATCTCCGATAGTTTCCAGTCGCCTGCAACGAGCTGCATCCAGCGCTGCGAGAATCTGGGAGCTTCTTCCACTGCCGAAAGATTGATCAGCGTCCGGTGATCGATGCCCCCGCAATTGCCCCGGTCGAAGTTCCGGTTGGCGGGATTGGTGTACTGTGTGCCATCGAGCTCGGAGGTGAAGGCGCCCGCGATGCAGTGGGACCACGTGTAGTTGGCAAGCACGGTGAAGTTGCTGGCCAGGCGATGCTGCGCCGAAAGCAGCATCGCGTTGTAGCTGGCGGTTGACCCCGTATCGAGCGAATGAATGGTTCCGAAATACTGTCCCTGCGCTGGGTTCTCCAGATACAATGGCCGGCGGAAGTTCTGGTTGGCGGTGGTGGAGCAGGCGCCGGGCGCCGTAAGCCCGTACTGACCGGCCACGCAATTTCCCGGTATATAGACAGGCGCGTTGATCGGATCGTCCGCCCACAGGTGAATCGTATTGTTACCCAGATAGCTTGCGGAGAGCAGCCAGTTGGCCCCGACCTGCTTCTGGATACTGAAGTTCCACTGTTCCAGATAGGTGGGCTGCAGGTTCAATGGATAAGTAGTGTAGTTGCCGGGGATGGGAAATACGAAGTTCTTGTTGAGATTGATCGGGAAGGGATTGCCGCCGGGGAACGCGGCGCTGTTGTTTTGCCCCGGTCCCCATGGGTCGCTGAAGAACACATTGGTCCGGTTGATCGACTCGCCCCATGGCGGCGCCTGCGAGAATCCATACGCGAACAACGTATGAGGCATGTCATAGAAAATTCCCCATGAAGCGCGAATGGTCATGCGCCCATCGCCTTTCGGGTCCCAGACCAGGCCGAGGCGCGGAGCGAAATCGTTCAATTTGATGTGGGAAGGGCGGCTGTTGGTGTCGAACCCCGGGTCGCCCGGAAACTCCACGCCCGCGGGGGCATTGGGATATACGGTGGAATGCACGTTCTGATTGAACAGCGGCTGATCGAAGTGCATGACATAGTTCGTCGGCATCGACCCGCCGATGTAAGGCTCCCAGCGAAGCCCATAGTTGACGCTCAGGTGCGGGGTTAGTTTCCAGTTGTCCTGCGCGTACAGGCCGACATAGTTATAACGCTCATCGTCATATTGAACGGCGCCCTGAGTGAAGGAGGACACATAACCGGTGAGGAAATCCCCCATCGAGATGCCGGTCGACTGCCCGTTGAAGGTGAAGTTTCCGTCTCCATTCAAAGGTCCGTAGACATTCTGGATGGAATGGATCCAATTGACGCCGAATCCAAACTGATGACTACCTTTGACAATGCTCAGATCGTCGGCAAGCTGGTAATCGGTGGTGGGATCGACCGCCGCGTATGAAAATACCTGAGAACTGTAGATTGCGCCGGAGGCGGTAGCGACCAGGTGGCCCGGGACCAGCGTGGTCATGTCGATTCCGAGCGAAGGTCCGTCAAAGGTCGGGGTTTGTGTCTTCGTGACCGCGGAGCGGTTGGCGGTCGCATGGAAGGAGTTGACCATGCTGGCGTTGATCACGAACGTGTGACCGAACACGCCGGAATTCACCAGATCGTCGGCGCCCGACAAAGTCATCGAGAGAGGATTTTTCCCGTCGTAAGGGCTTGGCTGGAGCGAGTGCGTAACAAAATAGCGAAGGAAAAGGGTTTGCCTGGAGTTCAACTGGTAATCGACCCGGGCCAGACCCATGTGTTCATTTACGTTCGATACCGTGCCGAAGTAAGACGTGCCGCAGCCGTTCGAAGGCGCGGGGTAGAAGCTCATCATTTTCAGCGCCGGGGCGCTGAGCAGCGACTGCGGTATCTGATTGTTGGAAAAGAACGTTTTACCTGTCGGGTCTCTCGGATCTTTGAGATTGATCGTCTTGCCGTTATTGCATTGAGGCGAATCGACAACGCTGAAATCGCCCTGCTGCATGGCCGCGGTGGGGATGAAACTGAACGCGCTTACCGGGTTGGAGCGTATGATGTTGCCCTGATACCCGAGGAAGAAAAACAACTTGTCCTTCACGATCGGCCCGCCGAGCGTGCCGCCGAACTGGTTCCGCTTGAGCGAATCGCGGACCAGTGCCGCGGGGTTTCGGGAATTGAAGTCGTAGTTACGGACAAACTCGAACGCGTCGCCATGAAACTGATTGCCGCCGGACTTCGTCACCGCGTTGACCGCACCGCCGGAGTGCTGGCCATACTGAGCGGGCAGAGCGCTTGTTTCCACCTTGAATTCCTGAAGTGCATCCGGAAACGGGAACGGCAGGTTCAGACTGTTGAACGGATCGTTATGCGTGCCGCCATCGAGGAGGTAGGTTGTTCCGGTAGCCAGGCCGCCGCCGATCGAAGCGACCGCCTCACCCGGGTAATTCTTCGTCGAGACCAGATCGGCATTGGGAGCGGTGGCCGAAGCGCCCGCGAGGAAAATCAGGTCCGTGGCAGTGCGCCCGTTCAGCGGGAGATCGACGACCCGTTGCTGGTCGACTACCTGCCCCACGCCGGAACTACGGGTCTCCACCATCGATGCCGAAGCTTCGACAATAACCTGCTGGGTGGCATTGCCAACCTGCAATGTGACATTGATGGTGGGATTGCTGGCCACCTGAATAACGATGTCATTTTGAAGGGACTTCTGGAATCCCTGCTTCGTAACCTCCAGGCTGTACGGCCCGATGGGAAGACTCGGGAGAATATAGGCACCGTCCGTTCCCGTCTCCGTGCTGCGTGTCAGCCCCGTGTTCGTTTGTACGATTTTGACTTGCGCTCCGGGCACGGCCAGTCCGGAGGCATCCTGAACCGTTCCCGCAACCTGCGAGGTGGCGGCGGACTGCGCAAAAAGCCCCGAACTGGCCAGCAGCAGGCCCGCAAACGCGGTGAACCAATACCTCATGACTTATCCCCTCGCTTTCAATTACGGTAGTGCCCCGACAGAACCAGGTGGGGTGAGTTTATCAATGTGAAAGAGGTGGCGTCAAGAGTGCCGGGGGCCGGCGGGCGGGAGGCGGGAGAACGTGGAACGCGGCGGGTTGGTGTTCGCGGATGTTTTTGCGGCTGCAACCCGTGTATGAAATAATCGAAATCATACGCGCACGAAAATCCATCCCCGCCAATGCATCGGCACGCTGGTTCCCGGAAGCTTCCGATGACTTCCATTGCTCCCCGAATAGTGAGGCTTAAACGTGGCTAAGCGGTACCGTGGCCAGAATTACCCGTCAGTCCCTCAGAATCGGACGTACGTTCCAACTCGCAGCGCGCAGAAGCCGCCTTTCTATCCGGAAATCGACGCCGCCAGCCAATGGCCGCCGGACTCGGAGGACTGGAAGGGATTCGCGCGCGACGTGGTTCAAATGCCCGAGACCATGATTCCCGCTATCCAGGAAGCCATCCGGCAGCAGCGATGGAAAATCGCGCCCAACCCGCTTGCGTCCATCCGCACGGCCACGCATCAGGAAGCAAAACGAATGGGTCTTACTTAAGGTTTGGAATCGGCCGCTCGCAATCGGAACGGCCGGGTTGAAGAGCGCGAAGGGACGCGTGCGAGACGCCGCGCCGATCTAACGAAACAGCCCGAGCAGCCAGGCAATAACCAGAATCACCAGGATGGTGCTGAGGCTGATGCCTGCGCCGCCCCCGTAGCCCCAGCGGCTGTGCCCGTAGTATCCGCCGCCGCCGCCGAGCACGAGAATCAGAATAATAATAATGACGATCAGCATGTGGTTGTCTTTTCCGGCTTTCCGCTGCTGGCCGCGTCTTTGAGCTTCTGGCCTTGTTCGATCATCTCGTCGCCTGTTTTGCGTGCGAGTTCCCTCGCCTTCTCGCCAACCTTGTCACGGGATTCGCCTGTCATTTCAGCGGCTTTGTCGACCGCATCCTTCAGGTAAGCAGCCACATTATCAATTCCGTGCTTTAAATCGTCCTTGTCGAAACTCATCGCGCTTCTCCTTGACCGCACACGTGGAACGCTTGCGGCGGCTCAAGGTCTTGCACGTTATATGCCGTTCGGAAATCCGGCGGTCGAGGCTGCTGCGCTTCAGCTAATCGTCGGGCCCGGTATCGCCAACCTTCAGCACCGCGAGGAACGCCTCCTGCGGGATATCCACGCGGCCCACGCGCTTCATCCGCTTCTTGCCTTCCTTCTGTTTTTCGAGCAGTTTGCGCTTGCGGCTGATATCGCCGCCATAGCACTTGGCAATCACGTTCTTGCGCATGGCGGAAATGGTTTCCCGCGCAATAATCTTGGCTCCGATCGCGGCCTGCAGCGCAATTTCGAACATCTGCCGCGGAATCAGCTTGCGCATGCGTTCAATCAGGACCCGGCCGCGCTCGGACGCAAAATCCCTGTGAATGATCATCGATAGCGCATCGACAGGTTCACCCGCAATCAGCACGTCAAGGCGAACCATCGGCGATACCCTGTAGCCCGCCAGGTGATAATCGAGCGAAGCATAGCCCCGCGAGGCGCTCTTCAGCCGGTCGTAGAAATCGAGCACGATCTCGTTCAGCGGCATCTCATAGAGCAGCATCACCCGCCCCGAGCCGATGTACTCGAACTTCTTCTGCACCCCGCGCTTGTCTTCCATCAGCGCCAGAATTCCGCCGATATATTCCTCCCGCGTGATCACCGTCGCGTCGATGATGGGCTCTTCAATCGTCGCGATCTCGGACGGGTTCGGGAACCGGGTCGGATTATCGACCTGCACCACCTCGCCCTTCGTATTGGTAATGCGGTACCGAACTCCCGGCGCGGTGGTGATCAGGTCAATATTAAATTCTCGCTCCAGCCGCTCCTGCACGATCTCCAGATGCAGCAGGCCGAGAAAGCCACAGCGGAAGCCGAACCCGAGCGCAACGGAATTTTCCGGCTCAAAGCTCATCGCGCTGTCGTTCAGCCGGAGCTTTTCGAGGGCGTCGCGCAGCAGCCCGTGCTCATGCGATTCCACGGGATACAACCCCGCAAACACCATCGGCTTGATCTCTTCGAAGCCCGGCAGCGACTCCGCCGCGGGATTCATCGCATCGGTAATGGTATCGCCGATTCTGGCGTCCGCGACGTTCTTGATGTTGGCGTAAATGAAACCGACTTCGCCCGCCACCAGTTCCTGCGAAGCAATCGCTTTCGGCGACTGATACCCCAGCCCCTCCACGTCGAATTGCTCGCCATTCGACCAGAGTTTGATCCGCTGCCCCATCGCGATTTTTCCATCCACGATACGCGCCAGAACGATCACGCCGCGGTACGGGTCGAACCACGAATCGAAAATCAGCGCACGCAACGGAGCGTCGGGGTCGCCGCGCGGCGGGGGCACGCGCCGGACAATGGCTTCCAGCGTCTCGTGGATGCCAATCCCCTGCTTCGCGCTGACCAGCACGGCATCGCTCGCGTCAAGCCCGATCACGTCTTCGATCTGTTCCCGAACCCGCTCCGGCTCCGCGGCGGGCAGGTCAATTTTATTAATAACCGGAATAATTTCGAGATTATGATGCAGCGCGAGATAGGTGTTCGCGAGCGTCTGCGCTTCCACCCCCTGGGAGGCGTCCACCACCAGCAGAGCGCCTTCGCACGCCTGCAGACTGCGCGAGACCTCATACGAAAAGTCCACGTGGCCGGGAGTGTCGATCAGGTTGAGCTGATACCAGTTACCGTCGTCCGCTTTGTAGTCGAGGCGCACCGCGTGCGCTTTGATCGTGATGCCCCGCTCGCGCTCGAGGTCCATGGTATCGAGCACCTGCGCCGTCATTTCACGCTGCGAAAGGGCGCCTGTCGTCTCCAGGAGCCGGTCCGCGAGGGTGCTTTTGCCGTGGTCGATATGCGCAATAATAGAGAAATTCCGTATGAATTCGGGGACCATGCGGTAAGATGGGGCTGACTTCCGATTATCCCATATGCCCTTTCAGTTCCTCTCTTTTGAGCCGGATACGGACGGGATTGCGCTCGTCACGATCAACCGGCCGGAGAAGCTCAACGCTCTGAACGGGCAAGTGATTTCCGAACTCGGGGACGCATTCCGCACGGTTCGGGAAGACGCCTCCATCAAGGCCGTGATTCTGACGGGCGCCGGCGAGAAAGCTTTCGTCGCGGGGGCCGATATCGGTGAATTGGCGAGAGTGGATGCCGTTGAAGCGGAGCGATTATCGCGCCGCGGCCAGGAGATTTTTCGCGCATTGGAAACGTTGAGGAAGCCATCGGTCGCCGCGGTGAACGGGTTCGCGCTGGGCGGCGGTCTGGAACTGGCCATGTGTTGCGCCATCCGCGTGGCCTCGCCCAACGCGAAGCTCGGCCAGCCGGAAGTGAGACTGGGGATTGTCCCCGGCTATGGCGCGACGCAACGTTTACCCAGGCTGATCGGACGCGGCCGGGCGCTCGAAATGCTGCTTTCGGGTGAACCGATCGACGCGGCGGAAGCGCACCGTATCGGCCTCGTGAACACCGTCGCGCCGCAAAGCGAATTGATCGGGACCGCGAAGCAATGGGTTCGTAAAGTGATTGAGAACGGGCCGCTGGCTGTAGCATTGACGATGGAGTCGGTCGATACCGGCCTTGACGGCGGCTTGCAGGCTGGCTTGCGATTCGAAGCCATGGCTTTCGGGCTCGCGGCGGCATCCGAAGACCGGCGCGAAGGAACGGGCGCTTTTCTCGAAAAACGAAAGGCAGTATTCAAAGGACGATGAGCGAAACGAAGGTCAGGCAGCAATGAGCGAAAATACGCACCAGAGTTTCGACGATAAATTGAGTGCGGCAGGCTTCCGGTTTGCCATCGTTGTGAGCCGTTTCAACAGCTTCGTCACGGAACCCCTGCTCGCCGGCGCCCTTGAGGCTCTGGCGCAGCGGGGAGCGGATCTGCAATACGGCGTCGATGTCGTTCGTGTCCCCGGCGCCTGGGAACTTCCAATTACCGTGCGGGCGATCGCGGCAAATAAGCGGCACGATGCAATCATCTGTCTCGGAGCCGTGATTCGAGGCGATACGCCACATTTCGATTTCGTCGCGGGGGAAGCGGCAAGAGGGATCGCGGACGCATCGGCCGCAACCGGAGTGCCGATAGCGTTTGGCCTCCTGACCACCAATACCGTGGAACAGGCGGTAGACCGCGCCGGCGGCAAGAGTGGCAATAAAGGCTTCGATTCAGCCATGACGGCAATCGAGATGGCCAACCTGCTGCCCGCGTGGCGGGCGTTCGGGCACCACTGATGGCCAGGCATCGCGCGCGCCAGCAAGCGCTGCAACTCCTGTTTCAGTGGGATTTGCGGCGCAGCCCGATAGAGGACATTGTCGGCGGTTACTACAACTCCCTGCTGGTCAACGAGGATACCGTCGCAACACCGCGGCCCGATGAATTTGCCGAAAATCTGCTGCGCGGAGTCGTTCAGGATATCGCGGTAGTAGACGATCTCATCACCCGCCACGCGGCCAACTGGCGCATGGAACGGATGCCCGCGGTCGACAGGAATATCCTGCGGCTGGCGGTGTACGAAATGCGCCGCACCGACACGCCGCCCGCGGTCGTGATCGATGAAGCGCTGGAACTGGCCCGCCGGTTTTCGAGCGAAGAGTCGGTTCACTTCGTCAATGGCGTGCTGGACGCCGTCCGCCGCGAACTGCCCGCCGTATCGAGCGCCGGTTGAAGCTTCGTGCCCGACAAGCCCGCGAACCTCAGGAACTGCGCTCTCCTTACCTGCATTGCGTTCGCGTCAGGGCGTTTGCAGCCCTTGTGGGATGCGACGCGGACCATGGTTGCGGTTCAATCGGCAAATCCGCCGTCGAGGTGGTGGATCGTCCCGGCGATAGCTCTGGCATGGCTTTTCAGCGCGACCATGCCCGTCTTCTACTTCACGCTGTACCGCAATCGGGGAGTCCTGCATTACTCGAAACATCTGCGCCGCCTGGGCCTGATGGCGGCTCTCGTCTTTGGCGCAATGGTGGCGATCGGGTTGCCGGACCGGATTGAATCCCCTCGCCCCCTGGCCGCTGCTCTGGACCTGTTCTCGAACCTCGCCTACATTCTGTTCCTGATCGCGCTGTTCCGGCAGGCAGATGCTGAACCGTCATCGGGGACTTCCGTCTCCCGCCCGCTTCGGGTTGCGGCAAAGGTAGTGGTGATCGTGGACGGGCTCTGGGTGGCATACAACGCGGTCCAGTTCCCTGCTCATCTGCAAACCGGCGCGTGGCAGTCCACCCGCACGCTGTTGAATCAGGTCTGCCTGTTTATCGGACCGTATATTGTCTACCGGGCTGTTATCCGGAACGGAAAGCCTAAGCCAGATTAAGGGCCTGTTTGAATGCGCCGGACGATGCGCCGATTTTCTCCTGCAGCATCATGATGGCCTGAATCAGCTGCTCGGGACGCGGCGGGCATCCCGGCACAAAAACATCCACCGGGATCACCTGGTTCACCGGCACGAGCGCATAATTATTGAACACGCCGGTCGACGTCGCGCAGGCGCCCATTGAGATCACCCATTTCGGTTCCGGCATCTGCTGATAAAGGTGCCGGATGACCGGGGCCATCTTATTCGATACGCGTCCGGCGATGATCATCAGATCGCTCTGCCGCGGCGAACCGCGAAACACCTCGGCGCCGAACCGCGAAATATCGAATCGCGACGCGCTCATCGACATCATCTCGATCGCGCAGCACGCCAGACCGAACGCCATGGGCCAGATCGAATTCTTGCGCCCCCAGTTGATCACGCTGTCGAGCGTTGTCGTAATCACGCCGGCCCGCAAAGCCGCCTGTTCGACGGTCTCGTTATCCACGCGTGAAAACAGTTCCACCGGACCACTGGCGATCGGAGCGCTCATGCCTTTATTGTGCCACGAGCACATTCGCTATGATGACCCTTCATGCGCCTGATGACGTTCCGCCACGCCGGGAAGGACCACGCCGACGATATCGGCGCCACACAACCCGGGGAGCCCGGCAGTTTCATGAAACCGGCATCCTGTATGTTCCAGCCGGGCGGCGAAATCCTGCTTCCCCCGCCGGAGGTTTCGAACGAGGTGGGCGCGGAAGGGGAACTGGGCGTAGTGATCGGCCGCGATTGCCGGTTCGTGCCTCCCGGCAAGGCGCGCCAGGTGATCTATGGATTCACCACCACGCTCGATCTGACAGCCCTTGACGTGCTGCGCAAAAATCCGCGCTATCTCACCCGTGCCAAGAGCATCGATACTTTTTTCAGCTTCGGCCCCGTGATCGTAACCGCGGATGAGATTCCGGATATCGACGGCCTCGAAGTGGTCACGGAACACAACGGCTCCATCTGCTCGCGTGACTTCGTCTCGACCGGTTGCCCGAAGGGCGCGCGTATCGAACCCGGGGACACGGTCAGGTCGCGTATCGATGGCGTCGGCGAGTTGAACGCGACGGTTTGGGCGGGCGAACGCCGGCCTTTCGGATTTAGTTAATCGTAAGGAGAAGAATCATGAAATTCGCCAGCGCCCTGATCCTGTGGGCGGCAGTGTCGATAGCATCTTCCGCGCAGACCCGGACCCAGGCACAGACCCCAACCCAGGCACAGGCCACGGTTCATATTTACCGGTATCGTCTCAGCGTGGGCCAGGCCGCGCATCCAACGGTCTCCTGCGATGCTTTCCCCGTTGCGAGGATTCAGAACGGCCGCGTCTACACCATGAAAGTATCGGCGGGCAGGCACTCGTTTACAACGGTCGATTATCCAGCCGGAATCGATGTCGATATTGAATCGGGGAAGGAATACTTCGTCCGCGTCGATTATCCTCCGAACGCCTCGTTCGCGGTGCGCGCAACCCCTGTATTGGTCCCGCCGGCGCAGGGCCGTGAAGAAATACGGAAACTGCGGCCGCTCGACGGGCAGTTCATCGAAGCTGCTACCTGCGGTAAACCGTAGCGTGCGCCGGATTCCAGTGGAAAATCAGGATCGCCCTATGTTAGATTTGCACGGAGAGGTCCATAAGCCATGAGACGGTTATTACGAGTATTTCTGCTATCTTCGGTCGCCGCGTCGGCGCTACTTGCCGGCAACTTTTCTTTTCAGGGAACGTTTACAGGCGATGACCAGGTTCAGTTGTTTGACTTCAACCTTCTGACAGAGGCAACCGTCACCCTTCAAAGCCTCGGAAGTTCCGGCGGCACGAATTCGGCGAGCATTCTGATTCCAGCCGGCGGCTTCGACACTTACTTTGCCTGGTTCTTCTCCGATGGAGGCCAGATCGGTACCGACTCCTCCGCCCCGGACGCGTTTTCCCAGGTCACCCTTCCCACTGGCAGCTATATTCTGGCGCTGACCCAAAACGGGAACACGTCGAACGGCGACCTGAGCGATGGCTTTGCGCAGCAGGGTACCGGAAATTTCACGGCTTCGGGCTCGTGCACGGCATTCTGCGATCCTTACAACGAAAATCCGCTCACGGGGAACTGGGCCGTGGACATTCTGAACGTGAGTTCAGCCTCTGACATTTCGAGCGCTCCTGAACCCGTATCCGCCACCCTGGCTGCTCTCGGCATAGCCCTTCTCGCGTTCTTCAGACGGCGGCGGCTCACCCTGATCGCCAACCGCGCGGTTACTTTGTAACGATGTCGCCTGTAGTGGCATTCACCAGCGAAACAAAGCCCGACTTGGCGTTGCCAAAGAGGATGTACCAGACGGGGGCCGGAAATCGGGATGCCGCCCCCAGGGAGAGAGAAACGGGCTTTTCGGCGTTATCTTTCTCTTTCAACCAGTCTGCTGCCTTTGCCGCCGCCGTTTTGTAGGCTGCGTCCGAATCGATCGTGAAGTCGCTCGTCTGAAACGTCATCACCGCGGTTGTGGGCCCGGCCCAGGGTTCGGTACCCTCGGCCGTAACACCCTTCGAGATGTTCGGAAGCTGATCGGCAACCGCATAGCTGTACGTGCGGGCGGCATGCTGGGTTGGAGAAACGAAAATGGCCGTCCAGAGTCCCGCTTTTCCATCCGCATTCTTTACTCCGGCCACTTCGCCGCTCTTCAGGCTGATCGGCTGCATATCCGCGGCCCAGGCATGCGCCGGCGTATACATTTCGTAGAAGGCGTCCTTGGCGGCAACCGGCTGGGGCGGCCCGGCGGGCGCCTGCTTCGCGGCCGACGTATCGGTCTTTGTCTCGGTTGTCTTCGCCGGCTCGGAAGAACAGGCCGTCAGGCCGACTGCGGCGACTACAAAAAGGGCTTTCAAAAACACGTTATCCATGGGTCTATGCTCCGGAGATCTGGCTTGACAAACTAACTACGTTCAACATTCTATGCCAGCGGTTCGGGCAACTCGCGCGCATCCCGAAAAGAGTCCGCCGGCGCCCGGCAGGCTACTTCTTTTTCGTATTGCCGCGAGGTTCGCTCGATGGCGGAACAATGCCTTTCGCGCGCAGATAAACGGCCATCGTACCGTACATTTCGTTATCGTGGATAACGTTGAAGTCCAGTATTCCGAGCTTCGTGCGGGCGCGGCCGAACATCTTGCCCATTTCCATTCCGTTTGCGTCGGTAAGCGCATCGTAAACGGGATCGCAATATTCGATCGACTCCTTGAGGGCGGCTACCGCGTCGGCCTTGGAGGTCTTCGTCCCGTCGATCTGTTTGGCCTCGCCCTTCTCCGCGGCGCACAGAGCTGCCTGAACGGTAGCGATATGCGTGACCACTTCGCCGAATGTACGGCTTTCCGGCGCGGGTCTGAAGGTATAATCCGCCTCGGGCATCTTCTCGGCGCCCTTGAGAAGGTTGCTCTTGATGTTGTTGTAATTCCCTTTTACCTCGCTGCTGAGCGGGTTACTCTGGGCATAAACCATGGAAGCGCCCGCGGCGGCAACGAGCAGCATGACAGCCGATTTCATCTTTCTCTCTCCATCTCCCCGTAGTCTGTCAGGGTAGTCAATCAACTTTTATATCACCTGGCGTTTCATCCGGTAAAAAACGGCGGGAGCGAAGGAC
>Ga0207933_1002046_pt1 | contig 13755 bp, 17 predicted proteins | sample NGESurdeep092012_4_FD_184488 | JGI IMG/M metagenome (GOLD analysis project Ga0207933, IMG submission 184488) | Arctic peat soil microbial communities from Barrow, Alaska - NGEE Surface sample F53-3 deep-092012 (SPAdes) | ecosystem: Environmental > Terrestrial > Soil > Wetlands > Peat ... | reverse complement strand
TCAGGAAGATACCTAACTGTAAGATGGACCCAAAACTATCCGAATAATCTGCTAAAGTGGCGGCGTGTCCGCAGAGTACGATGAAATCGGCATCTGGTCCGAGGTCAAGCTCGCAATCATCAAAGAGTACGCGGCTGCCTATACAAAGATTCTGGACAAGACGCGGCGGGAATCAATTTCGAGTTTGGAATGGATTTACATCGACGCGTATGCGGGTGCTGGCAAGCATCTATCGAAGACGACAGGCGAATTAGTCGATGGAAGCCCGAGCATCGCGTTGAAGACCGTTCCTCCGTTCCATGAATATCACTTCATCGACGCTGATGAGGCCAGAGCGGAACAACTGCGTGCCATGGCCGGTGATCGGAAGGATGTATTCGTCTACAACGACGACTGCAACGACATCCTTCTTCATAAGGTTTTCCCGCGCGCGAGGTTCGAAAAGTACCGAAGAGCGATCTGTCTGCTCGATCCCTACAACATCGATCTGAAGTGGGAGGTCATCGAGGCGGCTGGAAAGATGAAGTCGGTCGATATGTTCCTGAATTTCATGATCATGGACATCAACCGCAATGCGTTGCGCCGAAATCCCGACCGGGCGCTTCAGAGCAAGATTGATCAACTCACACGGTTGTGGGGCGACGAGACGTGGTTTGACGCCGCTTACGACACGAGCGGGAACCTTTTCGGTGACCCAGAAAAGGTGTCGAATGATCGCTTCGAATTGGCATGGCGCGAACGTCTAAAAAAGAAGGCCGGCTTCAAGTACGTTTCGGCCCCGATGCCCATGAAGACGAAGACGAATGCTGTGATCTACTACCTGTATTTCGCCTCGCAAAAACCGGTCGCGTCTGGTATTGTGGACGACATTTTTTGTAAGTACCGCGAACGTCAGGGGTTGTGACATGGCAGAGACGACGATTGAGTGGACAGACCGCGTCTGGAATCCCGTTACGGGCTGTACGAAGATCAGTCCCGGCTGCAAGCATTGCTATGCCGAGCGCATGGCGAAACGTCTGGAGGGGATGGGGCAGCCGAACTACCGGAACGGTTTCAAACTCACATTGCAGCCGAAGATGCTGGATATTCCGCTTGGATGGAGGACTCCGCAGCGGATCTTCGTCAACTCGATGAGCGACCTGTTCCACGCTGACGTCCCTCTCGAATATATCCAAGGGGTCTTTGACGTAATGCGGCGGGCGAATTGGCATCAATATCAAATTCTGACGAAACGATCGGAGCGTCTTCGCGAGCTGAGTCCGTTCCTGAAGTGGCCGGAGCATGTGTGGATGGGAGTGAGCGTGGAGAACGCGAATTACGTTCACCGGATCGATGATCTAAGGCATACGGGCGCGGCCGTTAAGTTCCTCTCGCTTGAGCCGCTGTTGGGCCCGCTCCCGAAGCTCAACCTCCGCGGCATCGATTGGGTGATCGTGGGCGGCGAGTCGGGCCCAGGGGCTCGACCGATGGACCGGCAATGGGTCATGAATTTGCGCGATCAGTGCTTGCGAGCTGATGTTCCGTTTTTCTTCAAGCAATGGGGCGGCGTTCAGAAAAAACGCACAGGTAGAAAGCTGGATGGCAGGACGTGGAACGAAATGCCCTCCGAATTGCCGATCCTGCAAGAAGCCGCCGTCTAAGCGAGAAATGCCCGTGACGGTTCGTAAGACCGCACTGGGCTCCTCTCCAGGGTTCAGGCGTTGGGCTTCGGGCCCGAATGCCGGTGAGCTGCCGCACCCAGAGAATCCGCCTCAAGGCCTCTTGCCCGGAGGGTCCGAGAAGCAATTCTCCTGCGCGATAGCGAAGAAAAGTCTGCCTTGTCGCAGGGCTTGGAGCGGGGAATGGGTGTGCCCCTGGTACCAGGGTGACCGGTTAAGCTAATGCGATGAACATCCTGTCAATTGTCAGTGTGGTATTCGCGCTCGGCGCCGCGCTCTTTTGGGCGTGGTCGGCGTTCGTCAATGTCCCGACTATCTATTCAGGCTACGGAACACTTGGCACGCAGATGCCTGATGGTTCAACCGTGATCGGTGCAGGGCCGTTCTATGCAGCATTGACCAAAATTTCGCGGTTGAACGCTGCGGCCGCCGGCTGTGCGTTTTTTTCTGCCCTCACTCAAGCGATCACGCTTTTTCCGCGCAAATAGCAGAGACAAAGCAGCCGGACAGAGCGCCCGCATGTGGCTGCAGATAGCCTATTTTTGCAGAAATCGCACTTCTCGGCATCGAACGCCGAACCGGATTATTCGTCATTGATGAGCAAATCAGTTTCACCAATGCGCTCAAAAGTCGGAAGCCTGTTGGCGACCAGCAGTAATCAGGCCACCTCCATCGGCACCACCTGCCCAAAGGGCGCTTTCCGGGCCTCTGTGGAAGCCCATATCACCGGATACTGTGGCGTTTCACTGGGAAACCTACCGCACAAATCAGTGAGGAAAACAAGCGTCTGCGGGACGATTCCTTCCTCCGCCAGCCAGCCGAAGCACGGCCGAAAATCCGTTCCGCCTCCTCCAACGGGAGAGAGTGAGACAGGCTGACCGGCCTGATACGTCTCGACCTTCTGAACCGCGGCGTCAAAGTAGAGCACGTGCACCAGCCGCGGCCGTTGTCCGGCCAGGATGGAGCGAACCTCGGCCTCAAAGATCCCCAACTGGCGAGCGCTCACAGACCCTGAACAATCGACTGCGATGGCAACTTCGCCCGCCCCTTCCGAGGTAATCCCGGGGAGGTATAGGCCTGACCAGACATGGCGTCGATTGGGACGGGTCCAGCTGTAGTCGGCCGGAATGGTTTCCGACCAGGCTCGACGCAACAACTCGCGCCAGTCGACGACCGCAGCCTGTGCCGCTTCGAGACCCCGAGAGACGCCAGCCGGCAGTTTGCCAGCCAGTTTCGCTACGTTCTCGGCTTGTTCGACGGCGATCTCCCATGCTCTCGCCTGATCGGCAACAGTGTTGCCATCGTTGTCGGTGGGCTCAGGAGCGTCAAGTACCTGCCCAATCCCTCCCGGCGTTTGCGGTGTGCTGAGAGTATCGCATTCATCGCCAGCGTTGCAGGCGGATTCTTCTCCAGCATTTCCGGAATCATCCTGCTTCTTTGTTTCTGCCGCAGAGCCGGCTTGATTCTCCTGTTCTCCAAGCAGGTTATAAATGCGCTCCGCGCTCATCCCACGAAAACGGCCATCGAGAAGCACATCTTTTGGCAGAGTCAACCCAGCATCGAGCAACATGGGGTTGATGGCATAATCGCAGGCGATGTTCCAGCGCCGCGGACTGCGGGCCCCCCGGCGCGTGTGATGTTCGAGTGCCGGGTGCATCACCTCATGCGCCAGGACGCCGGCAAGCTCTGCCGCGTTAAGAGAATCCACGAAATCCGGGTTGAAAAACAAGGAGACACCATCGGTCGCCATGGTTGCGATTGAGTTGCGCGCGTGAGCGCCCAAGCGAAACAGCAGCGCCCCGAAGAAGGGGTGATCGAGGAGCAGCGTGGTCCGCGCTTTCTGGATGCGAACCGCGCTGGAGAGTGGTTGGTTCATACCGTCCCTGCCTCCATGTATGCCGACATGTGCGAGAAGATGTCGTCGACGCTGCGCGCGTTCTGCGCCGTGGACTCTTCTTCCGGTTCCGCCGGGTCGCGTTCACGAGCACGCAGGACGCCGTCGATCTGCGACAAGATCTGGGCGGCATCCGAGGCGGTTGTGACGCGGAGAACGTCATTCTTCTTCAGCTCGTGCGCGCTGAAGTTGCACAGCCGGGCCTTGATTTCCACCGCAAACCGATTCAGTTCCTCGTCCTGGTTCACATTGAGGCGCGGAAGCAAGTCGACCAGATCGAAGACGTTGGTGACCAGCGACGCATGGAAACGCGATTCCGGCTCGTTCAATTTGTCGATCATGTGGGTAACAACGTCCGTCAGTCGCACCCAGAGATCCTTCGTGCCACGGTTGAGCGACTGGCGCACAGTCTCGTCGATTTCTCGCGCCACCCGCGCCTGTTCTTCCTCAGAAAGCGTCACCCGGAAGTCATCGCCGCTGGGAATAGGCAACACTTCCAGCTTCACTCCAAACTTCTCGCGCAGCTTTTCGGCTGATGGATAGTCCTCCTCCCGAAAAAGGCCGTTCAACTCTGGACGGACCTGTTCGATGTAGGACGGGTAGACCGCCAGGAACTCTTCAACACTCTGGGAGAAAGCGTGCTCAAACTCTCTCATCTTCGTGGTGAGGTCAAAATAAAAGTGCGCTGGCAGCAGACGATACCCTTCATCGGACCATGGCAGCGTGATCTTGTAGAAGTGCTGACGGATCTGTCCAGCAAGCGTGCGCAGCGTGTCCAACTTCTCGGCGCCGCGCAGGAGCTTCTTGTTGTAGCGGCCTGCGTTCTCAGGAGCATTGTGTTGAGTAGCTACGTCGTGGCTGACCTCGCGGTCGTGTTTCACCGCAGTCCAGATACTGATATGGATTGCGGCCAGCATGGCGCGTTCGGTAATCATTGGAGGACCTCCGCATATTCGACACCGAAGCGAACAAACTCCGGCGTATGGGTGATGCCGCGGTTCCGCGCGGCCGCGTCGCGTATCGCCAGCACGCGCATCTCGGTTGGCATGCGATCGAGATACTGCATGCCTTTGGCGATGGAATGATCGCTGAGCACCCTTCCCAATGCAGTCGCAATCGCAATCTGGGCCGAAGGCTCGCTGGGGAGCGGCGCGCGCTCCGGGTTCAAGAGGATTTCGTCAATGGACGGCAGATCGCGAAACAGCCTCAGGAAGGCAACCAGCTCGGTCGTGGCCGCGGGCCCAACGGTTCCCTCAAGAAGCTGCGCTTCGATCTCCGTGGCGCCCATGAAGCAGCCGCTCGTCTGCCGGCGCGCGAAGCCGCTCAAGACATTCGAGGCCATCTCCCAGGTGCGAGGAGTTGGCCAGGCATTCACGTCCGATGTGGCGTTGGCATCGTGCAGGAGCGCCGGCTTGAACCGCAGGAACGCGACAATCTCCGGACGCACACCCGAACGGACCGCCCACTGGCACCAGTCTTCGAAATCCACCTCAAGGTTTAAGTGGACGAAGCGGTTGCGCAGCGGACGCGGCATCGAGAAGTGCACACCACGTTCCGAAGCTGGGTTTCCTGCAGCAATCACCACCCAATCGTCTGGAAGGTGATATTCACCGAGCTTGCGGTCAAGCACCAGTTGGTAGCAACCTGCCTGCGTCATCTGCGGTGCGGAGGTGAGCTCGTCGAGAAAGAGGATACCGTGCCCGCTCGTTGGCAGGAATTTGGGCGGCACCCATTCTGCCCGATCTTCGGAAATGCGCGGCAGGCCGCGCAGATCGACCGGGTCGAGCTGTACGGCACGGATGTCAAGGAACTGCCAGCCTAGATCAGAAGCAACCTGAGCCACGATCTGGGATTTACCGACACCGCAGGCACCCCAGATGTGCATAGGCACACGTTCGCCGATCAGCGCATGCAGCGCCTCAAGGAGTTCAGAGGGTTTCATGGATTGTCCTTTCAGAACAACAGCGAGAAGACTTTATGGTGGGAATTATGGCGTTAGGGGATGTTGAAAAGTTATTGATGTTTTTCGGGAGAACACAGGGCTTTACAGGCTGCGGAAGCTGGCAGACATGAAGGCTTTAGCCCGGGCCTGCAATGGAATTGCAACGACCACCCTATTCTCTAGCCATTCAATTCCGCCGTTCACAATTGCTGTGCGTTTTGTCGGATATAGGAGTACATAAGCTCATGCAAATGTCCCGCGATATCGCATGCCGCCTCTGGCGCTGCCGGATAATAGTTTTCGCGTTCGTTCATGCAAAACGCACGGTCGGATGGATGCGGGGCAGGAGCTACTACAAAGCCGGGAGGCTTGCAGAACGACCATCGAGTGCCACTAAAATGCTGTGTGCCAAGCCCTCCAATCGTTCCTGCGATGAGGTCCGGCGCTGTTCGTCACCCCAGCAATTGATGAGGCCTGCTATGTGAAGCAGGAACTTCTCGATCACCTCATCTTTGCTGAATTCGCGAGAACGAGTTTTGTTTAGCATTGGATGATCCCTCGCTTTCCACAGGGAAGAGCGTTCCCCTGTCTCCGGCTGCACGGTTCGCTGAACTTTTCTCTTTCAAGCGCAACTGCTCTGCGCGTCAGCCGAGTTTCAGTTCTCCCCGACGAGAGTGCGAATCCGGTTGGAGTCCATACCGCTACAAGCTCGAATCTGGCAGAAGTGAGCCTAATGCCGCAATGGCCAGGAACTCCCCATTGGTAGGCATACGGCCACAAACATTCTGAAGCTTTCCTCATTTCTCGCTTGACTCTATACCTAAGTACAGGGTTTACCGTTGATTCATGGACAGCCTAACCATCAGCCAAGTGGCGAAGCGTGGAGGCGCGTCAACATTCAGACGATTCGCTACTACGAGCGTCAGGGGCTTCTCACGCCCACATCCCGTACCGAAGCGGCTTATCGCATCTTTTCAGCCGAGTCTGTGCGGCGGATTCGTTTCATCAAGAGAGCCCAGGAGCTGGGCTTTTCGCTGAAAGAGATCAAGGATCTGCTTTCGTTGCGCATCGACGCGCATACGACTCAGGCCGACATTCGCAACCGGACGCAGGCAAAGATAGCGGACGTTGAACAGAAGATTCGTCATCTTCAGGCCATCCGTGCCAGCGTTTTGCGGATGGCAGAAGACTGCTCCGGCTGCGGTTCTCTGAAAGAGTGCCCCATTCTCGAAAGTTTGGACGGGAAGGAGTTTTCATGATGAATCGCACCTGGAAACGGAATCTGCTGGCTGCGCCTGGAATCGGGTTGTCGCTGCTGCCGAAGATTGCCTGTCCAGCCTGTTGGCCCGCATACGCGGGACTGCTGTCCTCAATCGGCCTTGGCTTCCTGGTCCCAAACATGACCTATTTGCTGCCTTTGACTGTCGTATTCCTCTTGATTGCAGTCGGGACATTGGAGTTTCGTGCGTGACGACGGCACGGATATGCACCGTTCGTTCTGGGAATAATCGCCGCCAGTGTGATTCTGTTCGGCAAGTCTTCCCTGGCTTCCAATCCAGCCCTGTACGCCGGGCTGGGACTGCTCATCCTGGCCTCCGCTTGGAACAGTTGGCCAACAACTTCCCGTTGTATCTGCGCCCCAGCAGCGGAAAAGTTTCGCCCATCAGGGGCGCTCAAGGAGAAATAATATGACCACCAACAAAAGAAAAGTGGAAATCTTCAGCGCTGGGTGCGGCGTGTGCAATGAAACCATTGCGCTCGTTCAAAGCCTGGCTTGTGGATCATGCGACGTTGTTGTCCACGACATGCACCAACCCGAAGTAGCCGCAAAAGCCCAACGCTATGGCCTGCATAGCGTGCCCGCAGTTGTGGTCGATGGCAAACTCGCGGGATGCTGCTCTGGCCGTGGGCCGCAAGAAGATACGTTGCGTGCCGCCGGAATCGGCGTTCAACTCTGAACCAACGTGCCATTGAGTCGGCGTGGCGTTCACGGACAACCATACACCGCGCCCCCTCCTGGCGAACCAGGTCCTTCCTTATTGGTCCAGATACTTCGTTACGCTTCGCACAAAGTCAGTGCATGTGCCCAAAATGGCTGCCAAGGAGATGTCGGAGAACAAAAAGGAATACAAGAGCAAGGATTCCAAACCCATATACCCAACGTGATCTATCGACTGGTGATTCTTCCGCAAGTTCAACACCCTGTTCGCGCAGTTTGCGCCGTCCATACCGCGTCAGTCCCCAGGGTTTATAAACCGACAAGATCGTGACCACGACCAATACAAGCAGACCACCAGCGGAATGGACCAGTAGTTCTTTCCCCGCCGCGTGGAGGCCGCCATTGGACGATGCAACTGCTGCGGCTTGCCGCGCAGCGTAGGCAATCAAAGGCGTTTTAAGCAGCAAAACAACGGTGGCAAACAGCGTCAGCAAAAGTTTCATCGATACCCAATAATGCCGGAACAACCCCCAGGGCGTGCCAAGTGCCTGGATGATTCCGCTCAGTAGCGAAGCGAAGGCCAATGGGACGATGGCGAATCGAGCGATGAGCGCCATTGAGATATACGCAGCATGTACCATCTGAGCGTCCTTGCCATTCAGACCGGTCATCGCGAGGGCTAAAAATCCTGCAACCGCGCCGAGCCAGCCGACCGAGGAGACGATGTGCGCGGTGAGAACCATCTTGCGGAGGCCACGCTTCATCGCCGGACTTTTTCTTCCGGCCTTCCTGAGCGCCTTGTCTCGGATTGCAGTTGTGTCCATTGTCAAAGCGCCTCCGTGGCGCGACCTCTCCTCTGCAGACGTCCTTTCGAGACTTTGGTGTTTGGCCTCTTGCTAATAAATCGCTGTCCATTTCTTGTCTGTTCGTCCGCATTGCTACGATCAGAGAACGGTTCCTTGCCCGTGTTGCCGCTACGGTTATGGGCCGGAGCCAGTATGTCCTGAGCACGCAATAGAGCGGTGTGACGATAGGCAAACTCGGTGCTCTGTGCCAAGAACTCGGCAATAGCGGTGAGTTGATGGGTATCGAAACCCTCCAGCATTGTGGACACATCTTTTCGTATCGGCGCAAATACGTTGTGGACCTCTCTCGCCTGCTCCATGTCTGGATAGAGGAGCTGCCGACGCTGGTCTTGCGGATCCTGTTCACGACGCAGAAATCCACCTCGCTCAAGTCTTGCGACCACACCGGTCATTGCGCCCGTGGTCAGGCCAGTGATGGCAGCCAGTTTACTGGCTGTGATCGTCTCTCCGGCGGCGATACCTCCCCGTCCGCGCAGCAAGTCGAGACACTTATGGTCTGTTGGGCCCAACCCCAAAGATTCAGCGACAGCCTGATGAAACAGCACTACGGCAGTGCTGTGCCGGCCCGCCAGCCGACCGACGATCTCTTCGATCAATTTCTGATCACATTTGTGCGCAGTTTTCATCTCGCCATTTCTTTCACTTACTCTGTCGCTTATAAGATAAGCTATATAGCAAGCAGTCTGCTGTCAAGGCCTCGCCGGGTCGCTTGTTTGCGCGCACATGAGACCCGTTCACTCGTTCAGCAGCTTTCGACACACTTCTGAACGCAAGGCACTGTCTTACAGCTTTACCTTTCGCAGTCGAAAGGAATTTGAGATCACCGATACGGAGCTGAAGCTCATCGCGGCGGCGGCAATCACCGGGCTCAAGAGTCATCCGAAGACCGGATACAACATTCCTTCGGCGATAGGCACACCCAGGGCGTTGTAGATAAATGTAAAGAAAAGGTTCTGGCGAATGTTGCGCATGGTGTACTGGCTCAACCGTTCAACTTCCCGACTAGATCGCCCACACAGGCACAAGCCTGCTGATACAGTTCGATCTCGTAGGAACGGGGAAGTTCGGATACATAGCGATCGTGAGCGGAAGTTCGAACCGCGCTCCGGCGGCAGTGGTCAATTACGCTGTTTCGCAGAATGCGATAAAACCAGGAGACAACGCTCTCATCCGCTCGCAGTTCGTTTTCATGTTCCAGCGCTTTGGGGTAGGCGGAGTGAAGAATGTCCTCCGCTGTTGCGCTGTCCGAACTTTGCGAGCGGAGAAAACGCAGGAACCTAGCATGATGTTGCACTAGCGCTTCCACGCCGCTGGATGGAGAGGCCGGAAGGTGCGATTTTTTCACCATTGCACTCTTCGAGTTAATGTTGTTCTCCAGCGATTGTCTTCCATTGTGCGGAGACCTGCGGCGGCAGTTTATCCATGTGGCTCAGGAAGGTGGTCGCCTGCCACATCTGCCGGTCGCTGAGGGACTGCTTCCATGACGGCATTCCAGTCCACCGAACACCATGCTGGATGATGAAGAAGTTCTGGTTTGCGGGCATGTCCGGCGCATCTTCAAGAAACTGGGGCGCTCGGGGATAGAGAGAATCCGCCAACATTGCATGAGGTCGATCGATGTCGCCATGACACATGGAGCAATGCGTCTGGTAGATATTCATCCCGGTGATGAGAGTGGCGTCAGTAGGGGAAATGGGGTCCTGCACTTTCGGAGCGCGTCGGTCGACGGAGGCATCCAGGGAAGGCGCGGCGATCGCCTTCTCAACCGGATTGACCGGTATGTCCGCTCGCATGTCCAGAAACCCAAAGCGAACGTAGATAAATACTGCTAAGAGAATAAGAACACCGACGATGACGGCGGTCCCGAATCCAAGATAAAACCTTCGCATGGCGATTCTCCTTCATGAAATCTTTGTCCGCACCATTCGGTTGGATGCTGCGGATGACGTTGACTTGAGCAGGGCAGGCTATTTAATGCCAGACGCGAATCCCAAATACGAAGCGCGGGTCGCTCGTGGACTCTCCCCCCTGCCGCGAATAGATGGCTGTATTGCCATACTTTGCGCTGTAGGCAAAGCCGACATACGGTGAGAATTTGCGGCTGATTTCATAGCGCAAACGCACGCCGGTATCTAAATCCGAGAGTCCCGATCCGATCTGACGCGTAGGATCATCCCTGTTGTAACAGTTGAGCTCCGCTTCCGGCTGCACAATCCATCTCTGCGTGAGCAATAGATCGTAGGAGCCGGTCAGTCGGCCTGCAACGTTGCCGCCGTCCCGGACATAAAGGGTTGGCGCAAACTCGAAGTAGTATGGCGCAAGTCCCTCGATCCCCATGGCTGCCCAGGCACGGCTTGGATCTGAATCCAGATCGGCGCGTACCCCGACTTGTGCGTCGAAATAGCGCATATGCGAAATCGGGCGATCATACAGCGCTTCATGGTCGCCGTCGCTTACAACGCCATTACTGACGAACCCTTCCGACTTAATCCAGAGTTTGTTCATGTCCGTGCCAGCCCAAGCTTCTCCATCCCATCGAAACTCGTTGTCTGGGCCATTCGTCCGGTCTTCGAACTGATCGAGCAGAGCATGATAGAAGATCTGATTGTCCTTGACCGGCGGCTCCATCGCCGGTATTGTGGCCGTCACCTTGCCCGGCGTTTGCAGCGCGGACGCCTGAGCTTTTGCTACTGGTATATAGAAGGATGACAGCAGGCCGGCAATGAACACACCGCAGATGCCGAAGCCCCATTTAGCCAGGAGCGAATACCAATGGAATCTTATTGGGGTACTCATGACACCACCACCGTTCTAAACATGCCCGCTTCCATGTGATAGAGCAGATGACAGTGATAGGCCCAGTGGCCGGGCGTATCCGCACTTACCAGATAACTCACTCGTTCGGAAGGCTTGACGATAACGGTGTCTTTATAGGGATTGAATTCTCCGCTCCCGTTTTCGAGTTCACTCCACAAGCCATGCAGATGTATCGGATGTTCCATCATGGTGTCGTTGATGAGCACGATCCGTACCCGCTCGCCAAGTTTCAGCACGATGGGTTCGGCGCTGGAAAACTTCTCACCATTGAAGCCCCAGATGTAACGGTGCATATTGCCGGAGAGATGCAGCAGTATCTCCCGTGTGGGGGGCCTTCCGTCCACGCCCCGATATCGTGCGCGCAGGTCAGCGTAGGTCAGGACGCGCCGCCCATTGCCATTGAGACCATCGCCCGCCTTGTTCAGCCGTCCTTCCACATGCTTCGATACCTGGTTCACTTGCGGACCCAAATGTAAATTCACCGGGTCTGCGGGCTTGAGTCGGGCCTCGGCATCCTTCATTTCCGATTCAGACAGCGACATGATGGGCGTGGTGTTTGGGCCCGGCTGCGGAAAGGGCGCCGTGCCGCTGCTGCTACCTATCTCCATGCCGGACATGTCTCCCATGTCATGCGTGAACGATTTGGAACTCATCGCCGTGCCCGCCGTGGGCTGGTGGTCCATATTCATGCCGGCCATGTTTTGCTTGTCTTTGTCTGCGGCACTTTTGCTGGATGCAGGCATGTCTTGTTTTGTCATCCCGTCGATGCCGGACATGTTCATACCCGCCATGTTGCCCATGCCCATGTCCATCATGGTGCGCTCGGGGCGAGGGTCCATAGGTGGCACCGCGGCGGTCATTCCGACCCTCGGGGCAAGCGTGCCCCGCGCATAGCCTGTCCGGTCTTGCACCTGCGCAAAGATGGTGTAAGCGGCATGGTCCTGTGGCTGCACGATCACGTCGTATCTTTCGGCAACGCCGATGCGGAATTCATCCACCATGATGGGATCGACGTCGTTGCCGTCGGCTTGGACCACAGTCATCTTCAGCCCGGGAATGCGGACATCGAAAAACGTCATGGAAGAACCGTTGATGACGCGGAGGCGTATTTTCTCGCCAGGATGAAACAGCCCGGTCCAGTTTGTGTTCGGAGCGTTCCCATTCAGCAAATAGGTATAGGTTGCCCCCGAGACGTCGGAGATGTCACTGGGACTCATATTCATCCGGCCCCACGCCAGACGCCTGGAAAGAGTCGCTTCGAATCCCGTCTTTCTTGCTTCGGAGAAAAGGCCGGGGACGGTGAGCCGATGATAATTGTAGTAATCGCTCATTTCTTTCAAGTTGCTGAAGACGGTCTCCGGATTGGTGTCTGTCCAGTCGGAAAGAAAGAGCACATATTCCCGATCGAACTCAATCGGGTCCTTGCCGCGTGGATCGATGATGAGTGCGCCAATCAGTCCGGTCTGCTCTTGAAAGCGGCTGTGGCTGTGATACCAGGCGGTGCCGTTCTGCAGCACAGGAAACCGGTAGTGAAAGGTCTCGCCCGGCGCAATGCCGGGAAAGCTCAACCCTGGGACCCCGTCCATATCTGCAGGAATGCGCAAGGAGTGCCAGTGGATCGAGGTAGGCACTTTCAGACGGTTGGTCACCGCCAGCGTCACCGTATCGCCTTCCCGCCAGCGCAGGACCGGGCCGGGCACCGAGCCATTCACAGCAGTCGCGATAGCGCGGCGACCGGTAAAATTCACTGGCATCGAATCGATAGTCAGGTCAAAATGCTTTCCGCTGAGTACGGGTGGGTTGTAGGGGGCGGTTTCTCCGCACGCGGGCAAGCCACTCCACTCGTAAGCAGCAAGCCCAATTCCCGCCGCCGCACCCTGAACGAAATGTCGACGGGTGATTGGGAGCATGCGTCCGCCCTCCGCCTTTTTTTCTTCAAACATAAAAAACCTCCGAGCTAGAGCGGATTCACGATTGCTATGCCCCACCGCGGTTCGAGAAGTGCGGCTTTTCTTAACGGAAAAGCCGCGTAAAGTGCATCTGCCTCGGGGTACACCTATCGTGAATCCGCTCTATCGTTGTGGCGCGGAAAACAATCCGCGCGTCTTCGCCGCCTCAACCTCGCGTCGAATGAACGAATATGAGATCGACAAGCAATATCGCAGGGGAGAATGGGGAGATGGGGCTTCGCTTGAACAGGCGAAGGAACACTTCTGCCAACCCTGCTACAGGGGCAGGAGGCGGACTAGATACGCAGGCTGGAAATCACGGGGTCGAACGGTGAAATGGATGGTGTACTTCGCTCGACCCAGAAGCGTCGAGAGCTGCTGTTTTTCAGTGGCCGGACAATCGGAAAATCCGCAAGCATCACTGTCGCTACAGGTAGGAACCTTCCTTCTACATCGTGGCTGGTACGGTTCTGCAGGAGTTGCAAATCGCTCTGGCAAATCGTACCGGAACATCTGTGCGGCGCAATCAATATGGCGCCTGTGCCAACAGCATCGCCAGAAGGAATATTATCCCGGCAATTCGCCATGGCCGGCATGGAATTCCGCGAAACAGCCAAAGCCATGACTCCACAGCGCACACTGCAAACACCTGCATATGCCTGCAAGCTGACAAGCAACAGCAAGAGTACC
>Ga0207933_1002042_pt1 | contig 13772 bp, 14 predicted proteins | sample NGESurdeep092012_4_FD_184488 | JGI IMG/M metagenome (GOLD analysis project Ga0207933, IMG submission 184488) | Arctic peat soil microbial communities from Barrow, Alaska - NGEE Surface sample F53-3 deep-092012 (SPAdes) | ecosystem: Environmental > Terrestrial > Soil > Wetlands > Peat ... | reverse complement strand
GGCGATCTTCGCGAGCTGCTCGTCGTCCTCGCAGACGATCGCGCCGGCGCCGGAGTCGGAGATCACCCACAGGCACTCCTCGGGCGAGTTGGTCTGGTAGATCGGCACGACGACCGCGCCCGCGGCGGTCGCGCCGAGGTCGGCGTAGGACCACTCGGGACGCGTGTTGGCGAGGATGCAGACGCGCTCGCCCGGCTTGATCCCGAGGTCGATCAAGCCAAGCCCGATCTCCTGCACGATCGTCGCGAGCTGGGCGTAGCTGACGTCGTGCCAGGCGCTCCCGCGCTTGAAGCGCACAGCCGGGTGCTCCGCGTGCGTGGCGGCAGCGCGCGGGATCAGGTCGGCGACCGTGCTCGACCCTGTGCTTGGTCCTGCGCCCGACACCGTTGCGGTGGCCTCCATGACGACCCTCCTCCTCCTCGCTCAACCTGGCTCTGAAGTGACAGACGGATCTTAGTCCCGATTGGGCTCCTCGTGGCAAAGCTCGGATAAGGATTTGAGCCCCGGGGTTTGCGACCCGGGGCGGACGTGGTGGGCGACGGGTCACCGCCGCCGGTGGGTGGGGGGGGCAGGCCGCCGAGGCGGGGGCGGTGTGGGATACTGCCGAGCGCGTCGGGGCGTGGCGCAGCCTGGTAGCGCGCGCCGTTCGGGTCGGCGAGGTCCCCGGTTCGAATCCGGGCGCCCCGATTGCCTAACTTCCCGCGGACCCCAGCGAACTCGCGGCCGGCTCGGTCGAGTCGATGAAGTCGATGAGCACGTCGAGGAAGCGGTCGGGCTCGTCGAGATGGGGGAAGTGGCCTGAGTGCGGGAACACCTCCAGGCGGCTGTTGGGCATCCGCTCGTGGGTCGCGTGTCCGTGGGAGATGGGGATGATCGAGTCGTGCTCGCCCCAGATCAGCAGAAATGGGAGCTGTTCGGCCAGGTAGAGCCGGTTCGAGGCGTCGACGCGCTGGCCGCCGGGCTCGACGACCGAGCGGAGCGTGTGGACGAAGGCGGCGCGGGTCGCGCTGTCGGAGAGTGTCGAGTGCCCGCGCGCGATCTCCTCGAGATCGGTCCCGACGCCCAGGCCCAGCCGGCTGAGCAAGCCACCGGCGCGCGCGCCGGCGTCGAGCAGGCGCGTTGCCGCGAGCAGGGGCAGCACGAGCTCGGAGCCGGGCAGCGTTGCGGCGCGAAGCAGCCAGTTGACGTCGCGGCCGAGGCCGCCGCTGTCGACCAGGACAAGTCGCTCGCAGCGCTCGGGGAATTGGTAGGAGAACTGCATCGCGATCCCGCCACCGAGCGAGTGCCCGACGAAGGTTGCCCGCTCGTGTCCGAGGGCGAGTAGCAGGTCGCGCAGGCCGCTCGCGTGGGCGCCGAGCGAGTAATCGCCTCTGGGCTTGGCCGACTCGCCGTGACCCGCCAGGTCGGGGGCGATCACGGTAAAGCGCTCGGCGAGCTGGGGCATCGCCCGCTCCCAGGTCGCCGAGCTGGACGTGATCCCGTGGACGAGCACCACGACGGGGCCGCTGCCTGCTTGACGGTAGGCCACGTCGTGACCGTGCAAGGTCGTGTGCCTGACGTCTTCGCGGCTGCGTTTTGTTCGAGGCGCCATCCGAAGCTCCAGTTCTCTCGCTGCCCGGGGTCGCAGGATTGCACGATCAGTCGAGGGCCGGCACGGCAGTTGTGTTCTTTTGGTCGCCGGGGGTTAGTCCGGCGTGGATCACGTCAGAGAAAGGATGCCCAGAGCGGCAACTGCTGGCCCACGGTGCCGCTCACGACTGGCGGTGGTTGCGTCCAAACGTCGAGGAGACTCCGACACGGCGCGCGGCGGCCTCGAGGCGATACCCGCAATTGGGGCCGTGGGAGACAGCGGGTGTTACCGTGCCGCGCTTGGGACCGGTGGACTCGCGGTCGGCTTGACGGTCTGTAGGCGGGCGGAGATGGAGGCGAAGACGAAGCATCTTAGGTCACCCTAAGTGTAGCGCGAGCGACGTTTGGCAAGGGCAGCTCAATGTCAGTTGCCGTCCTCGGCGGCGGCTAGCGCCGACTCCGCGTCGGTCAGGCGCTGCGCTCCGTCGTCGGTCAGCTCGACGATGTGGCGGCGTAGGACAATTTGTGCGCACCGCGCTCGCGAGGCGACGGCCGAGCTCATTGAGTTCGCGCGCGACTTCGTGGGGGGACATTGACGGCGAGGGGTCTACCCCGCGCCCTCGACGAGCACGAGCGCGAACCCGTCGTAGCCCTTCGCGCCGACGGTCTGGATCGCCGTGGCGGAGACGGTGCCCTCCTCGACCTCGGCCCCAGCCAGCTCGTAGAAGCGACGCACGCCCTTGATGAGCTCGTCGCCGTGCTCGGAGTCGTAGGCGGCGGGGTCGAGGATCGCGCCGTCGCGGACGACGTTGTCGCCGACGATCAGCGTGCCGGGTCGAGAGAGCCGCAGCGACCATTCGAAGTAGCCCGGGTAGTTCTGCTTGTCGGCGTCGATGAAGATCAGGTCGAACGGGCCCGCGCCCTCGGCGTGGAGCTCGGGGAGCGTCTGGAGCGCCGGTCCGACCCGCAGTTCGACGAGCTCCTCGAGACCGGCGCGCGCGATGTTCGCCCGCGCTATCTCGGCGTAGCGGGGCTCGGCCTCGAGCGTGATCAGACGACCGCCCGGCGCCAGCGCCCGCGCGAGCCAGATCGTGCTGTAGCCGCCGAGCGTGCCGAGCTCGAGGATCGAGCGCGCGCCCTGCATGCGCGCGAGCAGCTGGAGCAGCTTGCCCTGGTTCGGCGTGACCGAGATCGGTGGCAGTCCCGCCGCGACGCTATCCGCGACGGCGGCGTCGAGCGCCGCGTCCGCCGGCAGGAGATGCTCGGCGATGTAGCCGTCCACGGCCGTCCACCGCTGCTGGCGTGAGGACTCGCTGCTGCTGCTGCTGCTGCTGCTGCTGATCGCGTCGGTCACTGACGCCAGGCTATCGTGAGCTGTGCGCGCCCGCGTACGGCGCGCACCGTGTCGGTGAGCGTGGCGATGTCATAGGCGCCGTAGTGGCGGCGCCCGTTGACGAAGAAGGTCGGGGTGCCGGAGACACCGCTCTCGTCGGCGCTCGCCACGTCCTCGCTCACCCGCGAGGAGTACTCGCGGCGGTGGAGCTCGGCGAGCAGGCGCTCTCCGTCGAGGCCGAGCTCGGTCGCGTAAGCGCTCAGATGTCGAGGCAGCAGCTCGCCCTGGTGCGCGAGCAGCACGTCGTGCATCTCCCAGAAGCGGCCCTGGGCGGCGGCGGCCTCCGAGGCCTCGGCGGCGATCTGCGCGTGCGGGTGGACGTCGTTGAGGGGCAGGTGGCGCCAGACGTAGCGAACGTCGTCGCCGAACTCGGACAGCAGCTCACGGATCGCCTGCTCGGCCCGCCCGCAGAAAGGACACTCGAAGTCCCCGTACTCCACGAACGTGACGAGCGCGTCCGCGGGGCCGCGGACGTGGTCGCGCTCCGGGTCGACCTCGCGGGAGAGGTCGAGGATGTCCTCGGCCGTCCCCGCCAGCTGGCGCGCCCGCACGGACGCGGGCAGGCGCCTGACCACGCGCAGGACCGTCCACCCGAGCAGCGGCGCGAGCAGCACCGAGACGAGCGCGCCGAGCTTCGCCTCGGCGAGCCGCTCGCCGCTGAAGGCGAGGCTCGAGATCAGCAGCGAGACCGTGAAGCCGACCCCGGCGAATGCGCCGCCGGCCGCCAGCAGCGGCGGGCTCAACGGCGAGCGCGGTCCGCGCAGGGCCGGACGCGAGGCGATCCACGAGGCGCCGGCGATCCCGAGCGGCTTGCCGATCACGTAGCCGCCGAGGATGCCCAGCGTGATCGGGGAGCCGGCCGCGTCCCCGAGCAGGCCGCCGCTCAGGTGTACCCCCGCGTTGGCGAGCGCGAACAGCGGCACGATCACGTAGCTCGTCCACGGGTGCAGGCTGTACTGCAGGCGCTCGTTCGGTGAGATCGCGGAGATCAGGCTCTGCTGGGCGGAGCGGGCCAGCTCGGGGGTGGGCTGCTCGCGGAACGAGCGCGTCTGCACGGTCGCGCGCTCGAGATCCTCGCGCGCCGGTGGATAGGCGCTCGTCGCCAGCCCGACCGCGAGCCCCGAGATCACCGGGTCGATGCCCGACTCGAACATCGCCACCCACAGCCCGACCGCGACGACCGCGGAGACCGGGCGGCGCCATTCCGGCGCGTAGCGCAGCGCCAGCAGCACCGCGAACAGCGCCACCGCCACCGCCAGCGCGAGCACCGAGACGTGCGTGGTGTAGACGGTCGCGATCACCACGAGCGCGCCCAGGTCGTCGATGACGGCGAGCGTCAGCAGGAACACGCGCAACCGGGTCGCCGCGCGCGGCGTCAGCAGCGCGAGCGCGCCGAGCGCGAAGGCGGTGTCGGTGGACATCGCCGCGCCCCAGCCGTGGGCGCCGGGGCCGCCCGCGTTGAGGGAGAGATAAATTGCCACCGGGACGGTCATGCCGCCGAGCGCGGCGAGCACTGGGATCGTCAGGCGCCGTCGCTCGCGCAGCTCGCCGAGGTCGAGCTCGCGCTTGGCCTCCAGCCCGACGACGAGGAAGAAGAACGTCATCAGTCCCTCGTTCACCCAGTGGCGCAGGTCCGTCGCGATGCCGCTGCCCCCGATCGTGATCGCGAGCTTCGTGCTCCACAGCGATTCGTAGCTGTGCGACCACGGCGAGTTGGCCCACAGCAGCGCGACGATCACGCCCACCAGCAGCACGCTCGCCCCGCCGGTCTCGGTGCCGAGGAAGTCGCGCACCGGCGCCGTCAGGTTGCGTGCCCAGGCCGTCCGCCCGGCGTAGGTCCCGCTGTCCCCGTCGCGATCCACTGCCGAGTTACTAGCAGCTCGCCGGGAGCAGGAGCGGCTCGCCGGGAGCCAAGCGGAGCGCGCGGTCGCTCGAGGTCGTCCCGGAGGCGGAAACCGGCCGCTGACCACGGCGTGGGAGTAGAGTCCAAGCCGTGACGTTCGTCCTGCTCACCGGCGCCACCCGCGGCATCGGCCGCGCCGCTGCGGTCCAGCTCGCAGGCGACGGCGCCGAGCTCGCGCTCGTCGGTCGCGACGCCGAGCGCGTGCAGGCGGTCGCGGTCGAGGCCCGCGCGGCCGGCGGTGGCGCGCCGGTCCACGAGCACGTCGCCGATCTGATGTCGATGGCCGACGTGCGCGCGCTCGCCGAGGAGGTGCGCGGGCGCTACGGGCAGATCGACGTGCTCGCGAACAACGCCGGGGCGCTGTTCGCCTCGCGCAAGGTCACCGCCGAGGGCTTCGAGCAGACCTTCGCGCTGAACCACCTCGCGCCGTTCCTGCTCACCAACCTGCTGCGCGATCGCCTCGCCGGCGGCCGCGTCGTGACGACGTCCTCCGACGCCCACAAGGCCGGGCGACTGGACCTCGACGACCTGCAGTCGCAGCGGAAGTCCTACGCGGCGATGCGCGTCTACGGCACCTCGAAGCTCTGCAACATCCTCTTCACGCGCGAGCTCGCGCGGCGCGCGCCGGAGCTCCGCGCCAACTGCTTTCACCCCGGCGTCGTGCGCACCGGCTTCGGCAAGAACGACAACGGGATCTGGAAGGTGCTCACGACCGTCGGCTCGCCGTTCTTCCGCTCGCCCGCCCGCGGCGCCCGCTCGCTCGTCTGGCTCGCGCTCTCCGACGAGGCCTCCACGCTCACCGGCGAGTACGTCCAGGACGAGAAGGTCCTGGAGCCGAGCGGTCAGGCCCGCGACGAGATCCTCGCCGAGGGTCTCTGGGAGCGCAGCGCCGAGCTCGTCGGGCTGCCGGTCGACGCGCCCGCCTGAGCGCCCGGCGACGCACACCACCGGCGGATGGATGTTCCGTGCGCGTCTGTCTCACCTTCTAGGCTGAGGCCCCGATGGAGCTCGAGCAGGCGATCCGCACCAGGCGCACGCACAAGGCCTTCGCTCCAGAGCGGGTCCCGCGGGCGGTGCTGGAAGAGCTCTTCGAGCTCGCGCACTGGGCCCCGAACCACAACCTCACCAACCCCTGGCGCTTCCGCGTGCTCGGGCCGGCGACGCTCGCGCGGCTGAAGCAGCTCGCCGAGCAGCGCTCGCCGGGCTCCGGCGGCAAGCTCGACCGCGCGCCGACTTTAGTCGTCGCGTCGGCCTTCCTCCAGGGCGACGAGGACCAGCGGGCCGACGATCTGCTCGCGAGCGCGGTCGCCGCCTACCTCGTGTTGCTCGCCGCGCATTCGCGCGGGCTTGCCTCTTACTGGCGCAGCGTGCCTTTGCTCGACTCACCCGCCGGCCGCGAGGCGCTCGGGCTCGACGCGGCCGAGCGGCCGATCGGCCTGCTCCACCTCGGCCGCCCGCGCCAGCAGCAGCGCGTGCCCGAGCGTGCGCCGGTCGCGGAGTTCGTCAGCTACCTGTCCTAGCTCACGAGCTGCGGTGCCAGCGCGAGGCTCGGGGTCTCAAGGGCGGCCTCTGACTCTGACTCGAACGAGCGCAGCCGCTTGCGCAGCTCGTACGCGATGTCGCGCAAGACCGCGTCGCCGCGGTCGTGGCCGTGCTCGTCGTTGACCTGCTTGAAGCCGTCGACGTCGCTGACCTGCACATCGACACGATCATCCAGGGCGGGCAGGGGGGCGAACTCGGGTTGCCCGCGGCGGCGATCCCGTCCGGAGTGAAGAACATCGAGCGCGTGTAACTATAGTGCTACGCACTCTCTAAAGTACATCAGTTCTCGCGGCCTCTTTATATATGCGCTGTGTGTGTCCGAACTGTGTATATGCGCTGTGTGTGTCCGAACTGTGTATATGCGCTGTGTGTGTCCGAACCGTGGCAAAGGCGCCACCAAATCGTGACGGAGATGTGACAGGAATATAAGGGCGGGGGATGGCATCATGCACTTTTTGAACGGCGTGACACTATGGTAACACGGGGGTTTGAAAAATGAGATGAAAATCCTCCCGAAACGCGACGAAAATCCTCTCGAAACGCGACGAAATTCCCCGACGGCGAACGGCCGTCCCGTGTCGCACCGCACCGCACCGCTAGCCTGTCGGCCCGTGCTCGTCCCGAGAGATGACATACGCAACGTCGCGATCGTCGCTCACGTCGACCATGGCAAGACGACGCTGGTCGACGCGATGCTGTGGCAGTCGGGCGCGTTCCGCGTCGGCCAGGACGTCGCCACGAGGGTGCTCGACTCGATGGACCTCGAGCGCGAGAAGGGGATCACGATCCTCGCCAAGAACACCTCGCTGCGCTACAGGGACGTCAAGCTGAACATCATCGACACGCCCGGCCACGCCGACTTCGGCGGCGAGGTCGAGCGCGGGCTGACGATGGTCGACGGGGTGCTGCTGCTGGTGGATGCCTCCGAGGGCCCGCTGCCGCAGACCCGCTTCGTACTGAGGAAGGCGCTGGAGGCGAAGCTGCCGGTGATCCTCGTGATCAACAAGGTCGACCGCCCCGACGCGCGCGTGGTGGAGGTCGTCGACGAGGTCTATGAGCTGTTCCTCGACCTCGACGCCGACGAGCAGCAGATCGACTTCCCGATCGTCTACTGCAATGCGAAGGCGGGGGTGGCCTCGCTGCACTACGACCAAGCTAAACCGATCGAGGAGCAGGACCTCGCGCCACTGCTCGACCTGTTGCTGGAGCGGATCCCGGCGCCGCTGTACGACCCTGAGCACCCGTTGCAGGCGCTCGTCACGAACCTCGATGCCTCACCCTATGTGGGTCGCCTGGCGCTATGCCGCGTGCGACACGGAAATATTAAGAAGGGCCAGCAAATCGCATGGTGCCGCGCCGACGGGACGATTCAGAAAGCCCAGGTGGCGGAGCTGTACGTGACCGACGCGCTCGAGCGCGTCGACTCAGAGGTTGCGGGCCCCGGCGAGATCATCGCCGTCGCCGGGATCGCCGAGGTGACGATCGGGGAGACGCTCGCCGACCCCGACGACCCGCGTCCGCTGCCGGTGATCACGGTCGACGAACCGGCGATGTCGATCACGATCGGCGCCAACACCTCGCCGCTGGCGGGGAAAGACGGGAGCAAGCTCACGGCCCGCCAGATCGAGGCGCGGCTGAAGCAGGAGCTCGTCGGCAATGTCTCGCTGAGGGTGCAAGAGACGGCGGGGGTGGGTGGGGAGTCCAAATCATTCGAGGTGCAGGGCCGAGGTGAGCTGCAGTTGGCGGTGCTGGTCGAGATCATGCGCCGCGAGGGCTTCGAGCTCACCGTCGGCCAGCCGCACGTGGTCGAGCAGACGATCGACGGCAAGCGCAACGAGCCCGTCGAGCGCCTCTCGGTGGACGTGCCCGAGGAGCACGTCGGCACCGTCACGCAGCTGTTGGCCGCCAGGAAAGGCCGGATGGAGCACATGATCAACCATGGGACGGGTTGGGTACGGCTCGAGTACCTGGTGCCGGCGCGGGGGCTGATCGGCTTCAGGACCGAGTTCCTGACGGAGACGAGGGGCACGGGGATCATGCACCACGTGTTCGACCGCTGGGAGCCGTGGGCGGGCGAGCTCTTGACGCGCCAGAGCGGCGTTCTGGTGGCCGACCGCCGTGGCCAGACGGTGACCTTCTCGCTGTTCACGCTCCAGGAGCGGGGCTCGCTGTTCGTCGGCCCCGGGGAGGAGGTCTACGAGGGCATGATCATCGGCGAGAACGCGCGCTCGGAGGACCTCGACGTGAACCCCATCAAGGAGAAGCACCTGACTAACATGCGCTCCTCGACCTCCGATGTGCTGGTGCGGTTGGATGCCCACCGCAAACTGACGCTCGACGAGGCGCTCGAGTTCGTGCGCGAGGACGAGTGCGTGGAGGTCACGCCGGAGAACGTGCGGATGCGGAAGGTCGAGCTCGGGAAGACCGAGCGCGTGAAGACCGCGCGCCAGGCGCGGAAGTGAGGCAATCTTCCAACATCGAAACCCGCCGGAGCGGGCCTCGACGCGTATACGACTGTCTCTCGTGCCAGGAAAGCTACCTGCGTCGGGCCGCAGCGATAGGCTCTCGCCCGTGAGCAGAGGAATGAGAGCGGTCCGGGTCGCCCTGCTGGCCGCGGTGCTGACGATGGCCCTGGGCGCCGCCACAGCAAGCGCCGCGGCCGTGATCCACTTCCAGTCGGAGAGGACGTCGGCGCTGACGGCGCAACTGCACCACCGCGAAGTCCACGCGCTGACCTTCCACCCGACGCCCGCGCCGGGGCACGTGCATGTCTCGCTGAACAACGGCCGGCACATGACGGCCGTCTACGCGGCCAACGAAGAAGCGAAGTTCATCGCGCTCGCGCGTGCGGACGGCACGCCGTTCGCGGTTGCGGTCGCGAAACCGAAAGCTGCCGCGAAACCCGTGCACCACACCTTGCGCTACGTCGCGGGCGGGATCCTCGTGCTCGTGATCGTCGTCGTCGCGGCCGTCTTGCTCGTGGATCGCCGTAGGAAGCTCAATGAAGAGGGCGGCGACACGCCCCCGACGCAGAGCCAGCCTTCCCCGTAGATCAAGAATAAGACTCAGTCTTATGATATGTTGCCGCACGTGATGTGGCAACGGAAGTCGGTGAGGAGCTCCCGCTCCCCAAGGAAAGTGCTCGCGCACACGCGTCCACGGGCCGCGTCTGCGGTGGTTCTCGTGCTGCTGGCCGCGGGCGTGGCGGGGTGTGACAAGAGCGATCCGGCCGGCAACGCCGGGAGCGGCGGCCGTCTGCGGGTGGTGGCGGCGGAGAACTTCTGGGGGAGCATCGCCGCCCAGCTCGGCGGGGACCGTACGCAGGTGAGCAGCATCGTCGTCAACCCGAGCACCGACCCACACAGCTACGAACCGTCCGCACGGGACGCGCGCACGATCGCCGGCGCGCAGCTGGCGATCGTGAACGGAATCGGCTACGACAACTGGGTGCCGAAGCTGCTGGCCGCGAGCCCGCTCGCGGGGCGGACCGTGCTGAATGTGGGGCAGCTGTTGGGATTGGAAGAAGGCGATAACCCGCACCAGTGGTACTCGCCGGCGAGCGTGCAACGGGTGATCGCACGGATCGTCGCCGACTACGACCGGCTCGACCCGGCCGGCGCCGCCTACTACGCTCGGCGCGAGCGCGAATTCGAGACGGGGGACCTCGCGAGGTATGACCAGCTGCGCGCGGAGATCAGGTCGAGGTACGCGGGAGCCCCCGTGGGCTACAGCGAGAGCATCTTCCGCCCGCTCGGCGAAGACCTCGGCCTGCGGCTGTTGACCCCGTACAGCTTCGCGAAGGCGGTCGCGGAGGGCACCGATGTGACCGCCGAAGACAAGGAAACGGTCGACCGCCAGGCGCGGGACCGGCAGATCGAGGTATGGGTCTTCAACAGCCAGAACGTGACGCCGGATGTGGAGCGCGTGAACGAACTGGCGAAAGCCGCCGGCATTCCGATCGCGACGGTCACCGAGACGCTCGACCCGGCGAGCGACACGTTCGAGCAGTGGCAGGTGGCTGAGCTCGAAGGGCTGCTGAAGGCGCTCGAAGATACGAGGGCCCGGTAGCCGTGAGCGTGGACGCGAGCCCGGAGGTAGTGTCCTCACGTCTCGCTGTGCCCTCGTACTCTCCGGCGGTCGAGCTACGCGGCGCGGCGGTTCGGCTGGGAGGGAAGACGATCTGGAGCGGCATGGACGTCGCCGTGCGCTCCGGGGAGTTCGTCGCGGTGCTGGGAGCGAACGGCTCGGGCAAGTCGACGCTGCTGAAGACCGTGCTCGGCGCGCTGCCGCTGGCGGCGGGCGAGGTGAGCGTGCTGGGAGCGCCGGCGGGACGGGAGAACGCGAGCATCGGCTACCTGCCCCAGCGCCGCTCGTTCGACTCCGGCACGCGGCTGCGCGGGCGCGACGTGGTGAGGCTCGGGCTCGACGGCGACCGCTGGGGGCTGCCGCTGCCCGGTGGCCTGCCCGGGTCGAGCGCGCGTCGGCGCGAGGCGGGGGAGCGGAGCGAGCAGGTGATCGAGCTCGTCGGGGCGGGCGCGTACGCGGACCGTCCGATCGGCGAGCTATCCGGTGGCGAGCAGCAACGGCTGCTGATCGCCCAGGCGCTCGCGCGCCGGCCAAAGCTGCTGCTGTTGGACGAGCCGTTGGACAGCCTTGACCTACCCAACCAGGCGGTCGTCGCGGCGCTCGTGCACGAGATCTGCAAAGACGAGGGCGTCGCGGTGCTGCTCGTCGCCCACGATGTGAATCCGCTGCTGCCATACCTGGACCGGGTCGTGTACCTCGCGGCCGGACATGCGGTCGCCGGGACGGTGGAGGAGGTGATCACGGGGGAGACGTTGACGGGTCTGTATGGGTTGCCCGTGGAGGTGTTGAAAGCGAGCGACGGGCGGCTGGTCGTCGTCGGGCAGCCCGAGGCGCCGGCGCATCACCACGACCGTCACTCCCACGATCACGGTGGGCACGGAGACGAGCATGAGCACTGAACCGCGCCTGACCTGGAACCTCGCGCATGACGTCAGCGAGGTGCTCGAATATCACTTCATGGTCAACGCGCTGCTGGCGGGCAGCGTGGTCGCGGTGATGGCGGGGCTGCTCGGCTGGCTGATGGTCCTGCGCAAGGAGACGTTCGCCGGGCACACGCTGTCGATGATGGCCTTCCCGGGCGCGGCCGGCGCGGCGCTGATTGGCGTGGCGGCGACGTGGGGGTACTTCGTGTTCTGTGTGGCGGGCGGTTTGGTGATCGGACGGTTCTCTGGAGGGGGGCGGGGACGATCGTGGAGTGAGCAGTCGGCGGTGATCGGCTCCGTGCAGGCGCTCGCGCTGGGGCTGGGCTTTCTGTTCGTGAGCCTGTACGGAGGCGTGCTCGGCGACCTCGACAACCTGCTGTTCGGCACGTTCCTCGGCATCTCCGACGGGCAGGTGCTGGTCCTGGTCGCGGTCGCGCTCGTCGCGGTGTCGGCGCTCGCAGTGTTGGGCCGCCCGCTGTTGTTTGCCTCGGTCGACGCGGATGTCGCGAGCGCGAGGGGTGTGCCGGTCGGGGCGCTCGGGATCGTGTTCCTGGTGCTGCTCGGCCTGGCGGTGGCGGCGACGGCCCAGATCACGGGCGTGCTGCTCGTGTTCGCGCTCCTGCTGATGCCGGCGGCGAGCGCCCAGGCGATCACGGCGCGACCGGGGCTGAGCCTCGGGTTGACGGTCGCGATCGGCCTGGTGGTCGTGTGGCTTGGTTTGGGGATCGCCTACTTCTCGCCCTACCCGGCGGGGTTCTTCGTGACGAGCATCTCGTTCGCTGTTTACGTCGGTGTTCAGGTCTGGGTGTGGGTGCGAAGCAGGGCACGGAAGGAGACCTACATTGCCGAGCGACCGACGGAGGGCGTGATCGCCTGATGTTCTCGCAGGAATTCATGCGCAACGCGCTGCTCGCGGGCACGTTCATCGCGCTCGCCTGCGGAGTGAGCGGCTGGTTCGTCGTGCTGCGCGGCCAGGTGTTCGCCGGCGACGCGCTCAGCCACGTCGCGTTCCCGGGCGCGCTGGCCGCCGCCGCCGCGGGCCTTGATGAGCGCGTCGGTCTGTTCGGCGCGACGATCGCTGTCGGCGCCGGGATCGGCCTGCTCGGCCGGCGCTCATTCGCCGGCGGCCGCGGGACGGCGGGAGCGGCGCCGGCCGGGGACACGGCGATCGGCGCGGTGTTCACGTTCGTGCTCGGCCTGGGCGTGTTCCTCCTGACGCTGTTCAGCACAAGCTCCGGCGGCGGCTCGGGTATACAGGCGGCACACACGCTGTTCGGTTCGATCTTCGGCCTCGGCTCCGGCGAAGCGCGCCTGGCGGCCGTGATCGGGCTCGCGGCGGTGGGGCTGATGATCGCGATCGCGCGACCGCTGCTGTTCGCCTCGGTCTCCCCGGACGTGGCCGGGGCACGGGGCGTGCCGACGAGGCTGCTCGGCATCGGCTTCGTGATGCTGCTCGGGGTCGTCGCGGCCGAGGCGACGCAGGCCGTGGGCGCGCTTTTGCTGCTCGGCCTGCTCGCCGCCCCGGCCGCGGCAGCGCACAGGCTCGCGGGCAACCCTTACGCCGGGATCGCGCTCGGAGGACTGCTCGCGGTCGCGGCGATGTGGGGCGGCCTGGCGCTCGGCTACGCGATCCCGGGCCTGCCGCCGAGCACGGCGATCGTGACGCTCGCCGTCGGGATCTACTACACCTCTACTCTTGTGGCATGAGCATTCCATGCCGACACTCTCCGCATCCGAAGGGATGGTCGTGAGCCGCGATCAGATCGTTACCGACAGCTGGGGCGAGCGCGCCGAGGCGACGCTCGTCGCGGCCGGGCACAAGCGCGGTGGCGCGCGCCGCGCGGTGGTGGAGCTGCTCGACAGTCAGCAATGCGCCCTGACGGCGGTCGAGATCGAGGACGCGCTGCGGGGCGGGGCAGACGGGACGGAGGGGACGGAGGGGGCGGACGGAACACGAGCACGGCGCCGGGTGAGCCGCGCGAGCGTCTACCGGATCCTCGACGAGCTCGAGCAACTGCGGCTCGTGCAGCGCGTGGAGACCGGCCAGACGATGGTTCGCTACGAGCGCGTGTGCGAGCACGAGGAGCACCACCACCATCTCGTCTGCGACGAGTGCGGCGTCGTGATGCCCTTCTCCGACAAGGCCCTGGAGAGCGCGATCGAGACGCTCAGCGAGCGCGTCCCGCTGAAGGTGTCCGAGCACGAGATCGTGCTGCACGGGTCGTGTCGGGACTGCGCGGCGTAACCGCCACGTCCCCCGGCCGGCCCCAGAGATAGCTGAGCACGCACCCGAGCACGCCGACGGCGACCACGAGCAGCACCGGGCCGGAGTCCTCGGAGAGGGCGCCGATCAGAC
>Ga0207933_1002040_pt1 | contig 13778 bp, 8 predicted proteins | sample NGESurdeep092012_4_FD_184488 | JGI IMG/M metagenome (GOLD analysis project Ga0207933, IMG submission 184488) | Arctic peat soil microbial communities from Barrow, Alaska - NGEE Surface sample F53-3 deep-092012 (SPAdes) | ecosystem: Environmental > Terrestrial > Soil > Wetlands > Peat ... | reverse complement strand
GGCCAGCTGGCGGCGTCGGGCCGGACGCAGTGCCCGGTACGTATCGCGTGCGACTTACAGTGGCGGCAACCGGAAACGCCAAACCGTGGAGTGAAACGCAGCCGCTAATTGTCAAACCGGATCCGAGAGTGACTCAGGACGGCGTGACCATCGCTGACATGCGTCAACAGTTCGATCATAATATGCGTGTGCGCGATATGGTGTCCGACGTCAACATCGCCGTGTCGCGCATTCGCGCTGCTCAGGCTCGGCTCAAGGGCGGCACAGGTGCCGCGGCGGACACTCTGCAGAGACTGTCGGCTATAGCCGCGAAGATCGAAACGCCGTCAATTCGCTACAGTGAACCGCAACTGCAGGGAAATATCACATATCTTTACGGTATGACGAACGGCGCCGATCAGAAGATCGGGCGCGATGCAGTCGAGCGTTATCGCACGCTTCGCGCACAACTCGATGTACAGTTGACTGCACTGAACAAACTCCTTGGCACGGATACCGGGAAATGACGACACATCGGGATCGAACCTGTCAACCAATGGGGACTCGCCAGACACGGCACGGAATGCGAGTTTTGAAAAGATGGCTCGCACGATTCGCGCTGGTTCTGTGTGTCCCGATCAGCCTGCTGCAATCGCAGGGTACGCCACAGACACGCGATGTAGTGATCACGGGTGGCTGGATGTTCTCGTCCACTGGCAACCAGCGCGTTCGCAATCCCGGAATACTTATACGCGCCGGCAAGCTCTTGCGCGTCGGCGGGGACATTTCGATCGCTGCGGCGGATGCGCAACGCATCCAGCTCGCGGATACGGAGACGGTGATCCCCGGACTGTTTGATCTGCACGCTCATTATGCGATGGACCTCTTCAACGCCGGCCGGAAGGATGAGACGACGGCGTATCCGTCGCTCTTTCTCGCGAACGGCGTAACGTCGACGTGGCCGGCTGGGGAGATGAATCCGGATTCGATGCGTGCATTGCGTATCCGGATCGATCGTGGTCTCGAACCGGGTCCGCGGTTGATGAACTCCGGACCGTATTTCGGCACCGCTCGCCCGGGCTGGAAGCGCGACATCTCGGTCGATTCGATCTACGCGGAGGTTGACCACTGGGCGGAGCTGGGGGTGCGCGGCTTCAAGGCCAAGGGGATCGCGCCGTACCAGTTGCAGGCTCTCATTGAGCGTGCGCATCAGCACGGGCTTACTGTGACTGGTCACCTCGGTTCCGGGTTCCAGAACACTGTGAATCCGCGCGACGCGATTCTCATGGGAATAGATCGCATCGAGCACTTCATGGGCGGTGACGCGTTCACGCCTGACAGATCCGCATACGATTCTTATGAGCACATGAAGTTCGACACGCCGGCCTTCCGCCGGATTGTCGCGCTGTACAAGCAGCAGCATGTGTATTTTGACGCGACTTTGAGTGCTTACGGTTACTACGGGAAGAAGGATCCCGTCGTGTTCTCGTATTACACCGACGAAAAGCGCTTCCTCACGCCATACATGCGTGCAATCGTGGATGCACGGCCGCCGCGGCCAGTGAATCAGCAGTTCGAGAACATCTACTGGACCAAGCGAAAGGAAGTGAAAGCATTCTACGACGCTGGCGGTGGCGATCTGATTACGCTCGGTACAGACCATCCAAGCTGGGGCGAGTTCTTCACACCGTTCGCCGTTAATCGGGAATTGTTGTCACTGTCGTTGGCAGGAATCCCGAATGCCGCTGTTCTACGGATCGCGACGATCAACAGCGCGCGCGCGATCGGCGTGGGTGACAAGCTGGGTACGATCGAGCCGGGAAAATGGGCGGATCTTGTGATCGTGCGCGGGAATCCACTCGCTGATATCAGGCGCGTCCGGCTTCCGCGGCTCGTGATCAAGGCTGGCAAAGTGTACGACCCGCAGTCGTTGATGAAGTCGGTCGAGGGGAAAATAGGGCCGGCGAGCGCTGCCGATACTGCGGCCTGGGCACCGACTCCGCCGCGTCCCCGGCCATGACGCACCGGACCCACTGTCAGTTCGGTTCGATCACGATCGCGCGCTTGATGTAATCGAGCTTTGGGAAGGCACGACTCAGGTACGCATTTCCACCGGCTTCGATGCGACCTTGTTTGCCGGCCCTGACTCCGCCGCCGGCATTCTCGCCGTAGCCGGAGTAGAGTCGTAGCACTGCATCCATGCCGCTCGTGACTGTCCCGAAAGGCGCGAATCCTTGTGAGTCAAGCTGAGGATTGTCGACGAGATTGAAATAGATCTGCGTCGTGCGGGTGTTGGGGCCTGTCATCGCATATCCCAGTGTGCCACGCAGATTGCTGACCCGCACGGAGTCATCCGGCATCGTGCGATTTTTCCATGCGGCGATCACTGCGGGGTCGCCGTTCAATCCGAACTGCGCGATGTAGTTTGCGCGAACGCGAAAGAACCGTTCGCCGTCGAAAAAGCCATTTCGCGCGAGATAGTAGAAACGATCTGCGCCAATCGGTGCCCAGTCCCGGTGTACGGTGATAACGATTGGGCCTTGGGTGGTTTCGAATCGCACCTGGAATAGTGGCGGAGCAGGAGTGCTGAGTGCGGCCGACTCCGGGTGCAACAGCGGTGTTGAGTCTGATCGCATCGCGATACGCGGTGTGGCGCACGCGGCCATGGCGCCCACGCATAGAGCAGTGGACAGCGTACGGAACAGTCGTGTGATTAGTGCTCGTGGCATCGGTAGCGGGCAGGTGTGTCGGTCGGACGGTTTCCAGGCGGCGGCACCGGGGAGGGCCCCCCGAGGAGAAGATACCGCCTCCGGCCGGGCCGGCCAGCCCGCCTTGTGCTATCCACAGCATACTGTATACTGTATCCCCAACCCCGGCTGCGGATATAGCCCGGTGACGAATCGATACTGAGCAGTCAAGGAGGATTATGATGGGACGTCTCGTTCGCCTAACCAGCGTGGTGATAGGCGCGCTGGCTCTTTTTCCGTGTATCTCGCTTGCGCAGGGAGGTGCCACCATCTCCGGTCGGGTCACCTCTGACGCCGGGCCGCTGCCTGCGGTCAGCGTTTTTCTCAGCGGCGTCAACATCGGCGCCACTACGGGTGGAGACGGGCGGTATTCCTTCGTCGTTCCGGCGGCGCGGCTCACGGGATTGTCTGCCACACTCACAGCCAGGCGCATCGGCTTCAAGGCGGTTTCGACAGAGGTCACGCTCAACGCAGGTGACATAACACACGACTTCGTGCTCCAGGAGACAAGCACCGCGCTGGAAGGCGTGGTGGTGACCGCTCTTGGTATTCAGCGTGACAAACGGTCACTCGGCGTGGCGCAGACCAGCGTCAACGCAGAAGAGCTCACGGAGGCGCGAGATCCAAACATCGTAAACGCGCTTGCCGGAAAGGTCCCCGGTGTCGAGATAACCGCAGACGGGCCGCCGGGCGGATCGTCCCGAATCGTGATTCGCGGCGAGAACTCCATTACCGGGAATAACCAGCCGCTCTTCGTCATTGACGGGATTCCCATCGACAACAGCGCTGGTACCAATAGCGGATTCGGCGGCTACGACTTTGGAAACGCCGCGTCCGACATCAATCCCGACGACATAGCTTCGATCAGCGTGCTGTCCGGCGCGAACGCTGCCGCGCTATACGGTGCGCGCGCGGCAAACGGCGCCATAGTAATTACCACCAAGACTGGCAAAGGCAGCAAGGGCCTTGGGATTACCGCCTCGCAGAACCTCACGTTCGAGACTCCCCTCAAGCTCCCGGATTTCCAGAACGTGTACGGACAGGGTTCGGGCGGACAGTTCGCGTATAAAGATGGCAAGGGCGGCGGCATCGCCGACAACGTGAACCGCAGTTGGGGTCCCAAGATGGACGGCCGACCAATCGTCCAGTGGTGGAGCAACGGAGTGGCGGAGCCATGGGTTCCGGCGCCGAATAACGTTGCCGACTTCTTCAACACCGGGCGCACGTCAACGACCAACGTCGCGGTAGCCAATTCGAACGACAGGTCCGACATCAGGATCAGCGCAACCGATCTGGATCAGAAGTCAATGTATCCCACCAATACGCTCCGGCGCCTTAACCTGTCGCTCGCCGGCGGTACGCAGATCACTCCGAAGTTGAGCACGCGCGCATCGGTCCAGTATATCCAGGATGAGGCTCACAATCGTCCGCAGACTGGCTACAACAGCAACAGCGCGCTCTTCAATATCGAGATCTGGGGTGGTCGCCAACGCGATGACCCGCATATGATGGATTACATCAACCCCGACGGAACACAGAAGGGGCCGAATAACACTACGACCAACAATCCATACTGGGACGTCTACGCGAATCCCAATGCTGACACGCGCGATCGCGTCATCGGCGTCGGGGACGTGACCTACAAGTTCAGCAACTGGTTGACGGGCATGGCCCGTACCGGAACCGACTGGCACCGCGACTGGCGGAAGCAGGAGTTCGCAAACGGAAATATCGGAGTAGACTACTCAGGTGGCGCTTTCTTCGAACAGCAGTACTTCATTCGCGAGACCAACAGCGACTTTCTTTTTACGGCCGAAGCACCTGCCAAGGGGCGACTCGCTACAACATTCAATTTCGGCGGAAGTCGGCGCGACAATTCCACAAGTCAGTATCTCGACGGGACCCCACATCTCGTCATTCCGGGAACGTTCAACATCGGAAACTCTGCCGTAACGCCGCAGGTATCTTCCTACCAGACTGCGCGCCAAACCAACAGCATGTACGGTCAGGCGCAGTTTGCGTGGAACAATTATCTCTTCGTCGACGCGACTGGGCGTAACGATTGGTCGTCAACACTCCCGGCGGGTAACAACTCGTACTTCTATCCATCGGTGTCCGGCAGCTTCGTGTTTACCGATGCTATTCAGAAGATGCATCTGGGTGGTTTGCTGTCATACGGCAAACTGCGCGCTAGCTGGGCCCAGGTCGGAAACGATGCCGACCCTTATCAACTTGCAGTCACCTATGCCGCCGGGACGCCGTTCGGTTCGGTCCCGCGGTTCACGGTCCCGGACCAGATCCCGAACGCCCATCTCAAGCCTGAGCGTACGCGCTCGTGGGAAACTGGTCTTGAGCTGCGTTTCCTCGATGATCGGGTTTCCTTCGATGGGACCTACTACAACAAACTGACCACCGATCAGATCATCCCTGCGCAGATCACACCGACCATCGGCTACACGTCGGCCGTGGTAAACGCGGGAAGCCTAAGCAACCACGGAATAGAGGGGCAGATCAATATTTCGCCAATACGCGGCAAGAAGTTCGGCTGGGATGTGACGGCGAATTATGCCCGGAACCGCAGCGAGGTTGTAAGCCTCTACAAGGGGTTGCAGACGGTTGTACTTGGCACTTACTGGGGCCTGAGTGTCGAAGCCCGGCAGAATCAACCGTACGGAACACTCTTCGGTAATCCGTACCTGCGCAACTCGGCAGGACGGTTGGTAACGCTCAACGGATTGCCGCAGACCGACCCGACTCAGCGGGTGCTTGGACACTATTCACCGGACTGGATCGGCGGCCTTCAGAACAAGTTCCGGTACGGCAACTTCAACTTCAGCTTCCTGTTCGATACAAAGCAGGGTGGTCAGATATTCAGCACGACCAAGATGTTCGGTAACATGTCCGGCGTACTCAAATCGTCGTTGGTTGGGCGAGAGAACGGGCAGACACTCGCAGAGGGCGGTGGACTGATCGTGGACGGCGTTAACGCTGACGGTAGTCCGAACACGACCAAGGTAACGGCGCAGGCGTACTTCAATGCGCTGTTCCAGAATCACGAGGCGAATATCGTCAGCGCGACGTTCACGAAACTGCGCGAGGTCCGGCTTGGCTACGACGTGCCGAGTTCAGTCAGCGCCAGGTTCCGCATAACGTCGATGAAGGTCGCTCTCGTTGGGCGTAACCTGTGGATGCACGCAGCGGCGCCAGATATTGACCCCGAAACTGCGTTTGATAACAGCAACGTTCAGGGCATCGAGTTTGCCGGTTTCCCATCCGCTCGCAGTCTCGGTTTCCTCGTGAATATCACACCGTGACCGCCTTTCAATCCTTCCAGAAAGAGATGAGCAAATGAGACTCTCAACGAAAATAAGTGCGGCACCCCTCATCGCGCTTGCGCTGTTTGCTGCCGGATGCGATAACAGCGGACTCACAGGGGTCAACCATAATCCGAATGCGCCACCGAGCGTGACGCCGCAGTTTCTGTTTCCAAGTGCGGTGACCGACGTTGTGGGAAGAGCCCGTGGTGGTGGTTTTGACCTGACTCTAACATCGCTATGGGCTCAGCACATTGCGATGGACCGTTTTACGGACGAGGACACCTACTCGATTCGACCAGACAACATCAACGGTTACTGGTCGGGTTTCTATGCCGGCGGCCTGCAGGACCTGGCAACAATCCTGGGCCAGAACGATGCCAAGACGAAGCCAAACCTCGTTGCGCCAGCGCTGGTAATGAAGTCGTGGACCTACGGAATCATGACGGATATGTGGGGCGACATTCCGTACAGTCAGGCAAACCTGTCCGATCCCAGTCGTCCGCCCGCGTACGATCCGCAAAAGGCTATCTATGCTGGAATCCTGGCTGACCTCAAGTCGGCAAATACCCTGAGTGTTGCCGGAACGGCAGGTTATGGATCGGCGGATCTTATCTACAACGGTGATGCCACCAAGTGGAAGAAGTTTGCGAATTCGCTCCGCCTGCGATACGCGCTCCGCCTTTCGAAGGTCGATCCCGCCACCGCCCAGACAGAGGTTGCGGCCGCGATCGCGGCGGGGGTGTTCACCTCGAACGCGGACAACGCGCTCCTGCGTTGGCCTGGTGACGGCACGAACAACAGCCCGATCTACGACAACTTCGTCACTCGCGACGACCAGCACATGAGTCAGACGCTGGTGAATACGCTCAAGAGTCTCTACATCTCGATTGGGCCGACACCAGCCGACACCGTGTTCGATCCCCGGCTCGCCGTTTACGCCGACCCGATAATCTCGAGCCCGAATAAGGCGTTGTATGTCGGCGCGCCGAACGGACTGCAGGATGACGCTGCAATCGCGATCGGTATCACCAATACGTCCCGCGTCGGTGTAGCGTATCGGGGCAAGACGACGCCGTCGATTCTGATGGCTTACTCCGAGGTGCTGTTCGACGAAGCCGAAGCCGCAGCCCGTGGCTGGGCGCCGGGTGACGCGGCGACACTCTACAATGCCGCCATTCAGGCGTCGATGCAGTACAATGGAATTGCTGACAACGTGACGGCCGCTTACGTGGCCTCGCCGCGTGTTGCGTACTCGCCGTCGACGGGCCTGCAGCAGATTGCGCTGCAGCGCTGGATAGCTCTGTTCTCGGAAGGGACGGAGGCTTATAGCTCATGGCGACGTACCGGCGTTCCCGATCTGCAGCCTGGCCCCGCAGCAATCACGACCCCGCACATCGTCGCGCGGAGACTGACCTATCCCGTATCGGAGCAGTCATTCAACAACGCCGCGCTCCAGGCAGCGATTACGGCTCAGGGCGGCGCGCTTCTGTCGAGTAGGGTCTGGTGGGACAAGCCGTGACAGCTACAATTTGAATTTCCGCCAACCGGGAGCGTCGTCCAGACGCTTCCCGGTTGGTGCTTTGGAGAAAAACTCAGATGAATAACCGGTTCCGGCTCACCGCAGGCATCGCCGCAGGCTTGTCAATAATTGCGGCGGTTGCAGTCAACGCTCTTGTCGCCGGCCCAGGTCATTCGGACCCGAGTCGTTACGGTCACTCCGATCGCATAGAGCGACACATGCTCCCGGCCGTATCTACGGGACCACTCGCTCCGGCGTGGAGTCCTGACGGCAAGTGGATTGCCTTTTCCATGCGCGGCGATATTTGGAAGGTTCCCGCCGCAGGCGGCGAGGCAATCGCGCTCACATCAGGTCCCGGCTATTACTTCGAGCCTGCCTGGAGTCCCGACAGCAAGCGAATCGCTCTTTCAATGGACACCGGCAACGCCAACCTCGACATAGGCATTGTGTCCGTCGACGGCGGCAAGGTCGAGCGCATAACGACGGACCCGGAAGTGGATGTCGAACCGACGTGGAGTCACGACGGAGCGAGTATCTATTTCGTGAGTGCCCGCGGTGCGGCTCGCGGGGAAACTTTTCACATCTTCCGTCATGATATTCCCGGAAACTCGGACGAGCTCGTAACCGAAGGCATTCAGCCAGCCGTCTCGCCAGACGGAACTCAACTCGCGTACGTCGCTCGCGTAGCTGGCCACCTTGGTAGCGGCGGAATCTGGGTGCGCCCGATAAGCGGTGGTGAACCGCGGCTCGTGCAGTATGAAGAGAGCGAGTATCGGATGAAACCGCAGTGGACGACCGACGGCACTGCGTTGCTCTACGTATCCGACAACGCGGGAAGCAACGACGTCATGATTGTTGCTGTGGGCGGCGGCAATTCGGTGCGGCTGACAGCGGACGAACGCGATGAATACTCTCCGACACCAAGTCCGGACGGAAAGCAGTTTGCCTTTGTCTCCAATCGCGCTGGCGCCAGCGTGCTCTATGCTGCCGACATGGGCGGCGGTCCCTTTTCTTCGTGGCGCCCGGTTGCAATCACCGGTCGCAAGCCGGTGCTGCCCACGGGAACCGTGCGAGTCAGAGTGCTCGGCCCCGATGGGCAGCAAGTTGCTGCGCGCATCTACGTGACGGCTTCCGACGGTCGAGGCTACGCGCCGGCGCACGGCTTCCATCGCGAAATTGCGGCTACGGGAATTCAATACTTTCACACGACAGGCGCTTTCGATGTCGAAGTTCCCGCCGGTCACACAGTAATCGAGGCGATCAAGGGCTACGAGTATCACCCCGAGTCAACTACCGTCGATGTTCCGGCGGGAAGCTCGCGCAATGTTACGATAAAACTGAGACGCATGATCGATCTTCCAGCACGCGGATGGTATTCAGGTGATACACATATTCATGATTTGCATCAAGGTCGATTTGGTCTGACGCATCAGACATTCTTTGATGAACTTCGCGCGGAAGACATTCACGTTACCAATGCGCTCATCCACATGGATGGAACCCGGCTTATGGGTCGTTGGGACGATCTCACAGGAAAGCCAAGCTCGCTTTCGACGCCGCAATACATACTTCAATACGGCGAGGAGTTCCGCGGTTCGCTTGGTCACATTTCCCTACTCGGCATAAGTCGCTTCATTCTGCCATTCACAGCCGGCGTGCGGGGGACTGCATACGCCCAGCCCACTCTCGATTCACGGTACCTCGATTCCGCGCACGCACAGGGCGGAATTGCGGGCTTCCCACATCCGTACTACTCACCTGTCACGACACCGGCACTGGCCGCCACCACTCTCATACCTGTCGATGCTGCGCTCGGCAAGGGCGATTACTACGACATCGGGGCAATCTGGTCGGATGAATACTCGTCCACGGAGATGTATTACCGCCTGCTGAATTGCGGCTTCCGCCTTCCCGCCACAGCAGGGACGGACAACTTTTCCGACGTGTGGCGCGATCCTCCTCCCGGTGCAGATCGAACCTACGTACACGTCCGCGGAAAGCTGACGCTCGCAAACTGGTTCGCGGGGATCAAGGCTGGCCACACCTTCGGGTCCACGGGACCGCTCATATTCATTGATGTTGCCGGACATGAACCCGGTGACGAAATCAGAGTTGCGTCGAACGCACCGCGCACGTTGGCCGTGCACGCGGAAGCAATATCTATTGCCCCAATGTCGCGCCTCGATATCATCGTCAATGGCAAGGTTGTCGATAGCGTGATCGCCCGATCGCAGTCTGACTCGCTCAAGATGACGTTCAGTAGATCCGTCGCCATTCCGGAGGGAGGCTGGATCGCCGCAAGAGTGATCGGCCCATCGTCGCGGTATGTCACCGATAGCTACGCGTTCGCCCAGACCAGTCCCGTTTATGTCGTGCGTGGTGACCGTCGATTTACGTCCGCGGAAGACGCCCACTTCCTCGGCGAAGCCGTAGATGCACTCTGGACGCGCGTCGAGCATTCGCCCTGGCGCTCACCGGCGGAGCGGGATCACTTCCACGCAGAACTTATGCGCGCACGGGCTGTTTACGCTCAAATTGAGGCGCAGTCGAACCAGGCTAGATAAACGAGGTGCCTTCAGTTGTTGTGGGCTTCAGTCCCAGCACAGCACACGCTGACGTCATCACGTCAACGGTACGACGCGGCGTTCCGGCCACTGCTCGATTGGTAATCATCGGCACAAGCATGTGTTCTCGATGCAGTGCCCCGTGCGACGATACATGCCGGATTGGTTCGTAGCGAGAGCGGAAGTCCCAACCCGGCGTGGCAGACAGGATCACGTCACCGCTTCGCGAGCACGCCGAAAGTCGCGCGATCTGAACGAGCGCGTCCGGATAGCTACTGTGGATGGTTGCGTTGAATGCGTCGATCTCCGTGAGGTTATCAAGGCCCCCGATCCCGAGCGGATCACCACTCATCGGATGGTACGAATATGTTGAATCGGTCCACGATACAATGCCGCAACCTCGTTCGCGCGTGCGCACCTCGCACGCTGTTTCTGAATGCGGAAGCAGCATGAGATCGACCGACTCTCGTGCAAGGATGGCTGCCGCAATTCCGTCCCATCGTGCTGCCAGCGCTGGCCAGAACGCGCGGTCGCGATTCTCGAGACCGGTGTAGATGTGTGCCATCGCATTACCGCTGACGGCGACCGCGACCTGTGCTCCGGGTCGTACAGTCCATGGGTGCGCGACAGTGCTGAGTCCAAGCGATCCAACAAAACCCGCGAGGTCTTCGTGTCTCGATACTGGCGAGTGACCGTGATCGCTGACAACCCAGAGATGCGTCGAATCCCACGTACCATTTTGCTCGGCGTTCCTGCGGAGCGCGGCGCATGTCCGGTCAACCACGCGCATGGCATCGCGTACCAGACTGGACGCGTGCCCGAGCGCGTGGGATGCCTTGTCGATACCAGTGAGAGCCACGAAGGCGAATGCTGGGTGCTCGTCTGCAACTCTTCTGACAAAATGTTCGCCGATCCTGGCATCGATGTCGAGCCATCCGCTTACTCTACCGCGGAAATGTGTAATCGCGGTTCTGGCGACAAATGCAGCGCCGCTTCCGATCTGCCGCTCCGGAGGCAAGCCGCGGCGGATAACACTGAGCGCTCCGATACTCGATGGCTCCAGTTCAAAAATAGTTTCGGAGCTGGTGGCAAGATCGCTGTCGAGGCGCAGGCACTGGTAACCGATGTAGCTGCGCGCGTAGCTTGGCCAGCCACACGCGACGTGCGAGCGATCGTACCAGCGTAATCCCGGCAACCCGACGGAACCCGGGTGGCGACCCATCAGAAATGGCGAGTACGCCGGACCGGTGACGGACGGAAATACCGTCGTGACCGTGTGAAAGCCGCCTTCCGCACTCAGACGAGCCAGCGAAGGAAGTTCACCGGCCGCGATGGCGGTTGCGAGCGTGTCCGGTCGCGCACCATCGGCGAGGACGAGAATTACGGACGATGAATGGTTCACTAGATTCGAGTATGGCCAAAACGACAGCCAAGCAATCTACGAAGGAATCGGTGCCCCCCGAAGCAAAGCCGACTGCGACGGTGCAATCCAAAGCCAGACTTTCCGGAGCAACCAAGGCTCCTCGCACCGCATCGGGAAAACGCGTCAATCCGCAAGTTCTGAAACAGGCAAGCGCGGCAGCCCTTGCCGGAACCCGGGAGCGCAACGAAGCGGGGCATCGCATGGCTGGCCGAACGCCGCCATCCGAATCGACGCCCGAGCGACAGCCCGGAGTGACACGAAAGGTCGATCAGTCCCTGCGTGACACTCCCGTGGACATGATCGGGAATACAATTACCGAAGACGAGAAGTTGCTTCAGGCGCCCAAATCGTCGGAGGATGGTTACACGACGACGGATCCGTGGCGCGTAATGCGCATTACCGCCGAATTTGTCGAAGGCATGGACGCGCTCGCTTCGGTTCGTCGCGGTGTTTCAATATTCGGTTCTGCACGAACCTCGCCAGATGATCCGATGTACCAGGCAGCCGAGGAAACCGGCCGTCTTCTCGCGGAGGCCGGATTCACCGTGGTGACTGGAGCAGGTCCCGGTGTCATGGAGGCTGCCAACCGCGGAGCGAAGCGCGCCGGAGGGCGCTCCGTCGGCTGCAATATCGAGCTTCCGTTTGAGCAGGGCGCGAATCCCTATGTAGATACGCTGGTCAACTTTCGCTATTTCTTTGTCCGAAAGACGATGTTCGTGAAGTATTCGAACGCATTCGTCATCTTTCCGGGCGGTTTCGGCACTCTCGACGAGATGTTCGAGGCAATCACGTTGATCCAGACGGGAAAGATCTATCAGTTCCCGGTGATTCTGTTTGGGCGCGCCTACTGGGCGGGCCTGGTGCGGTGGTTGCAGTCAAGGGTTCTTGTGGAGCGGAAAATATCGCCAGGCGATCTCGATCTGCTCATCATGACCGACGATCCGCGCGAAGTCGTTGCGACTATCGCACAATCGTATCCCGCAGAAATGCGGACAGTTGAAAAGCGTGCCATATCCGCACGTAGTCGCAAGGCGTGAATGATTTGACAATTGCTGTTGTGGTGGTTCCAATACGGCGTTAATTCAGAATTCCAACTTACGTGACTTCGATGACAGATAGAATCTCGGGTGGACCAATTACCGCGTTCGTGCGCGAGCATTTTCGGCACTTCAACGCCGCGGCGCTCGTTGATGCGGCAGATGCGTACCGCACACATCTTGATGCTGGTGGCAAGATGCTCGTTGCCATGGCCGGCGCCATGAGTACGGCGGAACTCGGCCGCTCATTGGCAGAAATGATCCGGCAGGATAAGGTCCACGCGATCAGCTGCACGGGTGCAAATCTGGAAGAAGACATCTTCAATCTGGTCGCGCATGATTTCTACGAGCGCATTCCGCACTACCGCGACCTCACGCCTGCCGATGAACATGCGCTCCTCAGCCGGCATATGAATCGCGTCACCGACACATGCATCCCCGAAATGGAAGCCATGCGTCGCATCGAAAGCACGGTACTTGAGGAGTGGGTTGCTGCTGACCAGAAGAAGGAACGATTTTTCCCGCACGAGTTCATGTTCAAGATCCTTCGCAGCGGAAAGCTGAAGGGCGACTACCAGATCGATCCGAAGAATTCCTGGATGCTCGCCGCAATGGAAAAGAACATTCCGATGTTTGTGCCAGGCTGGGAAGATTCGACACTTGGCAACATGTACTCCGGGCACGTGATCACGGGCGATGTCAAGAATGTTCACACGGTTCGTACCGGTATCGAGTACATGATCGAACTCGCGGATTTCTATACGAATTTCACGAAGAATAAATCACTTGGATTCTTCCAGATTGGCGGTGGAATTGCGGGTGACTTCCCGATCTGCGTCGTCCCCATGCTGCATCAGGATCTGCAGCGACCAGAAGTGCCACTGTGGGGTTACTTCTGTCAGATCAGTGATTCGACGACCAGCTATGGATCCTACTCTGGTGCTGTCCCGAATGAAAAGATCACGTGGGGCAAACTCGGCATCGACACGCCGAAGTACATCGTCGAGAGCGATGCATCAATTGTCGCGCCGTTGATGTTCGCCATGATTCTGGGGAAGTAAGCCATGCAGCCCGTGGCGAGACTCTTCGTAATGCTTGGCAGCGTGAACGCAGCGCTTGCAGTGATACTCGGCGCGTTCGGTGCACATATGCTCAAGGCAAGACTGTCGCCCGAGATGCTGAATGTGTATCA
>Ga0207933_1002039_pt1 | contig 13789 bp, 12 predicted proteins | sample NGESurdeep092012_4_FD_184488 | JGI IMG/M metagenome (GOLD analysis project Ga0207933, IMG submission 184488) | Arctic peat soil microbial communities from Barrow, Alaska - NGEE Surface sample F53-3 deep-092012 (SPAdes) | ecosystem: Environmental > Terrestrial > Soil > Wetlands > Peat ... | reverse complement strand
ATTCGCCGCCGCCTTTGTCTTATTCACTATTCACTGTCCACTACTCACTGGTTCGGAGTGAATAGTCGCTAGTGAATAGTGAATAAAGCAACTCGCCGCCGCCTTTGTCTTATTCACTATTCACTGTCCACTATTCACTGCTTTTGCCTTATTCACTACTCACCATTCACTGCTATCGGGGTTTGATGGCGAACAGCGCCTGTCCGTATTCGACCGGCTGTCCCGGGGCCGGCATCACGCGCACGATTTCGCCGGCGGCGTCGCTCTCGACTTCGTTCATCAGCTTCATGGCCTCGACGATGCAGAGGACCGTGCCCACCTCCACCCGGTCGCCAACTTTGACGAATGGCTCCGAGCCTGGCGAGGGCGCATCGTAAAATGTGCCGACGATAGGCGATTTCACCACATGCATCCCGGCATCGGGGTCTGCAGGAGCGGGCGGGGGCGCGGCAGGCGCCGCGGCCGCGGGGGCCGTTGCGGCCACGGACGGAACGCTGCCAGCCTGATTGCCGAGCAGGCGCGCAAGCTGCGCCATGTCGATGCCGCCGGCTGCCGGCGCTTCGCCCACGAACTTGATGCGGACCTTCAGGTCGCTGCGCTCCATGTCGAACTCGGCGATCGCATTCGCCTTCAGAAACTCAACCAGTTCGCGAAGCTCGTTTAACTCTTTCCCATCCATCTCGCCTTGCTCCTATGAACTTCTTCCCTGCCCTTACAACTCGATCCAGGCTTTCGGACTGGCTGCCGTCAGCACATCTCCGCCGTTCGCCGTGACCAGCACCATGTCCTCGATCCGGACGCCAAACTCGCCCGGAATGTAGACTCCGGGTTCAATCGTAACCACCATTCCCGGCTCCAGCACCTGCACCTGCTTCGATGCGAGGCGCGGGCCCTCGTGTATCTCCAAACCCACGCCGTGGCCGGTAGAGTGGGTAAAAAACTTGTCCAGCTTGGCCCGTCGAAGCACGCTGCGAGCGGCTTCGTCGACTTCGCCGCAGGTTGCGCCGGGCCTTACAGCCTGCACTGCCGCAACTTGCGCTTCAAGCACCAGATGATACACGTCCCACTCGCGGGTGGTGGGCTTGCCGAGGTGGACGGTGCGGGTCATGTCGGAGCAATAGCCGTCGAGCAGGACACCGAAATCGAGCGTGCAGAAGCCTCGGCGGGGCAATTTCGCGCCGGTCGCGCGGCCATGCGGCAGCGCGGAACGCTTGCCGCTGGCGACGATGGTCTCGAAGCTCATGCCGTCGGCTCCGGCGCGACGGGCTGCAAGTTCAAGCTGCGCGGCGACTTCGGACTCGGTGACACCGGCGGCGATGTGCTCCAGGGCAACGTCGAACAGCGAGCAGCCAGCCTTCGCCGCGCGGCGGATGCGAGCGATTTCGTCGGCGTCCTTGATCTCGCGCAGCCTGGGGACCAGTCCGCCGGTGGGCGCGAAGAAGCTGCGCCGCAATTTCCCCGGCAGTGCTTTCCGGATTCGGTCCAGCCCCGCAACGGTCGTCTGGGCGGCGTCGAATCCGCAGCGCCCGACGCCTCGTTCAGCCAACCATTCCGCTGCGGCGACCGCGGCGGGTTTGGGAGAAATCACCACGCGGAGACCGGCGGCTTCGGCACGGGCCTGGGTGGTGTAACGACCGTCGGTGAACAGCGCCGCGCGGCCTCCCGCCATCGCCAGAGCGCCGTTGGAGCCTGTAAACCCAGTCAGATAGCGCACATCCGCGCCGTGGGTCAACAGCAGGCCATCGACTTCGGCAGCCGTCGCGGCGGCGCGCGCTTTCCTTCTCCTCAAAGCTTCGTTCACACCCCGATTCTACCTTGCCGGCGTCGCCTGGGCCTTCCGGAGCAATAGCTTGGGCAGGTGCGCTCCGTGGCGTCCCCGTATCATGGGAGGGAATGTTCGACGAGCTAAATCCCGCACCGCGTACTAAAGCGCAGATCATGACGCGTCGCATCTTCGTGCGGTCGGCGATGTTGGCGGCTGGAGGTTTTGGCGTCTATGCCTCGACCCACGCCCGCCACGAGCTGGAGATTGTGCGGCGCACCATCCCGATCCGCGACCTTCCCGACAGCTTTCAAGGCTTCCGCATCGCCCAAATCAGCGACATCCACCTGGTGGAGTGGACCGAACCGTGGTTCCTGCGTCGGGTCGTCGCCGAGGTGAACAAGCTGGCGCCCGATCTGGTTGCCCTGACCGGGGACTTCATCAGCCGGGGGCCGCGTTCGGTCAGCGTCGCCTACCGGGCGATGCCGGTGTGTGCGGAGGAACTGTCCGCGCTCCAGTGCCCACAGCGTTTCGCGGTCCTTGGCAACCACGATGTTCAGGTCAATTCCAGTATGGTCGTGCAAGCCTTGGCTGCCGCGAATATCCCGACGCTGGTCAACCGTTTTGTCGCTATCGAGCGCGGCGGGGACCGCCTGTGGTTGTGCGGAGTCGACGACCCCGGGGCCAGCGTGCCGTATCTGTCCGAGGCGGTCCCAGCCAATCCCGGCGCTCCGGTCATCCTGATGGCGCATGAGCCGGATTTTGCGGATCACGTCCGCCGCCACCCGCGCTTCCCGCTGATCGACCTGATGCTCTCCGGCCACTCCCACGGAGGCCAGGTGCGGCTGCCGTGGGTCGGGCCGCTGGTGCTTCCGCCAATGGGCCAGAAGTATGTCACCGGGCTATTTCGGTTCGACCAGATGCAACTCTACGTGAATCGCGGAATCGGTACGGTGGGGGTCCCGTTTCGCTTCGACTGCCCGCCGGAGATTACCGAAATCACGCTACAGAGGACGTAATCAGCGAGCTCGCACCACAGGCTTTTTCTTCTCCACCTGCACCGGGGAGGCAGCGGTCACGCCGCTTTTCTCGTCCATCCAACCGTCCAGCAGGCTCTTGCGGAAGCGCCAGCGGTTGCCCAGCTTGAAGGCCGGCACAAAGCCTTCGGAGGCATAGCGATACAGCGTGTCCGCGCTGATGCCGAGGTAATCCGCTGCCTGGCGGATGTCCATCACTTCCCTCGTCACCATCACGACCTGCGCTGCACTTGCCATTGCGACCCTCACATCTTGCGACTTGGGGATTTCTACCGGGCATTCACGGTGTCACACTGTTGTACCCCGTTTTCCACAGGGTTACAAGAGGAATCGGCAAAGTTGGCGCTATCGCCACCAGTCGTTGAAGAGCGGGCAGGTCACTTCGGTGGGCAAACCGGGCTGCGGCGACCACAGCGGAATTGAATTGTCCCGCGCCACAAGCTCAAGCCGCTCTGTAGGTTGCCGCCAGGCGTGCAACCCAAGGCTGAAGAGTCCCCAGTGGATCGGCATCAGCAATCCCGCCTTGGCGGCCGCACCCATCGCCTGGTAGGCGCGAGCGGCGTTGTCCGGGCCGAGGTGAATGCCGGCCCACAGCGAGTCGAAAGCCCCAATCTCCAGCAGCGTCAGGTCGAAGCGGTCGTACTGCGCAGCGATCTCCGAGAAGCCCTCCCACCAGCCCGTGTCCGCCCCAAAATAAACGCGGTGGCGGGCGCCTTCAAGCACGAAAGAGGCCCAAAGCGTCGTAAAACGGTCGAGAACGCCCCGCCCCGAGAAGTGCCGCGCCGGCATGGAGGTAATTTTCAGCGACGAGCCCAGTTCCCCGCCGGCAACCTCGACCGACTGCGTCCAATCCAGCTCGGCAATGTTGCCTTTGGGAACGCCCATGCGGCGCAGCCTGCGTCCTACGCGCAGCGAGGTGATCCACTTTGCGCCGGCGGTCGCGGGCAGCCGCGCCAGCTTGCGCACGGTGTGCGCGCCGAGATGGTCGTAGTGGTCATGCGAGATGAGGACGGCGTCGAGCCGGGGCATGTCTTCCAGGCGCATGGTCGGGGCCCAGAAGCGCTTCGGGCCCATCCATTGCGAGGGGCTGGCGCGCTGCTCCCAAATCGGGTCGATCAGGATGCGGACGCCGTCGATTTCCAGCAGCAGCCCGGAGTGGCCGAACCACGTGACGCGCAGGCCGCTGGCCGGGGGTGTCGCATAGATGGATGGGTCGGTGAGAAACGGGCCGACGGGCATGCGCGGCGAGGTTTCCGCCGTGTTCTTCCACATCTTGGGAAGCGCTTTGAACACCGTGCCAAAGCCGCCGGTGGTCGTTGGAACGGGGTTCAGAAATTTGCGGCCGTTCTTTTCCGCTCGCTTGAGATAAGTCATTCAGAGGATTGGATGCGTTGAAGCAGTTGCGGACGCGGTTGAAGCAAATTTCGTGTCGCTGCAAAGTGGACAGCCGCAGCATTCCGTCGCGATGGCAGCGAAGTCCCGTTTGGAGAGAGCAAAAGCCTTGACGCAAAGTTCGCCAAGTCAGCCAAGTTTCGCAACGGCGCCTGAGGTAAAACTCCAGGCAACAAGAGGCCTACGGCAAAAAGTAGAACGGATTTGGGAGTTTTACGCTGACTTCGGCTTTGGGATCGCCGTTGAGGTCGCTCCACTGGTCTCCGACGCTGAGGATGATGCGGTAGCCCTGGGCGAGGATCTGCTTGCGGCGGCCCGACTTGTAGGCGATCGTCGGGATAGAGGCTTCTTCTGCGTTGCGGAGGGCGAGACTCTTCCAGCCGTGAAATCCGGCGGCTTTGAGGTTGCGTTCTGTGGCCGCCGTCTGCGACGCAGGGCGGCCGGTGATGAAGAAGACGTCGACGCCGGCGGTCTTCGCACGGTTGAACAGACGGAGGGCACCGGGGATGGCGACTGCGGCTTCGGGGCTGACGACCCAGGCATTGCTCATCGGCTTGATGTAGCCGAAGGATTCGCGCTGCATTTCGCAGTAGCTGGAGAGCGAGGTCTCGTCGATGTCGAAAACGATGGCCAGTTTGTCGCCGTGCCGGTGGAGGGCCAGTTCCCTATCGAGCGCAGCTTCCGCGCGCTTGTACTGCGCGTCGAGGTCGGCCCAATAGCATCCGCCGTTGCCGATGCAGGCGCCGTAATCGGCGAGGCGGTAGCGGGCGATGTCGAAGTTCTGGACTGGCGTGGTGGACGGAAGCGCGGTTGGGTCGGCGGCGCCCGCGGCTTCAATCGACTCGGCCTTCGCGGCCGACATGCGGTTGGGGGGCGGCGAGCCGGTGGTGCAAACGGGAGGGCCGTAGTGGTCCGTCGGGACTAGCGGGACTAGCGGGACTGCCGGAGCCTGCGCGGAACACACCGCCGCTCCGAGCAGCAATAGCGTGATGAGGCGTCGTGTCAATCGCATATCAGTCCTGATAGAAGGCGGCGATCCGGTCTTTGTATTTTTCCGTGATGATGCGCCGTTTGAGCTTGAGGCTGGGCGTCATTTCCCCTCCCTCGACACTCCACTCGTCGGGCACGACGCCGACTTTCTTGATGCTTTCAAAGTGCGCCAGATTGGCGTTGACCTTCTCGACGACTTCCTCGTACATCTTCTGCACTTTCGGGTCCTTGACCAGTGCCGCGTGGTCGCCGGTCGCGATGCCGTTCTGCTTGGCCCAGCTTTCGAGCGCGGCGAAGTTGGGCGAGATCAGAACGCTGGCAAACTTCTGGCGGTCGCCGATCAACGCGGCCTGTCCGACGACGGTGTTGGCCTTCAGCTTGTTCTCGATCGGTTGCGGCGCGATGAACTTGCCGCCGCTGGTTTTGAGCAGTTCCTTCTTGCGGTCGGTGATGGAGAGGAAGCCGTCTTCGAGCTTGCCGATGTCGCCGGTCTTGAACCAGCCATCGTCGGTGAACTCTTTTTTCGTGGCCTCTTCGTTTTGCCAGTATCCGATGAAAACCGCCGGGCCTTTGACTTCGAGTTCGCCGTCTTCGGCGATGCGGGCCTCCATGTTGGGGACCACCTGGCCGACGGTGTTGATGCGATAGGCGTCGTAGGTATTGCGCGCGATTACGGGCGAAGTTTCCGTCATGCCGTAGCCTTCGAAGATGCGGATGCCGACATCGAGGAACCACTCCGATGTGTCGATGCCCAGCGGTGCGCCGCCGGCGATGAAGACGCGGGCGCGGCCGCCGAAGGCCTCGCGAATTTTCGAGAAGACGAGCTTGTTGGCGAGTCCCCATGCGGCGCTTTTCGGAGTCTCACCGCGCAGCAGCGCCGGACGATTGGCCTCGCCGCGGGCCAGCGCCCAGTGCAGGACCAGCTTCTTGAAGCCCGTCGATTTGTGCTCCACGCCCTGGCGGATTTTCTCGAACACCCGCGGCACGGCGAGGAACACCGTGGGGCGAACTTCCTTCATCGCCTTGGGCAGGCTGTCGAACTTCGGGCAATAGGCGAGCACGGCTTCGAGCGCGTACAGCGCGTAGTCGAGATGCCGCGCCGTGACGTGGCTGAGCGGCAGAAACGAGATCGACACATCGCCCTTGCGGATGTCGAGCCCGTCGGTGGAGTGGCGCAGGTTCTGTGCCAGATTGCCGTGGGTCAGCATCACGCCCTTGGGATCGCCGGTGGTGCCGGAGGTGTAAATAATTGTCGCGAGGTCCTCGGGCTTGGACTGTTTCACGAGCGCATCGAACGCGGCATCGGGTTGTTCGAGCTCGGGCGCGCGCGCGATGAGCTTGGAGAAGTTTTCGGCGTTGTCGAAGATACCTTCGTCCATGACGACAACGTGTTCCAGCGACTTCAACTCACCGGCGGCGACGACTTTGTCGTATTGATCTTTGGAGGAGACGATGATGACTTTCGCACCGGCGTTGTTGAGCATGAAGCCCATCTGTTGCGGCGTCAGCGTCTGGTAGAGCGGCACATCGACGGCGCCCATTGCGAGCACGGCGAAGTCGGCGACGGCCCACTCCCAGCGGTTCTCGCTGAGCAGCGCGACGCGGTCGCCGGGGACGACGCCCCAGCCCTGCAGCGTCTCTACGAGCGCGCGCACGCGACCGTAAAATTGCCTGGAGGTGATCGGCTTCCACTGCCCGGCCGTCTGCCATAGGACGACAGTCTCGTCGCCGCGGCTGCTCATACGCTCAAAGACGCTGTTCACTGTCTGCAAATCAAGCATTCATTTCTCCCGGCGGGCGTTCGTAGATCAGTATCAACCAATGAAGGTCTGATCAAGTGTCCATCATTCCCTCAGCGGCTAAAGCCGCGTTGCTATTGCGGCAGTTACGGCGGGACTGAAGTCCCGCCCCTTCAAAACCAAAACTTATTCAGACCTTCTCTAAAATGTGCTTCGCAGTTACGGCGGGACTGAAGTCCCGCCCCTTCAAAACCAAAACTTATTCAGACCTTCTCTAAAATGTGCTTCGACAAATACCGTTCCGCGGAGTCGGGCACCATGGTTACGATGCGCTTTCGGGGGCCGAGTTCCTTCGCGATTTCGACCGCGGCGAAAACATTGGCGCCCGAACTCGATCCTCCCAGCACACCCTCTTCGGCGGCCAGGCGCTTGACCATCGTGAATGCGTCGTCGTCCATGACGCGGACAACGCGGTCGCAGACGCTGCGGTCGAACGTCGCGGGGATGAACGATACGCCGATTCCCTCGACTTTGTGGGGGCCGGGAGTGCCGCCCTGCAGCACACTGCCCTGGGTTTCGACCGCGACCGTCAGGACTTGCGGCAGATGCTTCTTCAGATAGCGGGCGATGCCGGTGAACGTGCCGGCCGACCCGACGCCGAGGACCACTGCGTCGATGCGGCCCTCCATCTGTTGGAAGATTTCAACGGCTGTGGTCTGCTCGTGATAATCGGGGTTGGCGGGATTCTCGAACTGCAGCGCGGCGAAGGCGCCGGGCGTTTCACGTTCGAACTCCAGCGCGCGGCGGATGGCGCCGGCCATGCCCTCGGCCTCGGGAGTGCGCACGACTTGCGCGCCGAACGCCCGCATCAGGATGCATTTCTCTTCCGCGAAGCCCTCGGGGACAAACAGCATGACGCGGTAGCCGCGCTGGATGCCGATCAGCGCGAGGCCGACTCCGGTGTTGCCGGCAGTGGCTTCGCAGATGGTGTCGCCGCGCTTCAGCACGCCGCGGCGTTCGGCGTCGAGCACGATGCCCATGGCGGCGCGGTCCTTGACGCTGCCGCCGGGGTTCATCACTTCCAGCTTGGCCCAGACCTCGCCATCGCCCTCGCCCACGACACGCTGCAACCGCACCATCGGCGTATGGCCCACCAACTCTGTTACGTCATTTCCGGTCCGCATTCACTCCCCTTGCCATTCACTTTCCGTTGCATAGCCGGCTACTATGCTACCTGCCCAACGCGGGAGATGGCGCGGGAGGGCCCGCCACAGGCGGCGCCGTCACCGACCCGGTGGCGGGCGGGGCGGTCGACGCAACCTTCGGGTAGTAGCCGGTGCGCGTCCGCACCTGGAGCCCGCGGAAGCCCTTCTCTTTCGCCTCCACATGCACCACGCGATAGCCTCCCAGGGCGGGCGGCTTCGTCGAGCGATAGGCAATTGTGTATTGCGTGCGGATGTCCTGTGCGACCTCCGCCGTGATGTCGCTCACCTCGCGCAGCGACCTGGGGAAATACGCCTGGCCACCCGTCTGTTGGGCCAACTCCTGCAATACCTCTTTGGCATGGCGGTTTTCGCGGCGATCGGTGTCGTCGCCGAACAGCAGGCCGATGCAATAGATGGCCGGGCCGTCGAGGTCCTGCACCCGCTCGATCGCCTGTTCGAGCGACGCGCTGGAGGCGTTGTCGTCGCCGTCGGTAATCAGCAGCAGCACCTGCTTCGGCTCCTTCGCATTCTTGCTGAGGTAGTCGGCCGAGGCCACCACCGCATCGTACAACGCCGTGCCGCCGCCGACGTGGATCAGGCCGAGCCCCTCCTGCAGTTTGCCGATGTTGCTGGTGAAATCCTCGTCGATATAGGCTTCGGAGTTGAAGTCGACCAGGAACGCCTCATCACTGGGGTTGGACAGCTTGACGAGGTTGATCGACGCCGCATCGACCGCGGATTTCTTCTCGATCATCGATCCCGAACTGTCGATGAGGATGCCCAGCGAAACGGGCAGGTCCTCGTGGCGAAAGCTCAGAATGCTCTGAGCGACGCCGTCCTCGTACACATGGAAAGCCTCTTTTGGAAGGGAGTCCACGGTGCGCCCGGAGCCATCGATCACCGACGCATTCAGCCGGACTTCGTAGGCGTTTTCATGCAGCAGGAACTTGCCGTTTTCCTTGACCACATCATCCTTGCCCGTCGCGCCGGCAGGGGCGGTCGGAATGGTGTCCGGGTCGGGCGACGGCACGGGATCAGCGTCGACGGTCAGCGGCAACTGCCTCTGGGCTTGAGGCGCGGCGGTCGCGGGCGTCTGCGCCCACACGCCCGCCGTCAACGCGGCAAACAGCAATCCCAATCCCCACGCTTTACTGCGACGGCGCATAGTACCCCTCGCGATTATGGACCGTCAGCGCCGGAAGACCCGGCGGCGGCGCCAATCGCACCTTCAATTTACGCCACGTGCCGTCCCTTTTCGCATCGGTTGGCGTGTAGCCGATCACGTACTCGTTGCGCAGCTCCTGGCTGATCTTCTGGGCGACGTCCGACAGGTCCTGGAGGTCGACCACCGGGAATACGCGACCGCCGGTGGCTTCGGAAATATCGCGCAGCAGCTCCGGCCCCTCGCGCTCTTCCTGGGTCGGCGCAAATGCGTCGAAGATGCCGATGGAATAGATCTGGACCTCGCTCTCGCGGACCGCGCGGCGCAGTTCGCCGTCGGTGTAGCGGCTGCGATTGTCGCCGCCGTCGGAGATAATCAGCAACGCCTTGCGCTCATACTTGGCTGTCTTCAGCTTGTTGACGCCGAGGTAGACGGCATCGATCAGCGCGGTGCGGTTCTCCGGCCGGAGCATGACCATGCGCGCCTCCACGTCGTCCACATCGGAGGTGTAATCGACGATGACGGCGGGGCGGTCGTTGAAGCCGACCACGAAAAACTCGTCCTGCGGGTTGCACGTCCGCAGGAACTCGCTGAGCGCCTTGCGCGCGCGCAGAAACTTCGAGCCCATGCTGCCGCTCAGGTCGAAGACGATGCCGATGGTAAGCGGAGCGTCCTGCGTGGCGAACGTCTTGATGGTCTGCGGGACGTTGTTGTCGGTGATGTAAAAATTCTCGCGTTCGAGCCCCGTGACGAGGCGGTTCATGGGGTCGGTCACCGTCATCGGGACCAGCACCATGTTCACATTGACGTGGAGACTCGCGCCCGGCTCGGAGGGCCCACGCCGCGCGATATTGTCCCCACCGACGATAGCCGGGCGCGTGTCTTTGGGGGCCGTGGGGGGCGGCGGCGCGGCCGTATGCACGTCGCTGAGCGGATTTTCCTGCGCCGCCGCCGACGGGCACATTATCGCTCCCGCCAAAAGCGCGCAGCACAGCCCGAGCCACTTCGATTTACTTCGCTTGGCGCCGGCCGAATCGATCATCGAAAACTCCAGACACGAACACCGTCACACTCTCGTTAACTATCGCACCGACCGCGCACTCCGGTCGATGCAGTACACAGCCAGGTCCGCTTTTCTCCGCTCGCCGCGTCAACCCATTAGGATGACCGTGAGCCTCATGCCGCATTCTTCCGCACCTTCGACCGGGAATCCCGGCTCCGCGCTCCTCATCCTGTGCGTTGCGGCAGCCGGGATGGGGACCCTGCTCGCCCTGCTTCCCGCCGCCGGGCACGATCAGCTCTGGTTCCTCCTGATGGCGCGGCGCTGGCTCGACAGCGCCACCTTGTACGGCCCACAAATCTGCGACTCCAATCCGCCGGCAATCGTTTGGCTTTCCTCCCTGCCCGTCCTGCTTGGCCGGGTCCTGCATCTTCCGGCAACGGTGTTCGCCAAACTCCTGGTGCTGCTCGCGGAGTCTGCCTCCGCCGCGCTGAGCTACTACTTCCTGAGACGTATAAAATCGTTGCCGAGCTTACTCCAAGGTCCAGCACTGCTGTTCGCCTTCCTCGTCCTGGCGCTCGTCGCGCCGGCGCGGGACTTCGGCCAGCGCGACCAGATGCTCTCGTTCCTGGTGCTGCCTTACGTCCTGGCGGCATCCATTCCCCGGCGCAACGCCGTAGCGGCCCTGGCCCGCTGGGCCGCGGGTCTTCTCGCCGCCGCCGGCATCTGTCTCAAGCCCCAGCACGCCCTCATTCCGATAGCCGTGGAAGCCTTCCTTCTGCTCCGCCCGTCCAGCCGGCCCCCTCCGTCCGGCTGCGGCACCTGCTTCGCCCGAACTAGCCGGCGCTCATCTTCCATCGCACCGCACAATCCGGAACGCAGGCTGAGACGCAACCGGCGGCAGCGTCCGGACCCACCCGCGCGCATCGCTCCAGGCCGGGTCCATCGCGCCGGCCGCCAGATACTGCACGCCAAACCTCCGGCAATACTCCGACGCCCACGCCGCCGTCGGAGCGGGCAGCGCATACAGCCGTGCCGTGGATCGCTCCATGTCCGCGCACGGGCCCGAATCGCCTCCGAACTCCGAGGCGCACTTTTCCTCGGCGCTCAGAATCTGCCGGCCGGCGTTCATCATCAGCGAGCCCGCATAAAACGTGTACGGCGACACCACATCGCCCCTCGTCCCGGGCCTCGGGTCCACCGGATTGAATTCGACCACGGCCGACTTGTCCGCCACCCGATCCAGTTGCGCAAACGCCGTCCGCGCCTCAAAAACCTGCTCCGGCAACCTGCTGAATCCGTTCGCAGGATAATGTTCCTCCAACGGCAAGAATATCCGCAGCATGACTCCCTGGTATACCGTCCCGGCGAACCCGAGAGCCATCAGCCCATACAACATTCGTCTCCGCCACGGTGTCCTTGCGACCACCCGCACCCGTCCCGGAATCCACCACGACGCCAGCAAATCTCCCGCCAGCAAAAGCAGAAAGAATTGCGGCAGCAGCGCCGCCCGAAAGCCAAAGTCGTTGCTATCGATGACAGCCGACCGCAGCAACAACACCATCACCAATCCCCAGCCGGTCAGGAAGAGCGCGAGGTCCCGCGCGTCATTCTTTCGCCTCGCGTAAAGCAGCACCCACAGCACCGCGGCATAGAAACCCAACTCCAGCGCCAAGCCCGGCAGCAGCAGCACGATCCGCATCGCCTGGTCCAGCAGCACCGGATGCGCCTTGTTCCACGCCGCGAAGACCGGCAGCCCCGTCAGCAACTGGGGGTCGATCATCCTCCGCACGCTCAGCGAAAACACATGCGCGGCCCGCGCACTCGCGCCGGAGTCGGTGCGCGACGCCGTCCCGGTCATTTCCCGCAGGAACGGCGCCAGCAGCACCAGACTGACAACGCCCACCAGCACCATGCTCCGAGCCAGCGCGAAGTCTTTCCGCCGCCCCACCACCAGCCGCGCCAGCCACGCCAGCATCAGCAACGCGAAACCGAACGCCACGTAAATCGATAAGCCAAACGCGCTTGCGAACGCCACGCCAGCCAAAATCAGCGCGACGATGCGGTGTTTCGTCCGGCCATTCTCGCGCAACATCCGCAGCAGCAGAAAACACATCATGCAGCACAGCAGCGAAGCGATATGGTGCGGCACCCACAGCACGGAGTCCTGCCAGGATGAAATCTGGTCGACCGACCACCACTCCATCTCGCCGTTCAGCGCGGTCTGGCCAAAGATGCTGCCGATCGCGGGCAGCAAATCCGCCCCGGTCACGGCCAGCAGCGCGACAGTGATCCAGGTCTGCCGCCGCACATTCCGGGCCACGCCGAGGAAGTGCCGCACATACAGCCCCACAGACGCAACCAGCCCAAACCCGGTCCACACGCTGCTCGCCATAAACGCCTGCCGGGCCGACACGTGGCCAATACGCGCCACCATCGCGCATACCACGTACCAGAAGTAGTAGTAGCGCATGGGCTGCGCGCGTCCCGCGAAGTACAGCGGATTGGCCGGCGGGACCCCCGTCCGCAGCACCGCATCCGTGAAGGCAACGCGGTAGCTCTGATCGAACTCCACAACGCTGAAATAGAGCTTTCCGCCAACCTGTATATCGGCCAGCGAAAACACCACAAACGCCACCCAGACAGTGACGCCGACGGCGGCCAGAACCACATCTTGCCGCGACCACTTCGCGCCCTCCCGGAGCCGCCACGCCACAGCCAAAAACACGATCGAGGCCACAACCAGCAGTCCGCAGGCGACGTTCAATCCGGCGTACTTCCCCACGAAGTAGCCCACAAACGGTGTGACACTAAATGAAACCGCGATCGCCCACAACGACCGGTGCGCCGCCCCCATCCGCCGGAAGCCGAAGAGGTCGGTCGCATACCCGAGGAGAAAGCCGGGCACATACAAAGCTGAGGCGAACACGACCACGGCGACTACGCAGCCGACCGCATCCTGAAGGGTAAAGTTGTTCATCCGCGAAATCGAATTGTAGCACCGCGGGTCGCTTCCGAAAGGCCTGCCGGCGCGCTCGGAATCCACAGCAGCGACGGGCCGCCGAGTCGCCTACAATCATCGTATGGCTCGTCTTTACCCTTTCCGCGCTCTCCGTTACGACCCAAACCGCGTCAATCTCCACGACGTCGTCACCCAGCCCTACGACAAAATTTCTCCGGCCATGCAGGACGCCTACTACGAGGCCAGCCCTTACAACCTGATTCGCGTCATCCTCGGCAACCACCACGACGGAGACACGGACGCCGAGAATGTCTATACCCGCGCCGCCGCGACGCTGAACGAGTGGCGGGCTGAAGGCATCCTGCGCGAAGAGGCGGAGCCGGCGCTGTACGGCTACTCGCAGACCTATACCGTGCCCGGAACGGACGAAGTCCGCGAGCGGCGGGGGTTCATCGCCCTCGGCCACCTGTACGACTACGCCGACCACGTTGTCTATCGCCACGAACAGACTTTCCCCAAGCACAAGTCCGACCGGCTCCC
>Ga0207933_1002038_pt1 | contig 13791 bp, 13 predicted proteins | sample NGESurdeep092012_4_FD_184488 | JGI IMG/M metagenome (GOLD analysis project Ga0207933, IMG submission 184488) | Arctic peat soil microbial communities from Barrow, Alaska - NGEE Surface sample F53-3 deep-092012 (SPAdes) | ecosystem: Environmental > Terrestrial > Soil > Wetlands > Peat ... | reverse complement strand
TTTCTTCGCGAACTGGTGCAGCGGCGATCAACCGATTCTCGTTCCGGTACCGGAACGCCCTCTCGTTGGTCGCTTCAGCTAGCTTTGCGGACACGATCGTCAACAGGTTGCGCGTAAATTGATGGCTACCGGCCTGCAGTCTTGTCACCTCCGCGTGCGGGATGCGGAGGACTTCTACCGTGCCCCGGGCAATTGCATCGGCCGTGCGGCAAGCATCGCGCGACAGGAAACCCTGCTCTCCGACCACGTCCGCAGCACGTCGCGTCACCATCGACATGTCCTCCGACAGGATCTGAATCTCCCCGCGAAGGATAACGATCATGTTGTCCGCCGGCTCGCCCTTAACGCAGACTTTTTGTCCGTCGTGATAGAAGAAAAGCCAATCTTCGACCTTGCCCCCGATCACTGCGTCATCGACCCCATCAAACAGGGGAATCTTCGCCAAATCGATCTTCGTGGTTCCGAAGTTCAACATGCAGACCTCTCACATCCGTCAAAAAACCGACACCGAGAGGATTTTCACTCCTAACGAGTGGTTATAGTAGGTTGATCGGCACTGCCTACTAGATGTAGGGGTGTCATGTTTAGACGGTACGCCTTTCTTGACAATCATGTCAAGTATGACTAATGTGTGGAACGTGACCAGAAGGGCAAGAATTCAATGATTCCTTCTTTCCAGCCGACCGGGCTTTTGCCGCCAGGCGACTACGAAGTCTCCTTCGAAGAGCTTCGCAAGTCGATCTTGACGGTGGGACCGATGGATGCCGCTGGTTACCCGTCGTGGGACGCCGGCTGGCGAGAGCGACTTGTCGACAATTTCGAAGTGCTCGCAAAGCAACTTTGGGCGGTCGGCATTCACGACATCTACGCCGATGGGTCGTTTGTAGAAGACAAAGACCACCCAAACGACATCGACGGATACTTCGTGTGTGGTCTGAGGGAACTGGCGACCGGCGACCTGGCGCAGCAATTGAATTTGCTCGATCCCCATAAGGTCTGGACATGGGATCCCCTATCGCGAAAACCGTATCAGGGCTATCCCAAAAAACAGCTCCCAATGTGGCACCGCTATCGGGTGGAACTCTATCCCCATGTGCCTGGGCTCGGTCTAGGCAGCGGCATCAGAGACAAGTATGGGCACGAACTGGAATTTCCGTCCGCCTTCCGTCAGTCCCGTCGTGACGGGACACCCAGAGGAATCGTCAAAATTAAACATGGAGGTTCGTCATGATTCGCAATGAAGCCGAATACCAGATCGCCTCTGCTCGTTTGCTCGCGGAACGCAATCGGCTTACTGAACATCGTGCTCGGCTCAAGGCTCTGAATATGTCCGACGAGGAGATTAAGCGGGTCATCGATCCGATAGAGTCCTTTCATCTTCAGCTAAAAGAGGAAGTCGAGAGCTATGAACGGTTGAAGAGAGGGGAGTTCGACGAACTGGAGAATCTTCGTGGGCTAGGTCATGTGCTGATCGCAGTGCGGATTGCGCAGGGAATATCCCAGCGCGAATTGGCTCGAAGACTTGAAGTGCATGAGTCCCAGATCTCACGCGACGAACGCAATGAATACTTTGGAATTACCTTAGAACGGGCTATCAAAGTTCTTGATGCGCTGAATGTTCGTCTTCATACAAAAGTGGAAGTCGAGCCGGAACAACTGATGGCGATGGCATGAAGCAGCTTTGACTCAGGCAAAGAGACACTAAAACCTTATCGAGAATAGAACAATGACTGGGATCGGATGCCTAGGCGCTGGAGAGTTTTTGGATTCTCGTAATGCGCCATACCTTTACAGAAGGGTTCCATGGCGAACAATCGTGAATTTGAGCTTCCTATAAGCATTGCGTCATCACTCGATTGGAGCATACGAGTCGCGTGTATTCGGCTTTAGATCAGAAGATAATCTTTCACCACTCTGTTCCTCAAAGACGAGGGTATTCCGGCGTCTGTCGCGAAGTTCGACCACTTGTTCGCTGCCGCTCAAACGTCTGCTAAGGCATCTTGTGGTTTTCGCACGCCCAAGCAATCAGCAACCTTCATCAGATCGGCGCGTATACAGATCCCTTAGCGGTTGAAGCCGACCGCGCGGGCAAGCGCGCGGCTGTTGTAGAGGCGGCCCGCGATGACGACCCCGGAGACGCGGCGCAGGTTCGAGATGTCGTCGAGCGGGTTGCCGTCGACGAGGACGAGGTCGGCGCGCTTGCCGGGTTCGATGGACCCGGAGTCGGCTTCGCGGCGCATCGCGCGGGCGGAGACGATGGTGGCGGAGCGAATGGCTTCGAGCGGCGTCATCCCGGCCTGCACATAAAGCTCGAGCTCGCGGTCGAGGCCGTAGCCGATGAGGTTGGTGTCGCTGCCCGCGACGATGGGAACGCCGGCATGGAAGAGAGTGGCGATCACGCGTTCGTTGAGCGCCATGCGGGCGAGGAACCTGGCCTGGTCCGGGCCGGTCTGGCCGTCGGCGACCGGGGTACCGATGGTCTCGAAGCGCCAGGCGAGCGGGAATGGCGCGGCGTTCACGCCGGGTTCGAAGGAAGCGGTGGGGATCGACTGCGGATGGCTGGCCATCTCGCCCCAGCCCAGCGTGGGGTCGATGACGATCTGCTTCTGGGCGAGCAACGCGATGAGCTGGTGGGCGCGCTCTGAGTCGAGGTCGGCGAGGGTGAATGGGGCCTTGCTCCCGGAGGGCTGCATGGCGCGAGTGACGAATTGCAGATGGTTGATTTGGTCCATGCCGTCGGCAACGCCTCCGAAGGCGTCGACCGCAGCGGGGACGTGGCCGGTGACGGTGAGTCCGCGAGCGTGGGCTTCGGCGGCGATCGCGCGCAGGATCTCGGGCTGGAGCTGGGTGTAGACCTTGATCTGGTCGAAGTGCTGGTTCGCGTAAAGGTCGACAATCTCGCGGGCCTGGTCCGGCGTGTCGACCAGGAAGGCGCCAAAGCCGAGCGGGCCGCCTGAGTCGATGAGCCCGGCGAGCAGAAGGCGCGGGCCAAGCTGCCCCTGCTCGATCGCTTTGCGGACGTGGGTCAGGAAGGCGAACTCGCCGCCGCAATCGCGCGCCGTGGTGACGCCGGCGGCGAGTAGCGCCGGACCGAACTCGATACCGGAGTAGTGCGAGTGCATCTCGTAGAGGCCGGGCAGCAGCGTCTTGCCTTCGGCGTGAACGATGCGGGTTCCGGGTGGGATGAGGACCGAAGCGCCTGGCCCGGCGGCAGCAATACGTCCATTGCGGATGAGCACGGTGGCATTTTCGATCGCGGGGATTGCGGGGTTGGGCTGCGTGTTGACCATGCGTACGCCGACGATAGCAAAGGTGCCGGCAGCCTTCGGGTGAACCGAACGGGTCAGGTCGGCGAGGTCGAGCATCTCCTGCGCGACACCCGATTGCACAAGGTTGTCAAAGGCGGGGGCGTACTGGTCGAGAATGAACTCCTGCGGCAGTCCGCCGGCGAAGGTCATGATTGCGGCGACGCGGTTGGAGTCGTTCATCCACAGGATCTCGCGGCCGAAGATGAGGTTTGCGATGGTATAGCGGGTCAGCCGGACGATCTGGCCGTGCACGGTGAACGCCTCGTGGCCGACGAGCCGGATCTCGACTGGCAGCGCCTCCGGGCTGGCACGCAGAATCGGCAAACGTGCCGGGCGGCCGTGGGTCTCCCAGTAGCGGACCAGCATCATCTGGATGGAGGCCGGCATGGCGGCGACGCCGGGGAAGGCCATCGCTGGTTTAGCAAAGGTGCGGCTAAGCTTCGCTTCGCTGGCGGTGACCGTCGGGCCGGTAATGGAGATGTCGGAACCTGGTGTGGCGGGCGGCGTGGACTCCTGGCGGAGCCGGATGGGCGTTCCATCGGCGCTAAAGCCGAGGGTCGTGGTGACGGTGCGCGTCATGCCGCGGTCGTTGGTGGCGCTAACGGCGGTGAGTTGGCGCTGAGCGCCCTGACATGTGATGCGGTACTCTTCAGACCCGATGGTGTGGAGGATGAGGTGAACGTCGTAGACACCATGTTCGATCAGAACGGGAGTTTGCTGCGCGCAAACGGTGGCAGCAGATAGAGCAAAAAGAATCGTCAAGAGGAGCCGCACCGCTCGATCATACGGGATCGCTCGGACATCTTTCGGCTATTGAGTAAACGAAGTTGTTTCGCGTGGTTGCGACCGGTTGGAAACGTAATAGCCGCCCAGAGAGCCTCTGGCTCCATATAATCCGCGCATGCGTATTTCGTCCGCCTCGTTTCCACTTGTTCTGCGTTGTCTTACCGGCGTCTCCCTCGCCCAGTCCACCGAGGCCGATCTTGATGCGGTCGCACAGCGCGCCGTCACCCAGCAACAGGTGGTCGGCGCCTCGGTGCTAGTCGCGCGAGGCGACCGCATCCTGCTGCACAAGGGATACGGTTTCGCGGACCTTGGCCTCGAGGCTCCCAGCAAGCCGGACACTGTTTACCACGTCGTCGGGCCCATGCTGCCCTTCACCGGAATCGCCATCATGCAGCAGGTGGAACGCGGCAAACTCTCGCTCGACGACGACATCGCAAAATATGTTCCCGAGTTTCCGGAGCAGGGTCACCACGTCACCATTCGACAGCTGCTAACACACACCTCCGGCATCGTCGACTATCACTACCTCGGCGACCCAATCGAATCGACCAGCCGCCAGCCGCGCGCACTCGATGAAGTCATGGCCCTCTACGCCAATAAGCCGTGGGTGAACGAGCCGGGAACCAAATGGGACTGGTCCATCTCCGGATTTCAGCTGCTGGTCACCGCCCTCGAGCGCGTCACCGGGGAAAGCTTCGCTGGATATATGCAGCAGAACGTCCTCACCCCCGCTGCAATGACCAGCACCAGCTACTGCGACGACACCACGCTGGTGCGCGGCCTGTCTCACGGCTACCGTCAATTCGACGGCCACTTCGTTCCGGCTAACGAAGACGACATGGCGGTCAACTACGATCTCCGTTACTGCAGTACCGTCGCCGACCTCTTCCATGCCTGGCGCGCGGTTCGCGCCGGCAAGCTCATTCGTCCCGCCACGCTCCAGCTGATGAGCACGGCGGAGGGACCGGGTCTTCACATGAGCCCCACCGATCCCGAGCGCCATTACGGCATGGCTCTCACCCTCGGCCATGAGGACAGCCATCGCAGCATCGGCCAGAACGGATCTCTGCTCGGCTACAGCGGTGCTCTGTTCGAGTTCCCGGCGGATGACCTCACGGTCGTCGTCCTGACCAATACGGAAGATCAGAACGCCGCGGCGATCGCCGGCACCCTGGCGCGCAAGGTCCTCAAGCTTCCCGATCCGCCCGCGCGTCCCGCGCCGCGCTCTCCGCCGGCACTCGCCGACAACCCCACCTCATCTGAAGAGCGCAGCCTACTTATGGGGACATTCGTGCTCAAGTATGAGAAGGTTCCTGCAACCCTGCATGACTCGTTCTTGCAGTACCGGCGCACCTATCGGGTGTTCGATGAGGACGGGCGACTGATGATCGAAGCCCTGGGGCAAGCGCCGGAGCGGCTGTTGAAACAGAGCGACGGTAACTTTGCCATGCGCTCCGCGCCGCGTCAACTGATCTCGTTCAATCTGCAAGATCGCCACGCCGCAGTTCTGCGGATCGATCAAGGAAACGAACTCATCCTGGCAGGCCAGCGCATCGGTTCTGGGGATGCACAGACTTTTCACCGGCAGTACGGCTCAGACTGATCCAATCGAGTTCTTTCATTCGCCGAACTTGCACAGACGGGCTGAGTCAGTCTCCAGCCTTGGCCTGTCGTACCATTTCCACCAGCGCGGCTCGCGTCTGTTGCGGGCTGGTTACTTCCTGGAGGAAGTTGATACGAGCACCCTTGATGCCCTCAATCGTTTTCAGTCTGAGAGTGAAACCCAGGCGATCAACGGAAGTCATCGTTGCCTCGGTCGCTTCAAGCGCCGCATGGGAGCGCGCGAGCAGGATCATCGCACCGACATGATCGGCGTTCATGTGCGCGAGGATGCCCGGTGCTGCTTCGGCCAGTGGGTCCGGGGCAGCATGTTCGTAGTCTTTTGCCTCGACCCATCCCATCACGCCAAAGCCTCCAACGTAGTAGAGGTCAATGGGCTGGAGTCTGAAGAAACTGAAGTCGGCGAAGTCAACCCAGTAGCGGCTATTCTCATGGCTCGCGAGGTATTTCTCGCGAACCGAAGCGATCTCGTCATCCGGCACAGGTTCGGCATGGCCGATCAGGGTTGCCCTGGCGGCTCCTAGCGCATCGCCATCGGCCCCCACTTGCCCGATGAAGAGACTGCACCGAGGATCGGCCTTGAGATTTTGAGTGTGCATAGCCATTTTGCTGATGAGAAAGAGGGGCCGGCCGTAAGAGTCGAGCGCGAAGGGCATCAACGAGCCGAACGGGAACCCCTCGTGTCTGCGGGAAAGCGTCGACAGGGTGGCAACCGAGGTCAGTGACATGAGAGTGCGGACGCGTTCGGCGTGGCTTGGCTCTGGTAGTTGTGGCGGCGCTGGCCCTGTAGATGCATGCTGACGGGATGCGGAAGTTTCGTTCAATGACATAGCCCTCTTGATGCTCCTCTATCCTAGCGGCATCGCCCATTCTGAAGTGGGCGCCGTCCTCATTGAGCTCATATGCCGGATGTATCTGGCTTCGTCCCAGGCGCCTTTGCAACAGATCCCAGCGAACGCGATCTTCTGCGCAAGCTGGGATGCAAATGCAAAGTCTTCGTGGATGAAGCTAGGCCAGACATTCAACGTCGATACGCAGATGAAAGTTCGGATGGCGAGAACGCAGAGTGGTAAGAAGGTGATCCTTAGCGACGTGCACGTAGCGCTGCGTCGTCGCGATAGAAGCGTGACCCAGAACTTCCTGCACGATCCGCAAGTCGGCCCCATACCGCAGGAGAAGCGTTGCCACGGTATGTCGAATCATGTGCGGGGTTACCCGCTTTGCGATCTTGGCGTCCTCGGCGATCCGAGCCAGACTCAGTGCGATGCCTTGTTCGGAGAGTCGCTGCCCACAGGAATTCAGAAAGAGCGCTTCGCTGGTTCCTCCGAGCTTGGGCCTTAACACCAGATAGGCGGATAGTGCGCTGACTGAGCGGTCGTCAGGCAGAAACGATAACCTTTCCCGGCCTCCCTTGCCATGGACAAGGAACGATGAGTCGACCGAAAGCCAATCGGGAAGATTCAGCTTTGAGAGTTCTCCCACGCGCACACCGGTAGCAAACAGCGACTCGACGATCGCCAAATCACGGGATGCCAAGACGTGCGCCATCGTCTGTTTTGCCTGCGGTGTGCAGGTGATCTTGTAACGTCTCCATGCTTCACGAATGAGAAGTTCGCTATCGGCAGCCGAGAGCGAGCGCGGAAGGACCCGAGTACGGCCGAGCGTGAAGCGTAGTTTCCACAACGGGGACGTGGAAAGCGTACCCCGGCGTACCCAGTAGCTAAAGAAGACACGCGCGGAGGCGATCTTCCGGCGAATCGAGGCGATCCCGTATGGTTTCGCCTGGAGCTGCGCGGCCCAGGCTTCCAGATTTTGCGGCGCTACGGATTCGAGCAGAGATTCCGTGCCGATAAAGTCTCTAAATTGTGTTAAATCAATGGTGTATGCGCTCTTGGTCTTCGCGCTTCGTTGATTGATCCCGAAATAACCTAAAAGAAACAGTGCAACTGCGTCGCCAGTAGTCATAGACACTCCTTGTGTGGGAAGATGAACAGCATCCGCCCAAGTGGAGCATCAATCCAGCCATCAAGTGGGTACTCTCTTAACTTGAGTAAAGAATACCCGTGATGCAGGATCAGTCCGAGACCTGGACCGCCGGCACTACGGATAATTCCCTATTATCCGTAGTGCCGGGGGAGGGCAAACAGCCGATGTGGCGTTCGAAGAGCCGTACAGGAGGTGTCGCGCGTGATGTACATGACCTCTCGGTTGTACGAATCGCGCGTATCGCTCCGCAGTTGCCTGAGTCTCCCGTGCCAATCGCGACCCCCACGATGTACGTTCCTCGGGGGGACTAGGAGGGATCGCGAGGTTGGTCGACTAGGCCCATCCCCCGGAAAAATCCGTGGAGCAGGGCTTCAGCCGACTCGGTCCGGTCCTCGAAGCCGCTCATCGTGCGGGCTAATTGAAGTATCAGCGCGTCGAATTCCTTGCCGGATAGCGCAGCCGAAAGTTGGGTTCGAACACTCTCGTCGGTAATGCGTCGCGCGTCTTTTCCTAAAAGATAGGAACCGGCCAGGCTGGTGTCGAAGCTTACCCGTTCCAGTTCATCAACCTCTTCTTGGTAAAGCCGGTCAACATTTCCGGCGTCCGTATATGTTTCCATCATTCTTCGGAGGTCTTGGACGTCCCGTTTGTCATGCCGGTCAAGCCAAGCAAAGAGCTTGAGGACTGCGAGTCCGGGTAGGGACGCAACAGGAATCGAGAGATCCGAGCGAACCTGTACGCTCACCGCGCTTTCAAATACGTCCGAGAAAGCCGCCACGTTCATCACCACATCGGCGTCGGGTGGCCACACGATTGTTCGGTCGGCCGTCTCCAGTTTGCCGAAGGGAATGATGTCAATGACTGTTTCGAATGATGCACCAGTTGGCTGGTAGTGCAACCGCTGGGCATTCCGTCCTTTGTCTGTGAATCCCGGAATGTCGAGAAACAGCTTTTTTACAACTGCGAACTGCTCCCATGAGTCCACAAGAACGGCGAAGTCGAGGTCGTATGTGGCGCGGGTCACAGCGTGGCCAAACACGTTGTAAAGCAGCAAATCTCGGGCCGTGGCTCCTACCAGCATGTAGGGTATCTTCGCGTGGCGAAGGAGCCTATCGATAAGTTCCAGGATGCTGAGAGTGGCGGGATCGACGGGGCGTTCAGGGCTGATGGACAATCGGTTCGAGAAAACGCTCATAAACCTCTTTGGCTGCTTCGATGTTGCGCCCATCGGCGGTAGCCATGAGATCAGCGTAAACCAAGAGGGGTGGAGCAATGTCCCTCGGCTGGTTGAGCAACTCCGGGTGCCAGAACGTCTCCAATATCTCAGTGTTCCCGTCCGGTGCCAAGCGCATTCGGGCTTCCGTCATCAGCGCAGCCGGGGGCGTGCCAGGGATATAGATCAGGAAGTGTTCGGCCTTCAGATAGCGAGTGAGTTTTTCGGCACCGTATTCTCCTCCCCAATAGGCTCCAAAGGTTCCGAGGCCGATGTGCGTCAAGTGCTCTCGATCCGCCTGATAGCGCCGCGGTCGAAGCGTGGGACGCAGGTTCGCAGGATAGTAGGTGACCCATTCGTTGAGAAGTTCCTTCTTTCGGAGAAGGGTTCCAGCCGGCGTTTTGGCCTTTTGCAGGTATCCGCGTTGGGTGAGGTCATTGAGAATTGGGCCGATGGCTCCAAGGGCGACCTGCGCAAATTTGGCGACTTCGCGGTATGGGGCGCCCGCTAATGCCGGTCTGCACAGGAGGGCGAAGACGACTTTGAGTCCGGCGGGATGATTGGCACGATAGTTGTCCTTGAGGGGACGGGCAGGACGTGCTTTGCCCCGTATATCGGCCACGAATGTGTCGGTGGGAAGGTAAAGGTTACCGGCAGTATCGAGGAAGGGAAGATCAAGTCTTCGACATTCCTCAGCCAATTCCGGTGTAACGAACGTCGTGATGAGGAGTGGGCGATAACCTGGATAGCGTTGTGTGATTAACTCCTGCAACTGAGCCAGGATTTGGGCAGCGGCCATGCGTCGGTCGATCGTTTTGATCTCTGCGACGAAGAGTTGCCGGTGCCCATTCAGGGTGATCGTCAGTACGGCATCGGCCCTTGGACCAGGGTGATTTGTGGCTATGGGGCGGACATTTACCTTCACTGTCTTGAAGCCAGCGGTGTCTTGCAGGGCGGTGATGGCCTCTTGGAGAGTTTGATGTTCCTGGCCTGTGAGATTCATATCCGCCTCCTGCTGTTCATTATTATAATGTGTTCACGTTACGTGAACAAGTATAATGAGTGAACAAAGCTGGCTGCGGACAACGTTCGGCCTCGTAATATCCGGCACTATGGACTATCCAAGCCGTGAATGGCGTCCGATGAGTGTGCTCAGCTAGCACCTCGGCATCCGCCTCATAGGTTCTTGACCGTCGTATGGTTTGCGGTATTCCGGCATCTTTTGCGAAGCTCGACCAATTGTCCACTGCTGCTCGAACATCGGCGAAGATGTTCTCCAAACAAGATTTGGAGCCCCGAGATCGATCTGAAGGACAGATCGTTCACAATCGGCAGGAAATTACCGGTTAGAGCTGGATTTAGGCGTAATCGGTAAAAATTTACCGATTATGATCGATCTTCGCAAGAGCCAGTCCGAGTTGGAACAACTTCCTGAGCCTTCAACATTTAGAACAACATCGACTGCTCGTCTTCCGCGGTGTCTCGGAAGTTGCTAAGACCCACTCCGACCAAACGGAATCGTTGGTAACGTCCGAGATTTACTCTCTCGCACAAAAAGAGCGCAATCCTGGTGAGTTCCTCGGCCGATGAAGGCGGCATTTCGGGGGTATGGCTGCGGGTGAGGATATGGAACTCCTTCGTCTTCAGCTTGAGCACCACCGTCCGCGCGGTCCGTGGCTCTTTGCAGCAGGCCGCCCATGCCTTCTCAGCTAGCCGCCGGATCATCGGTTCCGTCTCCGCTAACAAAACGTCGTTCTCAAATGTGTCTTCGGCCGACACGGATTGCGTGGGCCGGTTCGGGCGCACCGGGTTTTCGTCGACGCCTCTTGCCAGACCGTGAAGCCGCGTGCCGTATCGTCCGAAAATGGCCTGGAGCACCTCCAAGTCTCGTTCCCGGAGATCCCCTACCGTATGAACGCCTAGTTCTCCCAATTTGCTTTCCATCACCTTGCCGACGCCGGGGATACGTCCGACACGCAGCGGGATGAGAAATGCCTCCACCTCTACCGGTTGAATCACGAACAGTCCGTTTGGTTTACGCCAGTCCGAAGCGATCTTCGCCAGGAACTTATTGGCGCCACTCCTGCCGACGCAGTAAGGCTAAGCTCCTCAAAGATGTCTGCGAATCGCGCTGGCAACCCGGGTGGCCGAAGCGAGACCGGTCTTGCTCTCTGTCACATCGAGATAGGCCTCCTCGAGCGACAGCGGTTCGATCAGCTCGGTATGCCGCAGGAAGATCTCTCGCGCAGCCGGGGAAGCCGCCTTATAGCGCGTGAAGTCCGGAGGGACGAAGATGGCGTCCGGAACCAGGCGTTCTGCCTGGGTTGCGGCAATGGCCGATCGCACACCAAAGCGCCGTGCTTCGTAGGAAGCAGCGCAGACGACGGAACGCTTTCCCCGCCACGTAACCACTACAGGCTTGCCACGCAGGTTCGGATCATCCCGCTGCTCGACCGATGCAGAGAACGCGTCCATGTCGACGTGCACGATCTTGCGAATGCTCCTCTTGACATCATGCTAGCCCGTTCCGGCGACCCAGGTCAGCCGGTTCAAAGGCCGCTGCCATGATGTTTTGTTCCGCTCGGGGGATTCCAAATCTGGTCGCTTCTGCCCTCCAGTCTTTGACAGCAGCCTCAATAGACTTCAGAGCAGTATCCGCTTGAGCCGCAGAAAGTCCGTAGCTCTTGTAGGCGTTCATTGCCACAGCCACATCACAGGTGGTTTCCGTTTCGTCGATGGCGAGCGAAAGCTCATTGCGATCAACCGAGGGGTTAATGTCATAGGCCGGCGAAAGACGAACACCCTGTTGGTCGACGAAGAACCCGTGATTGCGAAGATGATCATCCGTGTTGTGGATGCGAATGTTCAAAAGAACTCTTCGAAACAGCTGCTCACAGTCTGCAAGGGTGTCGGCACCCCTCGATTGAAGAAGTTCGACAAGCTCGATATAGCTCGCACCCGCCTCCCCGTCCTTGCGTTGCGTCAGAGTCATCGCCGAAACGAAGGCAAGACGTCCTCCCTCCGCGGTACGATCGAACCTTTTCACAAGAAAGGTCGTAAACGCACTTTCCGCAAAACGTAACGGCCTGGCATCGGGAACTTCGATTCCGGCTTTGAGCGCGAGTGCGTTGGCTACCAGTTCCCAAGCGCCTACGTCTCTCGTGTCTTGACGGCTGGGAAACTTGGCTATCGACAGGGCTCCCTTTTCGTCACGAACTGAAGCCTTGGGGCGTGCTCCCCCCAAAGAACTTCCGGGCGCGATGAGTTGTAGGAGCCACTTCTCATACTCAGGATGTTCCTCGTCATTCAAGTGTTGTTCGAACTGAAGGCTCGCCGCTTGCAACTCACGGAGTGAGGTTAATGGCGGGGCGACAAGTTTCGTGTCGCTATCGACGTAGGGGCCGTCAAGGAGTTTGAACCTCAGCGCACCAAGCCGCGTTTCATCGTGAACCCCCAAAAGGAAATTCCACTCTGTCAGACTTCGCGGACGAAGACCTTCGTGACGCGCGCGCAGATTCTCCCGACGTTGCATGAGGACTCGTCCCCAACGATCCGGGGCCGAATCTGTGAAGATGCCGAAATTCGATCTGTCGGCTGAGGGATATTGGTGTCCCTCGTCGAGTGCGAGGTCAGGGTCGAACGCAAAGACTTCCGCGCGCGCGAGCCACGTCTTGGCGTACTTGAAAGAAAACAACTCGCCCTTGCCGCTCCGCTGACAATGGAGCGTCCCCATAAGGTCTGGGTTGGTCCTCCGGTCGGTATCCAGATAGACTTCAACGGTCTCTATGCCTGCCATCGATGACGTCCTTGGGGTCGGTTAGAGCTCAACAAGAGGCTTTGGACTTGGGGCTCGCTTAGGGGCTCGAAGCTTTGAGGTGATTCCGGCGTCTTGCAACTTCCGGCCAAGTTCGTCGTCGACTGCGAGTAGCGCCAGGTCGTCTTCCAATCGGAGCACCTGCATCACCCGCGCATAGACTCCGAACGCTACCGCCGGGTCTCCCTGCTCCACTTTGGACAGGGTACGCCTCGTTATTCCAGCGCGTTGAGCGACGGTCTCCGCTGAGTATTTTCGTCGGAGGCGTGCCAATTTCAGATGGGAGCCGACACCCGTAAGCAAGCGGGCGACCCGTGGCACGAGAGGCGGTGTGGTCTTTCCCATAACAAGCAATATTATACCCAAATCGTATTCTTATTGTGTCTTATATTGCCCATTAAAAAAAGAAAGATTGGGTCTGGCTTGCTTGCTTTAGGCACAAGCCCGTCGGGGGTTCATCTCCATCGTGGCGCCTCTTGCCAGGTTCGCGGATAGCGTCCCACCTGCACCGACAAGGAAAGATATGACTTAGGTTATGCGATCGCGGGGGCGATGGTCGGCCCCGATGTCTATCGGTTCCGGGCGCCAGGTCCATCTGCGCGCCGCCGGACCTCCCGCAAGGGCCTCTCTGGTGAAGGTCTCAAAACACCATACCGCCGTAATTGACGGTGTTATCCGTGACACCCACGGCTCCTCCCCGTGACGGAGCGCGGTGCGTCCATGGCTACTTCTCGATGGGCTGAGAGATTGACGCAAGCGGGTCAATAGCTCGCGTCAATACCCACAAACCAACCGCTATGGCAAACAGGAGAATCCTTCATGCTTTTGACAATGGAATCAAAGACAGCGGCCGCGCACAAACTAGAACTACTGATCGCTCAGGGACGAACGAAAGCAAGCGATGTTGTTGACCATGTAATGAACCACCAACCAAGTGACCGCCTCGCGCGGGGCGGGGAACTGAGTTTCGCGCCAGACCCCGAAACGAATACCGTGCTGATCGACTATCCCGATCCCCAGGCCACAAACATTCGGCAGCGTCTGCACCGGCATTCCGTTCAGCA
>Ga0207933_1002037_pt1 | contig 13795 bp, 13 predicted proteins | sample NGESurdeep092012_4_FD_184488 | JGI IMG/M metagenome (GOLD analysis project Ga0207933, IMG submission 184488) | Arctic peat soil microbial communities from Barrow, Alaska - NGEE Surface sample F53-3 deep-092012 (SPAdes) | ecosystem: Environmental > Terrestrial > Soil > Wetlands > Peat ... | reverse complement strand
CCGATCCCACGAGAACCAGACCTACCCAGTCGACAGGTTGATTCGCCAAGCCCACGATCGCCAGAGCTCCCGCCACCAGTCCCAGGGCCCCAAACACCAATGTGCCGGGGTGGACGACCTCCAGACCGACCGCAAGCATCGCCATCAGCAGAAGTACGAAGGCCAGGGTGGGATTAGCCAGAACACCAACTATCCCGGCATGATGACTGACTAATTGGGCAGTCGGATTGGCCACAACTGGAGATAGGTGACTCCCGAGTGAGCCGTCAGCGATTGCTAGAACCGCACCCACAATCGGCGCTCGACCCATGGCGCTTCGATCATACGCCCGGAGCTCGAACTCCCCTTGAACGCGAAGTCGCAGACGGATAATGGGGCGATGGCAGCTGTCGTGATCGCCGCGAGTTGACGACCTCGGCGGCTGACCGTCTCCGCCTCTTAGAGGTTGGCACCGGCGCCGAGGACCAATGGAACCGTTACATCAGTGAGCAGGCCACCGGAAACCTGCTCCAGGCCTGGGGTTGGGGTGAGTTGCGCCGGCGCTACGGGTGGCACGTCTTCAGGCTGGCGGCCGTCCGCGGGAGTGACGATCAATGGGTAGGGGCGATTCAGGTGCTTCGCCAAGAGATCGGACCCGGCGGTCTGGGCTGGGGATACGCACCGCAGGGACCGGTGCTCTCATCTCTGGAAGACGTGGCGGCGGCTCAACTGCTCTTGGGTGCGGCGGCCCGAAGACTGCGACAAGCGAGGTCGTTCCAACTCAAGTGCGACCCCGAGTGGCCGGCTGATTCGAGGGAGGTTGGTCTGCTGCGCCAGCGCTGCGGTTTGCACCAGGCACGCTTCGACGTGCAGCACCGACAGACATGGCTAGTTGACCTGAGCGGCGGAGTCGAGGCGGTCTACTCGCGGATTCCCTCCGCGACCAAGTACTGCATCCGCGTTTCCGACCGCGAGGGCGTCGTGGTCAGGGCGGAGCAGGGGCCCGACGCGGTGGCTGTCTTCTACTCGCTGCACATGGACACCGTCGGCCGCAAGCAACTGCATTCCCGACCTCTTTCCTACTATCAGGCGGCAGCGAAGGACCTGGGAGCAACGATCTTCATCGCCTCCTACAAGGGTCAGCCACTGGCGGCCGGTCTCACCGTTGCCTTTGGACGACGGCTGGTTCACCTTTTCGGGGGTACCAGCCCGGCGGTACCTCGTGCCCACGCCAGCTATGCGATGCAATGGGCGATGATGAAATGGGGCATCGAGCGAGGCTGTTCGATCTATGACATGTGGGGGGTTCCGCGGCGCTTCGACCGCGCCAATCCTGCCCACGGTTATGCCAAGTTCAAGACCAAGTGGGGTGGCCACTTGGGCAGCTATGGCGGCCTACTGATTGCGCCGGTGCTGGGACCCCTGGATCCCGTGGTGCACGGACTGGAAGCGTTGATGCTGCGGCGGCGGCCCCTGCTTCGCTAGTCCAGCGCCCTACCTGAAGACCGGCCAGTTGCCCATGGTGGTCGCCTAGAATCGGAGCGTGCTGTACTTGGGCCGTCCCCGTACCAACCGCTGGGTGACCACCGTCTACACGCCTCCGCGGGAGATTTTTGCGGTTGCGGAGCAGGTGATGGCGCTTCCGCCCTTCAGCTTCAGGGTCATCGACGAGAACACCGCCGAGGTGGCGCAGGTCCTGGCCAACGGGCTCTTCGGCCAGTGGAGCAAGGTCAAGCGGCCCAAGACCAAGGTGCGGATCGAATGCCATGCCGGCACCAGGGGAACCGAGCTCATCCTGGTAGCGGAAGGACAGAGGAGTGCCACGCTGCGGGCTCTCAACCTGCTCCGGATCCTGACCCGGGGGGAACGCGACGAATTCACCGTGTACCGGTCACGGGCGATACCGCCAGGGCCTTGCACCATCGTTCAGAGCTGGGCGGGGACGGGGTATCCTCTTTTCACGGCACCCGACTATGGCGCTCGGCGTGGCCTTCCGGTTCTGCCAGCGACTCCGCTTGTGGCGCGGGAGCAGCTGGGGCGCTGGGTGAGGGTTCAGGCGGGCTTCGGTGAGGACGTACAAGAGGGCTGGATCGAGGCTGATCAGCTTGTGCCGGACTTGGTACCGGCGCGTGTGGGTGCCGCCTAGCTCAGCTGTCGGGGTCTCCTGCGTCGCGATGGTGGGAGAGGTCGTGCCACGACCCAGAGAGAAGCAGCGAGTTCGCCGCCTCCGGCCCTTCACTACCAGCCGGGTAGAACTTGATCCGAGGCATGTGCTCGAGAACCGGCTCGAGAGCCGTCCACGCCGCCTCCGTTTCGTCCTGCCGGATGAATAGGGTGTGGTCTCCCAGCAGGGCGTCATGGAGGAGTCGCTCATAGGCCTCGGCCGGCTCCGTCTTGAACGACCGACCGTAGGAGAAGTCCATCATCACTGGCTGCTCGACCACGGCGGCGCCGGGTTGCTTGGCCATGAATGAGAAGGAGATCCCCTCCTCCGGCTGGATCCGGATCGTCACCCGGTTGGGACTCAGGTGCTCGATGCCCGTCCCCTCGAACAGGTGCAGGGGAACGTCCCGGCAGTAGAGCATGATCTCGGTGCGCCGGGTGCACAGGGCCTTGCCGCAGCGAAGGTAGAAGGGCACTCCAGCCCAATCCCAGGTGTCCACCGCCAGGCGCATGCCCACGTAGGTTTCCGTGGTCGAGTCTGTTGAGACGCCGTCGACCTCGCGGTAGCCCGGCATCATCGCGCCGTTGACCGAGCCCCTGGTGTATTGACCGCGGACCACGTCCTTGGGATCCACCGGCCTGATGGAGTGAAGCACCTTGACCTTCTCGTCGCGCAGGGCTTCGGGGTCGAACGAACTAGGCGGCGACATGCAGGTTAGGGCCAGCAGTTGGAGCAGGTGGTTCTGGAAGATGTCCCGGATCGCACCTGTTTCCTCGTAGAGCCTGCCCCGGCTCTCGATCCCGATGTCCTCAGCTACGGTGAGCTGCACTTGGTCTACTACGTCGCGGTTCCAAATCCGCTCGACAAGGGTGTTCCCGAAGCGAAAAACCAGGAGATTCTGTACAGTCTCCTTGCCCAGGTAATGGTCAATCCGGAAGATCCGGTCCTCGGGGACCATCTCGTGCAAGGCCACGTTCAACTCCACTGCGGACTGGAGGTTATGACCGAACGGCTTCTCGATAATCACCGAGGAACCTTCGGCCAGTCCAGCGCCCTTGAGCTCCTCAAGGATGGTCACGAGGGCCGAAGGCGGGACCGCTAGATAGATGAGCCGGTGGGGCTGCTGCAGTGCTTTGGCCAGCTTCTCCCCAGTTCCCACCTGGTCATGACTGGTGGGCACGTAGCGCAGGCGCTTGGCGAAGGCAGCGAAACCTTCGGGCTGGAAGCCAGTTCTCGAGAACTGCTTGACGGCGGCCTGGGCTACCTCCTGGAAGCCAGGATCACCAAGCTCCTTCGTCGCCGTCCCCCATATGTCGCATTTGCGCGGCAGCAGGCCCTGCAAGCTGAGCTCATATAGCGCTGGCAGCAACTTGCGTTGGGCCAAGTCGCCGGTGACACCGAAGACCAGGAGGTCTTGATCTGGAGGGACGCGGAGGTGACTTGGGGCCACGGTCGGAGTCTAAGGCTGCAACCGCGTGACGCGTTCAGATCAGCACAGCGCCCACTCCTATACTCGACCAGTGGTCAGCGCACGATCTAAGTCGGTAACAGACGCCCTGGCCCAACCGCAGGACATCCGCCAGTTGGTCGCCGGCTTTCCGAAGCTGACCGGAGAGCGTCTGGACCACTTGTTGCGGGTTCGGCCCGCCTCGGGCGAAGGCGTTGCCCCAGCCCAGCAGTTGGTTGAGGGGACTCTCTGGGCGGTTCTTGAGGTCGCTGAGGCGCGCCAGTCCGAAACACTCCCCCTGGAGGACCTTTTCCAGGAGGGCAGCACCGCCCTGGTCACCATCGTCCATGGCCTCGACTCCGGCCAACCCCTGTCGCCGGCTCAGTTCCTGGCCCGGGTCCGCCAGGCGGTGGGGCAGTTGATCGACGCTTTGGTGGCCGATGAAGACGCGGCTCGGCTGGAGGATCTCCGCTGGGCGGCTGACGCCGAGCGCCTCTTCGCCGCCGAGGCGGAGTTGCGTCTTGATTCAGACGTGGCGCCCAGTGACTTGGAGCTGGCCGCCCACCTCAGCTGGCCGGTGGGCAGGGTCGCTCAGCTCCGTCGAGCCGTCGATGAGGCCCGGTCTCAGCATGATGTGGAGCTGATCAACATCCTGGGTGAGATCGAGTCTTCATGAGCGAGGCTGATCAGAAGGTCCCTCTGGACGCCGTCCACCGGAGGTCAGGGGGTCAGATGGTCCCCTTCGCCGGCTATTCGATGCCGCTTCACTACGGCTCCATCCGAGGAGAGCACCAGGCGGTTCGCGAGCGAGCCGGACTTTTCGACGTCTCTCACATGGGCGAGGTGAACGTCAGGGGTGCTGGCGCCCTCGACTTCCTGCAGCAACTGGTGACCAACGACGTGTCCAAGCTGGCCCCCGGGCGCGCCTTGTACACGGTTATGTGCCATCCCGATGGCGGCATCGTCGACGACCTCCTCGTGTATCGGGATGAAGACGGCTACATGTGCGTCGTCAACGCCGCCCGCCACGACGTCGACCTGGACTGGATGGAGCAGTGCCGAGCCGGGCACGACGCCAATCTCGAGGACGTCTCGGCGGGGACGGTCCTGCTCGCTGTGCAGGGACCTCGCGCCATGGGAATAGTGCAGGAGCTCAGTTCAGGCGGCGACGTGAGCGCGATTCGCTATTACCACCATCGCCCAGGCGAGGTCGCCGGTCTACCCGTCCGCATCTCCCGCACGGGCTACACCGGCGAGGACGGGTTCGAGCTCTACGCGGATGCAGGCGATGCCGAGCGACTCTGGACTGCTCTTCTGGAAGCGGGGAGTTCTGCAGGCCTGATCCCGGCCGGCCTCGGCGCCCGGGACACCCTGCGTCTGGAGGCGGGCTTCCGCCTTTACGGCCAGGATATCGGTGAGAACACCGACCCGCTCAGCGCCGGCCTCGGTTGGGTGGTCAAGCCGGCCAAGGGCGGATTCGTCGGCAGCGACGCCCTGGCCGCCATCGCCCCCTCTCCGCCCCGCACGTTCATCGGGCTCAAGATGGGCCCTCGGGAAATCCCCCGCCATGGACATCCGATCTACCATGCTTCACGCCAAGTGGGCGAGGTGACCAGCGGGTCCTTCGGATTCACGGTAGGGGCTGGCTTGGCCATGGGCTACGTCGAGCCCGAGTTCGCTTCTCCGGGCACCGAACTTCGGGTGCAACTCCGAGCCGACCCCGAGCAGTGGGCGACAGCGCCGGTGGTGGCGCTACCTTTCTATCAACGCCCCGAGAGCTGATGCTTCAAGTGGACGAAAGGGAGGAGAGCTGGTGCCCGACTTGACCGCGTATCGGTATACCAAGACTCACGAGTGGGTCAAGCCGGAGGGGTCCGGGGAAGCCCTGGTGGGGATCTCCGATCATGCCCAGTCCCAGCTCGGAGATGTGATTTTCCTGGAGCTACCGAAGGAGGGCACCGCCATCACCGCCGGAGCCCGTTTCGGCTCCGTGGAGTCGGTGAAAGCAGCCAGCGACTTGTATGCCCCGGTGAGCGGAGAGGTGCTCGCCGTGAATGGCGACGTCAGCGCCTCGCCCGAGCTCGTCAACCAGGACCCCCAGGGCCGGGGCTGGCTGATCCGAGTTCGCGTCGAGGGAGATCTTCCCAACGACCTTCTCGACGCCGCCGCGTACGATTCCTTCGCGCAGGCGGACTCCCACTAGCGGTCGGACTTCTCACCGGAGGCTCCAGCCTTTCATGGCCTATCTTCCAAACTCAGACTCAGATCGAGCCGAGATGCTTGCTGCGCTCGAGCTGGCGTCCGTTGGTGACCTCTTCAGAGACGTACCTCCGGGTTTACGTGAACCCAAGTTGGCGCTCCCGCCGGCACTCTCGGAACTGGAGCTGATAGCCGAGATGCGTCGTCTGGCCGGGCGTAACCGGGCCTTGTCGCAGTGGGATTGCTTTCTCGGGGCGGGGGTTTATTCCCGCTTCATCCCTGCCATCGTGCGCGCCACCATCGGCCGGCCCGAGTTCTACACCGCCTACACGCCGTACCAAGCCGAGGCCAGCCAGGGATACCTACAGTCCATCTTCGAATTTCAGTCAATGGTGGCGGAACTCTACGACCTCGATGTCGCCAACGCGTCCATGTACGACGTCGCCACGGCCACCGCCGAGGGAGCCCTTTTGGCAACCCTTCAAACCAATCGGCCCCGTGTCCTGGCTGCCTCCACCCTCCACCCCGAGATCCTCGCGGTACTCGAGACGTACATCTCTGGTCGAGGCGCCGAGCTGGTGAAGCTACCTCGCAGGGAGGGCACAGTTGATCTGGATGCGGCCAGGGGCGCCCTGGCTGAAGGGGAAGCGGCGGTCGTGGTTGTCTCCCAGCCAAACTTCCTCGGCTTGCTTGAGCCGGTCCGGGAGCTGGTGGAGCTGGCCCACCAGGCGGGAGCGCTCGTCTTGGCCGTGGCCGATCCCATCGCTGCCGCTGTGCTTGAGCCACCGGGCGCGCTAGGTGTCGACCTAGTCGCCGCCGACGGTCAGCAACTGGGAATCCCCCCTCAACTCGGTGGGCCGACGGTGGGGCTCCTGGCCTGCCGCGGCGAACTAGTGCGGCGGATTCCTGGTCGATTGGTGGGGATGACGATCGATTCCCGGGGTGGGCGCGCCTACTGCCTGACCCTCCAGACCCGGGAGCAGCACATTCGCCGGGAACGTGCCACCTCCAACATCTGCACCAACCACGCCCTGATGGCCCTGGCAGCAACCGCCTACCTAGCCAAGATGGGCGAAGCTGGACTCCGGGGCATCGCCGATATCTCCTACCGCCGAGCTCACCATCTGGCAGGCGGTTTGGCCGAGATTCCCGGCTTCAGCCTCAAGTTCCCCGACCGTGACTTCCTCTGGGAGTTTGTCCTAGAGACCCCGACTGACGCCGGGGCCCTGGCGCGTGAACTGGCGGGGGAAGGAATCCTAGCCGGCTACCCCCTGGGTGAAGCCGACCCGGAGCTGGCCAATTGCCTGCTTGTCTGCACGACCGAGCTCACCTCGCCAACAGCTATGGACCGGCTTGTCAGCAGACTGAGCCAGGTGGCTGTTCCCAGCCTGGCGGTGGGGGCAGTGGGATGAGCGAGATTCCCGAGCCCGCTTGGGCGGGCGCGGAGCCCCTGCTCTTCGAGCTGACGCGGCAGGAAGGTCCGGGACCGCTGCTGCCCGCGGCCGGGGTCGATGGGCCGGTCATTGGTGAAGCCCTGCCGGAAAAGTGGCGGCGCCGGCGTAGGGCTCAGATTCCAGCTGTCAACGAACCCGACTTGGCGCGCCACTTTGGGCGCCTGGGACGGCGCAACCACAACCTTCAGCAGGGTGCCTATCCCCTCGGGTCCTGCACCATGAAGTACAACCCCGCGGTCAACGAGCAGGCCGCGGCCCTAGACGGCTTCGCCGATATCCACCCGCTCCAGCCGGTCGACTCAATCCAGGGCGCCTTGGAGCTGATGTGGGAACTGGAGCAGATGCTTTGCCACATCACCGGTATGGAGGCGGTATCCCTCCAGCCGGCGGCGGGGGCGCATGGCGAATGGACGGGATTGCGAATGATCCAGGCTTACCACCTTCGCCACGAGGATCATGCCCGGACCGAGGTGATCATTCCCGACAGCGCACACGGGACTAATCCCGCCAGTGCTGCCCAGTGTGGGTTGACGGTCGTCACCGTGCGTAGCGCCGCCGATGGAACAGTCGACCTCGAGGACTTCGCGGCCAAACTGAGCCCGCGGGTGGCGGCCGTGATGCTCACAAACCCCAATACGTTGGGGATTTTCGAGAAGAACATTGAAGAGATGGCGCGCCTTGCCCACGCTGCCGGAGCCATGCTCTATTACGACGGCGCCAACCTCAACGCTCTCGTCGGCGTGGCTCGGCCAGGTGATATGGGCTTTGACGTGGTGCACCTGAATTTGCACAAAACGTTCTCGACACCTCATGGCGGTGGCGGCCCCGGCGCGGGCCCGGTGGGCGTGTCCAAGCAACTTGAGGACTTTCTCCCCGTGCCGCGCATTAGCCGTACCCAGGGTCGCTTTGACTGGGACTATGAGCGGCCCCACAGCATTGGGAAAGTGCGGTCTTTCTACGGCAACTTTGGCATGTTGGTCCGCGCCTACGCCTACATTCGCGCCTACGGCGATGGCATCGCTCAGGTGGCACGTGACGCGGTGTTAGGGGCCCGATACCTGCGCCAGCAGGTCAAGCATTGGCTTCCGGTCGCCATCGAGGGCGACTCTTTCCACGAATTCGTGGCGAGTCCCAAGCGCGCTCAAGCTCCCTACTCCAATCTGAAGGCGCTGGATATCGCCAAGCGGATGATTGACTACGGCGTCTATCCACCCACCGTCTACTTCCCCATGACGGTGCCGGAAGCGATGATGTTCGAACCGACAGAAACCGAATCCAAGCGGTCGTTGGATGAGTTGGCAGCCGTCATCGGCGCGATCATGGAAGAAGGGGGGCGTGACCCCGAGGTCCTCCGTACCGCGCCCCATCAGGCACCGGTTGGTCGCGTCGACGAGGTTACCGCCGCGCGCCATCCGGTGTTGCGCTGGCGGCCGGACGCGCCATCCGGTTGAGCGAGGATGAAGAGGAGCGGAGCCAATTGCTCGGCCTGATGCTGACCCGAGCCTTCCGGGTTGGTGATTTCGTCCTCACCAGTGGCAGGCGTAGCCCCTACTACTTCGACGGCCGCTTGGTGACGCTGGACCCTCGGGGAGCGCTGCTAGTCGGACGGGCGATCCTGCGATTCGCTCGGGAGGATGGGGTGACCAGAATCGGCGGGCCTACTCTGGGCGCTGACCCGATGGTCACGGCGGTCGCCCTCTGCAGTGCCCTCGACCAGGGCGTTCAAATTGCTGCCTTCATCATCCGTAGGGAGGTGAAGGAGCATGGCGCCGGGGGTTGGTGCGCCGGGCCTCGGCCAGATCCAGGCGACCAGGTGGCGCTGGTGGACGATGCCCTGACCACGGGGGGATCCCTGCTCCAAGCGGCCGAGAAGGTGGTGGACGCCGGAGCGCGCATCGCTGCCATCTATACCCTGCTCGACCGCGAGGAAGGTGGGCGAGAGCGGCTCGAAGCAGCTGGTTATCGGACCCGTTCGGTGTTCCGCCGCCGCGACCTGTTGACCCCGGACGGCCAGGCGCTACCCGCGCCTGGATGACGGTGCGCGGTGGCAACCGGTAGTCCGCTGCCCTTGCTGTCCCGAGGTGGGAAGCGAGCCAGATTGATCGTGGCCCTGGCCGGCCTCGGCCTCCTGGCGGGCTGTTCGTCGAGTCCCAGCGCCACCCAGGCGGTCGCGGCGCTAGCGGGCGGGTTGCCGGTGAGTCATGCCGCCCACCCCCTCGACACGGCGCTGGTCACCAGCACCCCCGACGGCGGCTTCTACACCGACCCTACCTATCTCCATTTCTACTACCTGCGCCACGTCGAGCTCGCCGACGTGGCGCCGCTCCTGTCCGGGTCCGAAGCCCGCGCAGTCCGCTCCTTGGCGGGGCTGGGACCCCTTCTGGAGGTGGTGGTCACCGCAACCAACCCGGGAGCGTCTACCACAGCTGTCGATCTCACCCAGACCGTGCTCGAGTCCAGTGAGACGTCCAAGCTGGATCCCCGGGGCGTGCACACTGCCGTCCAGAAGTCGTACTACGATCCCATTCGTCCGATCGTGGTCGTCTCCAGCAATCGACTGGACGTCTGCTCAGCGGACGTCAACCCGGGAGCCAAGGTATGGATGGTCGCAGTATTCCCCCCGGTCAATACATCGGTGAGGATCGCCCTGGTGGATTCTGAGTTCGTGGCGCCCAAGGTACATGGCTTCTACCTGCCGGTGGCCAAAGGTTCCATCCCCTCGCGAATACCCACGCCGCTGTACTCCCAGGATGTCGACCACTGCATCCAGATCCTGAACGAGAGCTGAACCGGGAGCGCTCCCGGTTGGTGGCCTCTCTAGGCGAGAAAGGGATCGGCGCGGCCACCTTGGCTGCCTTGGAGACAGTTCCCCGAGAGACCTTCTTGCCGCCCGACCAGCGCGGCCGCGCCTACGAGGATCGGCCGCTGGCGATCGGCTACGGGCAGACCTGCTCCCAGCCTTGGATCGTCGCCGTCGCGGTCCAGGCACTGGAGCTGCGTCCGGGTGCCTCGGTGCTGGAGGTGGGGGCCGGCAGCGGTTATCTCGCTGCCCTGCTGTGCGCGGCCGGCGCCGGCAAGGTGGTGGCGATCGAAATTGTCCCGGTTCTGGCGGCCCGCGCTCGCCGCAACCTAGATCGAGCCGGCGTCTCTGGGGTGGTCGTCATGGTCGGGGATGGCCGTCTGGGGGCTCCCGGGAATGCCCCATTCGACGCGGTGATCATCTCCGCCGCCAGCGCAACCGTTCCCACCGCACTGCCCAGCCAGGTCACCGACGGCGGCAAGCTCGTCCTTCCCCTGCAGGGACCGCACGAGGAACGACTCTGGTGCCTGACCCGCAACGGATCTGACTGGAGCCGGCAGGATCTGGGAGAGTGTCGTTTCGTGCCGCTACTGGGTCAGAGCGAGGCGGCAGGGACCGGGCCCGACCCCATGGGCCGGCCTCTCCCGTGACTCCCCTAAGCACGCTCCCAAGGAGGGTTAGAGATGGAGCTTGAAGGAGCGGACGTCCTTCTGGAGATCGCCCCAGCCCCGGGGGCGCCCTGGGCCCGGCCGATGCGGGGCGAGCTGGTGGAGATGGTTCTGCACAGCCGATTGCTTCGCGACAACCATCTCAGCGACCCCGCTGCTCGCCCCCTCTGGGTGTATCTGCCGCCGCCATACCTTGCCAATCCGGAACAGCCACTGCCCTCGATCTACCTTCTCCAAGGCTTCAGTGGGCAGATCGACATGTGGCGGAGCCGCCAGGGCTTCCGTCCGACCGCGATCGAGCTCTTCGACGAGCTCTTTGCAGAACCCGGTGTTCCTCCCTGCCTTCTGGTATTCGTCGACTGCTGGACCAGCATTGGGGGCAGCCAATTCCTCGATTCGACCGGCACCGGGCCCTACCACAGCTACCTCTGCGAGGAGGTTGTTCCCGCCGTCGACGCCAAGTTCAAGACCCTTGCCGATCGAGATCACCGTGCTGTAGCGGGAAAGTCGAGCGGTGGCTATGGCGCCATGGTCACCGCCCTGCTCCGCCCCGACCTCTTCGGGGCTCTAGCCAGCCATGCCGGCGACGCTCTCTTCGAGTTCTGTTATCTGCCCGAGTTCCCCGAAGTGGTTCGCCAGCTTCGGGACCACTTCCAAGGCAGCTACGCCACCTTCTGGACCGACTTCCGCAGCCGGCCGGCCCTCTCCCGACCCTACGACTATCCCCTGGTAGATGCCTGGGGCATGGCCGCCTGCTACTCCGCTGACCCCGACGGAACTCCGCAGCTGCCCTTTGATGAGGTGTCCGGAATCATGCGTCCGGAAGTCTGGCAGCGCTGGCTCGATTGGGACCCGGTGAGGCTGATCACTGCCCGTCCCGACGCCGCCCGCTCACTTCGCGGCGTCTACCTGGAAGGGGGGCGCAAAGACGAGTATCACCTGGATATCGGTGCTGGAGCGGTGGCTGGGTTGCTGCGGAAGTTAGGACTTCCCGACGTCCGCCTCGAACTCTTCGAGGGTGGCCATTCCTCCATCGAGTACCGCTACCCGATCGCGCTGCGTTATCTGGCCGAGATCATCTCCCGCTAGCCGGAAGGGCACGAGCTTGGTCAGCTCGGGGGAGACTCGTAGACGTGGAATCCCCGTCCCGTCTTGCGGCCCAACTGACCGGCCTCGACCAGCCTCTCCAGCAAGGGGTTGGGGGCGTACCGACGGTCATGGAGGCCCTCGTACATGACCCGGCAGATGCCCAGGATCACGTCGAGGCCGATGAAGTCGGCCAGTTCCAAAGGCCCCATCGGATGGCGGAAACCCAGCTTAGCGACTTGGTCGATGTCGGCCGCCGTGCCCACCCCCTCCTGGAGGGCTGCCATGGCCTCGTTGAGGTAGGGGATGAGGATGCGGTTGCCGATGAACCCTGGGGTGTCGGCCGAGCTGACCGGGGTTTTGCCCAACTGGCGCGAAAGAGCTTCGATGCTGGAGTAGGTCTCGTCCGAGGTCAGCACGCCGCGGATCAGCTCAACTAGGTTCATCACCGGGACCGGGCTGTAGAAGTGCATCCCCATGAAGCGGTCGGGACGTGAGGTGGCGGCAGCCAGGCGCGTGATGGGGATCGACGACGTGTTGCTCGTGAATAGGGTGGCATCGGCACAGATCCCGTCAAGCGTGCTCCAGAGCTCCAGCTTGGCCTCGCGAGCTTCAGTGATCGCCTCGACGATCACATCCGCGCGAGCAGCGCTCTTGAGGTCGCTGGCCACCAGAAGCCGCCGCGCCCCCTCGGCGCCCAACTCCTCCGACAGGCGGCCGGCCTCCACGGCTCGGCGCAGTCTCTGCCCGATCTGGGACTGGGCCTGTGCCGCCGCCCCGGGCCGGGAGTCGAAGATCTGCACTTCCAGCCCACTCTGAAGCGCTGTCTGGGCTATCCCCGATCCCATCAGACCGGCTCCGGCCACGAAGACCTTTGGTAGCTCCGGCAGGCTCATGCCGGGACCTCACCTCCGGACGGAGCACCACCGTCGCTAGGAGGCGAGCTGGTGCCGGTCGGGTTCTGGTCCGCCGGTGGACCGCCGCCGCGATGGCGGTGCCGGTTGCGCCGTCGTCGGGCCCCTTCCCCGGGCTGGCTGGGGCCGACCGACCCGTCCGCGCTGGGGGCTGTCCCGACGCCTGTGGGAGGGGCCGTTCCCTGTGGGCCCGCCCAGCCACCCCGGGAGCGGTGGCGGTGGCGGCGCCGCCGACCTGGCCGTGTCCCCGGCTCACCAGAAGTGCCCGTAGGAGCAGGGATTCCCGGAGTGGCGCCGGAGGCCACCGTTGGCTGCCCGGGCAGGGGTTGGGGCCGACGCCGTCGCCGTCTCCGATTGCGCCGGGGAACATTGGGGTCGCCTCCCTCGGGAGCGCTCACCGGGCCCCCCGCCACTCCCCGCTGGATTCCGCGCGGACGGGCGCTCGCCCTGCCACCAAGGAGGTCGGTCGCCATCAGGTAGCCCCCGCATCCCTTGGCCGCCTCCACCAGCCGACCGTACATCGTCTCCTCGCCCGCCCGCAGGGTCGCGGCGTCACCGACGCACACCACCAGTCGGCGAGCTCTTGAGATGGCCACGTTGAGCCGATTGGGAACCCGCAAGAAGCCGATCCGGCCCCGCTCATTGCTGCGCACCAGGGAGATCACCACCATGTCCTCCTCCCGGCCTTCGAAGGAGTCGACGGTGTCGATTCTGACCTGGCGCCTGAAGTGGCGGCGACTGAGCGCCTGACGGAGCCGGTCCACCTGATCGGCGTACATGGCGATCACCGCCAACGAGAGCGCTGGGTCGGCCCTCTCATCGAGGATGCGCACCACCTGGGCGCAGACCCTGACCTCGGCGTCATTGCGCAGCGCGCCTCCGGCACCCCGGCGCTCTCGGCCTCCCCGTAGCCCAGCTGTGTCGACCATGTGCAATGCCACCGGGAAGGGCCGCCTGGTCACGTACTCGTACTCCAGGACCTCAGCTGCGTTCTGCAGCTGGTCGTCGTAGGAGGCCGAGCTGATGTATGCGGAGATCTCGGGGTGCATCCTGTGCTGCTCCACCAGCAGGCAGCGGGCTTGCT
>Ga0207933_1002036_pt1 | contig 13798 bp, 10 predicted proteins | sample NGESurdeep092012_4_FD_184488 | JGI IMG/M metagenome (GOLD analysis project Ga0207933, IMG submission 184488) | Arctic peat soil microbial communities from Barrow, Alaska - NGEE Surface sample F53-3 deep-092012 (SPAdes) | ecosystem: Environmental > Terrestrial > Soil > Wetlands > Peat ... | reverse complement strand
TTGGCTTCGTCGCCCTTCCAGGAGGTATGGTACCAACGCCCTCGTGATGTGATATAGGTCAGATCGACGGCAAACTCATTGTTCGACGAAGCGTCGATCTTACGCTTGAGTTCCCGGATCGCGGGATGAAGCCGCAATTGCAAGATTGTTGAAATTTTGCGCCCTGTCTCGTGTTCGACCTCGGAAAGGCCGTCGATATTCCAGGGGTTGAGCACCAACGGCTTTTCGCAAATGGCATCGGCACCCGAACGCAGCGCGAAGCGGCAATGCGCGTCGTGCAAGTAATTTGGCGAGCAGATCGAAATGAAATCCATCTTCTGACCGCGCCGTTTCATCTTGTCGATATGGCGATCAAATCGCTCAAACTCGACAAAGAAGTACGCATTCGGGAAGTGGCCGTCGATAATCCCGACCGAATCTTTCGGATCAAACGCAACCGCGAGGTCGCCGCCGATTGCTTTGATAGCCTTCATATGGCGGGGAGCGATATAACCGCCAACGCCAATCAGCGCGAATGTAGTCATATTCTCTCCCTAACCAGGCTTCCGACCATGCTACCGCACTTCGGGTGACTCGACGTCTCCCAATGCACAAAGCTTCAACATCAGGCTGCATCAGGCCGCGACTACGTCCTCGGCACTTAACACAACGCGAACCTTGCGCCCCAATAGATCGAGCAGAATCGAAACTCGCTCGCTGTCGGTCGCGCTCTGGAAAAGTCCCAAGCAGTCGCTAAACGCGCCATCCGTTACCCTAACCTTATCGCCAATGGCAAACCGCGCTCGCGTATCGATATCAATCAGGCCATCCTCCGCTTCGCGATGGCGCAAGCTGTCAACAATCTGGGACGGCACCATCGCTGGCGCGTCGCCGTTGCAAACCAGCCGCGACACGCCGTAGGTCGAATGAATTGAGCGCCAACGCTGCGCCTGGATAGCCACGGAAACGAACAGATAACGCGGAAACAAAGGCGCAGCGACGATCTCCGTGCGCCGCGCGTGCCGGCGGCGCTTGCGATAGCGCGGCAGATAGATTTCGAAACCTTGGCGGACAAGATGCGCCGCCGCCTTATTTTCAGCGTTGGGCTGCGTTTGGACGACACACCAGGACGCCTTCGCGGGCAAGATTGCTGCGTCGGTATCGGTCATGGCCTCGCCTCCCGTCGTTCGCGCAACCGCAGCAACTTCGGAATAAGCACCTGAGCCTCGCCGAAACGCGCAATCGCCGCTTCCGACGTTTCGCGCGGGCGCAACAGATCGGTAATGACCACCGCCGCGGGCTTCCGGTCGAGGTCGTCGAAGCTTTTCACCAGGGGCAAGCCCACAAAGCTGCCCATCTCGGCGCTCTCGTCAACCGTAGCGATAATCTTAACGCCGCTTTCCAGCGCGCAGATCGCCGCGATTTCTGCCAAATCCGATCGACCCACCAAGGCAACGCGGTCCAAACCGCGGGTATACGCCTCAGCAAAAAGGACAGCGCAATCTTCCTTGGCTTGCCGAAAGAAGCCGAATGAATACGACAGGTATTCGACCGTGAGACGGGACTTCTCGGCAAAGCCATGCGGCGTCAAGTAGTAAATATAGCGGCGCGCCGGAGCCTCATTGGCTTTGACAAGGCCCTTTTTCACACAGCGCTTGAGGTAAGCGTTGACCAGCCCGAGAGCGATGCCAAGGTCTGACGCCATACGGCGCTGCGATTGGGACCCGTCGCGCTCGACGGAGTCGAGTATGCCCAGCATGATTCTGGCTTGCTTGCTTTCGTCGTTGGAAGTGGCGCTCGCCATCGAAGGAACCCGGTTTCCTGCTTAGCATTTCATAGGATGTTCAGCCGATGAACGTCAAGGGTTAGGATATAACATACTGATTCGTATGATTAAAATTGATCTGGTCGATGCATCGGGTTGCCGCGTCGGCCGGGTACGGTCGCGGCCTCTGATGCGCACCACCGTAACCGTCAATCATGACCGCGAGGAAGCCGCTCGGCGCCTGCCGGGCCAGCCGGCGCGGTGGGAATTGGCGCTGGCGGCCCCCACCAGGGGCCCTCTCCGGAAAGAGCCCGCTTTGAGGCAAAGGCGCCATCGCCAATAGAACGGCACCGGCTGTAGCGCCGACAGAACCCTATTGCCGTCTTCTCACATCCACTGAACCGTCATTCACCGCGGGACGCCAGCGCCGGCGGGCCGCCGTCTGGATATGGTCGTGCCTATATAGTAGATTGCCGCTGGCGGACGTTGTAGTTCGCCACGCGCGCAGGCATTCGGACAAATTCCGTTTCCCACTTTGCAGGACCGGCGCGGGCCGCACGCGCGGATGTCACGCCGCGGCGTTCAGGAAATCGGTCAGGAATGTTTTACAGGATGCTCCGCTCTCTCCAAAGGCGGCTCCAGGCGAAAAAGAAGCGCCGCCATAATCGCCGTGTGTCTTTTGCCGACCTGATTACAGACCGCTGGGAGAATGCCCGGCAGTACGGTTTCGGCAGTGGCGTTTCGATGTATGACAATGTCCTTGTCATCGGAAATGTGACGGTCGGAGACAACACTTGGATCGGCCCTAATGTAATTCTGGACGGTTCGGGCGGATCACTTGCGATCGGGAAAAACTGCACGATCTGCGCCGGCGCGCAGGTTTACACCCACGACAGTGTAAAATGGGCATTGTCCGGCGGCGACAAGCCATATGATCAAGCCCCAACCTCGATCGGCGACCACTGCTTTGTCGGGCCGAACGCCGTCATTGCGAAAGGCGTCGTCATCGGCGACCGCGTCGCCATCGGCGCATGCTGTTTCGTCAATAAAAGTGTGCCCTCGGACGGCAAATTTACCGGCCGCCCGTAAGCATAGGGCGTTAGGTCGCGCCGTCGCCGCGAAGCGCACCATTTAAATATCTGATTACAGAATTTTAGAGCGATGGCACGCGCATCGTGATAGTCAAGAGCTGAAATTCTCGATAACGCAGGCGGACGTAGTTTCTCGCGCGGTCGCAACAGATTGGTTATGACTACTGCCGCCGGCTTTTGATCGAGATCGTCGAAAGTTTTGACTAGCGGCAAGCCGACAAAGCTGTCCGTTTTGGCACTCTGGTCGACAGTTGCGACAATCCTGGCGCCACTTTCCAGCGCGCAGATCGCAGCGATTTCAGTCAAATCCGATCGGCCACCAAGACAGCGCGGTCCAAGCCACAGGTATGCGCTTCAGCAAAAAGAAGCGCGCAATCTTCCTTGGCTTGGCGTAAGAAGCAGAACGAATACCACAGGTATTCGACCTTGAGACGGGGCTTCTCGGCAAAGCCCTGCGGCGTCAGGTAGTAAATATAGCGGCGCGCCGGAGCCTCACTGGCTTTGACAAGGCTTTTTTTTTCACGCAGCGCTTTAGGTAAGCGTTGACCAGTGAGAGCGCCCCGACTAACCACCTAAAAGCAACTAACACACATTTGACCACTCCCCCCGCTATCAGGTAGCGCCATGGTGCCGTGGCGGTCCGAGGCTATGGCCGGTCGGGTTATTTCTTTGTTACTGCGGCTGGATGAGTGCTATTTGCGGCCGCGAACCGGCCCAGGGTGTCAATCCAGAACGCCTCATGGCTCGCCACAAGCCTCTTCTGAACGGGGACCAATGTCATGACTGCGAGTCAATCACAAAAGCAAACCGCCTCTACCTTCGGCTACGAATGGCATCAGATTGAAGCCTTCGACACCCCCGCACAGCGCAAAATGACGCGAGAATGGCTGATTGAGCGTTACGGCGACATCGAAAATGCGACCTGGTGGGCGGAGTACGGCGAGCGTCCGCGCGTTCTTGACGTCGGCTGCGGCGCCGGCCTCACCGCGATCGAAATGTTCGGAAGCCGATTGACCAAGATCGACTATCTCGGCATCGACATCTCCGAAGCCTATAAAGTCGCAGCCGAGCGCTTCCAGAAGTACGGCCTACCCGGCCGCCATCGGCAAGCCGACATGACTGACAACGACCTTCCGAAATCCTCATTCGATGTCATCCTGGCCGAAGGCACGCTGCACCACACGGACTCCACAGAAAACGCGCTCCACTATGTTTCAGGCCTATTGGCGCCGGGTGGCCGATTTATGTTTTACGTCTATCGCAAGAAAGGCCCAATCCGCGAATTTTCGGACGATTATATTCGCGCCAAACTAACCGACATGAGCCCGGAAGAAGCCTGGCGCGCAATGATTCCCTTAACCAAACTTGGCATCGCGCTCGGCGCACTGAACATCGAAGTCGACGTTCCTGAAAAAATCGATCTGCTGGAGATTCCGGCCGGCAAGATCAATTTGCAGCGACTGTTCTACTGGCATGTATTCAAGGCGTTCTACCGTCCGGAGATGACACTCGAAGAAATGAACCACACTAATTTCGACTGGTACGCGCCGGCGAATGCACATCGCCAGACCCTTTCCGAGGTCACATCTTGGTCCGCGTCGTGCAATCTTGTTATGGAGAGAATCGTCGAGCAGGAATCCGGTATCACCATCATTGCCAAGAAAACTGGATAGGCGCGCTGCGCCGAAGACTGTCTGAATGCAACTCGATACCTCGACGGCTTTGGGTCGGAAAGCATCGAAATGCTGCGGGAATGCTCGACGCCGGCCTGATTGTGATGGTATCGGCGATACTGCCGTTTAAAACGAACGCGAGATGGTACGCAATCTGGAAAGTGACGGATAATTTTTCGAGATTTTTGTCGTTACCCTCTTGCGGTGCGCGAAGGCAGGATTCGAAACATTATGGCGCATGGCACCCAATCACGTGCCCCGCACGGCCCCACATTCGCTCCAGCATCCCTCGAAAGACAACGAGATATGAACGTGGTGGCAGATATTCAGAATTTGGCTGACAGATTCTTTCATTTTTGTAGCGGCAACCGTCCTTTCGGCGACGACCCTCGCTGCCTTACACCCTCTGCTTGATGGTCACGCGACCCCACGGCCCAAAAAGCGTTCCTCGCACATCGTCCAGTGCACACGGTAGTGGCATCGGGGTAATCGGCGCGATTGTTCTCGCCCGCGCAATGCTATTGGATCCCCTGACCACCAGCAATCGCAGTCAGCGCAATAAGGTGTACAACCTCTAAAACTCCGCCCCGCAGCGGGCGCGGGCGGGCCGGAGACCGTCGCCTGCGGCACCTCGGTCTGGGCGCATTACACTATCGGCGTGCCGCATCTCACCATACTATTTACTGCCGAAGAGCTGGACCGGCTGTTCTCTCGCCGAAACGTAAAATTGGTCATCTGATCTATTTCCAGAGGGCCCTGTCCAATGGCCGTGACGGCTTGGAATAATAGATCGCCCTCGGAATGCCGGCCGCCTTGAGCCGCGCCGCGACTGCGCCGCAGTTAACTGACTTTCATTAAGTATTTCAATGTATTGCTTGCTGAAGCGTACCGCGTGGAACGGGTGGTGTTGTGGGCGCTCCGGCGACCGGAGCGTTATTCAGAAGGTCCCTAGCATAACGCGTGCAGCGCTGGCTGGTATCGGCCCGGCGAACCTGTCATGTAGCGAGCCGATGCCGCGGCTTCTCTACCTCGTCTCCGAGGACTGGTATTTCCTCTCGCATCGCCTGCCGATGGCCCGCGCGGCGCGCGCGGCTGGGTACGACGTGCACGTGCTCACGCGCGTGGTCGATGGCGGTCCCTCGATTGCACGGGAGGGCTTCATTCTGCATCCGATCCCGTGGAAACGCGGCTCCGCGAGCCCATCCGCTGCGCTCGCCACGATCTGCAGAGTCCGCGCGCTGTACAAGCACCTCAAACCCGACATCGTGCACCACGTCGCCTTCGCCCCCGCGGTGCTCGGCTCAATCGCGTCGCTCGGGCTGCCGGTGCAGAAGCTAAACGCACTCGCCGGTCTCGGCTTCGTCTTCACCTCGAACACCCTGAAGGCGCGGGTCCTGCGCCCGCTGGCGCAAGTGCTTCTTAGGTTTCTGCTGACAAGGCCGGGCACGACCGTGCTGGTGCAGAATCCGGACGACAAGGCGATGGTCCGTGGTCTTGGCGTGCGCGACGATCACATTGCGCACATTCCTGGCTCCGGCGTCGACGTCGATGAGCTCACACCCCTGCCCGAGCCCGATGGTCCGTTCACAGTCGGCTTCGTCGGACGCCTGCTGTACGACAAGGGGGTGCAGGTGCTGGTGCGCGCGCACGAGATCTTGCGTCAGCGCGGCACGCGGGTCACCGTACTGCTTGCCGGCGCGCCTGATCCATCGAATCCAGCCTCGATCCCGGACGACACGCTGCGGGGGTGGCGGCAGACCGACGGACTGACGTTGCTCGGCCATGTTGGCGACGTGCGCACGGTGTGGGCGCGCTCGCACGTCGCGGTGCTGCCGTCGCGGCGCGAAGGCCTGCCGATGAGCCTGCTCGAAGCCGCCGCCTGCGGCCGTCCCATGATCGCAACCGATGTGCCCGGCTGCCGCGAAATCGTGCGGCCCGGCTTCGACGGCGTACTCGTGCCGGCAGACGATGCCGAAGCGCTCGCCGGTGCCATCGCGCAATTGTTGAACAACGCCGACCTGCGCGCGCACTATGCCCGCAACGCACGAGCCATCGCAGTCAATGAGTTCTCGACCGATCATGTCGCCGCGGCCATCATCACGCTCTATGCGAAGCTGACTGCCGCTGGAGCGAAGCTATGACGCCGGCGGCGGTCATCCTCGTTCCAATCGCGGCCGCGGTCATTACCGCCGGCGCGATCTTGTTGCTGTTTCAGCTGCTCAGGCGCTATGCGCTGGCGCGGCCGAACGCGCGGTCCTCGCATCGCGTTCCGACCCCACAGGGCGGCGGCATCGCCGTACTCATCGCGGTCATCGCCGTGCTCGTCGCGCTGGTGCTGATGATGCCCCAATTATTCGGCGATCCGGTCCGGCTCGGTATTGTCGTCGCCGCCGCGGTCGCGTTGGCCATCGTGGGCGCGATTGACGATATAAGACCGATCGAACCGGGACCGCGGCTCATCCTTCAGGCGATCACCGTCGTCGTCATGATCGCCGCGCTGCCCCCGGCATTGCGTCTCGTGCCAATGCTGCCGTGGTGGATCGAACGCGCGCTGATGGCGTTCGGTGTGCTTTGGCTCGTCAACCTCGTCAACTTCATGGATGGCATCGACCTCATCACCGTCGCCGAGGTGGTGCCGGTCACGGCGGCGCTCGCGCTCTTCGGCTGGTACGGCGCCCTGCCAGCGGACGCAATGTTCGTGGCGCTCGCGCTTTGCGGCGCCATGCTCGGCTTTGCGCCGTTCAACCGGCCGGTGGCGCGGCTGTTTCTCGGCGATGTCGGAAGCTTGCCGGTCGGCCTCCTGATAGGCTGGCTCTTGATCCTGCTTGCCCAACAGCATCTAGTCTCGGCAATTCTCCTGCCACTCTATTACTTTGCAGATGCCACCATTACGCTTCTGCGCCGATTACTGCGTGGCGAGCGCATTACGCAGGCCCATCGGGCTCACTTTTATCAGCAGGCAGTCGATGGTGGCATGACCGTACGCCAGGCCGTCTTTCGCATCTTCGTCGTCAATGTGACCCTCGGTATCCTCGCCGCCGCGGCGTTTGATTCGGCCTCATGGTTACAGGCATTGACGCTCATCGCCGGAGCCGCGGCCGTGGGTTTCCTGCTATCTGGCTTCAGCCAGCGCGCGCCGCGATGATCTGATGCGGTTCTCGGCGCACCGCCAGCGCAGCTCCAAGCATGATCCAAAAGGTCCTCTGATACATCATGTCAGCGGGGCCTGACATGACCGCAAAGGCAACAAAGCAAAGGGCAATCATTGCCGCTGCCGGGTCCATTGCGCTTATGCGCCACTGGCTAAACCAGATGTAAAGGCCCGGAACAGCGAAAATAAGAAATCCTACAATACCGAGTTCCGCAAGGAGCCAAACGACGCTCGAGTGGATCACAAGCGGGATGCCGCTCTGGGTCGGGATACCGAGGCTGGTGAATGCGCCCAACCCCGCTCCGAGCAGGGGATGCGACAAGAAGAGCTCCCAACCACGCACTAGGCTGAGAACACGCTCCGAAGTGGATGCAGCCTCAGGCATGATATCAGGCAGCAACACCTGAAGAGAAGCACCGGCGCCAGCGGTATGGCCGAGCAGAATATGTCCAATTGAGGTAGAACCAATCGCAGCAGGGACAATTGCAGCGAGCATCGGAACAGCCGCAAACACAGCCGCAAGAAGCGCGGCCTTCAGCAGCTCTGGCAGCGTCGCATAGCCAATAGATATTGCTGCAGCAAATAAGCAAATCAGTGAAATCCAGCCTGAGCGTGATCCTGCGAGCCACAGTGCGCAGATGAAGGCGGAGAGCACCAGCCGGCGCGTCATCCTTCCCTCCAGGAAGATCATTGCTCCACCAATGAGCATCAACATCTGGAAAGCGAACGCATTCCGATTCTGCGCAAACCCAGCAATACTGCTCGGCAAGATGAGACTCTTCACACCCAAACCGGTGGAGAATGCGAGAACGAGGCTGTAATCGATGAGGATGATGCCGACCGCCGCTCCGACACTGGTCAGAACGAGCACGCGAAGCGCTCCGACCTCGTCGAGCGAAGTAACGAGTGCACCGGTGGCGGCATAGGCAAGCAGGATGAACCAGCCCGCAAAGCGATTGATTAAGGCCCAATTGGTCCAGCCGAACCGTGATGCGCCGATAAGCAGTGACAGTCCGAGTGCAAGCGTCGCCATGAATGCGAACAAGTTCACGTATTTGACGCGCCAATCCGGAAGCTGCTTTCGACCAATTGCCCGCAATACGAACAGCGAACCACCTAGTATGACGACCGGGTCAGCGAGGTTGACGTTGAGAAGCCCGGAACCGATCGGCAGGTAGACTTGAAACAATACGAACACAGCCGCTGTTAGCGGCACGATCCAGCTAAGTGCTTTCGCGTAGTCAATTCGCGCCACAGTCTCCATTTCGGCGGCGAGCACCTCCTCCCCCTTGTCACGCATCGAGAGCGCAAAGAGCGCGCCCATGGCCAGAAGCGAGCCGGCACCGATAATGATAGCCGTCGTCAGGGCGGCGGAGGCAGGCATTCCGATGGCGCCCAGCGCCACCACCGCGCTGAGTTCTCGCACGCCCCATCCCGCGAGACTGATTGGCACGCTCGCAGCAAACATCACGACGGCCGAGGCGGCGACCAAATCGAGAATCGATGTCTGAGACGAGAACTGGTGCGCGAGCACGACGTAGACGCCCATCATCGGCAACTGCACGAGAATAGTCAGCCCCGTGAGACGCAACAGTCGCAGCACAAATTGCTTCGTCAGAAGGGGCCATACACGCTCTTCGGCCAACTTCCCAAACCCAAGCAGCCCGGCGAAACTGACGGCAGCCGCCACCCCGCACACCAGCTTCACAAGCTGGCCACCGCCCGTGCTCTGGTCGAGATAGACGCGACCAAAGATATGCACGGCGCCGAAGACGGCGAACAATCCAGATACAGCCGCCGCAACGATACGCTCATATAGGGTAACCACGACGACGGCCCCGAAGGGGACACCGCCGCGTCGCATCACCACGCCGCGCGCCATCAGTTGGCCAGCGATCTGAAAGAACAGCGCGCCCGCCAGGCTGCCGGCGCCCACCGCGGCCATGGCGCGGCGCCAATTGATTGGATGTCCGGCATCGGAAGCGAGAACCTGAAATCTCAAGGCAGCGAGCATCGCGTTCGCGAGTAGACCGAAGGCAATCAAGCCCACGACCATGGGAGATAGCTGATGCAGGTAAGCGAGGATATCGTTGACGCCATACCGGTATGCCACCGCGACCAGAACCGCCCCTAGAAGCAGAAGCGAAACCGCAGTCTTAAGCAGAAAGATGGATCGCGATCGCGACGGAACTTTTGGGCCGGTGGCGGGAAGCGTCGGCGCCTCTAGCCCGGGATGGCGTCCGGAGACCAGCGCAAAAGCTATCGATATTGGGCTCATGAAAACAGGATCAATGCGTTGGATGGCGATTCGCTAGTATCATACCGACGCGATCTGGGCACTCAGATGGCAACGGCCGACGCGAACAACTGATCAACAACGCTAATCACGGAATCAGGCGACAACTGCATTAAACATTGACTTGCACTCTCTAAATTGCGTTCGCACCCCTCCATCTGGCACGGGACGCAAGGGAATCGGTGCTGTGCCAGCCAAACATTACCCCGATTCTGCAGGCTTGAGTCTGCGACCCAATTCTCCTGCAGACCCCCGACCGGCCAGGGCCCCCATAAGCGCGGATCGGTCGGTCCATACAATGAAACCGTCGGACATCCCGTTGCTGCAGCAAGATGCGTCACCGACGTATCGGGGCCGATAAATACCCGCGCTCGAGAGAGCAAGCTGGTCAGTGCGGGCCAAGACAGATTCCCGTCGTATCTAACAACTGACGATTTGGACCAGACATCATCCAGATACTTCCGTTCTGTTTCGCCCGGTCCGCCGGTCGCGACTACGGTGAGGCCGCGCGCTTCTAGCGCGGATGCCAGCGCGCGCCAGCCTTCCCGCGTCCAGCGCTTGTAGTTGAACATTGGCGCTGCGTGGATGACCGCATAGCCGCTCCCCGGCACTTCGGGCGGACGGTCGCCCTGCGGCGCAACGACCTCCGGCACGCGGGCGATGCCGAGCGCATCGACGAGTCTAAGCATCGCCTCGACCCGGTGCGCGCGCGCATCATGCGCGACGCTGCGCGTCAGCAGCGCGCGTTTGAGGCGCCCGCTGAAGCGATCCTCGACCGGCGCGACGCGGCAGCGGGCGGCAAGTATCGCGTAGCCAGTCGGACGATCGCCGGTCTGCGTCGCTACCGAGAGGTCGTAGCGGCCAAAAACACGCGCCGCGATCTTCACACTGTCGATCGCGCTCGGCCGCGGCGGCATCGTTATGACGCGATGGATGTCCGGATTGCCCTCAAGAATGCCGGCAGTATCGGCGAATACCAACGTGTCAATACGCGCCTCAGGCCACGCACGCTTGATGCTGCGGATGAGCGGAGTCGACAGGAGTACGTCGCCAAGACGCCGCAACGCGATCACCAGGATTCGCGGGCGAGAAGGCAGCGCAATGCGCTCGCTTATCATGCGCCGGCTGCGGCCTGCTTCGCTCGCTCGCGCAGGATCATGCCGCCGGCGACTCCGACGCCGACCACATAGGTCCAGCCCTGCAAAAAATCGAATAGGTGCGAGTTGAAAAACGAGCCTACGACGTTCTGCACGACGACAACGAGGCCAATCCAGGCGACGAGCCCCGGCCCGCGAAACAGAAGAAGATGGGCGATCCACATCGCCCACAGGACAACGACGCCAAATAGACCGAGTTGTATGCCGACGGCGAAGGTCTGGTTGTGCGGATTGGCCGCGGGGACTCCGGCGATGCCGACCTTACCGTTTGCAGCCTTCTCGAACAGCGCGTGAATCGTGCCCGTGCCATGACCGATGAGTGGCGCCCGCCGGATGAATTCGAGCGAGCGCTTCGCAAACTCCATGCGCTCGCCGGATGAGGTCCGCTCACCCGTGGCTTCTGAAACCTGCAGATCGGTCCAAACCGTTTCTGTGCGAAAACGGAGATAAGGCGACGACACCCATCCGACCGCTACAACGATAGCAACTGTGGCAGCGACGAGCGCGATGCCACGCCAGGTCAACTGCAACGTAAAGAACAGCACGAGCAGCACAGCAACGACGACCAATGCCGTGCGCCCAGTGGCCACGAACACCATGTTTGCGAACATCGCCAGGATCAACACGATGGCGCCCGCCGCCCAAACCCATTTGCGGCGCACGATCCAGTCATGGGCGAGGTATGCAAAGCCAAAGATGCAGGTCGCGAATTCGCCGCTTTGCGTCGCCGCGTTCTTCACCGGCACGCCTGGATCACGCTCAAGATGCAGGTGCAGGATCGTGATGGCGTAAGACATCAGCAGCAATACAATGCACGACAGTGCATACGCCGCGAAGACATCGAGGCCACGGCCCGAACGGCGGAAATGTACGAGCAATAGCGGGATGAACAGCAGCTTCAGAAACGAGTCGAGACCACCCCAACGCTCGGCAAAGCTCACATCAGCCCACGCCATGCCGGCGATGCCGAGGAACACCAGAAGCACCGGCAGACCGCCCGCCGGCGTCACGAGAAGATCGCGATCCTCATGCGTAAGCGTGAACACGAGCGCAACGAGCCACAGAACTGAGAGGACGCCCGTCGCCGACGTTGACCAGGGCAGCGAGATTGCCAACAGCACCGTCAACACATCGACGACGCGCAGCCGGGTCGTTTCATCGAAACCGTTGCCCAGCGACAGCATCGGCTACCCCGCCGCGCCCGTTGGCGCCGCCAGCGCCGACAACCCGCGTCGCGCGCGCACGCCGCCGCTGCCGAGCACCGCAGCGAGCCGACCTTCATTGTCGCCGAGCTGCGCGCGGTCGGCTTCCTTGTGCCACAGATGGATCACGCCGGTGGCGAAGTTGCCGTCCTTGCGGCGTACGCCCGCGTGTAGAAGGCGCACGATGAGATCGCTATCCTCCTTGCCCCAGCCGCTGTAGTCGGCATCGAAGCCGTCGACGCGGTCGAGATCGGCGCGCCAGACCGCGAGGTTGCATGAGCGCACGCCTTCCCAAGCGCTTTTGCGCAGGCGGCGGAGCGGGCCGAGTGGCAAGTGCAAAAGCGCAGCCATGCGATTGACGCCGCCGCGGAGGCGCTTGGTGAGCCATCGCGTCAGCCCCCAAACTTCCGGCGTCAGATCCTCGCGCAATACCCGCTCACTTAATGCCTCCGACAGCAGCACGCGATTGCCGGATACGAACCAGTCGCGCTCCGCGAGCCGACGGTGCGCGGCGATAAAGTCCGGCCGCACAATGCAGTCGCCATCAAGGAACACGCAGTAAGCGCCGCGCGCAATGAGGATCGCCCGATTGCGAATTTCGGCGGCGCGAAAGCCTTTGTCCTCATGCCAGACGTGCTCGACGCGATGGCCGACCCGGGCGTTCCATGATTCGACCAGAGCCGCAGTCGATGGTCCGGAGCCGTCGTCCGCCACGATCACCTCGAAGTCGGGATCGGTCTGGCGCGCGAGCGAGCGCAACACCGCGGCGAGCGCATCGTCGCGGTTATAGGTCGTCACGATCACGGAAATCAGCTCGGCCACCGGCTAGGTCTCAGGCCCCTACCCCAGAACCCGAGGCTTAGCCGATGTCGCTTCCGCCGACAAACCCCTATGGGGCAGCGACACGACGATGCTAGTTTGCCGGCCGGTTCACCTTTTCCCGGCGCACATGCCCAAGATCACCGCCTACATCCTCGCCTATAACCAGGCCGAAAAGATCGAGGCTGCCGTCTCTAGCGTACTCTGGGCCGACGAGGTGCTGGTCGTCGATTCGTTTAGCACCGACCGCACACGGGAGATGGCGACAGCGCTCGGGGCGCGCGTGGTCGATGTGCCGTTTAATGGATTCGGCGACTTGCGCAACCTTGCGCTGGAGCACTGCACCCACGAGTGGATTTTCAGCCTCGACTCCGACGAACGCTGCACCGAAGCGGTCCGCGACGAGATCCTCGCGCTGATCGCGGGCCAGCCGGCGCGCCACGTCTACCTAATGCCGCGCAAGAGCTACATGATGGGACGCTGGATTAAAGGGTCAGGCTGGTACCCGAACTTCCGGCAGCCGCAACTCTTCCGCAAAGGCGCGATGCGCTACACGCTCGAGCCAGTGCACGAGGGCTACGAGAATCTGAGCGGCAAGCCACTCGGCACCCTGCAAAACGCAATCTGGCAATACCCTTTCCGCAATCTGGAAGAAGTCATCGAGA
>Ga0207933_1002035_pt1 | contig 13800 bp, 12 predicted proteins | sample NGESurdeep092012_4_FD_184488 | JGI IMG/M metagenome (GOLD analysis project Ga0207933, IMG submission 184488) | Arctic peat soil microbial communities from Barrow, Alaska - NGEE Surface sample F53-3 deep-092012 (SPAdes) | ecosystem: Environmental > Terrestrial > Soil > Wetlands > Peat ... | reverse complement strand
GATCCCGAGCGCCTCAGCCGCGGGCCGCGCAAACGCATGAACCTGCTGCCAGTACTGCTCAGTCGAAAGCCGCTTCAAGCCCTCGCGAACGACTCCGCTCAGGCTGCGATTTGTGCTCCTTGCGAGTTGCTCGGCCAGTTCCAGTTCCTCCGGTGGCATGGAGATGGAAACGATTTTCGTGGTTCTCATATGGCACGTCCGAGTAATACCCAGTATTACTAACTTCAAGTCTACCAGATTACCCCGCCGGCTTCAGCACCGCTTCGAGCGCTTTCTGAATCTGCGGATCGCTCTGCGCCGCCACTTCATCGCCCTTCTCGACGCCCAGCGCGAAGTTGTAGATCTCGGTCTTCAGGCGCGATTGAATGAAGTCGCGGTTTTCGGTCCACTCGCTCAGGCCGGGCTGGATGCGGCGATCCGAGAGCCACAACTGGAACTGGTCCAGTAATTCCCCGGGCACTTCCCATCCGTCCGTAATTTTATGGGTTCGCACGAATTCCGCGGCAAAAGATGTAAACGACCCGGACTCTTCGAGCACGCTGCGAAAGCGCGAAAGAGACGCGGGGGGGACTTCCACATCCGGCACGATGCCTCCGCCGCCTGGAACCGGACGGCCGCTGTCGGTTTTGAAATCCGTGCGTTCGTTCGGATGCGTGGCCGTCGCGCCCAACTCAAAATCCTCCGCCCCGAAGGCTCTTTGCGAACTGAACGTCTTCTGGATGGAACGGCCGCTCGGGATGTAATAGAGCGCCGTGGTCAGGGCAAGACCCGTGCCCTGGGACAGAGGATATACGCTCTGCACCAACCCTTTGCCGAAGCTCGGCTCGCCCACGATGGTGGCGCGATCGTGATCCTGCAACGCACCCGAAACGATCTCGGACGCGCTGGCGGTTTTCCCGTTTACGATTACCGCGACGGGAAACGTGTACGGCTTGTTGTCCGCGGGAACCTTCTCGACGGTCTCTGCAACGTTGCGCCCCTTCGCGGAGAGGATCACCTGGCCGGGCTTCAGGAAAAACGAAGCCGTGCCCACCGCCGCCCCCACCAGGCCGCCGGGATTGTTGCGCAGATCGAGCACCAGGCCCTTCAGCTTGTCGCCGCCGAGTTTCTCGATGCCGTCGCGGATCTGCTGCACCGTCTTCTCCTCAAAGCCCGATACGCGAAGGTAGCCGATGCCCGGGCGTAAGGTGAATACGCGCTCGACGCTCGAGGTCTGCATCTCCGCGGGCGTCAGCGTCAGCTGGAGCAGCCGTGCGTTGCCGGGACGGCGAATGACAAGTTCCGCCGGTTTCTGCTTCGACTCGCTCAGCAATTCGATGATCTGATCGGAATCGAGACGGTCCAGACGGTAGTTATTAACGGCCAGGATTTCATCGCCGGGCGACATGCCAGCCTTCTCGGAAGGCGTGTTGGGCAGGGTCTGGAGCACGACAACGCGTCCGGGCAGCACGGAAACCACGGTCCCGAAGCCTTTCCGCGTGGATGTCTCCATCTGCTGGAGCTGCTGGAATTGCGAAGGGGGGAAGAAGACCGAGTGCGGGTCCAGATGGCGCAGCAAGCCGGGCACGGCGCCCTGATAGAAGGCCTGGTCCGCATCGAAAGGATCGGCCGCGTTCTGTTGCAGAATCCGGTATGCGTCGATGAACCGCTTCATCAGGCGGGCATCGTCGTCTTTCGGCGCGTCCGCCGCGAAGGCGAAACAGGCGCAGGCGAACAGGGCGATGCCGGATCTGATCATTCTTTCGAAACCATGTTTCGAAACCATTATCGCGTGAACCGCGTGGCTTTCGCCGCCCGGTGACGTTCGAGGGCCAGTTCGATCAGACGGTCGATCAGGCGGCTGTAGGGAATCCCGGAATGTGCCCACATTTTCGGATACATACTGATCGGGGTAAACCCCGGAATAGTATTGATCTCGTTGACGTAGAGTTTGCCCGTGGCGGTTTCACGCAGAAAATCGACGCGGCCCATCCCTTCGCAGCCGACCGCCTGAAAACAGGCGACGGCCAGCCTGCGCATTTCCGAGATTTCCGTCTCCGGCAGGTCCGCCGGCAGGACGGTCCGGGCCAGGTTCAATTCGTATTTGTCCTCGTAGTCGTAGAACTCGCGCGAAGGCAGGATCTCGCAGGGCATTGAAGCCTCGGGGCGGTCGTTGCCAAGCACCGCGCATTCGAATTCCCGGCCTTCGATGCCGCGCTCCACGATGACTTTGCGATCGAACTCCGCGGCCAGGCGGAGGGCAGCGGCGAGTTCCGGCGCATCGTGCGCTTTCGAAATTCCCACCGAAGACCCCAGGTTGGCCGGCTTCACGAAGAGCGGAAACGGCAGCGCGCAGGCCACCGCGCCGGCATTGATCCGGTCACGGGTCAGGATTGTGTACTCGACCACCGGCAAGCCGCAATCCCGGCAGATGCGTTTCATCGCATCTTTATCCATGGATAGCGCGGAGGCGAGCACGTTCGCCCCGACATACGCGAGGCCGGCCAGTTCGAAGAGGCCCTGCACGGTGCCATCTTCGCCGAACGTTCCGTGCAGGACCGGGAACACGACGTCGATTCCCGGATTCGCGCCGGGCTCGGGCAGAATGGGCGCGGGGCTCCAGCGGCCGTCTTTCCCGATCAGATAACGGACAACGTCGTACCGCTCAGGGTCCAACGCGGCAATCACCGATTCGGCCGAGACGAGCGAAACTTCATGCTCTCCGCTGCGGCCGCCGTAAACAACTGCTACGCGGGTCTTCATTCTCAGAGGATCTTCTTTCCCATGGCGGACAGAATCAGTTCGACCGCAAGATCGGCGGTCCGGTTCACTTCGTCGATCACCGGATTGACTTCGACCACTTCGAGCGAAAGCATCCGGCCGGAATCGCAGATCGTTTCCATGGCGAGGTGCGCTTCGCGGTACGTTGCGCCTCCACGCACGGGGGTGCCCACGCCAGGCGCATATTGGGGATCGACAAAATCCATATCGAGCGAGAGATGAAAGCCTGCCGTTCCGCTGGATGCGATGGCGATGGCTTCATCCATCACGGCGCGCATGCCGCGCTCATCGATCTCGCGCATGGTGAACGCGCGGACGCCCGTGCCGCGCACGGTGCCGCGCTCCAGCATGTCCACATCGCGGATGCCGATCAGGGCAACGTTCGCCGCATCCACTTTCGGATGGAAGCCGAACAGGCGGGTGAGGGCATCCGGACCGACTCCGACGCAGGACGCGAGCGGCATCCCGTGCACGTTACCGCTGGGGCTCGATTGCGGGGTGTTCATGTCCGCGTGCGCATCGATCCACAGGAGTCCGATTTTCCGGTGCGATTCGCGAAAGAAGCGCGAGACGCCCGCAACCGTGCCAACGGCAATGGAGTGATCGCCGCCGAGTACAAGAGGAACCTTGCCCGCGGTCAGCACTTGCGCCACCATCTCGCCCAGGCGCTCGCAGGTAGCCGCGATCTGGGGAAGATATTTTGCATCGGCCGGGCCGGGATCGTCCACGCTTTCCGGCTGTGCGACCGGCACGTTCCCGAGATCGGCGACCTCGAATCCAAGCGCGCGTAACCGCCTGCCCAGCCCCGCCACGCGCACGGCGGAGGGACCCATATCCACGCCTCTGCGGCCAGCGCCGAGATCGAGCGGCGCACCGATAATCGCGACTGAAGTCTTCATCACGGACGCAGGCGGTACAACATGCGCGGAAACGCAATGGTTTCGCGCACGTGCTCCAGACCGCACACCCACGCCACGCATCGCTCAATACCCATGCCAAAGCCGCCGTGAGGGACGGTGCCATATTTGCGGAGATCGATGTACCATTCGAACGCTTCGCGGGGTAATTTGTGTTCTTCGATGCGCCGCAACAGCAGGTCCAGATCGTGGATTCTCTGGCCGCCGCCGATGATCTCGCCATAGCCCTCGGGCGCCAGCACATCGACTCCGAGCGCGACTTCGGGACGGGCGGGATCGGGCGCCATGTAGAAAGCCTTGATGGCTGTCGGGAAGCGGTCCACCATGATGGGACGGTCGAACTGCCGGGTGAGGATGGTTTCGTCGGCGCCGCCGAAATCGCTGCCCCATTGAATTTCAGAGCCATGCTCCCGCAGGTTCTTCACCGCATCGTCGTAGCTCAAACGGGGGAACGGGCCATGCACGGCTTCGAGCTTCGCGGCGTCGCGTTCGAGGACCTTCAACTCCTCGCGCCGGGTATCGAGCACGCGCCCGACGATATAGACGATCATTTCTTCGGCCACGCGTTTGATCTCGTCCAGATCCGCATAGGCCATCTCCGGCTCCACCATCCAGAACTCGGTGAGATGCCGGCGGGTCTTCGATTTTTCGGCCCGGAACGTGGGCCCGAAGGAATAAACTTTGCCGAACGCCATGGCGGTGGCTTCGTTATAAAGCTGGCCGGATTGCGTGAGGTACGCTTTATCGTCGTCGAAGTAATTCACTTCGAAAAGCGTGGTGGTGCCTTCGCACGCGGCAGGCGTGAAAATGGGCGTATCGACAAGCGTGAACCCGTGGTTATCGAAGTAATCGCGCACGGCTTTGATCACTTCGTGGCGGACGCGAATAATGGCGTGTTGCCGCTGCGAGCGCAGCCACAGGTGCCTGTGATCCATCAGAAACTCGACGCCATGCTCCTTCGGCGTGATGGGATAGGGATCGATCTCGGCCACCTTCTGGAAGATTTCGACGCCCTCGACATCCATCTCATAACCGCCCGGCGCGCGGGCCTCGGCGCGGATTTTGCCGCGGACGATGAGGGACGATTCCTGCGTCAGGTGCTTGAGTTCCTCGAAGACCGTCTCCGGCAATTCGCTCTTTTGCGCCACGCACTGGATCAGGCCCGTGCCGTCGCGCAGGATCGGGAAAACGATCCTGCCGGACTTGCGGAGGTTATAGAGCCAGCCGGGGATTTCCACGGTCTCGCTCACATGGTGAGCGGCATCGGCAATGGTGATTCGTTCAGGCATGTGTGGGGTCGGGTGTGAGCGATTCGAGCCGGTCGAAGACACGCGCAATTTCGTCGAGCGGATGTTCCATTTCCGATGCATCGCGCAATTCGAGCAGCAGAGGATATTGTCCGGGGCAGGAGCGCAGCAGTTCCATGGTGGAAGGCCAGTCGATGGTGCCGCCTTCGCTCATGGGAAAGAGATGTTTGTCCTCTTTGCCATCGTTATCGTGCACGTGCAGCGAGCGGATGCGGGGCTTCATGATCTGGAATTCGTGCTCGATGCCCGCGCCGAGGTGGGCATGGCCGGTATCGAAGACGTAGTTAAGCTTGAGGTGCGTCGCGGCGTTGAAGAGTTGCAGGCGCTCGGCGGTGGACAACTCGTTCGGCGTATTTTCGAGCAGAATTTCGACGCCGCGCTGGCCCGCGAAAACGGTCAACTCCTCAAGCGACGAAAAGGCGGCTTCGATGGCGTATTCCGAGAACTCCTGCCCGGTAACCCCGAGATGCTGCACCAGATATCGGAAAGGCACGATCTCGGCAATTTCGAGAGCTCGTTTGATTTCGTCCACCCAGTGGATGCGATCGGCCTTCGAGCGGTCCGTGATGTTGATGTGGGTATGGGGGCCGGACCGGCCCCACACTTCGTCGGTAAACGCCGGCGAATGGAGAGAATGCAACGTCATGGCCGAATCGCGGAACCAGTGCCCCAGTTCGCCGATCTGCGATTTGTCGCGATAATCCAGATGCTGCGGCGCACAGTAGATCTCAAGCGCGGCGATGCCCGCGCTCTCGGCGCGGTTCATCCAGGCCGTGGTCAAACGATGGTTACAGATGACATGCGTGGATAGAACCCTGTCCATGGAAATTAATTGCTCCTCGCGGCCGCTTCGATCCATTGTCCGTCGATATGGCCGCGTTGTTTCATCAGATCAATAGTATCCGGTGAAACTCCGGTTCGAATCGATGCCCCCGGGGCATCAGACGATTTCCATGCGGCGGCCGACGCTTTTGAAGACTTCGAGCGCACGGTCCAGTTGCTGCCTGGTATGCGTTGCGTTCACGATGGTGCGCACGCGGGCCTTGTCTTTAGCGACCGTCGGGAAGCCGATTCCGGTTGCGAACACTCCCTCATTAAACAGCTCCGCCGAGAAGCGATGCGCTTTTGCCGCGTCTCCCACCATGACCGGCGTGATCGGAGTTTCGCTGATCCCGGTGTTAAATCCGGCATCGGTGAGGCCTTTCTTGAAGTAACGGGTATTGATCCAGAGGTTCTCGATGCGCTCGGGCTCGCTCTCCAGGATATCGAACGCCGCGATACAAGCCGCCGCCACTCCTGGCGGGTGCGAAGTCGAGAACAGAAACGGCCGCGCGCGATGGTACAGAAATTCGATCAGGTCTTTCGTGCCGCAGACGTAGCCTCCCAGAACGCCGACGGCCTTCGAAAGCGTCCCGACCTGAATATCCACGCGCCCGTGCAGGCCGAAATGATCGACGGTGCCCCGCCCGTTGCGCCCGAGGACGCCGGAAGAATGCGCGTCGTCGATCATCATGATTGCGCCATGCCGCTCCGCATGGGCCACGAGCTGCGGCAGCGGGCCGATATCGCCATCCATCGAAAATACGCCGTCGGTGATAAGCAGTTTGCGGCCTTTCACGCTGTCCAGTTGTTCCAGAATGCGGCCGGCGGCTTCGTGATCCTTGTGCGGGAAGACGTGGATCTTCGCTTTCGAGAGCTTGCAGCCGTCGATGATGCTCGCGTGGTTCAGTTCATCGGAGACAATGTGGTCCTCCGGGGTGAGCACGGCGGCAACAGTGCCGGCGTTGGCGGCGAATCCGGACTGGAAGACGACGCAGGCTTCGACGCCCTTGAACCGCGCGATGCGGCGCTCCAGTTCCATATGCAGATCCATGGTGCCGGAGATGGTGCGGACCGCGCCCGAACCCGCGCCATACTTGCGCGTGGCTTCGATCGTGGCTTCGATCAGCTTCGGATGCGTAGTCAGCCCGAGGTAGTTATTCGAGGCAAGGTTGATGACGTCTTTGCCGTCGAAAATCGATTCCGCCGCGCTCGGTCCCGAGAGAACGCGGAGCTTCTGATACGTGCCTGAATTTTTCCACTCCGCGAGCTGTTCGCCGAGGTATGCAAGGGGGTCCAATCGTTCCGGGGTCATGTCTGTTATTTATTGTGCCGCAGGGATCGTTTTGGCCGGTAGACGGGAACGCCGGAACCGGGCGAACATTGATGCATGATCCGCCATCTGCACGTCCCGCTGGTGAAGGCTGAAGACGTCATCCCGCACCTCGCCCGGCCGGGGCACTGGCGGGTTGGATACTCCGCTCACGCGCTCGCGACGGCGTAGTCCGGTTCGCGGAACGATTTTCCGGAGGCGGTGCGGGCGGTGCTCAATACCGCTCCCGAGTATGCGCGGGCCGAGTTTGTCGATGGGTTTTTCGAGCGGGAGGTGGAGTTGGGATCGCCCGGGCGGAACAGCCAGACGGATTTAATGGCGATCGCCGGTCTGGAGGGCAAACTCGGGATTATCGCGGTTGAGGGGAAAGTGGATGAACCGTTCTCGGAGCCGGTCGCGGACTGGAACAACAGTCCGGAAAAGCAACACCGGCTGGAGCGTCTGTGTGGCACTCCGGGACTCGACGGAGCGCGCGTCGGCGGCATCCGGTCTCAACTGCTTCACCGAACCTGCTCAGCCGTCTACGAAGCAAAGCGTTATCGATGCCGCCATGCGTTAATGCTGGTGCATTCCTTCAGTACCACGCACCGGTGGTTCGAGGACTTCGCCGCGTTCTCACGCGCCATGAGTCTGCCCCTTGAGGAGCCAAACCCGTGTCCGCCGCGAAGACGTGCGAAGGGGTGAGCCTGCGCCTGGCCTGGGTGGCCGATTCGCCGTGCGCGCTTTAGTCCCAACAGCCAGTAAGCTGTGGATGCGCCTTCGCGAAATGGAGGATGAACTTCGCTTCGGAGGACGAGCGTACCCGGAAGGAATGTGCCGGTTCCCGTTCCGGCTTACCGGGCAGGGGTTCTTTCCGGGCGGCGATGGACTTTGGAGAGACGATGCCGAACTGGATCGGGAATCGGACGGGACGTTGCCGCTCGGTGGAGCGGTCTTTCTCGGCAACGATTTCGGCACTCTCAACACCTACCGGAAACTGCAATCCAAAGGTTTCGAGAATCCGCCCACGTGGCGGCATCTGAAGGAGCGCATCCGGCGGGCGGGTTGCCCGGAACCCGGACATTTTTCACCAACGCCGTCATGGGGCTTCGATCAGCGGATGGATCGAAGGCGCTCGACACACGAGCGTGGCAAGCGGAGCCTGCGTTCGCGGCCTTCTGCAGGGAATTCCTGCTTTATCAGATTGAGATTCTTCAGCCCCGTTTGCTCGTCGTACCAGGGCCGAACGCCCGGTCTTCGCTCGAATCGGCGCAAGTAGCGGCCGCGGTTCACTACAGCAGCCATCCATATGGAGATTTCAACTTCACGGAAGCGCGCAAAGCAGACGATGCGCTTGCGCTGCGACACGCGTGGGAGCGCTCCGGCGAGGACAAGATATTCAGCTATTCTTGAAAAATCGTCAATATCCTTCTCCCCATAATTCCCGCTACGGAGAGCCTCAGAGGTAGCGTTCGGCCAGTTCCGCGAAATCGGTCGGCGTCACCAGCTGGAAACGAACTTCGAGCGAAGTGAATTGCCGGAGGTCGTGCTGCATTTCTTCGCCCGGCAACTCCGAACCCGCGACATACAGTTCCCCGGCCGCGATGCGGAATGGGAGCACGCGCAGCCTCTTCGCCACGGCGGCGGGGAGCGCGCGCGTCACCGGTATCGACACCGTCTCCCGGTCCGGTTTACCCAGCGGCAGATTGTTCTGCAGGCTCAACGCGGCGTAGAGGTCGTCTTCGCCGATCAGGCCAAGCGCGATCAGATGTTCACCCAGCCGCAGCCCGGCCGGTTGCGTAGCGAGAGCCGCTTCGAGTTGTCCGGCGGTGATCCACAGCGATCCGGTCAGGATTTCTCCCAGCCGCCTGTGCTCCGTCAGCAGCGCGGCGCGATTCGGATAAGCGTGCTCGGTCTTGAGCCAGCGGAGAGGCCTGCGATGAACTCTGGCGTTGGTATAGGTCCAGATCGCGCGGCAAGTCGCAAGGCAATTGATCATGTTCGCCACGAGCACCCGGAGCGGGACGCCGCACGCAAACCGCCAGCCATAGATCCGCGCGGAGCAGACGGCGCGAATAGCCGTCTGCATTACCTGTATCGCCAGCCCCGCCGCGTAGATCGGGTAGAATCGCGACAAATCGTGCGCGAGGGACCATGGGCGATGCATGGCCCGGGCCCAGACCCACATCCCCGCGCCCAGGACGAACAGAAGGTTCGCAAGCGGCGTAATCAGATTTCCAGGGAGAGGTTTGCGGTCGCGCCAGAACCAGTAGAGATGAGCGAAGGTCTCGCGGCCCGAATGGTATTCCCAGGATTGCAGGGTGATTCCCATGATCCAGCGAGTTCTTTGCCGCACGGCGATAGCGAAGGTCCTCGGAAAGTACTCCCGCGTCGCGATGGGGCGCCCATTCCGGAAATGAATGGGAATGAATTGCTGGGGCAGGCCGAGCCGTTTGATACGGAAGCCGTTTTCATAATCCTCGGTGAGGCAGGCGGGTTCGAAAATGCGGTTGGAGTATGCTTCCGCGATCTTATCCAGGGCGTTCCGGGAAAAGCCCGTCCCGACGCCGTTCGAAGGGATGAAACCGCCGAGCATCTGGCGCGCGGGCATGTCCTTGAACTGAAATTCCGCGAATTCGTCGCAGTAAACACCGTGCGAGAACTCCCCGAACGGCGTCGGCAGCGCCAGCACGGGGATCTGCACCATGTCGTTCCACTGCGCGTAGTAGTTGATCCAGCGCAGGCCATCCGGGTCCATCAGGTCTTCGGCGTCGTGGGTGAGGATCATTTCGAAGCGAACGCCGTGCGCTTCCTCGTGAAGCAGCATGCGCTGGTAGATCCAGTTCAGGTTGTCGGCTTTGGAGGTGGGGCCATCGTGCGGGCTGACGGAAAGATGGACATTGGGATAGCGCTTCATCGCTTCGCGCACGGAAGCGATCGTCGGAGCGTCGTTCGGATACACCCCGATGAAGAAATCGAAGCTGGGATAATTCAGTTTTTTGACGTTGTTATCGATCATGCGCTGGATGACCCTGTGCTCCTGCCAGAGCGCTACAAAGATCGCCATGCGGCGAGGCGGAACGGCGTCGAGCTCCTGTTCGGTGGGGATGCGGGAGGAAGAGCCGGGCGGGAGTTTTCGTCGTATATAGCTGAAAAGGCCGACGATATCGATGAAGAGATCATCGATGCCGTTGAGCAGTACCCAGAATGCGAGCGGTGCCAACAGCCTGGCGACCCAGTGATCCAGCATCGGTATATAAGTGAAGAAGTGCCGCTCTGGCGCGGAATTCTCATGCCCTCTGGCGGCGGGGGTACTACCGCAGGCCTTTTGCTACCATGAATCTCGTCAGGTTCCGGGCTCCGTGCAATGGGCGGCTGCAAACCCGCCAGGTCTGGAAGGAAGCAACGGTAGTGGCTTACCCCGTGTGCCGCGGATTACCCGGAGCCTGGCATTGTTGTACCGCGCACAACGGCCAGCGAACGGCCTGTGCGCTCTGAAACCTGAATCCGTCCATGTACCAGGTCATCGCGCGTAAATATCGTCCGCAGTCGTTTGACGATGTGCTGAGCCAGGAGCACATCAAGACCACTCTGCGGAACGCCATCGCGCAGAATCGCATCGCCCATGGATATATCTTTTCGGGCCAGCGGGGAACCGGCAAAACCACCACGGCGCGCATCGTCGCCCGCTGTCTGAATTGCCTGCAGGGGCCCACGGATCAACCTTGCGGCGTGTGCGCAAGTTGCCTCGAAGTCACCGCCGGCGGATCGGTGGACGTGATCGAAATCGACGCTGCGTCCAACCGCGGCATCAATGAGATGCGCGAACTGCGCGAGAACGTGCGCTATCAGCCCGCGCGCGATCGCTACAAGATCTTTATCGTCGACGAAGCGCATCAGATCACGAACGAAGCCTTCAATGCGCTGCTGAAGACCATTGAAGAGCCGCCGCCATGGGCTGTCTTCATTCTCTGTACTACGGAATCCCACAAGATTCCCGCTACTATTGCCTCGCGCTGCCAGCATTTCAGTTTTCGCTCGGTGGATTTCAACGACCTGATCGAACGGATGCGCGAAATCTGCGTGCAGGAAGGCATTGAGGCGGACGACGAAGCGCTTTCCGTCCTCGCGCAGGCGGGTGAAGGCTCGGTGCGCGATTCGCTTTCGGCGCTGGATCAGGCCATCGCGTGCTGCGGCAACAAGCTCGAAGCCGCCCAGGTGCGTGCGCTGCTCGGAGCCTTTTCGCTCGATGCGATGGCGCAGGTCACGACGGCGCTGGCGGCGCAGGATGGCGGCGCCGTGCTCGCGCTGGTGGACGATCTGGAGCGCAACGGGGGCAGTCCCCAGCATTTCTCGCGCGAACTGTCGCGCTATTTGCGCAACCTGCTGGTGACCCGGATTTCGGGCATCGATTCGCGGCTGGTTACGGCCAGCCCTTCCGAGCGCGCCGAGATGGGGCGTATCGCGGCGGCGTTCAGCGAGGAAGATCTTACGCGCTACCTGCAACTCGCGCTCGATCTGTTTCGCGAGCTGCAATTCTCTTTGCAGCCCCGGTTCCATCTTGAGATCGGGTTGCTGAAGATGGTTCAGGCGGGGAAGCTGATTTCGATGGAAGAGGCGCTGGCTTCGATCGGGACGCAGGCGACCGGCAGACAACCCGCGCCTGCTCCCGTTGCTCCCGTTCAGAAACCACCGGCCGTTGCCCGTACGGGCCCTTCGCCGTTCGAACTGGATCGCTTGAAAAAGACCGCGCCCGCCCCGAGCGCACCATCGGCGCCGGACGACTGGCGCGCGAAGTTGCACGGCGCCATGACGGAAACGGGCCTGACGTTTTCGGCCGATGCCATCGCGCAGGCGGAAGTCGCGCTGATCGACAATGAACTGCGGATCTCAGCGCCCAAACAGTTTCAACTGGACCTGGGACGGGGAGAAATTCTGACGGCGTTGAAGCACCTCGGTTTCCCCACGCTTCGTTTTAAGGTAAGCTTCGGTGAAGTCCGGTCCGCCCAGCCCGCTATTCAGAAACCCGCGGCGAAAGAAGATGAAGTAACGGAGCGGGCGCTGGCGCATCCGGAAGTACAACGTTTTAGAGAACTGTTCGGCGGCGAAGTGCGCACCGTCCGCAACCTGAAGGAGCCCTGGAACGAATGAAGATGCCCGGAAACATGCAGGCCATGATGCAGCAGGCACAGAAGATGCAGGAGAAACTGCAGGCTGAAGTCGCCCTGATCCGCGTCGACGGCACTGCCGGCGGCGGCATGGTCAGCATCCGCATGGATGGCCATAAGAACGTGCTCGGCGTGAAGATCGATCCGGAAGTCGCGGGCGATGTGGAAATGCTGCAGGATCTGGTCCTCGCCGCATTCAACGAAGCCGTGAAAAAGGTGGATGAAGAGTCGCAAAAGAAGATGGGCGGAATGCTCGGCGGGATGGGCCTGCCACCGGGACTCTTCTAGCGCATGCCTGATTTTGCGGAGCCGCTGGCACGGCTGATCAACGAGTTCAAACGGCTGCCGGGCATCGGGCAGAAGTCCGCCCAGCGCATCGCGTTCCATGTTATGCGCTCGAGCAGGGATGACGCGGAGCAGCTTTCGCGCGCCATTCTGGACGTCAAGGACAAGCTCACGATTTGCGTGACCTGCAATAACATCAGCGATGGGGAGCTATGCCAGTATTGCCGCGATCCGCGGCGCGACCAGAAGGTTGTGTGCGTGGTGGAGGACCCGAATAACATCGTCGGGATTGAAGTTACGCGGCAGTTCAACGGGCTGTATCACGTGCTGGGCGGGGCGCTTTCGCCGCTGCGCGGGATCGGGCCGGAACAATTGCGGATCAAGAGCCTGATCGACCGGATCGGCCGGGGCGGCGTCGAGGAAGTGATCGCGGCCACGAACCCGACCGTGGAAGGCGAGGCTACGGCGGTTTATTTGTCGAAACTGCTGAAGCCGCTTGGGGTAAAGGTCACGCGCATTGCGATGGGCGTGCCGGTGGGCAGCGATCTTGAGTTCGCGGATGAAGTTACGATGTGGAAGGCCATGGAGGGGCGGCGGGAGATTTGAATTTGTCGTAACCGCTTTCTCGCCCACTTGCTTCGGACGACTTGGTCCGGTGCGATACCCGAACCATCCGGAGCGTAATCAGGGCTTTTCTCCGCAGGACTTACGCGACATCGGAGTTCTTGAATCCATGTCGTGCGCCATGGCGAATGTGGAGCACTTCCACCTGTTTCTGTTTTTCCACCACCCGGTATATCGCACGGTAGTCGCATGCTTACGTCAGGCCCGCTGGTCGACTCTTGCCTCGGCCAGAAAATTATTCGGTCGGAACAGCTAGGAGCCTGTCCGAGAAACATTTTGCGTTGGCGGGAGAGTTAGTTTCGGGGGATTTGATATAGGACGATATAAGGAGCCACGAGGATTCAAAAATCTGAAATAGCCGTGCTGGTGTTGGAAACCGGCTCGAATGGCCGCTTGCGAATGAATCTGCCGGGTATGTTTTGACCGCAGCCCGGGCAGCTTACTAAGAGCAGAGGCGGTACAGCTTCAGAATGTTGTGCGTAAGGCACACCAGTGACCACTCGCCACGCACTTTATCGATGCCACGCAACAGAAACTGGCGGAATCCCCGCGCCTGCTTGATCTGCCCGAACACAGGCTCCACAATCGCCTTGCGGGCTGCGTAGACC
>Ga0207933_1002034_pt1 | contig 13809 bp, 17 predicted proteins | sample NGESurdeep092012_4_FD_184488 | JGI IMG/M metagenome (GOLD analysis project Ga0207933, IMG submission 184488) | Arctic peat soil microbial communities from Barrow, Alaska - NGEE Surface sample F53-3 deep-092012 (SPAdes) | ecosystem: Environmental > Terrestrial > Soil > Wetlands > Peat ... | reverse complement strand
TTTGTCTGAATCATTTTCCTTTCCTGAAAGATTTAATGTGTTTGAGATTCTTACGAAGCATCTTTTGGGTATAACCCTTTTTAATAACGAGCTTAGGACCTTTGTATTGTTTTGGTTTCGTTTGTCACTCCTTATTTGAGTTATATGGTAGTTCCATTAGTACAAATAACAGCCGCACCCATACCATAATTAGAGACTAATCTAAATCGAATCTTACCAGTATAATTAGTTCCTGTAGTCAAACCAGTTACTACTATATTTTGTGTTCCTCCCGCTCCAACTGTCCATGCTGTTCCCGTTGAATTAATTGGTACCCAAACAGTTCCATTAAATACTTCTGCAATTACATGAAGAACAGTTGAACCCGTTGCAGGAGCAGTTACTGGATACGTTAGTGTAGTAGTCGTTGGACTCGCTGCACTTCCACAAGTTCCAGCATTGGGAACGGCCAATCCTAGTTGAGCAACAACAGTATAAGGATCGACTCCGACGCTTGGGGCGTTTGGATCGCACGTTTCCTCATCCCAGCGGTCAACTGTCTGATCCGCCATACAGCGTTCATTGAAATTGATTCCATATTCGGCAGCTGTGCTGAATGCCGTCGTGATCGTACCGAGCATGAATCCTTCCAGATACTGGAAATGCGCGGGGGGTGAACCGGGTACGCCGATATAGTGTTCCAAGCGTCCACGGAAACGACCGTAGTCAGAATCGAACCATACCCTCGTTCGCCATCTAAACTGTAATTCGATACCTTGGCCTGCTCTCGTTCCTGAAAACCCAGAAGCTCCCTGTGCGTTTCCAGTTGGCGTCGTTACCATGTCCGTTGGTGTGCCTGAAGACATTGCCACAACTCGGAAGTATCCGGTATCGTCTCCTGAAATCCCCGTGGCGCCTAACTCTGAAAATGTTGGGAAGGCAGTATCCCAAAAGCTGAGTGAGCCAATGATATAGGATTGCATATCACGACCCACTAGCTCCATTCGACAACTCACATTGGGGTTTGTTTGGTTGCTATTAAGAGCCCATATATGCTCAACGATTTTGTATCCAGGTCCCTGAGCTTGAGATACTTCATCGCCTGTAGAATGGTTCTTTGTAAAAACTCCCGTGATCGTTGTTGCATTATTTGCGTGCGTGTATGCAACCTGCTCAACATTCGCGGTACCATAGCCAATCAGCCCTGTTCCATTGTTACCGTCCGCCCAACCAGTAGTGACGGTTATGGTTTGCGGACTGCCGGATGCCACAATGTTTTGCGCTAGAGTAGAGGCGGCCAACCCAGCTCCGTAATTGCTCCACCCGTCGCTCAATAGAATACTTTCCTTTGACCATGTGTCACTTGATGGCACCTGAAAGTTGTCGTCAATTCCAGCAGAAGCCGTGCTCGAATTAAGTGGCTGCGAGATTCTAAAGAACTTTTTATTGTCATGTGCAGCGTCCGTGCTTGTTACCAATGCACCTTCAGTCGGATTCGTTATCAAAAACCGACCCGCCGTACCATCCGACTTGAATGCCACGTCACTTGCATACTGTTGGATATTTACAGTGCGCTTGACTATGCTTGCGCCGTGCTCTCCAATACCTATCCCATTTGCCAGTACGGGGGCGGTGAAGTCCAGTGCTGTATTTGGATTGGCCGAGTTGCTAATGATCTGATGGAACGCCAGTCTCGATAATGCTGGAGACAGCCAATATGGTTCTTGGATATTGTTCATCCCATACATCGGCATCGGTGGAGTTGAGGCGTCCAGCATTGTCAATGCTAATGTTGCAATCTGTTTTGGCGCTGATAAAGCAGTTGCCATATATGCTTCTGTATGCAACGTCGTACCAGTCAGATATGCACGGAGAAAGTAGTCAGCAAATGTGCTGGCGAATGATTCATCCCCCAATGTTGCTGCTATTACTCCGGCGTTACTCGTTGCATCTGATTTAACGGTCGGAGTTGTGTCCCATACTGAGGCAACAAGTTGATAGCTTGGGATGCCCCCGTTATGTTGTACTACCAGTATGACGCCACTGATAGGATTACCACCATTGAAATAGTGCTGTTGGGGTAAAGCATACAATGACGAATCGAAACCAAGCGCGCAAACCATCGACATGGTTCCATTGTCATTGGACGGGTAGTTAGCATACTTGATCCCCGGTATAAGATCGTTGATCTGGTTGCTTTGTAATGCCCGCCGGACGTGGTAGACAATATCCGTCTGCGAAGTGTGTGACGGGATGATTAACTTGGTATCTGCATTCGCTATAGTACGGTCGTTCGCAAGTGTGTCATATCCACCATACAATACCGAGCTATCGAAAGCCACTTCCGTGCTGAAACTAGCATTGGCGTAAAGCCCCCGGCTATTGCTCCGGAAATTAGCCTGAGTTGTGTCACGACCCGGAAAGTCGCTAACCAATGCAGTTGCAAGCGGGGCGGTTTGTTGCCATGCCATACTGCCCGCAGTTGCCACTGTAACAGCTATGTTCGCATTCAGCCCAAGGTAGGAGGCCGTCACATCGATCGGCCCCCCATTCGCAACGCAATCTATTAATCCTATTGACATATCAGGTAGTTGTTATAGTGACGTACACGGTTATCCCGTTGTACTGGACTTCGACTGTCGTTGACCCTGTAGCTACTAGGGCTATGTCGCCGGTCGTCATATCGCGTAGGTCGTACTGACGTAGCTGGCGAGATTGGTCCGTTCAGTCGGTGTAAAGACGTGATCCCATACAAGCGATTCGCAGATGGTTATCGCTCCCATGTACGAACCGCCGACCGCGCCGAACAATGCAAAGAGCCCCGCGGTTGTTGGCACATACGTCACGGTAATGCTTTGCACCAATACATTCTCTATGTAGAGCGCCGCAGTGTGGGCCGTGCCATCAATAACTAATGTTGCAACGTAGGCCGTGCTAGGTGCAAGCGTAGCGTTGCTCGTGTTTGTGTTACTTGTTCCGTTCCAAACGTCAGCTTGAAGTGCAGCAGCTGCGGGTATCACGAGCGCCGCACCCTGATTACCAGCTTGCAACCCCATTATTTGCGGATAACCGGACACGCTACCGCTTAATTTGAAAACAAGGCCCCACGTTGTACTTGCTGTGTTGATTGCGCTATCAAATGTTGATTCTGCAAAGCTGCCGGGCGGGTTCGTCGCGATGATACCAGGCTTACCATTCAGAGCACTGGATACATATTGCAATCCCGGTGTTCCTCCAACCGCGAGTGATGCGCCTGCAATCGTATCAACCCACGACGTAATTGCCGCACCGTTGGTAGTCGTATTCGTTCCAGAGGACGCCACGTAGCGACGTACAAGGCCAGTGGTCGGAAGCGCGCTCGCAGTATTCACGGTCAACGTCTGCGTCCCTGAATTACCGTGAGCCGTATCCACCAGAAACACGTTGAGCCCAGTAGCAGTAGCCCCACCCGTAGCAGTCAGATCGAACGAAATGTGCGTTGAGTCTACTACCGTTGGACCCGATGCAGTCACACCAGTTTCCAAACCGCCGAGAGATTGAATTGTTCTCGGATTGGTGCATGGCCAAGTGAAGGTGATTGGGCCCGTGCCTTGTGTGATACTAGATGGAGTCGAGACACCTGTTAATGTCGGCGCGTCAATAGAAGCTATTGCTGTATTAGCACTAGAGTAGCTTGCTAGAGTTGTAACATCCGTACCCGTCGCGAAGTCAACGCCGTACTTGACGGTAAGCTGATGGGTTGCGCCTGCCGCTCCGGTAAATGTTGAAATATCAGTAAAGAGTCCATAAGTTACACTTGCAGTAATAGTAGTAGTACCGTAAACACCAGAACTGGTTTCTGTGAACTTAATTACAGCAGAACCAGAAGTTACACTTGGAGTAACAGATCCGCCAGAAGTAACTGGGAAGTCTGTAGGATCAGATGATAACCAAGTACCTGCTCCTAATGTACAAGTAACATTGTTTGAATCCTTTCCAGCAGCAGTAAAGACTTGTGCTGTACCAGATGCTACTGTTGGACTTGCTGGAGAAAGTGTTATGCTAGCAGTAACTTGCTGAACAGTTATAGTTGTATTGATAGCAGTAAGTGCAAGGTAGCTAGCAGTAATAACTGTACTACCATTTGCTACTGTAGTATAAATACCACTGGTAGCAATAGTAGCAGTAGCAGGAGTTCCAGATACATAAGTAGGAATCAATCCCGCCATTACTACACCACGCTGATCTTTAACTACTGCAATAGCATTTCCAGTAATACCAAGTGCTGCTGGATTATTCTGTACCGATTGCCAAGCAAGACTAGTCGCGGCGGGTGTATAAGGACTTGGAGTTGGTATTGGATTATTAACTCGATGAAAGTTACGATGGAAAAGTAGTCCCATTTTAGTTAGTCCTTAATATTGCGCCCATATCGAGCATGAAGCCGTCGGTAATGCCTGAGATAGCTACGCCAGCATTCCGGGCAGGAGAGCCGGATTGCAGCGAGAAATCGGGAGGCGTTGCCGTTGGCGCGGTAAAGAGCGGATCGGCGTTGACCCCGTGGGCATCTGCCGACAGTGTGGTTTTGTAATTCGCAAAGCTGTAGTTCGCGCCGTTCAACTGGAACGGAGAAGGATCGGTTGACCCCGCATAGTCATTGTAATCAACCGTGACTACCCCACTCTGCGTAGCAATCTGACAATAACGTCCCGCAGACCCGGTGGAATAAACGATATTGTTGCGCCAGTCGAGTGCCCCGACTAGATCGCTTGTAACATTCAGTTCACCCTCGTGGTCTGGCTGGTTGTTATAGAGCGTGTTGTTGTAGCCTTGGAGGTTGACGGTAAAGCCCGAAAGTCCGGATACGAGCACGCCAGCCCCACCGTTTCCATAAACAAGGTTGTGGTGCAGTAGGTAGGTGGCGTTATACCCTGTATTCCCATTAGCCGAGATACCGGAGTATCCATTGCTATAGCATGTATTGGCATAAATCGCCGCACTGCTGCGGCATCTTATCCCGGCGCCATTCGTGTTCCCATAGCATACGTTATGATGGATCGTCAGGGTTGAATTGTCGCAAATGTCGGCGTAGAGTCCGTGCCCACGGCCCCCGCTTGCGGCAATGCCGTTATTGTAAACAGTGTTCCTCGCAATCTCACCCGATAGTATTGGGCCATTCCACCCCGACCCGTAGTAGCCATCGCCATCACTCCGCCATCCGTTGTTTGCTATCACGTTGTCGGTGATGGATTGGTTCGTATTGTTCCCGGCGGCGTGGTAAATCCCGTATGTTCCGTTGCCAGTGATCGTGCAAGAGCGTATTGTCGCCCCACTAGAGGTAGCCACGAACCGAACGCCGCTGCCGTAGTTGTTGACGATGTTGCATGTATCCACGAGAAGGCCAGAAGTAGCCCCGATGTGAACAAACAGGCCAGCAACATCAGCATTAGCACCCGTTATTGTGAGATTCTTGAACGTGAGATTGTTCTGGGAGTTTGTGTCGATGGCGTCGGATCGCTGTCCTGCCTCCACATTACCCGACGGGTCGCTCGTCGCATAAACCGTTAGCGTAGTGCCGGTGTAGTACCAGTTCCCCGGGGTGACACACGCTCCCCTCGATGTGCTTGGGGCGATAGCCGTGAGACCGGAAACGATGACGACGTTTGGTTTCGTTGAAACCGTCGCATCCCAAACATTGTTATTGGTTGTCGGGACCGTATACATAATCAGAATCGCGACATCATTGAAGCGAACGTCCGCGCTCGCACTAGCCGTTGTAGTCTGCGTGACCGTGAGTTGGAGACGCACTACAGTTGTGCTCGCCTGGTATGCCGAATCAACTGCAACGGTAGACCCGGCAGCGCCGCTGACGTAACCTGCGTCAATGGTAGTCGGCAAAGTGCCCGAGGTTACCAGGTTACTGGTGCTGCCATGAATCTTGGTGCCGCTCGAATTGACTATTGATATGCCCCACGACTGTGACGTGAGGGCTGTGTTCGCCACTTGTTTCTTTGCCCATCCCGTGAGTTGCACGCTAGTTACCGTAGCGCCTGCAGGGACACCCCAAGCTTCCCACGTATCACCCGTTACTTCACGGGCTATTTCTCCATTTGTACCGGCAGAGGCGTAGGTATTAACAAACTTCGCGGCAGAGTCGGTAGCATCTCGCGAATAAACGATTTGGCTTGACTGGCCGCCATCAACTAGATTTTCTCCAACGACGCCGCTGTTCCAAGTACTCCAAGTCTTTGTGAGCGAGCCGGGAATGTTGGTCGCCGGGACATTCGTAAAACTTCCAATTGCATTGGCGCCGGTGATAATGGGTATTGCGCCTGACCCGTAAGCGCCGAACGTCATGCCGCTTGCAGGAATGGTAAGCGTCTCGCGGAACAGACTGCCCTTGGCGAGACCGACCCGTTTACTCGCTCCCGCTATTGATGTGGCGTGTGCCAGCGTCTTGACGGCCAGAGTAGAAGTAAGTCCGGTATTGGAATCGTTACCGTTGACCGAATCGACGTAGTAGTCGAACCCTACAATTAATCCACCTTGATCTATAACTCCATGCCGGTTACGATTAAATTTTAATTCCATATTAGAATCAAGTAGTCCAAACTTTATTAGCAGTAAATACTCGATCGGCTGCTACATTAGTTGTGGAACGTAAACGGAAGCAACCAGAGAATACGACTTCTTGATATACTTGTGCACATCCTGCGGCAGGCAGTACAACATTAGCAAGAGCACCACTAGCATAACTCTGTAATGCTACCCAACCAGTACTAGTCTCAGTCGCATTCTCATCTTGATTGATTTCAAAATAGACGCTTTCAGGAAGTGTGGCAGGGCTGTAAAACATTAAACCAACCGCATCATGATACATGTATACGCCACGTACTAATGCACTAACCGCTGTCCCGTTAGGTATGGTAATTGGCGGGAGTTGAGCATAACTGGAAATCATTTTAATTCCTATGAGTTTGGGTACACCTTGCCCCACACGGGTAAGATAATACAACTCACACCTACACACAATATACTCGATCCTCATACATATGCCAAATTGGCATGAAGTTAAAATACAAATGTTTATTTAGGAATTAAATTAATCATACCTAAAAATTTTTACCGAAAAAATATGAGTCATCCTTTGGTGTGTTTTTGCATTTTATAATTTCCCCCTACCCCGGCCTCTAGTCACACAACAAAAGATAAAGGTATTGAGTTTATATGATGAAAAGCAAAAGCCTCTTTGGCGTGACGTATCGGTATATTAAATAATCATTTGTTTATCTAGTCTGGATACGAGGCTAGGTCCAGTCATACGGCGGAAGGATTGAATTGGTTCAAACATTTGGTTGATGAGTTTAGATTTATTTCACTTTGGGGGTTGCGCGTTGGACTGGATGTATTAGATTAGATTATCACCTTTGCCCAGAGGTAGTACAATGTTCAAGTTATATATAGGGAAGGTTCGGAAGCATGTTTGCAATTACAGTTTCCTTGCTAATGCTATCTTGATCGCTGAGACATTCCCGCGCGGTACCGAGTATGAAATCATTAGTCAGTCTTACGTTATCCGGGCAAGTGTACTATGACATACTACCTATACATATCATCCGATCGCTCAACCAGTGGGATCATTACTAGCAGTATCGCCCGTGCACTCGATTTCATTTCCCGTCATGAGTCACAAGTTGTGCGGGTTCGTATCTCACACATCACGGAGAAATAAAATGACTCGCAAAGACTTCAAGCTAATCGCCAGCGTGATTGATAAACTCAACTTCACGCGAGAACACAAGTTGTTTATCGCGCAATCATTTGCGGATCGGCTGACAGATACTAATCCAAACTTCAACCGGGCTAAGTTTGTCGCTGCCTGCTTCGAGCAAGATAGTAAGCGAGATTAAAACCTGCCAAAATGGCAGACTTGCTTTCGCTAGGTTCCAGCTAGCCCGGATTCGGTTCCAGAAAGCAAATAAGAGTGAAAAGTGTGTCAAAATGACACAGGTTGTTTGAAAATTGACTTGAAGAAAAGACTTGCTTTCGGGTAGCCAATGTGCTATATTGAAAGCATCCAGCCGGTTTGGGTTTCAGTGATTTTTCCAAACTGGCTAAATAATCAAATCACGGAGATTACTACAATGCGCTACGTAGCCAGCAAAAAGCCACTCTCAGTTAAGCAGGGTGACAACAAAGTAGAAGTCCCGAGCGAGTTTCCACAGTACGACACGCTTGCAGAGATTGTGCAAGTTTTCAGTGGCGACGAGGACAAAGTAAGGGATTACATTAATTCAAGTGTCCAGGCTGATTCTGCAATTCCATGCCGCGTGTTTGCAAATAGCACGGCAGGTAAGTTACTAAGTTCGGATGCACTTATTGCAAAGTGCGCCGAGATTCGGAAGAACTTCAATCCTGCAACTTCTGGCCGGAGTTCAATTCTTACTGCAAGTGCTGCAAAGGATTTTGGTAAGACTATTGCAGAAGCTTTCACAAGTGGAAAAGAATTGTCTTCGGATGAAATTCGCGCACTCATCGAGGCAGCGAGAAATTCGTAAAGTTTCAGCGAGTTAAACTTAAATTCCCCGGTTTGCTAGTTTAGGAATCGGGGAATTTTTGTGTCTGCAAGTCTCATGTGTATGAGGATCGAGTACATGATTTGGCGCTTTTGTATTGTCATGGAGATTTGGCGCATTTGGACACCCCCACCCCCCTGTGTCAAAATGACACAACTAGTCTGGGAGGTGTAGTTGTTAGTAGCTCTTATATAAAAAAAAAAAAAACATATGTTTAACTACTTACACTCTTACGACTTACTCATAATCTGACTCTCGTTTTACTGTGTCAAAATGACACAAGTCCTACCCCTACCAAATACTCCAAATGTCCACATCAATACAAATACGCCACATCTCGGTCTAGGTGACACTCAGCCAGCCAGCCAGTCACACAGCCACAAGGATATGGATAGCTAGTTTCATTCAATCCTAGAGCCAACCAGAAGGCGAGGCGAGGTATCTGGGCTAATCAGGATACCCACTTAGAGCTAACCCACTTACCCAAAGTAAGTAAGTAACTTACTACAAGTAACCCTCTAATTTAAAGTGCGTATGAATAAACTAATGTTTACCCTTGTGCTAGCCTGTGCAGGTGATTACCTTCCAAGTACCGCCATTCTACCCACTTTCATTTTAACTAGAGATTTTCCAAATGAGATATTATCTAACTAGAACTAAAACAAAGAATGGATTTAATTTCATTTATGAAACCGATAAGGATTTACAATTAGCCATTGTTCGTATGGATTTGTTTCAATCTAGTAATGCTTGGATTACAAATTGGTGTAAATTTGTTTCACTAGATGATTTACGTTTCAACCCATTATATCGTAGTTAACAATCCTACTACCCGCCAAGTTTAATAACTGTGGCTGAGATTCAATTCTAACGGTAGCGTCCAAACCCCACCCAAACCCAAACTAAAATGATAAAGCCAAGCCAAACCCCAGAACGGACAAGTTACTTAAATAACTACTTGATCCTGCACAAATGCGCTGACCTGCTAGAGCAGTCTGAAGTTGATACAGGCATTACTGACTTCCTAAATAGGGAAGCTAGTCGTTATTTTAGTTTGTATCTTGATTGTGTTTGTAACTCGCCTAGCATTGATGAATTGTATAACATACTTAAACCTGAGTTTGGGGAGAATATACAATGAGACAAGAATTTAGCTTGCAAACAATCCAAGCCTTTACTCCGCCAGAGCCACAAGTAGAGCAAGAGCTAACTCTTGAGCAAAAAGTAATGCTAGCTAATCATCCCGCCATTAAGCAAATGCTAGAGCAACAACTAGAAGTCGAGCGGGCAAAGCAGATAGCAGACAACATTGAAACGTATCAAAAATTTGTGCAGGAAGGTGCTGAGGATGAAGCTAAGAAACTTGGTATCAAACCAACCTTTAGAATCTTTTTACATAATGACGTTTCAGATACTAAGACTGTACGTATCCGTGACGGATTAGTAGTACATATACATATCGACACGAAAGCTAGTGAAATCTTTAAGGCTGAATTTTGGGATGACATTCGGCGTTACTTGAAGAAAGTCCCCGCCCTAACGCGTAGCTGTGCGCTGGTCGTGCGGAATTATTATTGGGAGCAACAAAAGTCATTCGCGCCGAAGTGGAAGAAAGTCAATATCCTTGATGAAGAAGTTGAATTCGACTTGCTTTCGCACAAACACTTCAGTATTTCAGAAGAAATTAAACTTGTGCTCAAGCATAAAGAGACAGGAATCACAGTCATACTCTCAGGTGCAGCCAGTGAACGCGATTCACTTGAGCGGGAAGGATGGGTGCTTTTGTCACAAAAAGTTGCTTTGTTTAATCACTTGGTGTAATAATGGAAACACTACAAGAGTTACTAGTTAAGCAGGAACTTTTAGTCAAGCAGAAACAAGATTTACAACTAGAATCTGAAAGGCTGGCAAAACAAGTAGCAGATCTTAAAGCTAGTCAACCAGTTTCAGTTGAGATTTCAATTATCCCGCCAGTCGTTCAGCTTAAAACTGGTAAGTATTTTGATCCGCTGAACCAGCTTTTGCGTCAAATACCCATGCGGCAGTATGACAGCGTTTCTGGATTGAATAGTATTCCCGCTAAATACTTTATAGATTTACTTCCCAAACTTGAATCACTCAACCTGGAAATCAAGTGGAAGTCAAGTAAGGATGAAATTCTAAACTTCATCAATCAACATGACTACTCAATCAGCATAGTCGAGAATCATTTTCTAATCTTACTCAAAGCGAGTTTGAATGATTGGAATTTGAAGCAGGCTGTCCCACAAGTTAAGAGTGTTAAGAAATTTCATTATACTCTAGGCTTGCAGGAAGCATTACGTTTAGAGCAATTTCTATCCGCACTCGCACCCGCCGATTACTCTTTTAACGATGATGTGCGGGCAGAATTTGACAAGCAACGTGAAAACAGAAATAAGTTTAAGATAGTCAAGTCTCAATCAATTATCCCAGAGAATCTAAACTTACTTAACTTAGAGCTTAAACCATTTCAAACAGTAGGCGTAGAATTTCAGCATCTCGCCCCACGTTGCATACTTGGGGATGAAATGGGACTAGGCAAGTCACCACAAGCAATCGGTATAGCAGTCAAAGAAAATGATCGTACTTTGTTTGTAGTGCCGAGTCAACTTGTTTTGAATTGGTCCCGCCAGATTCAGAAATTCACAGACGAGGTTCCACACGTTCTAACTGGAACGAAGCCAACTGATATTGACTACTTAGACTTACTTGCAAAAGAGCGCAAAGTTAAGTTTACTATCATTGGTATGGGTAGTCTAGGTAGACCATTGAACGATAAAACTGGTAAGTATTCAGATTGGGCAAATGTAATTAACTTAAGTAAGTTTGATCGTATCGTAGTTGATGAAGCACATTACATTAAAACATCTGAATCAAATCGCTCCTGGGTAGTCAGACAACTAGTTTCAGATAAGTTAAGTCTGTTGACTGGCACTCCAATTCAAAATCGGCCTAAAGAACTTTGGCCATTATTGAATATGATTAATCCAGCCACATTTAATAATGAAAGTAGCTTTGAATATGCGTATTCCAATGGTAATAATGGAGTGCGTAACGTACATGAGTTGCGAGAGATTCTCGACCCATTGATGATTCGGAGACTTAAAAGCGAAGTCCAACAAGACTTAGACCCAATTAATCGAATTATTGAGTATGTCGAGTTAAGTGCTAAAGCTAAGAAAGTTTACAACAAGTGCCTTGCTGGTGTATATGAACATCTTTTAACTGGAGCTAGTCAAGAGATTACACACATCATCGCACTCTTTACCCGACTTCAACAAGTATGCACAGTCGCAAAATATGATTATATTGTTGACCTAGCTCAACGTATACTTGAAGCCAAAGAAGGCGAAGAATTTGATAAAGTAATTATTGGCACTCAATATGTATCTTCTGCCTACGTTCTGGCAAGTAAGTTAAAAGCTTTAATAATTACCGGTCAAATGAATATGGAAGATCGTATGCGTGTGGCAGATAATTTTCAGAATGATCCGGCCCGCAAGTTTCTAGTGTGCTCTACGAAATCAGTTCAGGAAGGTTTGGACTTAACTGCGGCGGGAAGTATCATTAACGTGGACTTGCTATGGACACCGGCGGGTCACCAACAATTTGAAGGCCGAGCATACGGGAGACTTAATGATTCACATAGTATTGATTCTTATTACTTGCTTGCTAACAAAACTATTGAGGAAATGAAATGGGGATTATTGCAGGAGAAGTTGAATACAATCGAACAAGTTTCAGATGGAGTTAGTAAATTAGCAGAAAGCTCAGGTATCTTTATGGAAATGGTACGACAGATGAAAGAAACTGGATTTATACCCCTAACCTAGAATAAAATGAAAGTTGATAACGAGGTACTTGATGCATTTGGAGAAACTTGTGTAATAATTAGTATCAATAAAGATGCTAATACAGCCATCGTTAGATATACATTTGATGATTGGACAGAAAGATGGAATTTAGACGAATTAATCTTAATCGAGAAATAAAATGATTAGTAATACTGATTGGATCAGAGCAGCAAACTGGGGTTACTATGTGTATCTAGCCCGCCTAGGAGTAGTTAAGACACGTATCATAAAGGGTGTTGTATTCATTGAAACTAAACATTCACTTACGAGGATAAGTTAACATGACTAAATCAGAATTCTTTCTCTGGATTGCATTTGTACATACTGCTCCTGATTATATCGTTTCACCTATTAGCACTCCAATAACTGAATACAAAGATTATTCATGGAAGAATTATTGTCTTGATAGTTTTGATCATAGTATTAATGAATATTGGATGTGGATGCTTGAATATAAACTTCAATTTGGTCAGACAACGCAAGAAATGATAGACATAATCAATAGCAAAACTGGCAACTAGTATAAAACTGGCCCTTGACAAATCGTGGTACATGTGTTATATTGAAGTCAGACCCACTCCCACACATAAATTAAAATGAAAAACGATTGGACATATATCGGTGACGGAGTTTATGCTAGATTTGATGGTTATCAGGTTTGGATTAGTACTGATTTTGACGATCACGGTGATCCTAATTCAGAAATAGCTCTCGAACCAGTTGTATTAAAGGCGCTGGTTGATTATGATACAAGAGTTAGAGAAGTTTAATATTGCTATCCACGCTAATTGCTCCGCTGAGTTGCAATGCAATTAGTGCCAAATCTATTCTCAATATTTTGCGTTGCAACGCCCTGATAATTGACAATGTGTGGATAGTTTAATTTGGTTTGTTGATTTTCCTAAACCGAAAGGCAAAAAATCAACACTAAGGGAGATAGAAGTAGAAGAATATATAGGTCTCTATTTTGATAAGCTGATCTGATCAGTCAGTTTCTCCCTTTATTAGCAGACGTGATGGAATGGTTTACATGGAAGACTTAAAATCTTCTGACTTAATAGTCATGCGGGTTCGAGTCCCGCCGTCTGCATTTGCATAAGTACTTGCAACCATCTTATATCACAACGATATAAGTATTACAACTGGAGAAAATATGGAAGTCTTGATTGAAGCATTATCACATTTTGAAACGAAAGATCATGAGTTACTAGTTTTAGTAAATAAAACCTTAGCTCGGTTAAAGGATGATGTAGAAGAAAGTGGTTTAGTTTATTCTTCTGTTATGGAAGAACTTATGGAAGAACTAGAAGAATATTTGTCAGAGAATTATCTCGAAGATGTTGAAGATGAAGACGATGATACAGATGAAGAAGAATTGAGAGATGTAGATGACGAAGATT
>Ga0207933_1002032_pt1 | contig 13818 bp, 10 predicted proteins | sample NGESurdeep092012_4_FD_184488 | JGI IMG/M metagenome (GOLD analysis project Ga0207933, IMG submission 184488) | Arctic peat soil microbial communities from Barrow, Alaska - NGEE Surface sample F53-3 deep-092012 (SPAdes) | ecosystem: Environmental > Terrestrial > Soil > Wetlands > Peat ... | reverse complement strand
CCGATCTGCGCCAACGCAGACGCCCGCCGCGCCGTCTGAACAGATACGGTCTCGACGTGTTTCGCCAACTCCTTGTCAAATACGACTCGGCGCTCAAGCTCCGTTTGAATCGCTGCGGCGTCTGGACAGCGCCAGCCGCGCAACATCTCCAGCGTCGGGAACGCAATGGCGCGCAGCCGGCTGTCCACCTCATCCCGGACACGCTGGTACGTTGCCGTACGCGTCTTGAGATCTTCCACCAACCTGGGCAAGAGATTGAGGTCGCTCGCGGCGATCCCGAAGGGCTTGTCAAAGCCAGCCTCCATCTGTTTGGCTTGGCGCTGGCCGAGCGATTTCAGACTGTCTGCATCGGTTTCGATCTGCTCCGTCAGATCCCCGATTCGGGGGCGTAGTTCGATGCCGCGGCTGGCGAGTTGCTGTAGATTTTCGAGAGTGTTCTTCTTCGGAAGAAGGGGAGCAAGATCGGCGTCCGGGGTAAGCCCGATACTCTCTCGCAGCGTCGTTAGTTGAGCCTCCTGTCCGGCCAATTCGGCGATGCGATTCGGTCGATCTTTTCGTTCTTTTTCGACGTGGACGGACTTCTGAACGATATCGCGAATCTCAGCCTCGGCTTTGATCAATTCGGTGGGGACGACGAGCGCCGCCGTCTGCCGTTCGAGGTCGGCGCGGCGCTCCTCGGATTCTTCCAGGGTGTCGCGCACCGCGCCGCGAGACGAGAGTGCCTGCTGGACAGCAGCAGCGAAATCGGGGCGCAGGGCAGGCAGGTCTCCGAAGGTTTCGAGCTTCTCGTTGAGTCGGTCCAATGCGACTAACGATGGCACTACCCGTTCTGCCCGCTGTTCGCGGGACATCCGTTCGGACAGGCCCTTTTGTTCAGCCTTGCGCTGACTATATTCCTGCTCCGCCGCAGTAACCTGCTTGCGCGCGAGATCGTACGCTTCGCGAGTCTTGATACCGGCTTTAGAGACTCGGTCCGCCGCGTCAAAAGCGTCTTTCGCCCTGTAAAACGCCCGGTCGGCGCTTTTCCGCAACGAGAAGAGCTTGTCTGCTTCGACACCCAGTGCGTCCATCGTGGCCACCAGGGCGCGCAGGCCGCCGCCAGCCTCGACGATAAGCCGTCCGATGTCGCCGTCCGATTGAAGCAGCCGGTCGCCACCGTCGCGCAGTGCTTGGTGGCCAAGACCGAACAGCGCCTCGAACCGGTCCCGAGTCGTAGGTCCCAGGATAGACGCCAGGACCGCGTCTTCGACGATCTTGCCGTCCACATCCGTGAGAGTTTTGCGTGTGCCTTTTCGCCGCCGGAGGATCAGTTGCTGACCGTTCGAGAGGCGCAGCGTCGCCTCAAGCCGCATTTGGGGGTAACCGAAGATTTGGCCGTACCTGGAGTTATGATCAATCCCGAACAAAAAGTCGGAAATCGCAGAAAGACAGGTGCTCTTGCCTGCCTCGTTCGGCCCGTAAATGACCACCAATCCTGGATTGTCATGCAGCGGAAGCTTGAGTTCGCTGTACACGCCATATTTTTCAATCGTCAGGGAATCGAAACGCACAGCATCACTCCTGTCCGCTCTCGATCAGCGATAGTGCGAGCGTTACCGCACGCGCGGGCCCTTCAGCCCGGATCGTGCTGAACAACTCATCGGCATGTGCCGCATCGGGCACCTTGGCGCTTATCTCGGCCAGTCTCTTTTCGAGGAGGCCCACAAATGCCGGGTCGCTACTGAACTGCTCGACGATCAGTCGGAGTCGGCCGGCAACGGTTGGATCAGTTGCTTCTCTGCTGAGGAGCGGGCTCGTCTTGAACTCGATTTTCTCGATCCAGATTTCATCCGAGATCATAGCTGCCATCGTTTCGATTTCCTCGCGCAGCCTGTCACCCGACCGGATGAGTTCATTGTGGATAGGGGTTCTGCCCATCAGGCGCAGACGCAACGCCACGCTAAGGCCGGCAGCCGCATCTTTGGCCCGCTCGATCTGCTCCCTCACGACGGCATGCGCGGAGGGCATGTCAGTGCATGATCCAACGTCAATCGACTCGACGAACCAGCGGATCACATCAAGTTTCCGCTCTTCGACTCCGACCACCCGTCCATCGTCAACAGTGACGAGGGTGGCACCCTTGGGCCCGATCTCTCTTGGGCTCCGTCCCTGGAGGTTACCGGAATAGATGATATATGGATGCTCGTGCACGACTTCCCGAGCATGAACATGGCCCAGCGCCCAATAGTCGTAGCCGTGATTGACCAACTGCTCGATGGTGCAGGGTGCGTAGGGGGCGTGACCTTCTCGCCCCGTGCATGATGTGTGCAGTAAGCCGATATTGAAGCAACCCGCTACTGGCGGAAGATAATCCAGGGCGATATTTTCAGAGACATCCCGCTGGGGAAAGCTGCGCCCATGGATTACCACGTCGAGGCCTTCTACTGGGACCGCCTCTGGCTTCCGCGGGGAAAACAGATGAACGTTTTTAGCATATTCCAACCGGGAAGCAAACCGGTTCTCAGCATCGTGATTGCCAAGAATCAGATAGACTTTGATCCCGGCATTCTCCAAACGGCGCATACGGTCCACAAAGTAAAGACCTGTGCGGTAGTCGCGCCATTGGCCATCGAAGATGTCACCGGCGATGACGATGAACGCGCATTCCTCATCTATCGCGAGCGAAATGAGGTTATCGAAGGCACCGCGCGAGGCGTCATCAACGCGACTGGCGAAATCCTGGGACTTTCGTGCCAGACCTACCAGTGGGCTGTCAATATGCAGATCGGCGGCATGGAGAAAGCGGAAGCGCGCCATCATCTGCTCCCGGATTTATTTTTAGGGATTATGGGAGTTGATCGTACCACAGGCTCATCGACCTGATCCTAGCAAGAAGGGAGAGCCCCAGCGCCCCGCTTTTGCCGACTGCTAACGCCTATCAGGCTCCACCGGTTGCCCCAACCAGAGCCCAGTTCGTGCCGAGAAACTGCTGAATGCCAGTTCCAGGGTGGTATCCGACGTACAGAGATGCGAACGCATCCCGAGCAGCCGCGAATGAATCACCGGGAATCGCCCGGAGATGCTTCGCAAGAAACACGAGCGCCAGTGTTGGCGCGCGGGACTCGCCCTTGTTGCAGTGAATCAGTAGCGAACCACCACGGTCATAGTGTTCGCTCGCGAAAAGCAGGAACTGGGCGAAGGTCTCAGTCTTAAAGAGGGGCACAGGTGGATCGATGATGTTCAGGTACAAATCGTACGGGTGCCGGAGAGCAAGATAGTGAGGATGCTGAGGTGGGAGGCTTCCCGTGTATGCAACGGCGCGCTGATGGCAAGGGGACTTGCACGCGTGTACGACCGCTAGTTCCGCCGAGCCCAATTGGCAGGTCACTTCGCCGCCGACGTAAAGCCTGTCATGCACCTTGACCATATGTCTCCCTATTATCAACTCTAATGACCCGAGCGCTGGCAGCCCGGTTCGTTCTGGCGACCGAATTAAACCACATCTCAGCTGCGCAGACAACGCCGCTGAGAACCGGCAATCCCACGGGTCTTACGCGCTATCATTCCTCGTATGCCCCAACCGCCCGACTCGATTACGCAGGCGCTCGACGACTGGATGGACCGGATGCAGGAAGCCAATCCGGACGTCCACTTGGAGTTGCTGACCGAAGAGCAGCTGAAGGATCTCTACAGCAGCGTCAAGAAGCTCTGCCGCGAGGAGTGATCGCTTGAAGGGGCAATCGCAGAAGCGTGTTTCCGGACTTCCACAACAAGTTTCTTGGTTTGCCCCGGACAGGAGAATGAGAACCTCCGAGCGATTCAGCACACCGAGCCCACGGGCTGCAAGCGTCTGTTAGACCCCGCTGTTTGCCCCGACCAGAGTCCAGTTCGTGGCGAGAAACTTTAGCAACCCGCTCCGTGCTGCGGGCACGGGCACCCTCCACGTAATAATCGCGTTTATCGCGTGGAAGGGGGAGCACGGAAGATGTCCGCCTCGGTTTACAGGTGGACCTCGGCAGGCGGGTAAAACCGCCGCACACGAATTTCCTTCTCGCGCTTGCGAGTTTGTGCAATGTCGTATGAAGACTGCATCCGCATCAGCGTGTCCATCTTCACGCCGAACGCCTTTTCGATACGCAGCGCCATGTCTCCGGACAGATCAGCCTTGCCGTTAAGCAAGCTGGACAGGGCGGGCCGGGAAACGTGAAGCGCCTCCGCCGCCGCAGTCACGGAAAGGCGGGCGGAGCCGAGAATTTCCGTCCGAATGAAATCTCCGGGGTGGGGTGGGTTCTTCATCGCCATGGTGGTTGCTCCTTTTCTCTAGTGGTAATCTTCTAAATTCACGTCGCAGATTTCACGCTCTGCGGTATCGATATGGAACGTCAAGCGTCGGTTGCCGGTAACGCTTAAACTCCATGTACCCTTGCGGTCGCCGGTCAGCGTATGCGCCTTCCATGCCGTGAGCGCCCGTAATTCCTCGGGGTCTTCCATGTTGTCGAGGTACGCAAAGATTTTGCGCAGCTTGTCCACCGTGTCCGGTGGAACGCCTTTCGCGCCGTCTTCCGCGTAGAGCCTCTTGAGGCCCTTATGGACGAAGCTCCGTATTTTCACAAGCAGACTGTAGCCTGTAGCTTAACACTTGTCAAGTGAAGGACGTGAATATCGCACGGCAGCCGTCAGGCTCAAATTACCAGCAGATGGCTGGCGCTGTCCGACGTGCCGCGCCGCCGTTTGTCGTAAATCTGCGTTGTGGTGATATGCCGGTGGCCGAGCAAGTCCTGCACTTTGCGGATATCGGTACTGCCATCGAGCAGCAGCGTCGCGGTCGTGGCGCGCAACGAGTGCGGGCTGTAGATGCAGCGCATTCTCGGATCACCGTCCTTTCCGGTGACTACCTTCATGGCTCCGGGTAGGCGCTCCAGATAACCGAGGATCAGCCGATACATGGTCACGTCGCCCATAGGGCGATCACCAAGTTTCTGTGAACACGAAGCATGGCGGGGGCGGAAGAGTGCGCCTGAAGTGAGTCCGGCGTGCTGGATATATTCCTCGATCGCTTGCGCGGCGACGGGGTTCAGTCCGATCGTGCGGCGCTTGTCGCCCTTTTCGTGCAGGCGGATTGTGGCTTCGCCATCGTCCAGATGGAAATCCTCTACCTTCAGGCGGCAACCCGTTGCGAGCCGGATGCCGGAATAGATGTAGAGCTTGAGGATCGCGCGATCCCGGAAATCAAAGACTGAATCACCGGACGGCATATTCATGAGCTGTCGTGCGCGCGTGGCGGACAACGCCTTCGTTTCATCGCGCGCGTCAGTGGACTCGCGGGCGATGAATTGCGCGTGGGCCGGATTGGGAACGATGATCGGCAAGCGCAGCTCCGCCGCCGCACCATGAAGAAACTTGTAGAAACTGGAAAGCGAGCTGATGCGCCGGTTGAGCGTTTTCGGGGCCGCGCCATCGGCGAGCATGGCTTCACGGAACGCCTGCACATCCAAGATGGAGACCGTTAGCAGTGACGCGCACTGTTCCGGCCACCTGATACCGACGAAGCGGACGAACGCCATGACATCCTCGCGGTAAGCGCGCCGGGTATGGCGAGATTGCCGACGATTGACCCAGGTCTCGAATATCGCCGCCACGGAAAAATAGAAGTCCTCGACGCGCTTCTTCGTCTGTGCTGTGAATTGTCCGGCAAGGATCGGCGGAAGCCGGTTGGCGAAATCTGAAGAAACAAGGCCGGTCATACATCGCTCCGCTGAAGGCAGTCGGTGAAAGATAACGGATTTTATCTTTCACGGGACCTTCCAGCAAGAGCAAAACTTCCGATGTTGCTGTCGCGCCACAGATGGGCTTCAAACTCAGTGGCGCGTCATGACTCCGCTTGACAATCGGCACTCCGGCGCTGGTCAAGATCGACGGCACAGATGGGAATCTGTCAGAGCATGAGCCTATGGCCGGGTTTCGGAGCATATGCGGTCGATGCCGACAAGCCGTTCTTCAGCGAGACAGGATATCGCAGTTTTCTCGGTCTCCACGCCGAAATGGTGCCCGGATTAACGCCAGATGCCTTCGCCCGTGAAGTGATCGCCTCTCACATACGCGGTGAGTGCAAAGGCCGGTTACGTCCCGTGAAACAGGAATACCGGGATAGATTTGGAATGCCGACCATTCCTTCTAAGTAGTTCATCAACCATACATGTGCCTCTATTTGATGGGGACAATACGGACGGCGCTCTCTATGCGTCAAGTCGCATTTTCCCCGACCTGCGGTCTTCCTCGCGCAAGCCAAAATACTCCATGACGCGTTCGCTGCCCTCCGTTCAGCATGTCCCATCGAGGCCACATGGTGTGGTCTCAGAAACAAACGGAGAACATCATGGAACACGACAACAACCTCACCGGCGTACTTTTCTTCAACGAAAAAAAGACCGGCAAGCAACCAGACCGCCGAGGCAGCGTCACGATCAACGGCGTCGAGTACGAACTCGCAGGCTGGAATCACACGACCTTGACCGGCAAGGTCATCACCCGCCTGAAGGTGAAGCTCAAGGCCGCCGCGCCAGCCGCAGCATAACCGCCACAGCCCGGCGATGGTTTCACAGCCGTCGCCGGGTTTTTCTTGAATCTAACAAAAGACCCAGTACAAAGGAGTGCGGTATGGCACAATACGCAAAATGGACAAGGCCCACACCCCGTTTTCGTCCGGCACGGGATTACACGAATCAGCTTGACCTTTTCGGAAACGTGAGCGCAGAATCGGAAACAGTCACTTCCGAGGCCACGAATGACGCTCTTAGGCGAGAAAATCCTGAACCACTGGCGGCAGCATCAGCCGCGGATGGTGGAACAGTTGCAGAAATCGAACCAGTTGGAGCGCAGCCTGCGGGAGACCGAGGAGCGGACAGCGGACTTCCTCTACGAACTCCTGATGGAGCAGAAGTTGGACTACGAGACAGCCTGGGAGATAGCGACGCGGGAATGGGCATTCCTGCCGACCGAGGACCACCCGCAGCCGTCATTGCCGACCTCGGAACAGACAGCCCTGTAGCACCGTCGCGTGATTTCCGTATCATCGACGAGCACCGCATCGGACAGGGCGGACTGCATCACAAAGCCCGCGACAATATCGCAGCCATCCGCACGCTGAAAGCCATCGAGGCGGAAAACCGTGAGGCTACTGACGCCGAGAAAGCTGTCCTCGCCCGCTATGCCGGATGGGGTGCTATTGCACAGGCGTTTGAATCTTACCCCCGTGATGAGTGGCGCGATATAGGCCAGCAGCTAAAGCAATTGCTCAGCCATGACGAATACGCCGCCGCCCGAGCTTCAACCCCCAACGCGCATTTCACATCCTCGACGGTCATCAACGGAATGTGGCAGGCGATGCAGCGCTTCGGGCTTCAGCCTAGCGCAAATATTCTGGAGCCCTCAATGGGTGTTGGACATTTCTTTGGGCTCATGCCGGGTGAGCTTCAGACAGGAGCCAAGCGAACCGGCGTTGAGCTCGATTCCACTACCGCACGTATCGCCCAGAAGCTTTACCCGGATTCCACCGTCTTCGCCAAGGGATTCGAGGATACCCAGTTGCCGGACAATTTCTACGATGCCGTGATCGGGAATATCCCGTTTGGTAATTATCCCGTCTACGACGCAGCATACAAGCCAGCGATGACCCGCGCCATTCACGATTATTTCTTCGCGAAGTCCATCGACAAGCTGCGCGTAGGTGGCGTCATGGCCTTGATTACCAGCCGCTACACGATGGACAAGCAGGATGAAACCATCCGCCGCTACCTCGCAGATCGTGCGGACCTGATCGGCGCGATCCGACTGCCGAACACCGCGTTTAAGGCGAACGCCGGCACGGAAGTCACGACCGATATTATCTTTCTGAAGAAGCGCACGCCGGGCACCCAGCCGGGCGGCGAGATGTGGCGAGAACTCGCACCGCACGGAACCGCGGAGGAAGGCCAGTTCTTTATCAACGAATACTTCGCGCGTCATCCCGAGATGATGCTTGGCCGCATGGCTCTCGAAGGCACCATGTACCGTGCTTCCGAACCCACGCTCGAAGGAGAGCTCACCCCGGAGATTCTTTCCCGAGCCGTATCGGCATTACCGGAAGGCATTTACTCCAAAAAGCTGCGAAGCGCTCACCACACGCGCGCGTCGGAGCCCGCCGACGTGTCTGGGGTTAAAGATGGCGCATACGCGGTACGCGATGGCGAGATCTTCACGCGCAACGGCAGTGCGCTTGAACCGGCCAAGATGTCCATATCGATGACAGCCCGTGTCCGGGGCATGATCGCCATTCGTGACGCGGTGCGGCTGGTTTTCCAGACCCAGCTTAATGATGCAGGAGACGACCAGATCGCGGAAGCTCGCAAGCTCCTGAATAACCTGTACGATTCCTTCAGCCGCAATTACGGCCCTCTGTCGAACCGCGAGAACGTCCGTGCGTACGCCGGTGATCCCGACCAGCCGTTGTTGCTCTCCCTTGAGAATTACGACCCGGAGACCAAACGCGCGACCAAGGCCGCGATATTCGAGCGCCGCACGCTCGATCGCTATCACCCTGTTGAGCATGTCGAGACCGCAGCCGAGGCGCTGACCGTTTCTCTCAATGAGACCGGCGAGATTACCTGGCCACGCATGGAGCAAGTGACCGGGAAAACAACCCGGCAATTGCAGCGCGAGCTTGGCAGCCTCGTTTACTGCAATCCCGAGGGTGCATGGGAAACCGCCGACCGCTACCTTTCGGGTGACGTTCGGGCCAAGCTAAGAACGGCGCAGACCGCCTCCGATCTCGACCCAATCTACCAGCGCAACATTGAGGCGCTGAAAGCCGTCCAGCCGACCGACCTTGAACCCGGCGAAATCGAAGCCCGGTTGGGCTCCTCATGGATTTCCGCCAACGATATACGGCATTTCATCTGTGACCTTCTGGATATGTCACCGCGTGCGGTTCGCGTTTCACATTCACCGGCGATTGCAACATGGACGGTTGAAATTGACAGTAGCGCGAAGGGGGATGTCAGCAACACCACGGCCCACGGCACCGCAAGATTTAAGGCTTCCGACCTGATCGACCAGGCATTGAATGGCCGCACTCCGACCGCATATGACGAGTTCGAGGATGGCACGCGCGTCATCAACCAGCAGGAGACCATCGCCGCCCGCGAGAAGCAGCAGGACATTCGAGACCGATTCCGCGAATGGGTTTGGAAGGACGCCGAGCGCAGCACCCGGCTGGCGCGTGAATATAACGACCGCTTCAATAATCTTCGGCTCCGCACGTTCGACGGCTCGCACCTGACCTTCCCCGGCATGAACCGGGACTCGCTGCGCAATAACGACCTCGACAAGCATCAAAAGGATGCCGTTTGGCGCATCCTTCAGAACGGCAGCACGATGCTGGCGCATTGCGTCGGAGCGGGGAAAACCTATGAAATCTGCGCCGCCGCGATGGAGCTGCGCCGCATGGGACTTGCGAACAAACCCATGATCGTTGTCCCTAACCACCTGGTCGAACAGTTCGGCTCCGAGTTCTTGCGCGTGTATCCGAACGCAAAACTCTTCATCGCGGGAAGGGATCATTTCGCGACGGGCACCCGCCAGCGGGCAATGGCGCGGATCGCCACCGGCAATTACGACGCGGTGATCGTTTCCCATCGTTCCTTTGAGATGCTTCCGGTGTCGGACAAGCTGTTCACCGATTTTGTGGACGAGCAAGTGGGAATGCTGGAAGAGGCCATCATCGAGGCCAAGGCAGAGAAAGGCGACCAGCGCCGGATCGTCAAGGAACTTGAAAAGGCAAAGAAGCGGTTTATCACCAAGCTGAAGCAGCGCGCCGACCGCGAGAGCAAAGACAACACGCTGACCTTCGAGGAGCTGGGCATCGACCAGATATTCGTGGACGAGGCCGACCTTTATAAAAACCTGTTTTTCACCACGAAGATGAGCCGCATCGCTGGCCTTCCGAACACGGACAGCAACCGCGCATTCGATATGTTCATGAAGACCCGGTACATCCGTCAGATCAACAATGGCCGCGGCGTTGTGTTTGCGACCGGCACGCCGATTTCAAACACCATGGCCGAGATGTATACGGTACTCCGTTATCTCGCCCCCGAGCTTCTGAAAGAACGTGGCGTCGAGCATTTCGACGCATGGGCCGCGAACTTCGCCGAGGCTGTAACCGCTCTCGAACTGGCCCCGGACGGATCAGGCTACCGGATGCACACCCGCTTTGCACGCTTCATCAACCTGCCGGAATTGCTTTCCATGTTCCGCACCGTGGCCGATGTCCAGACCGCCGACATGCTGAAATTGCCACGCCCCACCATCGTGGGTGGCAGGCCCGAGGGTGTGGCAGCACCGGCCAGCGAAGACCTGAAAGAGTACGTTGCAGGATTGGTGAAACGCTCCGAAGAACTCCGCAGCAAACGCATAGACCCAAAAGAAGACAACATGCTGAAGATCACCGGCGACGGGCGCAAAGCAGCCCTCGATATGCGACTGGTCCAGCCATGGGCCGATCCGCACGGCGACACGAAACTGAGCCGGGCCGTCAATCACATCTATCAGACATGGGATGAAACACGGGGCCAGCGCTCAACCCAGCTTGTCTTTTGCGACCTTTCAACCCCGAACACCGATAAATTCAACGTCTATGACGAGGTGAAGGGCAAGCTGATCGAACGAGGCCTACCGGCAAATGAGATTGCGTACATCCACGACGCCGATACCGACGCCGCGAAGAAGGCCCTGTTCGACAACGTGAATGCGGGCCGGGTGCGCGTCCTGATCGGCTCGACCGAGAAAATGGGCGCCGGAACCAACGTGCAGCGCAAACTTGCCGCACTCCACCACCTCGACGCGCCATGGAGACCTCGCGACATCGAGCAGCGCGAAGGCCGCATTCTCCGGCAGGGAAACACCAATCCCGAGGTGAAGATATTCCGCTACGTCACGGAAGGATCGTTCGACGCCTATATGTGGCAGACGCTGGAGACGAAGGCCAGGTTCATCCAGCAGGTGATGAACGGCAGCACTTCAGTTCGCTCCGCCGAGGACATCGAAGGCGGCGCGCTCACCTACGCCGAGATCAAAGCCATTGCGTCCGGCAATCCCGCCGTCATGGAAAAGGTCAAAGTCGATACCGAAGTCCGTAAGCTCGACAGCCTCCGCTCTGCCCACCTGAACCAGCAGCACAAAATACGGATGGAGATCAGCAGCCTGCCTGCCCAGATCGCCCGAGCGAAAGAGCGGTTTGAACGGCTTACGACAGACATTGCGACCCGAGACGCCAACGCCCCCGATGATTTCACGATGACCGTCGGCCAGAAGGAATTCTCCGGCGACGATGCCCGCAAAGACGCAGCCGCCGCACTCAATCACGCTGTCCTGTCGTGGAAAGACGACCTCAGTTTGCAGCCGCGCGCTTCGTTCCGCGGATTCGAGATTCTTAGCCGGGGTAAAGGAACTCTCCGTTTGGGCGATATGGCAGACGAGCGCACGCCGGAACTGTTCGTCCGTGGCTCCAGCACCTACACGGCGAACATGAACCCGGAAAACCCCATCGGCACCATGCAGAGCATCGAGCACACGCTACGCGGTCTCGATCGCATGGGCGAGGGCGAACAGGAGCACATCGAGAAGCTGACAAAGACGCTAAGGGAGTTTCAGGAGCAGGCGAACAGGCCGTTCGAGCATGAGGCGAAGCTGAGGGAATTGGTGATCCGCCAGAAGCAGCTTAACGCCTTTCTTGACCTCGACAAAGGCGAGCAGCAGGTCGCGGAAGAGGCGAAGGCTGACAGTGAAGCGCCGGAAGCCATCTCTATGTCATCCGTTGAGCGTCTGGCAGCTTCTCCGGCTCGCCAGCGGGCAAGATAAAAGGAGCTCCGCTCCCCGCCTAGCACGAAGCCGTCAGGCATTCGTGCACACTTATCCGGTACTCTTGCGCTCCAGAAGGGTGATGGATCGGCAACAGATGGTCCGACAACGCCACGACGCCAGCGAAGCATGTGTGACTCAGCCGGGGCTGTCCGGCTGTATCCCTTTTCGTGCTCCCGGTATCGCCGACGAGGAATGCTCCTGAACATTTATACCACCAACAACGCCCACGCTTGCCAATAGGTTGGTCATTTTTTTTTGATTGAGCAACGCACCGAGGAGATGATTGGATTGTAGTAACAGTTCAGGTGGTCGGGGCAGTTTTGAGGAGCGAAGGCACCGCTTGCGCTTTGCGGTGTAACCGGATGGCGTTGCCGAGGTAATCGAGTGGCTCCCGATTCTGTATGCGGCAGGTGCGAGTGACCGTGAGCAGGCGTGCAACGGCGACTTCGCCTTGCGTACTCCGGCTGCCGAAGCTGATCTTTCGCCACTGCACGGCGCACCGCAGCGCACGCTCGGCGGAATTATTGGTTGGCTCCACGCCTTCGTTGCGGAGAAATGCAAAGAACTTCTCGAAGTGTTTCATCAGCGCAAGCGCAAGGTTGCGAACGTCTTTGTCTCGGCTATCCACGTAGCGTTCGGCCAGGGCGAAGAACTTCTTCTCCAGCGGAATGGATTTTGCAATCAGCTGCTCGCGCGTGATCGGGCCATATCGGACGCCGGGCCCGGCGCGAAACCGGTGCCATAAGCGGAACAGGCGAGCGTGCAAAGCCAGCGCATCGCGGCAGAACCGTTCCGCCTCCGTTGTTTTGGCGATTTCCAGTACCCCCAGGATGTTGCGCTTGAAGTGCGCCCAGCAAAACTGTCCCTCGCCCTTGTGATACTTCAGGTAAGTGGGACAGCGGTCGCTGCAAAGGATTCCAGCGAATACCTCGCCGAGCAGTTGAACCAGCACTTCGGCCCCGCGCGTCAGAGCAATCTTATAAAAGACAAAGCCGGGAGCCACCAGCGCCCAGAGCCAGCGCTTTTCTCCGCTGGTCCGATAGCCCGTTTCGTCGCTGTTGATCACCGGCTCATGAGCCAGTTGCTGTTCCAGCTGCGTGCAGGGTTCGGCTACAGCTTCACTGGCCTCTTCCCACGAGTTCTGAATACTGCCCAGACTGAGCGGTATGCCCAGAACCTGCCCCAGTAACTCCTGCACCACGCGGCGTGGCATCCGGCAAACAACAGTCAGATAAGCGATCAGCCCAGTCAGTTCCGGTCCGAAATGACCCTGGACCTCTTGAGGTAACTCAGCCTGCGTAGCTTTTCCGCAGTCCGGACACACGGCGTTCTGGCATCGGTACTCCGTGATGTGCGCTTCAATCGGCGGCAGCTCAGTCACCTGATGCCGCCTCGGCTCGCCCTGCGTCGATACCTTCCGGCGCTTACCGGCAAAGCTGCAATCGCAGTGGCGGCAACGGTCCGGCAACAAATCGATGACGTGATTGACCCGATCCACCGGTGCCAGTCCGCGCCAGTGACCACGATGGCCAGGTTGTCCACCGGGCTTACGCCGACTCTTCCCTTTTTTCCTGCCACTCGAGCGCTGCTCACCGGCCAGTCCGTCCGAAGAGGGTGGCTTCGAGGAGGTTACCGAGTTCTGCAGCCGCAAGGCCAACTTTCGCTCGAGATCCGCTATCTGCTTCTCCGCTTCGACCAGCTTTCTGTCGCGCTCGATCAGTTCCTGCCGCAGTCTTTCGACCTCGCGCGTCAGACGTTCGATGTCACGTTCCGCTTTCTCTGGTTCCGATTGCGGCGGTTTCACCCCGTACGATGAGCGATGTTTGCGGTTCGGCGCCCTCAAACATCTACACTGCCAGGTTTTTCAATAAAGCGCCAGGTCTAAAGTGAAGATTCTTCGAGGTTTCTGCAATCGCCCTTTTCGACCACCTGAACTGTTAC
>Ga0207933_1002031_pt1 | contig 13820 bp, 13 predicted proteins | sample NGESurdeep092012_4_FD_184488 | JGI IMG/M metagenome (GOLD analysis project Ga0207933, IMG submission 184488) | Arctic peat soil microbial communities from Barrow, Alaska - NGEE Surface sample F53-3 deep-092012 (SPAdes) | ecosystem: Environmental > Terrestrial > Soil > Wetlands > Peat ... | reverse complement strand
AATTTTTTGTTTCTTTTTTGTTCAAGCAAAAAAGAAAAGAATCAGAACTGTGATTGAATTGTATTTAAGGGATTATAAGCACTCACGATTTAAACGCTTTATTCTAAAAAAATTAACTAAATATGAGCATACCCTTTGCCCCGCCATAAATAGACCAGGATGTGATTGACGAAGTAGTTAGCTCCTTAAAATCAGGATGGATCACTACAGGGCCAAAAGTAAAAGCGCTTGAAGATGGTATTGCAGAATACACAGGCGCACCTAAAGTAGTGGCAGTAAATTCCTGGACATCGAGAGCGATTCTTACTTTAAAATGGTTGGGCTTAAAGCCTGGCGATCAAGTGATTGTTCCCGCCTATACCTATGCCCATGCTCACTTTATTTAAGAACCTGGGATACAATATGAAAGATTACCCGGTATCTTATAATACTTATTTAAGAGAGATTTCGCTTCCAATTTATCCGCAGCTTACAAATGATCAGGTAGATTTATTGTTGATTCAATAGTTAAGGCTTATTAAGATATTGTGAAATGATGAAGCGATTTTTTGATATTGTTTGTAGCGTTACCGGAATAACTTTGTTAAGTCCATTATTTTTAGTACTTGCCGTTTGGATAAAGAAAGAATCAAAAGGTCCTGTCTTTTATAAACAGAAGAGAGTTGGAAAAAATGGAAAAGAATTCCAGTTATTTAAGTTCAGGTCAATGAGAATTGGTTCTGATAAATTAGGACTGCTTACTATTGGAGGAAAGGATCCTCGAATTACGAAGCCCGGAAATTTTATCCGGAAATTTAAACTTGATGAATTTCCACAATTGATCAATGTTTTAATCGGAAATATGAGCATAGTAGGCCCAAGACCAGAAGTAGCAAAATATGTAAATCTTTATAATGAAGAGCAATTAAAAGTACTAAAGGTGAAGCCAGGTATTACGGATTGGGCTTCTATAAAATTTAGAAATGAGAATGAATTATTGGCCAGAGCTGAAAAGCCGGAGGAGTTTTATATTTCTGAAGTAATGCCGGCAAAATTGCAAATGAATTTGCTTTATATTGAAAAGAATAATTTAATGGTTGATTTGAAAATAATATGGATGACTTTAAAGAAGATCGTTCATGATAGGAATTAATTCGAATGAACACTAAATCTTGAAACAACCGGCGGAAGGCCTTTGTGGAAACCGATGCACCTGCAACCGGTTTTCAACAATTTTCCTTATTACGGTAAAAATATTTCAGCCAAATTATTTGAGAATGGCTTGTGCCTACCTTCAGGCAGCAACCTGAAAGAAAAGGAATTAGACCGGGTTCTGAAACATATTCTTCATCTATTTTAAAATAAATTGACAACTTTTAATTTAAAGTTGCCCAAACTATTCAGCAAATTAATTTGATTGGCAAAAAATAGAGCTATTCGATAGAAAACAATAATTAAGAAAATACAGTACAATTTAGGAATGTGATTCCGAAATTGTACTTTTGTTTAATGGTAACACGAATTGCAGAGAATGAATTAAAAACTTTAAGCAATCAGTTTAAAGCAGTGGCTGTAGTTGGACCACGTCAATCCGGCAAAACTACTTTAACAAGAAAGTGTTTTCCGGAAAAAAAATATGTCTCTTTAGAAAATCCGGATCAACGCCGATTTGCCCAGGAAGATCCGCGTGGATTTTTAGCTCAATACAGTGAAGGAGCGATTTTCGACGAAGCGCAACATGTGCCCGAAATATTTTCTTATTTACAACAGATCCTTGATGAATCGGAGAAGCCTGGTCAATTCATACTAACTGGTTCCAACAATTTCATTCTACAGCAAAACATAGTTCAAAGTCTTGCAGAAAGGATCGCTTATTTATACTTATTACCATTTTCCATAGAGGAATTAAAAATGGCGAATCTGCTTCCCCAGGATTTGAATGAGTTTATGTATAAAGGCAGCTACCCTCCCGTCTATGATCAAAACACTCCTCCTGAAAAATGGTATTCTAATTATATTCGTACGTATGTAGAAAGGGATGTAAGATTAATAAAAAACATTATTGACCTGGCTGCGTTTGAGCGTTTTCTGAAACTTTGTGCCGGTCGTACAGGCCAATTACTTAACAGGAGCAGTCTTGGAATAGAAGTGGGTGTAGACAGTAAAACTATTGCCGCATGGATCAGTATATTGGAGAGTAGTTTTATTATACATTTGCTTCAGCCACATCATCAAAATTTTAATAAAAGAGTGGTAAAGATGCCCAAATTGTATTTTTATGATACAGGTTTAGTATGTAAATTATTGGGCATTCAAAATAAAGAGCAATTAGATACACATCCCCTTAGAGGAAATATATTTGAAAGTTTCATTATCAGTGAATTAATAAAAAAACGATATAACACCGGGAAACCTGCTAATTTATTCTTTTGGAGAGATAACAAAGGGAATGAAGTAGATGTAATTATAGACAAGGGAAATTCACTATTCCCAATCGAAATCAAGGCCGGTCAAACAATCACTTCTGCTTATTTTAAGGGGATTAATTTTTGGAATGATTTAACCGGAAATAAAGAGGGAGAAGTGATATATGCAGGAAATATCTCTCAAAAAAGAAGCTCAGGGATAACGGTCAATCCCTGGTTTAAAATGGAACAATAAAATCTGTATGTACTTTGTCTTTGTTTTATACAATATTGACCAATTTAAACAGAAACTTTTCAAAGAAAATATAACCTAATATAATAAATGAAAATTGATCTTATAGCCGGTGCCCGGCCCAACTTCATGAAAATCGCTCCAATCATTGAAGCGATTGAAAAGGCAAAAAATGAAGGCAAAAATATAAGCTACCGGCTTGTGCATACCGGGCAGCACTATGATAAAAAAATGAGCGGAAGCTTTTTTGAAGAATTGGGAATTCCGGAACCTCATATTAATCTTGAATCCGGAAGTGGAACGCAGGCAGAACAAACTGCAACCATCATGGTGCGGTATGAAAAGGCGCTGATGGAAGATCGGCCGGACCTCGTAATGGTAGTAGGCGATGTTACCTCCACCATGGCTTGTTCCATTGCTGCCAAAAAACTCAACAATATAAAAGTAGCGCATGTGGAAGGAGGAATTCGTTCAGGAGATCTAACGATGCCTGAAGAGATTAACCGAATGGTTACAGACTCCATCACCGACTATTTTTTTACTACATCCGAAACAGCTAATCAAAATTTGCGAAAGTCCGGCGTAAAAGAAAATCAAATCTTTTTTGTTGGAAATACAATGATCGACACGTTGCTAAAAAACCGGTCACGATTCATAAAACCACCTGTATGGGAAAGTTTGAAACTGGAAGAAGGAAAATATATGGTGATGACTTTGCATCGCCCGGCAAATGTGGATGAAGAAGGAAAGTTAAAAGATTTGATTAAAGAAATCATAAATAATAGTCATGGATTGCCGCTTGTTTTTCCCGTACATCCCAGAACTGCCAAGATCCTGGAACATCTGGAAATTGAGGATCCTAATCTTTTTACAATAGATCCACTTGGCTATCTGGAATTTAATTACCTGGTAGAACATGCCAAAGCTGTAATAACGGATTCAGGTGGAATTACAGAAGAGACAACTGTAATGGGAATCCCCTGCATGACTTTAAGAGATAATACAGAGAGGCCGGAAACCATCGATATTGGTACCAACGAATTGTTAGGAACTGATCCAAAAGCAATTAAACCGGCAATGGAAAAATTGTTTTCAGGTGAATGGAAAAAAGGTGAAGTGCCTGAGCTCTGGGACGGACACACTTCTGAAAGAATTGTGGAAAGTTTGCTATCAATCAAAGATTTAAATTCATGATTATTAGTTTTCATTTTTAAATCCAAAATGAGATTTTTGTTTATTTCTTCATTTACTATAAAAGATAAAATGATTTTAAAAGAATCCAATGAATTTCAATCTATAAATAAATTTAATAACGGATAAATATTATGTTTTCACAAAAAACCCTTTTAATTACCGGCGGTACCGGTTCCTTTGGCCACGCTGTTTTACATCGATTTCTTCATACCGATCATTTTAAAGAAATCCGCATTTTTAGCCGCGACGAGAAGAAGCAGGATGATATGCGCAATCAATTGAAAAATGAAAAGCTGAAATTTTACATTGGCGATGTAAGAGATTATGCAAGCATTGAAGGTGCGATGCATGGAGTCGATTACGTTTTCAATGCTGCTGCATTAAAGCAGGTTCCTTCCTGTGAATTTTTTCCGATGGAAGCAGTAAAGACAAACGTTATAGGCACTCAAAATACCATCAATGCCGCCATCGCGAATAAAGTAAAAAAGGTAATTTGTTTAAGCACAGATAAAGCGGCTTATCCCATCAATGCAATGGGGATTTCAAAAGCAATGATGGAAAAAGTAGCCATTGCAGCATCGCGCAATATTTCTGAAAATGAGACTACTATTTGCCTTACCCGGTATGGGAATGTAATGGCTTCCAGGGGTTCAGTGATTCCTTTATTTCTTAAGCAAATAAAGGCGGGCCAAGCGATAACTATTACAGATCCTAAAATGACGCGCTTCTTAATGTCATTGACTGAAGCTGTAGAATTGGTGCTTTTTGCTTTTGAACATGGGCACCAGGGTGATCTGTTTGTAAACAAAGCTCCGGCAGGAACGATTGGAGACCTGGCTTTGGCCTTAAAAGAATTGTGTAATGGTGATAGTGAAATTAAGGTTATCGGAACACGCCATGGAGAAAAATTATACGAGACTTTGTGTACCCGGGAAGAAATGACGAAGGCAGAAGATATGGGTGACTTTTATCGTGTGCCTGCCGATCACAGGAATTTGAATTATAACCTTTATTTTTCACAGGGAGAGACTGATGTTTCAAAAGTGGAAGACTATCATTCACACAATACCAAACAACTCGATGTTGAAGGAATGAAAAAATTATTGGTGAAATTACCCTTGATACAAAAAGAAGTTTTTGGGAAGGATGTACCGCAGATGCCGGGTTAAGGCGGAAGGCAAAAGGCAAAAGGTATAGGCAGATGATTGAACAATTATGAATGATGTAGCACAAATAATTCAAGGTGGTAGTTTTGAGGATTCCAGGGGAAAATTAATTTTTTGTAACGACTTTGATTTATCGGAAGTAAAAAGATTTTATCTAATAGAGCATCCAAATATTGATACAGTTCGCGCCTGGCAAGGACATCAAAGAGAACAGAAATGGTTCTTTGTGGTTGAAGGAGCTTTTAAAATAGTGTTGGTGCAGCCGGATCACTGGGAAAATCCTTCAAAGAAATTAGTTACAGAAGAGTTTATTTTAAAATCATCGGAACCAAAAGTTTTACATGTTCCGGGTAATTATGCGAATGGATTTAAAGCATTAGAACCCAAATCAAAAATCATGGTTTTTTCTTCGTTTACTGTGCAGGAATCTTCCAACGATAATTTTCGTTTTGATAAGAATCTTTGGTATAACTGGGAATAGAAATCATTAGTTAAGTTCTCAAAATCTGAAGTTGTAAAGGGTGGCTTTTGAAAATCAAAAGACAGCCTTTATTTTATAAAATAAGAGTATCGCTCTTCAATCTACTCCTTTAATAAAATGAAAATTCCATGAAAAAAATAGGCATCACTGGCCAAAATGGTTTTATCGGTAAACATTTGTACAATACTTTAGGATTATTTCCAGAAGAGTTTGAGAGAATTGATTTCAGAAAAGATTTTTTTGAAGATGAAAATAAACTGGATGAATTTGCGGCTCAATGCGATGTGATCGTTCATTTGGCAGCAAAAAACCGGCACAATGATCCACAGGTTATTTATGATACCAATTTAGAACTGGTTCAAAAACTTATTTCGTCTTTAAAAAAAACGAACAGCACGGCACATGTTCTTTTTTCTTCTTCAACCCAGGAGGAGAGAGATAATCCTTATGGAAAATCGAAAAAAGAAGGCCGTGAATTAATGGTTGAATGGGCAAAAAGTTCTGCTGGTAAATTTACGGGAATGATTATTCCCAATGTATTTGGTCCTTTTGGTCATCCGAATTATAATTCTGTTGTCGCTACTTTTTGTCATAAACTATCACATAATGATACACCAAAAATTGAGGTAGACGGGGAAATGAAATTAATTTATGTTGGAGAATTGGTGGATGCAATTTTAAAAGAGATCCGGAGTGAAGAAAGTAAGGATGAAACACTCATTCCTTATACTTCGGAAAGTAAGGTTTCCCAAATACTGGCATTATTGGAAAGTTACAAAGAACAATACCAGGATAAGGGAATTATTCCTTCCTTAAACAATCGTTTTGAAATAAATCTTTTCAATACATTCCGTTGTTATATGGATATTGAAAATCACTTTCCGGTAAAGTTCACACAACACATAGATCCCCGGGGCGCTTTTGTAGAGGTCATCAGGTTGAATGTTGGAGGGCAGATATCCTTCTCAACAACGGTTCCCGGCATCACGCGCGGCAATCATTTTCACACAAGAAAAATAGAAAGATTTGCTGTCATAAAAGGAAAGGCGCTGATACAACTAAGGCAGATTGGGACCGATAAAATAATGAATTTTGAACTCGATGGCAATGAATCGGGGTATGTGGATATGCCGGTTTGGTTTACTCATAATATAAAGAATACCGGGGAAGAAGAATTATATACGATCTTTTGGATCAATGAATTCTTTAACCCTGATGACGCAGATACTTATTTTGAAAATGTATAGAAGAGGATCACGCAGATTGGCGGAGATGTAAGGCACGCAGATTTATGCTGATCTGATAAAAAAAATCCACGAAAGAAACCAGCGGAATCTGCGAGAAATGTCTTCCCCAAAATCCGCGGAAAATCTTTTTTTTAAAATAGTCCAAAAACATAAGAATGAAATCAAAACTAAAAGTAATGACCGTGGTAGGTACCCGGCCGGAGATTATCCGGTTATCAAGAGTAATGGCTGCGCTGGATGCATCTGATGCCATTGAACACGTCATCGTACATACCGGCCAGAATTATGATTATGAATTAAACGAGATATTCTTCAGTGATCTCGGCATTCGCAAACCAGATCATTTTTTAAACGCTGCCGGGGTATCAGCAACTGAAACGGTTGGTTTGATCCTTATAAAAATTGATCCTTTACTGGAATCTGAGCAACCAGATGCTTTTTTGGTGTTAGGCGATACGAATAGCTGTTTGTGTGCCATACCAGCCAAAAAGAGGCACATTCCGATTTTTCACATGGAGGCTGGTAATCGCTGTTTTGATCAGCGAGTACCTGAAGAAACCAACAGAAAAATTGTAGATCATATTTCTGATATTAACCTTACTTATAGCGATATTGCGCGCGAATATTTATTACGGGAAGGATTATCTGCAGACAGGATTATTAAAACCGGCTCGCCCATGTTTGAGGTTTTAAATTATTACCTGCCCTCAATTAATGATTCGAATGTATTAAAAAGATTGGGTTTGGAACAAGATAAATTCTTTGTTGTCTCAGCGCATCGGGAAGAAAATATTAATACTGAAGCCAATTTTAAAGGCCTCATTAAGAGCCTTAATCTCGTTGCAGAAAAATATCAATTACCGGTGATTGTAAGCACACATCCACGTACCAGAAAAATGATTGAAGCAAAGAAAGTGGAAGTAAGGCCTGAGATTCAATTTTTAAAACCAATGGGGTTTATTGATTACAATGCTTTACAAATGCATTCGTTTGCGGTTTTATCCGATAGCGGCACCATTTCTGAGGAATCTTCTATTTTAAATTTCAAGGCGCTGAACATCCGCCAGGCTCATGAGCGGCCCGAAGCCATGGAAGAAGCCTCCGTAATGATGGTAGGTTTACATCCCGAAAGAGTATTACAGGGGCTTACACAATTGCAGTATCAAAAAGCGGGTGAACAAAGAAATTTTAGAAGAGTTGCAGATTATTCGATGCCCAATGTTTCTGAAAAAATGGTTCGCATCATTTTGAGCTATACTGATTATGTGAACCGGGTAGTCTGGAGTAAAGAACTCATCTGATCAATAAATCATTGCGCAGGATTTTAATTATATCAGCTGTTTTCCTCCCGAACCTGTAGTATCGGCAATGCTTTCGCAAGACATAGCCAGTAGCCTTTCTAAAGGAAATAACGTTGTGGTTCTTTGTCCTCGCCTGGGCCGACCTAAAGGGTTTGGAAATGGGGCAACGCGGAAAAAATTATGCAATTTTACACCTCTCAAAAAAAGCAAACCTGAGTAAAGTCATAACTGTAATTGAAGATATTCTCTGATGGAAGTTAAAAAGATAGAAAAAAAGGAATTGGCCAAAGTGGTGAATGTGCACAAAGATTCTTTTAGGGGGTTTTTTCTGACAGAATTAGGTGATCACTTTCTCTCATTATATTATGATTGTGTGCAGATAGATGAAAAGGGCCTTTTATTGGGTTACTATGATGAAGGTGAATTATTGGGATTTTGCGCGGCAACTACTCTTTCAAAAGGCTTTAATAAAAGGTTAATCAGGAAAAATTTATTTCAATTTTCCCTGGTTGGGCTTAGACTATTGTTCACACGAATACCCTCATTGGTTCGCCTGGCTAAAAATTTATCCAAAAAAAGCACAACTATAAACGACACGGGTGAATATGCAGAATTATTATCCATCGGGATTTCTGCGAAAAAGCAAGGCCTTGGAATCGGGAAAAAATTATTGATTCAATTAGAAAAAGAAATAGAATTAAAAGGCTGTACAAAATTGTCTTTAACAACGGATTACTCAAATAATGATAAAGCCTTAGGATTTTATAAGGGAATGGGCTATGAAATTTATTATGATTTTATTGCTTTCCCCAATAGAAAAATGTACAGAATGATAAAAAAAATAAACTGAGCCATGAAAATACCCTTTTCGCCGCCGTATATAGACCAGGATGTTATTGATGAAGTGGTCAATTGTTTGCAATCAGGTTGGATTACGACTGGCCCGAAAGTGAAGGCATTAGAGCAGGAAATCAAAGAATTTTCAGGTGCGGAAGAAGTACTGTGCGTAAATTCATGGACATCCGGAGCCATTATGATGCTGAGATGGCTTGGGATTGAGCCGGGCGATGAAGTGATTGTGCCGGCTTATACTTACAGTGCAACAGCTTTGGCAGTCTTGCATGCGGGAGCAACTCCTGTAATGGTAGATTCAAATGAAGATTTTAATATTTCGGTAGAAGGTATCCTTAAAGCCATTACTTCGAAGACAAAAGCGATTATCCCTGTAGATATTGCCGGATTTCCCTGTGACTATGATGCCATTATGGCTATTGTAAAAGAAGAGAAAATACAGCAACTATTTAATCCAACGTCTGAGGTGCAGAAAAAATTAGGGCGAATCCTGGTAATGAATGATGCCGCTCATTCCCTCGGTGCGTTTTACCAACCCGGTATTCGCACCGGAAGCGAAACTGATGTAGCAATATTTTCACTACATGCGGTAAAAAATGTTACCACTGCTGAAGGGGGTGCTATTTGTTTAAATCTGCCTTCGTCATTTGATAACGCAAATTTATACAAAGAACTACGCCAGATGACGCTCAATTGTCAAACGAAGGATGCATTTTCAAAGAGCAAGGCAGGCGGATGGAGATATGATATCACCGGCTTCGGAATGAAAATAAATATGGCAGATGTAAACGCTGCAATCGGGCTTGCTCAAATACGGCAATATACTTCGTTGCTGGAACGGCGCAAGCGGGTCTTTGACAGGTATGTTAACAACTTAAGTAAGTATGATTGGGTATCGTTACCGCCTTCAAAAATTGGGGGAAAAGAAACGTCATACCACATTTTTGCCTTAAGAATAAAAGCTATTACCGAGCAACAGAGAGATGATATTATCGATGAACTATCTAAACATGAAGTGGCGGTTAACGTGCATTTTATTCCTATGCCAATGCTTACATTCTTCAAAAATAAGGGGTATGAAATTGCTGACTATCCCCAGGCATATAAAAGTTTTGCCGCCGAAATATCATTGCCAATTTATCCTCAACTAACTGGTGAGGAGGTAGATTACGTCACTGATTCTTTGGTGAAGGCTTATGAAGAGGTAATAAAAAATGCTTAAAGATTATTTGATATTTTTTTAGTGTAATAGGACTTATATTTTTAAGCCCTGTTTTTTAATTATGGCTATCTGGATACAGCGCGATTCACCTGACCGTGTGTTTTAAAAACAAATCTGGTATTTGCTTTATGCCTTTACAGTGGCCGCTCTTCCAACCTGCGCTAGAGAGTAATTAATATAAATAAAAAAGCCATCTCATATTTAAGATGGCTTTTGCTCCCCCTTCAGGACTTGAACCTGAGACCCTCTGATTAACAGTCAGATGCTCTAACCAACTGAGCTAAGGAGGAATATTATGTTTCAACTTTTTTACGCTGTTTGAACCAGTGACCCTCTGATTAACAGTCAGATGCTCTAACCATCTGATCGCTAAGGAGGAATTCTATTTCTCTTTTTTGGGCTGCAAAAATAGAGATTTTTACTTTCCCACAAAAATAGAATTTAATTTATCTTTTTAGGTGCAAAATCAGGGGATAAAATCATCCGTTAAAGTAGCTGTTTTTCCGGGTTTTCCCCTGTATATTTCGTACATTTGCAAATAGTTTTTTTCACAAACAAATTTGTTTTTTATCCCACTTATATGGCAGAAGATATTGCAGAGGTAATTACCCCGAAAGTAAATAGTTATGGTGCAGACAGTATCCAGGTTCTCGAAGGACTTGAGGCTGTGAGAAAGAGGCCCGCAATGTACATTGGTGATGTAGGTGTAAAGGGGTTTCACCATCTCGTTTACGAAGTAGTGGACAACTCAATTGATGAGGCGCTGGCCGGTTATTGCAGCCATATTACCGTTACAATCAATGAAGACAATTCAATAACCGTAGAAGATGACGGGCGTGGTATTCCTACCGGTATTATGAAAAAAGAAGGACGCAGCGCTTTGGAAGTGGTAATGACTGTTTTACATGCCGGTGGTAAATTTGATAAAAATACGTACAAAGTAAGTGGCGGTCTGCATGGCGTAGGTGTGAGTTGTGTAAATGCATTGAGTACCGAATTCCACGTTACGGTAAACCGTGATGGAAAAACATTTGAGCAGGAATATTCTAAAGGAATTCCGCAATATAAAGTACGCGAAATAGGGATAAGCGATAAAACCGGTACCACTATTCGTTTTTTACCAGACCCTTCCATTTTTATTGTTTCAGTTTATAACCGTGATATACTCGAAGGCCGCCTGAGAGAATTATCGTTCCTTAATAAGAAAATAAAAATTATACTTAACGATCTCCGTGAAAAAGACGAAAATGGAACTACCTATTCAAAAACATTTTATAGCGAAGGCGGTATCGTTGAGTTTGTGGAATTAATTGATAAAAATGGCAACCGCCAACCATTGCTTCCCACCGTGATTTACTGTGATGGATACGATGAGGCGAGCAACGTAACCGTAGATGTGGCTATGATGTATAACACAGGCTACCAGGAACATTTATTTAGTTATGTAAATAATATCAATACGATTGAAGGCGGTACGCACGTATCTGGTTTTCGCCGTTCTATCACCCGTGTGTTTAAAAGCTATGGTGAAAAGCAGGGAATGTTTGAAAAAGCAAAAGTAGAAATAGAAGGAGATGATTTTCGTGAAGGCCTCACAGCAGTAATTTCGGTAAAAGTACCTGAGCCGCAATTTGAAGGACAGACAAAAACCAAGCTTGGCAATAATGAAGTGATGGGCGTTGTGGATTCTACCTTAAGCAGGGTGCTTACTGCATTCCTTGAAGAAAATCCTAAAGATGCAAAAACCATTATCCAAAAAGTAATCCTGGCAGCACAGGCGAGAGCTGCTGCTAAAAAAGCCCGCGAAATGGTACAGCGCAAAAGCGTACTTTCAGGAGGCGGATTACCCGGTAAACTTGCGGATTGCAGTGATAAGGATCCTTTTCGTTGTGAATTGTTTCTTGTCGAAGGAGATTCAGCAGGTGGAACAGCAAAGCAGGGAAGAGACAGGAGCTATCAGGCTATTCTTCCGTTGCGTGGTAAAATTTTGAACGTGGAAAAAGCAATGGAACATAAGATCTATGATAATGAAGAAATCAGGAATATGTTCACTGCGCTTGGAGTAAAGATTGGTACGCTGGAAGATCCTAAAGCACTTGATTTGAGCAAACTTCGCTATCATAAATTGATCATTATGACGGATGCTGATGTGGACGGAAGCCACATTGCAACGCTGATACTTACTTTTATCTTCAGGTATATGAAAGAATTGGTAGAGCAGGGTTTTGTTTACCTGGCCCAGCCGCCATTGTACCTTTTGAAAAAGGGAAAAGAACAGGCTTACGCATTTAATGATGAAGATCGCAAAGCCTGGATACAGAAAATGGCAGCGGGAAAAGAAGATACAGTACATATTCAGCGATACAAAGGACTTGGAGAAATGAATAGTGAGCAGCTTTGGGAAACTACGATGAATCCCGACACCCGCACATTAAAGCAGGTAACGATAGACAGCGCGGTAGAGGCTGATGGTGTGTTTAGTATGCTAATGGGTGACGATGTACCTCCGCGAAGAGAGTTTATAGAAAAGCATGCGAAATATGCGCGGCTCGATGTTTAATTTTTTATGAAATCAAATATTTTAAGGGTAAAAAAGCCTCTTCATTGCGATGAAGGGGCTTTTCAATTACACGTGAAGCCGTTTCTTCAAATGATTGAGAAAAATATTTACCGCTCAATGGCGCTATAAAAGATAATGCTTCTCCGACCCATAAAAATTCCTGAACATTTTCTTTAGTATAAATAATTTATCGATCCATTCACCGTCGCCCTTCTCTTTAAATTCATCCATATAATGTTCCACTTTTTCCACAGTATCCTCGGCATTGTTCAATAATTCACTGGTTGTCTTTTTCAGGTCATCATAAAACGCTTGTCTATCTGCTTTAGGCATACTGAAAAATCTCGCAAGAGCTACGCCTGCAGCCGCTCCGATTATAAATGCCGCCACTTGATTTCCTTTTGTCATAATCTTAAAAGTTTAAGTTCTTAGCTTTGCGTGATGTTGATACGATCTTTTACGAAATACTCATTACACAAATCGTTCCTGTTTTTAGGAATCGTTCTTTTTTGTTCGTCTGCTGATGCCCAGTTCTTCGCGCCAAAAAATTATCCGCAACATTATTTTATTTATCCTGTGGACGCAAGGATTAGCCTCGCGGCTAATTTTGGCGAATTGCGGCCGAATCATTATCACATGGGGTTAGATTGCAGAACCGACCAGGTGATTAATAAGTCTGTAAAAGCCGCTGCAGAAGGATATATCTCGCGAGTAAGCGTGGCGCCATTTGGTTATGGCCAGGCTATTTATATTAATCATCCTAATGGCTTAACTACGGTTTATGGCCATTTACATAAATTTAATCCCGCACTGGAAAAATATGTAAAAGAGCAGCAATACAAACTCGAATCATGGAATGTGGATTTGCAAATTCCGCCAGGATTATTTCCAGTAAAAAAAGGACAATTCATTGCCTATAGCGGCAGCACAGGCGGTTCTATGGGTCCACATTGCCATTTTGAAATACGGGATACTAAGACTGAAAAAGTTTTAAATGAACTTTTATTCGGTTTGCCCATTCCTGATAACGTGCCTCCTACGATGGTCAGGTTATATATGTATGACAGGTCTAAAAGCACTTATAGCCAAACCCCGGAATATCTTCCCATAAAGAAAGTTGGAAGCAAATACATTACAGATAAAAATATTATCCCTATAAA
>Ga0207933_1002030_pt1 | contig 13821 bp, 8 predicted proteins | sample NGESurdeep092012_4_FD_184488 | JGI IMG/M metagenome (GOLD analysis project Ga0207933, IMG submission 184488) | Arctic peat soil microbial communities from Barrow, Alaska - NGEE Surface sample F53-3 deep-092012 (SPAdes) | ecosystem: Environmental > Terrestrial > Soil > Wetlands > Peat ... | reverse complement strand
TCACTCGCTTCTGGATGCGGGAGAACATCGCCGGATATTTGTTCTGCATCCACGCGAAATACTGCGCCGCGGATTGGGTATAGGTGTACTGAGGATATTCATCCATCAACTGCAGAGAGGTTCCGAATGTGCGCCGGACGGTGTCGACGGTTTCGGTCCACGGCCAGAGCCATGCCGCGTCCATGTGCGAATTGCCAACCATGTGGATGTCAGCCTGCGCAAGCAAGGGCTTCAGAGGCTCAAGGATCCGTTGTGCCTTGACTAAGGAGGTGTCGAAAGCCGCTTGATCGCCCTGGCCGAGAGCGCTGATGTCGACTGCATCGGCTGCTTGCTCCAGAACATCGGCGCGCGCCGCTCCTCCTGGAATGGCGGAGAGCATCCAGTCGTCAGCGGTGATCTCCTTGGCGAGGTCGCCGGGATTGGGACGAGAAGGATCTGGCGTGATGGTGACGCTCGCGCTCTGAAAGGTTTTGTCCGAATCCGTCGCCAACGCCTTGACGGCAATTAGGACGCGATCGCCAGGCTGGGCCTTTTCCCACAGGACAATGGGAGCCAGATCCGCGCCCATGGCCACGCGCCGGCCATCCAGGTAGACAATGAGTGGAGCGGCTCCGCGGGAATCGACGCCGAACTGGAACTCGATGCGCGCGTTCTTAAGACTGTATCCATTGAGCGCCTGAGGAACCACAACTTCGCGACGGAACCAGACAGCATCTGCAGGCAATCCGGTGCCTCTTGGCGCGACTCCTGGCCAGGAGGAGTCGTTCAAGCGTGGGTCTTCTCCGTTTGGGATATCGCCCAGGTGATACCGCCACTGCCGCGCATCGAGCGTCCCAAAACTGTTCAAAGAGTCGAGCTTGTGATGTACCCTTCCGGAAAGCGGCAACGGGATCCCTTTTTGAGCGTGAAGCGTTGGGCAGACTGCAAGAGTTAACCCTAAGAGAGAAACATAAAGGAGCGATAGGCGCATGCGGTTCTCCATTCTCTGCCGTTGTCTCCACGTCGCGCAGAACAGCTTACGCCAAAAGAAGAGGCGATGCCGCGAATGTTGGTGTCTCGAATGACCGCGCTGGAGCCTGGATGAGCGGCGAATTTTCGATCGGCGTCGATCTCGGCGGTACGAATCTGCGGGTGGCGGCCTACAGCGACGGCACAGATTTTCTTGAGGCGCTGCTGTTGCCGACGCGGCTGGCCGCAGGCCGCGAGCGAGTGGTGCGGGATATGTGCGAGGCCATTGAGGCCTTGGCGCAAAGGCACGCCGGACCGCGCCAACTGGCGGGGATCGGCATTGGAACGCCGGGGCCATTGGAGCTGCCGCAAGGCGTACTGCGCAATCCTCCCAACCTGCCGGGTTGGGACGGCTTCGCCCTGCGCTCCGCCATCGCGGCCAAACTCAATCGAGGGGTGCGGCTGGAAAGCGATGCGAACAACGCGGCGCTCGCCGAGCAATGCTTGGGCGCGGGCCTCCGGTACGGAGTGAGCACGCTGTGCATGCTCACGTTGGGCACTGGCGTGGGGAGCGGCCTGATCTTTCGCGGCCAGATCTGGAATGGCGCCACGGGAATGGGCGGGGAAGCCGGACACATGATCGTACAGGATGAAGGAGGAGAGCCTTGCGGCTGCGGGGGCAGCGGCTGTCTGGAGCAATATGCGTCCGCCAGCGCCGTTCTGCGCATGGCCCGGCAGCGCATGGGAGAGGAGGCGCCGGCAACCGCGCATGACGTGGCTGCGCTGGCGCGTGCCGGAGATGCGAGAGCCTGCGGCATATTCGACGTGGTGGGGCATTCGCTGGCTGTCGCGCTGACCGGCCTGATCAATACTCTCAACATGCCGCTTTATTTGTTGGGCGGCGGACTCTGCGACGCGTGGGACCTCTTCTCTCCCGCGATGTTCCGCGAGGTGCATCTTCGCAGCTACATCTACCGTCTTACGGAGCCTTCAGAACTCGAGCCGGAGCGGCTGGAGGAGAAGAAAACCTACATTCTCAGGGCACAGCTCGGACCAGCCGCGGGGCTGCTCGGTGCATGTTTACTTGGCTTCCAAGAATCCTCCAGCATGGGGAGAGTGGGCATTTGACCGTGAATAAGTACATCGTTCGTGGCGCTCTCGTCGGCGCCTTGGGTGGCCTGCTCTTTGGCTTTGATACCGCTGTCATCTCCGGCGCCACTGCTTCTCTTACGCGGGCCTATGGGCTAACAGCGTCGCAGCTTGGCCTGACGGTATCGATCGCGTTGTTAGGGACGATCGTCGGAGCGCTGGGTTCGGGTGTCTTGGGGCAGCGTTACGGAGCGCGGGAGGCGCTCCGGCTTACCGCATTGCTCTATCTGCTCTCCGCCCTCGGATGCGCTTTTGCGCCGAGCTGGGGCTTTCTGCTTGCCTCGCGCCTCCTGGGTGGCCTTGGCATCGGAGGCTCCTCCGTGCTCGGCCCGGTATACATTGCGGAGATCGCGCCGCCCCGGCTGCGCGGACGCCTGGTAGGCACGTTTCAGATCAACATCGTCGTCGGCATCTTGCTGGCTTATCTCTCGAATTTTCTGATTGGCCTGCTGCGTCTGGGCCTCGCGGAGTGGCGATGGGAGTTGGGCGTTGCAGCACTGCCCGCCGCGATCTTTCTGGGATTGCTCTTCATCATTCCGCACAGCGCGCGTTGGCTCGCATTGCAGGGGCGTTTGGAGGAGGCGCGGGATGTCCTCGCTTTGTTGGGCACGCCCAACCCCCAAGCGGAACTGGACGAGATCCGCGCAGCGCTGCACGAACAGCTTAACGTCAAAGGCGCTGCGCTTTTCGAATTTCGCAACGGTGGCCTGCGCTATGGCAAGCCGATCTTTCTCGCCATCGCCATTGCCGCCTTCAACCAGCTCACGGGCATCAACGCTGTCCTTTATTATTTGAACGATATCTTTGCCGCGGCTGGTTTCAGCCAGATCTCCGGCAGTCTGCAAGCCGTCGCCATCGGCGCCATGAATCTCTTGGCCACTCTGGTTGGGATGGCTCTAATCGATCGTCTCGGCCGCAAGATGCTTCTCTTGGTCGGCTCGGTGGGCACCGCTATTTGCCTGTCTTGCGTCGCCGCGATCTTTCTGCTCAAGCAACACCAGGATCTGCTAGTGTGGGCGCTCGTGGCTTACATTGCGTTCTTTGCCGTCTCGCAGGGCGCGGTCATCTGGGTGTACATCAGCGAGGTGTTTCCCACCAGGGTGCGCGGCAAGGGCCAAAGCCTTGGCGCCGGCACACACTGGACCATGAACGCGATCATCTCCGGCATCTTTCCTGTAGTCGCCGCTCGCTCCGGCGCTTATCCATTTATCTTCTTCGCGGCCATGATGGTGCTGCAATTTTTTGTGGTCTTGTTCTTCTTCCCGGAGACGAAACAGGTTTCGCTGGAAGAACTACAGCGCCAACTGCATATCGACTAGCACTCCTCTTCGAACCTACTTTTTCCCGCTCACATTCAGGGACCACTGGACCGCGCCGGATCCGTCGATGGTCACCAAGAGAGAGCCAATATCTCCGCCCTGTACCGTCGGTCCTTTTACGGTGTGGTTTTTGCCGGCGGCATCCATAAAGTGGAGGGTGAGAGGCCCCGATCCCTCAATCGCGAAACTATGACGGAATTCACCGCCGGCCGCCAAGGAATCCGCTCCAAAGCTGGCGAAAGGATAATCGAACTCCAGCAAGCGGACGGGCGTGCCCTGATGATTGACGATGGTAGTTGCGACGAGAGGATTGCGCAGCGGATTGTGGCAGCCGGCCGATGCGGCAGCCAGCCCGGCGGCCAGCAGCAGGGCTGGCCATGGTCTGCGCCATCCGATTCGCCCCGTGAGGGGACGGGCGCTGTGCTTGATCGGGACCAATCCGTTCTCCTGAACTGCAGCCGCGCCGCTGGAACCCTTAAGTTTGCAAGCCTGCATTTCGCCTTCAGCCAATGCGCATGTCCTCGCTCGCATCCTATACCGTCTCATCTCGTTTTCACAGTTGGCGTCTGCCGGCTCCGCGGCGTGCGGCGGGAGCCGCGAGCAAGAGAAAGGCCGCCCCGCTTAAGTCAAGCAGAGCGGCCTTTGGTTCCGAGCGAAGGTTTCGGTTAGAAGTTGATGCGGCCGTCGAACTGGAAGTCGCGGCTGCCGCTGTTGCTGGTGGCGCTGCCCACGGTTCCGAAGCTGCCGCTGTTGACGTTGGCTCCGATGTGGCTAAACGTGACTTTGTTGGTCACGTTCTGGCAGTCCACGGCGAAGATGAATCTCACCCGCTCCGGCGTGATATTGAAGCTGCGCCGGATGCTGGCATTCAGGTTGTAGACGCTCGGGTTCCGCAGGCCAAAATCGGCGGTGCGGGGCGCGTCGCCGAACATGAAGGCTTGCGAGTTGCAGAACGGAGAGGAACTGCTGGTGCATTGACTGCCCGTCGAATCCGCGCCCGCAGCCGAGCTTTTGATGTAACCGTTCGCGTAATAGACCTTGCCGAGCGTCGCTGCGGTTGTGCCTTTTCCCCAGCTTCCGTTCTGACGGACAGTCTTGGAGGTGTAGTTGGGATTCAGATCCGGCATGCAGGTTCCGGCTCCCGGCTGGTTGCTGCCGTTGCACGATGAGCCGGTGATTGCCAGCGGTATGCCCGAGATATAGGTGAAGACACCGGAGAGCGACCAGCCGCCGGCCAGCGCGCGCACAAGGAAGTTACTTCCTCCGATGCCGCCTCTGCCGAAGGGCAACTCGTAAACGCCATAGATTGACAGGTTCTGGGGAACGTCGTTCGTGCTTAGAGCCCGGTCGATGCGGTTTACCGGCCAGGCCTCCCCGGTTCTGATCGTGTCGGCTGGAATGGCAAAGCCGCTGCGCTGAGTGCCGGTGTCGTCAATTTCTTTGGCGTAGGTGTAGTTCAGGTTTAGCGTCAACCCGTGCGAGGTCCGCTTTTGCACGGAGATTTGCAACGAGTGGTAGTTGGCATTGGCCGATTGGCTGCCCCAGATATCCGAGGTGCTGCTGAACTGCGGCATCCAGGTGAGTGCGTGCGCGATCGTCGCCTTGCCTGCGCCGGACGACGTGGCCGCAGCATCGCCATACGCGGGGTAGGGCAGCGTGATTCCGGCTTTCGCCACGTTGGACGGCGTAGCCGCCTGGTTGAGCAGGGAACCCAGGTGCCAGTAAATCGGGTTCAGTTGGCCCGATTGCAAGCCGCGCATGTTGCTCGCTCCGGCCAGGAAGTGGCTTTGGGAGCCGGCGTAGTTGACCGTGAGCGTGATGTCGTTGGTCAGCGCCCGTTGGATGCCGAAGTTCCAGAAGTTGAACTCCGGTGCTCGTCCGGAAAGATAGGGATCCTCATACGCCGGTGCGCTGCCAGGGCTCACATATGCGCCACTATCGTGGATGTAGTTGCCCACATTGAGCGTTTGGCTGATCGCTCCGGGAGCGGTGATGGGGGGAACCGAATAACCCGGCCCGCCAAAGTTGTCGTTGGCGATGCCCATGGAAGCGAAGGCCGCGCTGGTGTTGAGGTAAACGGCAGGACCCGCTCCCGGACCAGCCGCGCCGGGGGTGTAAGTGGGCGAACTGGAGAAGCCGAGCTGCGACGGACCGGCGTAGGCTCCGCCCGCGCCGCCCGTGCCACCGCCATGCGAATAGACCATGGCAAAGCCCCCGCGGACGACTGTCTTGTCATTGAGTGAGTAGGCAAAGCCTATCCGTGGGCCCCAGTTCTTCATGTAGTCATGTGCCGGTGTTCTGCAGCCGCAGCTAACCCCAGAGCCGCCATATTTGCCTGCGAACTGCAGCGCGCCCATGTTTCCTGTGACCGGATTGACGAGATCCGGATTCAGGAACGAATAACGGTTCAGAACTTCGCGGTAAGCCGGAATGTAATCCCAGCGCAGGCCCAGGTTCAAGGTTAGCTTGGGCGTCACCTTCCAGTCGTCTTGAAAGTAGGGGGCGAAAGGATGGTAACGTCCGCCCAGCACGGAGAATGGCTGCAAGGTGATGCCGGTGCTGTCGATCGCTCCCATTAGGTAACTGGCATAGGCGAAGCCGGTAGTGCTGGGATAGCTGTAGGTGCCCTTGGATGCGTTGTAGGCGACCTGCCCTGTTTCGTTCGGGTACCAGTTCAAGGTCAGGGAAGAGACCGGCCCGTCGAAGGAGTCGGCGTTCTCCTCCAGCCATTGGTACTGAAAGCCGAAGGTCATGGCATGCTTGCCCTTGACCCATAGCAGGTTGTCAACCGCCGTATAGGTATTGCTCACGGTCGTCGCCGTAGTACCCTTGCTGCCGAAAGCCCATTGGTCCGGCGCGTTGCTGCCGGAGAATGCCGAGGTGGGAAACTCTGTGACTGCCTGCCCATTCGAAGGAACACCCGTGAAGTTGATGCCCATCTTGGTTGCCGCATATTCCGTTCCCTCGGTCAGGTTCTTCAGCGGCGGGCCGCCAAAGTTGTTAAAGCCAAATTTGAACTGATTCACCAAGTTCTGCGTGATGGTATAAGAGTCCGACATATCGGCCCAATGTCCGGCCACAGTCGAATAGTCCGAACCCGTGTATGGAATGGGCAGAAGAGCGCCGGTCGAGGTGAAGGGCCACGCGTGCCGGTTGCCTCCCGTCACGGTAAAGGAGAGCGTCTGCCGCGGAGAGACGGTGTAGTCAATGCGCCCCGAATACAGCCAATTGTCATATCCGGTGGGGTTGCCGCCGAGATAGTTGTTCGCGATGCCGGCGACGGTAGGCGTCGGCAGATAAGACTGCATCTTCTGCGCGATGGGTGAGATCTCGTCGGCCGGAATAACGTTCGGCGTTGCCACGCCGTTCTTCAGGCCCATGAAGGGCTTGCGGGTGCAAGTCGGGGTGCAGCTCAACGTCGTCGGATCGTAGAGCGTGTAGCCCGGTCCGCCGTTGGCGGCGAGCAGCTCGGTGAAGTCTCCGGTCCGCATGAGTTCCGTGGGAATGGTTGCCGTTCCATAGGCGGGAGCGGCTCTGGAGTGGAGCTTATCGAAAGCGGCATAGAAAAATAGCTTGTTGCGGCCGCTGAAGAGCCCGGGAATGCTGATCGGGCCGCCGACGGCGGCGGTCCACTCAATCTGATGGTCTACTGGTTTGCCTACCGGGACGGTTTGGATGACGCCGTCGATGAGCTTTTTCTCCGTGGCAATCGCCGCAGTGAAGCCCCACGTGTCGAAGGCCGTGTTGCGAATGAAGATTGCCCCGGTTCCGTGGTATTCGTTGCCGCCGGACTTCATGCTGTAGTTCACCGAGCCGGCGCCCTGGTATTCGACCGATTGGCCGCTGGTCAGCGCGCCCACCTGCCCAATCGCTTCAAAGGGAACCAGATTGAAGACGGGGCGGTTGTCACCGATCTGGCTGATGGTGGTCATAGGAATGCCGTCGAGGTAGACCTCCTCGACGCGGCTGGCGGTGCCGGAGAAGAGCGACGAGCGTGCTCCGGGCTGCGCGCCGGGCAGTAAGTTGGAGAAGGATGTGATATCGCGCTGCTGCTGTCCGGCCACCATCAGAGGAAGCTGAGAAAACTCCTCGCTGGTGATGGTTCCGCCCAGAGTCGCGTTGGTCGTGTCCAGGGCCGGAGGAGCAGTAGTAACCGTCACTGTCTGGCTCTCCCCGCCGGGCTTCATTACCGGGTTCAATCCGAAGGTCTGGAACTCGTTCAGTACGATCCCTTGCTGTTGAAAGGTCTGGAAACCGCTGGCGGTTACCGAGACGCTGTAAGTGCCGACGATAAGAGGGCTGATCTGGAAGACGCCCGCCGAAGAAGCGGTTCGCGTAGTCGCCACGCCGGTTGCCACATTGCGGGCAGTGATTGTTGCGTTTGGAATCGCCGCGCCTGTCGTGTCAACCACTGTTCCGGTGATGGCTCCTTCGCCGCCGGTCTGCGCATGGAGCGAGGGTGCCTGAAAAAGAAAGAGGCACAAGAGCAGCGATGCCGCCGCCGTCAGCCAGACGCGCAGGCGCACCCGCAGTTCCGGAGAGGGGTCGCCGGCATGCTTGACCGGAGATGCAAACGATTGCAGGCGATATGGAAGACGCGTGGAACAACGCGGGTGCATGGTGACCTCCTGAAAAGGTAACGCTATGAAAACTTCTCTATTTGAGGCAGCGCTTGGAGCGCCGTCCTTTATCCGGATCGTTTATAGTGGCGGACCGGCTAATTGTCAATAGGTGAGTAAATGCTAAAGAAAAATATCGGCTTGCGCTGGTTTGTGCCGGCGCAGCCAGACGGAGCTTGGCTCTCCCGCTCCGGCGCGCAGAAGCTGCGGGGTGAAGGCGCTCCGCTTCTTCACTGCTGTCAGGAGAGGCGCTGAGGAACTTAGGCCGGGGTCGGCGCGAAGGGATTTTTGCGTTCCAGGATGCGTGCCGTCAGCACCGCTCCCGGGCGTTCATTGTGCAGGGTAAGCGGAAACGCCAGCACGTTCCACACCCACTCTTCGCCGCGCCGCGGCAGGTTGAGCAATCCGCGGTAGGTGCGATCGATATAGGTCTCGCGCTGCTCGGTAACCATGTGCAGGATGTCCCGCCAATCCGCCGCCAGCTCCGGCATTTCCTCGAAAATGTTCCTGCCTGGAAACCAATCACGCGCCTTTTCCAGCAGGCGGGCACAGGCTTCATTTACGTATTGCCAGTTGCCGTCGCCGTCCAATATTTCCAGTACCACGTCCTCTCCCATTGCCATGCTGATGCGGGAGTAGAAGAAGTCCTGGGCGTCCACCACCACCGGCCGGCCGCGGTGCTTGCCCTCGAAAGACCGCAGCGCCGTCACCAGGTCTTCTATGGAGCTATAGCCCTTGAGCAGATGCATATCTTCTACGCCGCCGAAGCGCCGCTCCAGCGTGGCGGAAAGAATAATGATAGGGACCTCCGGGCGGCGGCGGCGCAGACTGGCGGCTACCTCGGTGCCGAACTGGCCCGCTCCGAGGTGGTAGTCGAGCACTGCGATATCGATGCGATCCAGCAGCGTCTCGGCCTCCGCGATCGTACTGGCGGTTTCGGTTCGGTACCCATGCTTGTGCAAGATGGTCGATCGCAGCAGGAGGTTCTCCTCGCGGTCGTCAAGCAGGAGAACCCGAATGGGCTCCGCTACGAGTTGCAGGCTGGCTCCACGCTCTCCCGCACCGGGGCGCAATCCGTGATGAAATCCGTCGTCGGCCATGAATTCTGTAAGATGCCTTTCCGGCTGGCGCCGCTGCCGCAGACTGCTGAGGGAGGGAAGCCCTCAAATGACAGACGTTTGCGAGGCCGAATTGCTTCCTACCGCCAAAGTTTTTTCTCCTCTGCCGGCATTGCCGCCTTCCCCGCCAGACTGCCGCCGCCATTTTCCCCGCCGGACACCCGGACGGGAAGCACTTTGGCGGATTTCCTGCAGGCGTATACCGCAGCAGCTACAGCAAGCACGGCTTTTCACCGAGAAAAGCCGCACCCGTGGGGTTCATGGCGCACAGCTATAGGATATCTGCCTTAACCCCCTTGCTTTGACGCCGTTTCAGCAGAGGGCGATCCGCTGTCCGCCTTCTCAAGCCGCTTCAGTATCTCCGGCAGCCGGTAAAAAATCGATGTCGCCCTCAGCCAGCGGCGATTTTCCATCCCCGGTGAGCCGCTCAGGATTTTTCCTGGGGGAATATCGCCATGAAGCCCGGTCTGCCCCGTGGCGATCACCCCATCCCCGATCCGGCAGTGCCCCGCCACTCCAACTTGACCCGCCAGCATGACGTTTTTCCCCACATGCGTGGAGCCGGCCAGACCGACCTGCGCGCACAACAATGTATTCTCATCGACGCTGGAACCGTGTCCCACCTGCGCGAGGTTGTCGATCTTCACACCGCGCCCGATTCGCGTCGCGCCAATGCTGGCTCGATCGATGCAGGCATTGGCCTGCACCTCGACATCATCGGCCATCTCGACCGGGCCCGACTGCATGATCTTATGCCAGCGGCCGTCGTCGGTTTTGGCGAAGCCGAAGCCGTCGGAACCGACGATTGCCCCATTCTGCAACACCACGCGATCGCCCAGCACACACCCCTCCCGTACTACGGCATGCGCGTGCGCGAAGAATTCATTGCCTATGCGGGCTCGCGGATAGATGACCACGTGCGGCAGCAGGACTGCATTGTCGCCGATGGAAACCTCCGCGCCAATTACCGCATAGGCGGCGATGTGCGCGTTTGCGCCGAGCGTGGCCGTCGCATCGATGACTGCCGTCGGATGGATTCCAGGGGGATATACCGGCGGCTCGTAGAAGATCTCGATAGCGCGTGCGAAGGCGAGGTAGGGATTGGAGCAGCGCAGCGTCGCCGCCTGAATGACGGGGAAATCGTCGCGCACCAACACCGCCGCCGCCTTGGTGCTGCGTGCTAGAGGTGCATATTTCGGATTGGCGACAAAGGTGAGTTGGCCCGCTCCGGCCTCTTCAATTCCCGCTACCGAGGTGATCTCAAGATCCGGATCGCCCGAGCAAGCGGCGTTGAGCTGACGGGCAAGGTCGGCAAGCTTCATGCGGGCATTCTACTCAAAGGGGGTGCTACCCAGAACATCGCCTTGGTTTCGCCGCCGCCGTCCGGGTCGCCACCCTCCGGCCCAGGCGCGGAGACGGCAGATGGAGATGGCCGATGGGAGGCTCACTCGGGAGGATTGAAGAGGCTTTCCTGAAGATTCTGAGCGGCCGTCGGCGCCGCCTTCGCCCGGATGACAGCCAGAATCTCCAGTTCCGCGATCGCCGTCCGCGGCACGAAGAGCCGCTGGGTGTTGGAGCGGCTGTCCGGAGGCGCCAGCAAGAACCCATTGTCATCGAGAAGGTTCACGTCATTCTGCGCCAGTCCCTCGAGGCAGTCGTTGTCCTTCAACTTGATTCGCAGCCAAAGCCCGGGGGTGCGCGGACGGCGCAGGAAGGCTTTCGTCCGCAAGTGTTCGGGATCGCTGGCGGAGGCGGAGAAGTCCCGCACATAACAGATCCACTTCGCATCAGAAAGGGTGATCGCCGTGACTTTGCCGTCAAGATCGAGGAGACCGAAGCGGCCCGCTTCTACCGCGAAAGGAGAGGGAAGATAGCCGGACAGCCACTCCTGGGTCAGCTTGCGTACGATGACCTTCTTGCGGCTGGCTGTCATAGCGGAGCACTTCCTCGAGTTGCGGTTGCGGGGGCCTGCGGTCGCGCAGCCGGCTGGGGCCCAGCGGAGGCGGCGGCAACCAAGCAGCAAATAGAACCGCCAATGGTGCAAGAACGGTCTAGCCAACTGCGCTATCGTATGATAACTTAGTGCTTTGTGTGTAGCGTCTGGAAGGCCCTAATGCATTCAGTGGATGAATGTTAGAGCGTTTCTCCTGATCCTTTGGCAAGGCCGGGACGGCCAAGCGCAAGGTTTCGCTGGATTCAGCGGCTGCGTAATGTTCCGTGTTCTGCCCGATGCTGCCGGAGAGACGCCATAGTCGGCGACTGGGCGTACCGGAACGGCGCGTAGGGCATGCCCGATTATATTTATCTTCTAGAAAACCGTCTTTCCACCGACCAGCAAAACGCGCTTCGCCAGATTGCCGAGGCTGCGCGCGCGGCCGGGATGACCATCTTTTTGGTCGGCGGAGCGGTGCGCGATCTCACCAGCGGATCCTCCGTTCGCGACCTTGACGTTGCAGTTCAAGGCAGCGCGCTCAAGTTAAAGAAACCACTAGCGAAAACGGGAGCCACGCTTTGGGGCGAACACGAGCCCTCCCACACCCTCTTCTATCGCTTTCCGGCCAGCGTCCGGGTCGAAATCTCCAGTACCCGCTTCGAGGAGTATCCCAAGCCCGGCAAGCCTGTCTATCACTGGTCCAGTATTCATGAAGATCTGCGCCGGCGGGATTTCACCGCCAACGCGATGGCTCTCTCGCTGAACCAGGGCTCCTATGGGCTGCTGATGGACCCCTTGAACGGCGTCGCCGATATCGAGGCGCGCCTGCTCCGTCTGGTAAGCAACTACGGCTTTCTAGAGGAGCCCTCCCGGCTGCTGCGCGCCACGCGGTTTTCCGCCCGCCTGGGATGGGAAATGGACGAGCGCACCAAGGCTCGCTATCAGAGCGCCAAAGAGGAGGGCGCCATGGGCGCGACCTCCAGTTATCTGCGCGGATATGAGCTGGAGGAAGTCGGCCATGAAGAAGACGGACTGGATGCCCTAGCTGCGTTAGAGCGAGAAGGCTGGATGAACGAGTTGTTTCCCGCTTGGGGCCATTCCAAGGCCGATGTCACAGGCTTGGGCGAACTGCGTCAGTTGCTTACCCAGCTGCAGATGCACGGCGTCAATCCCGATCCCTCTGCCGCCGCCATGCAGTTGCTCACCGAGAAATTGTCGTCCAAAGATCTCGCTGCGTTGAAGCACATGTTCCCCCGTCCCGGCTTCGTGGAGGAGTGGAACCATCTGGACGTCTCCGCCAAGGAGTTTGCCAAGCATCTCATCGCGAAAGAGGCTGCGTCGCCCTCTGCCACCTGGAAGCTGCTGACCACATCCGATCCCCAGGCTGTTCTCTGGCTGGGCTTGACGTCGAAATCGGCCCCCGTCCAGGCCAAGTACAAGAACTTCTTCACCGTCTGGCCCGAGGCACGGCAGAAGATTCCTTATCTGCTCATGCAGGAAATGCGCATCACTCCGGAGATCCCCAATTACAGCGAGATGCTCGATCAGCTGTTCTTCGCCACGATCGACGGCAAGCTGGAGACAGAGAATCAGCTGCGGGCATTTTTGGAGCCTTATTCGCCGCCGGCGCCTCCTCCGCCGGTATCGTTGCGGCGCGCACGAGCGCCGCGCAAGAGCGAACCCAAGGCAAAGGCTTCCCGAAGCGAAGCCGCCGCATCCCAGCCGCAGACTTCCACCCATGAGGCTGCGGCAGTTCTTGCCGGAACCCCGGCAACACCCGCTTCCGGAAAGAAGACGAAGGCGGAAAGCACGCCCACGGCAAAGCCAGGCAAGCCCCACGCGGGCTCCCACCCAGCGCCCGTTGCTGTCCAGGCAAAGGCCCCCGGTCAACCGGCGGCGAAGACGCACAAGAAGGCTTCGGCTGCAATGGAACCCGCTAAAAAGATGCCTGCTGCGCATGATCCATCGGCGAAATCTCCCGCTGGAAAGCCGGCGCCCAAAGCTGTCGCCGCAAAGGCCACCAAGCACGCGGCTGCGAAACAGCCCCCTCCGCATGCAGTGAAAAATCACCATGCCGCCAAGCCGGCCAAGAAATCTTCACCGAAGCCCGCGCCGGCGAAAAAAGCCGTGCCCGCCAAAAAGGCGAAATCCCCTAAAAAGCGGTAAGGAGTCCGATCTCCACTTCGTCGTCTCGCCGCCCTGTCAACGCAGAGTGACAGCAGCAGTGGGAGTATTCTGAGGCAATGCGTTTTCGACTCCCCGTTTTCATTCTGGCCGCTGCGGCCTGTCTTTCTGTCCCGGCTACGGTCGTCCAAGCTACAGCTGTCCACTCTACGACTGCGCAGGCTACGGCTGCGCAGGCTACGGCTGCGCGGGCCGCGGCCACATTGGGTGAGAGCGACTGGACACAGCCTTTTCCTCCTTACAGAGTTATCGGCAACATCTACTACGTAGGGAGCAAAGGGCTCGCCGTCTTCCTCATCACCACTCCGCAAGGCGACATCCTCATCAACAGCGGCCTTCAGAGCACGGTCCCGCTCATCCAGGCAAATCTTCAGAAGCTCGGCTTCCACATGCGCGACGTGAAGATTCTCCTGATCAGCCATGCTCATTGGGACCATTGCGCCGGCAGCGCCCGCATCAAGCAGTTGACTGGCGCCAAGTACATGGTGATGGCGCCCGACGTTCCGGTTGTTGAGTCCGGAGGCCGCGCCGATTTTCAGTATGGCAGATCG